>Ga0181573_10000238_pt1 | contig 58203 bp, 34 predicted proteins | sample 101ome_25_FD_148643 | JGI IMG/M metagenome (GOLD analysis project Ga0181573, IMG submission 148643) | Coastal salt marsh microbial communities from the Groves Creek Marsh, Skidaway Island, Georgia - 101409BT metaG (spades assembly) | ecosystem: Environmental > Aquatic > Marine > Intertidal zone...
CCCGAGGCGGAGGGGGCGCCGAGGCGTCGGACGAGGCAGAGGCAGAGGCAGGTATAGAGGCATAGGCAGAGGGCGAGAAGAAGATACTACAGAAGAACAAGAACAGCAATCAGACTGCACTGTACTCGGGGGCTTCCCCCGTGGTGTCAGGCTGTCATACTAAAGACATTATAATGCATGAACGAATTGCACGATTACGCTCATGAGCATGAACAAGAGAGAGAGAGATCACCGGCTGAGGACAAAGAGATTGCCTCTATCCCCACGACTGATCCGCAGATCGTCGTCCACGTACGTTATCTCCAGCTCCCCCCTCGCCGTCGGCGGCGCCTTGATGGGCAGCAGCGAAAAGATATAGAAAGTCTGAAACTGCACCGCCACCTTCCGCTTGCTCAACGGCGTCAACGTCGCCTCCACCGCAGAGAAAAACGGCCACGTCTCCTGGTTCCTCGCCTCCAACTTCTCAGCACGAATCGTCTGATAGATCGGCCCGTTCGCTCGCAGGAAGAACGGCCGTGCCGTACCCAGTATCGACGCGCTCGTCGTATACTCCAACAGCCACCGCGCAGACAGCGCCGGGCCCAGCACGTCCGAATCCTTCGTGGGATTCAGACGCTCCAGCTGCCGGGCAATCGCGTCGATCGACTGCTTCTCTGCTTCCGTACAGCGCACGCCACGACCGGTTCCCGCAATCGATCTCTTCAGCTCGCGTTTGAGTGTCGCCCGCTTCTCTTCGCCACTGCTCGCATTGCCGCGACGTTGGAATAGACCAGCCAGTGGGTTCGAGGACGCCGCGGTCGTCGTCGTCGTCGTCGTCGTGCGCACTCGCATTGTGGGGGCCATTCGGGCAATTTTTGTTCTGGCGACGACTTGCACACCCCTTCTGGTCCACCCATTCCGATATTTCGACCAGTTCCAGTCGGCAGCAGATCATTCCACTTACATCATCGGTCTGGCCGCGCGTGACTGACTGAAACGGACGATTTCCTCGTCATTTAGCCCCCGTATAGATTCGATCGATCCAACGTTCCAAGTTCCTTCTCGCGTATCGTTCGATCCTCGGATGGATAGCTCCAAGGTCCAGGAGGTCCTGGCCCAGACGCTGGCTCCAGACCCGGTACGTCGCCGCCGTCGCCGTCGTCGCTGCTGTGCGCGACCCGACTGCGATGCGCACCCGGAGTCACGACCTCACGCGCACCTCCTTCCTAATTATTCCGAATCAGGCGTTGATCAAGCAGGCGACGGGTCTGCTGGAAACATATCGTCAGCAGCCGGGCTACGGTATTGCGTTGCTTCAGGTGGTGAACGAGGCGAGTGCACCGCCGTATCTTCGGCAGCAGGCGGCGGTGCAGTTCAAGAATTTGGTGCGGTTTCAGTGGACGCCTTCGGATGATTCTGAGTATGTAGGTATTGAGGAGGGGGAGAAGCACGAGATTCGGACGCATGTCGTGCAGATCATGATGTCGGCGCCTGAAAAGGTGCGGGTGCAGGTGAGTGAGGCGCTGACGATCATCAGCGATACGGATTTCCCGGGGCGGTGGCCGACGTTGTTGCCGGCGCTGCTGGAGAAGATGGAAGGCGCCGTGAATAGTAACACGAACGTAGGAGGCGTGGACGTGGACGTGCTCAAGGGGGTGCTGGGGACGCTGGAGAGCGTCTTCAAGCGGTTCCGTGGGCAGTACATCGATACGATCGCGAAGGACTTGGAGTACGTGCAGCAGGTGATTGCGCCGCTGTTGCGGGTGGCTGGGGTGCTCACGGCGCAGGTGGTGGCGAGCGGGGGGCGGGAGGTGGTGGCTGTGGAGGATGCGACGTCGTTGTTGAGCGTGTTTTACTCGCTCAACTCGCCGGGGTTGACGGCCGAGTTTGAGGACCATCTCGCGGCGTGGATGGACTGCATCCACAAGCTGCTGGTGCTGCCAACGGCAGCACCAGCAGTTGACGACGACGACGAGGCGCCGGTGGATGCGTGCAAGGCGATGGCGTGCGAGTGCCTGTCGCTGTTTATGGAGCGGAACGAAGAGGAGTTTGCCGGGTTCTTGGAGACGTTCGTGGAGAGTGTGTGGAAGCAGTTGGTCGAAGTGGGGCCGGGGGTGGGGCAGGACAGGCTGGCCATGGCGGCCATCTCGTTCCTGACAACAGTGGCGAGGAGCGTGCACTTTGGGCTGTTCAAAGGGGAGGAGATCCTGAAGCAGGTATGCCAGGGCGTGGTGATTCCGAATATTCGGTTGCGGGATGGAGACGTGGAGCTGTTTGAGATGAACTGGGTGGAGTACGTGCGGCGGGACGCGGAGGGGTCCGACTCGGAGACGCGGCGCAGGGCGGCGTCCGAGCTGGTCAAGGCGCTCGTGGAGAAGTTTCCGGGGGAGACGACGCAGTTGTTCTCGGGGTATGTCGGGGCGCTCCTGGCAGAGGCCGCTGCGGACCCGGCGGGCAAGTGGCAGGCGAAGGACGCCGCCATGTACCTTGTCACGGCGCTGGCTGCCAAGACCAAGACGAGCGCGGCGGGCGCCACGACGACCAACGAGTTGGTGAACTTGAACGAGTTCTATGCGAACCATGTGGCGCCAGAGCTGGAGGGCGAGACGGCTTCTTCGGAGGACCGGGCGGTGATCAAGGCGGACTGTCTGCGGTTCGTGACTGTCTTCAGGGCGCAGCTGGCGAAGGAGACGCTCCTCGGGATGTTCCCGAAATGCGTCAGCCTGCTGTCGTGCACGAACAACGTGGTGCATTCGTACGCGGCGACGCTCGTCGAGCGACTGCTCTCGATGAAGGCGCCAGGAGCGGCGGGGGCCGACCGCCAGAATCAGCAAAACCAGTTTAGCCCGGCGGAAGTCGGGCCGTATCTGCAGCAGATCTTAGAGAAGCTGTTCGGGGCGCTCAAGATGCCGGATTCGGGGGAGAACGAGTACGTGATGCGGGCCATCATGCGACTCATTGTGTTTGTGGGGACGGCGGTGGGGCCGGTGATGGCGGCCGCGTTGACCGAGCTTTCCAATATTCTCGGCATGGTCGCGAGGAACCCGACGCAGCCCGGGTTCAACCATTACCTGTTTGAGGCGATCGCGGCCCTGGTCAAGTTTGGCTGTGACGGCACCGAGGCGGGCATGGCGGGCGTCGAGGGGGTGCTGTTCCCGCCCTTCCAGATCATTCTGCAGGAAGACGTGCAGGAGTTCCACCCGTATGTGTTCCAGATTTTCGCGCAGATGATCGAGAAGCGGGCGTCGGGTGCAGCGACGACTGTCATCCCCGAGGCGTACATGCAGCTGCTGCAGCCCTTGCTGACGCCGCACTTCTGGGAGCGGACCGGGAACATTCCCGCGCTCGGCAGGTTGGTGCGTTCGTTCATCCGTGCATCTCCCAAGCAGATCGAGCAGCACGTCCAGGGCATCTTGGGCGTCTTCCAGAAGCTCGTCGCCATGAAGAGCCAGGACCACGAGGGCATGTACATCCTCGACGCGCTGCTCGTGTCGATGGATGCCGGAGTTCTGGCGCAGTACCTCGGGTCGGTGTGGCAGGTCGTCTATCAGAGGCTGACGGCCGCCAAAACGACCAAGTTCTGCAAGAGCTTCATGTACACCGGCTCGCTGCTCGCGGCCCTCCGAGGCGGCGACGCGGCCGGCCAGTCCATGGACTCTGTCCAGCCGGGAATCCTGCTGATGGTGGTGCAGAACGTATGGGCGCCGTCGCTCGCGCAGAAGGGGGTGCTGCCCAGCGAGAAGGTCGCGCTGGTGGGCTCTACCCGGCTCCTCACGGAGGCCGCCGTCCTGCAGTCGCCCGGGGCCGCACCGGCCGCGGCGGCCCTGCTGCACGCCATCTCTATGCGGTGCATGGGAGGGAGCGGCGTGGACGGTTCGCTCGACGACCTGACGGGCGCGGCGGCCGGCGACGAGTTTGCCGGATATTCGGCCGCCTATGCCAAGCTCCTGTACTCGTCAAGCGACGCCCCGGACCTGCTACCGGGCGTGAGCGACGCCAAGGTCGATGTCGTGGAGCGCTTGAGACAGTATAACGCCTCACATGGCGGCCGCCTCTCCGCACTGGGCGGATCCCTGGACGAGGAGCGCGCGGCCGTAGTGGCGGCATTCTTCAAGCAAGCAGGTTTGACGCTCTGAGGATGACACCCGAGGATGACTACCATGATGTTCATTTCATTCGTGTTAATATCGCTGCCACACATGCTGTCACGCCAGTTCGTCGAGGATGTCTTGGCACCGCTGCACGAGCTTGGCATGGTTGCGGGAGTCGACCATCGGCGGCATGACCGAGTCCTTAAGGAGCTTCCGGTCGTGCACCTCGTTGCCCGTGAGGCGCCCCTCGACTAATTCGTCGGCGAGCTCCTTCAAACGGAGCTCGTCCTGACTGTCGACGAGCAGCTGGGCGTAGGAGTGCAAAAAGCGGGCCACCTCATTGGTCGACCCGACGGCCACGGCGGCAGCCAGGTTTCCCTCGATGTGACTCCTGGACACGTGGTACCGAGCATTCGACGACTTGTTGCTGGTTCCGATCAATGCCGCCTGTGTAATCGGCCGCGCCTTGCTCTGCAGATTGGTCACCTCGCCAAAGTTCTCGTTCGACAGGCCGACCGGTGGGTAAAAGTCCGAAATGACAGACGACGCGTCCATCACCTGCATCCAGCACTGCGTCTCGCTGTCCCACACGTAGGCGGAATTGTCCGACATCGTGACAAGTGGCGTGTTCTGCGAGCTCGAGCTCGACGACAGCGAGACGTGCACCAGGGTCCGGGTGCCCTCCAGGATCGGCCCCAGCTCGAAGCGGCCAAGCTGCCGCATGTCGACGCAGTCGATCACTCGTATCGTCCCCGACGTGCTCACAGCGGCGATGGCATTCCTCGTCGCCGACTTGACCAGCTTGGCAAAGCCCGAGCCGACGCACAGGGGCGAGCTCCGTCTCCGGCCGCCGGGCGAATAGACGAGCACGTGGCCGTCGGCGGTGGCAACTGCGCAGAAATTCCTGGCACCGACGGCCGCGACCACACTTCCGTGCACGAGATCCGTCCAGGTGCCGTCGGGTCCCACGACGGTGACCTGCGAGAAATTCGACTGCGCTACCTTGCACGCGTTGTTGGTCGCCGTGAGCACGACCTTGCCCCGTCGCATCCCGTCGATCAAAGACGGCACGTCGTTGGCGCTGGTCGACGACCCTTCAAGCTGCCAGGAGCACGACACCGACGCGTTCGCCCGCAAGGCCGGCAGCGCCGCCAGGGCCACCCGGCTCGACGGCGCACCCTCCCGCTTGCGCTTCTGTGGGGAAGATGACGGCGGCGACGCCCGCGCCAGGTTGGGCGAGCCAGTTGCAGCTCCAGATGCAGCTTGCGAGAAATTCTGCTGCATGCGTTGGACCCCGTTGAGACCAGCGTTGAGCGCGGTCCCGCCGTTAATCGACTTGCCAGCACCGCCAAACCCGACAGACCCGCCACCCAGCCTCGCATCCAGCGTCCGTATCGCACTATTCGGCGGCGCCCCACCGGCGCCATTTACTGCAGTATCCTTCGACTGTTGACGCTCCAGCGCAAGCTGGTCGGCGCTCTCGAGCAGTAACCGCTTGCCACGATCGAGCCGCCCGCTCGCCGACCCGTACAACCTCTTCATCACGTCCGCCATCTCCGCCTTGGTCGCCACCGGTCCCAGCTCGCTCTCTTCAAACTGAAAACAAGCCACCGATTTGTCCGCCGAGCACGCCAACAGACTCCGCCCGTCGGGCGTCCACGCCACGTCCAGCACCTGGGCCGAGAAGAACCGCTTGCCCACAAAGTACGCCCGCTCGGCCGACGCCGCCCAAACGCTCACCTTCCCGTCATATGCGCCCAGCGAAAACACCGACGTAAGGCTCTCCGACGGACTGCCGCCGCTGGGCGGCGGCACGTGGTACAGCCTGGGAGAGAACGCCGGCGACGCCACCACACCGCGATGCCCACAGATGAGGAGGTAGTCCTCCTTATCGTCCCACTTTCCTCTCGGCACCGCAACCGCGACGTGCGTGGAGCCTTGGGGCGAGTTACCGGCCATGATGTACTGACCGTCGGGCGACCACGACAGCCGGAGCGCAAACGTCGTGCTGACCATCTGACGGAACGGGTGCGTGATCACGCCGACCATCGACCAGTCGTCCCGTTTCCAAATCACCACAGACTTGTCGTCCGAAAACGTGGCGAGATAGGTGCCGACCGGATCAAAGGCGACCCCCTTCACGAACGACGTGTGGTGCGAGATGGTCTTGACCGGCTTCCCCGTGGTCGCATCCCAGACGATCACGGAGTTATCCAGCGACGCCGTCGCCAGTAGACTCCCGTCTGGCGACCACGACATGTCGACCACGTTCGAACTGTGGCCGCGCAGCAGGAACTTTGTCCTCCAGTTCTCCACGTTCACCTCGCCCCCAAGCACGCCCCCACCCGGACCGTCATGCAGCTCGTAGATAGCAGCCGTGCAGTCGTCCGAACCAGAAGCGAGCATACTCGCATGCGGCGCGAACCGCACGATGTTCACTTGCCCGTTGTGATCCGTCAGCGTGGCAAGCAGATTGGGCGCCGACGACGTCTCCTTCGACACGTCGAGCGCAGAGGCCAAGGACCAGACCCGAACGTTGTTGTCCCCTCCGCCCGTCGCGAACCGGTTCGGCCCGTTTTGCTGACAGTGGATCGAGAAGATGAGCGACGCTGTTGTTGTTGTTGTTGTGCGCAAGGTGTCGGCGGTGGTGAGGTGAGTGAGATGGAGAAGAGGTAGCGGATTTTCAGCGTCGCGTGCCGGGCGGCGATCGTCACATGCAACACACCTCCGTGGTTTGCCCACGGTAGCTTGTCGACCAACATGGCGGGTTGTTGGGGGGCCGAGACAGCCAGAACCGCCGTTGAATTGATTTGGTTTTTGGATCTTGCGCCCCTTGACCCTTGCAAGGGGTCGTCACTGCGGCCCACCCACCCACCGCTCGGACGACACCCCTTCGCGACACCGCCCTATACCCATCTTCTATCGATCTCTTACACCAACATCAGTACCTGTGCTTCTTCGCCAGGTCAAACATGAACGCGACGTTCTCCTCCGGCGTCCCGACGCTCACGCCGTGGCCCAGGTTGAGCACGTGGCCCCTCGGCCCGGCCGCCTCAATGCATTCCTTCACCGCCTTCTCGATGGCATCCTGCGACGCAAACAGCACCGCCGGGTCCACGTTACCCTGCACGCTCAGATTGGGCCCCAACCGCCTCCTTGCGTCGGCCATGTCCACCGTCCAGTCGAGTCCAATCACGTCCGTGCCCGCGAGCGCCATGCGCTCGAGCATACCACCGCTTCCATTCGCATACAGTGTCAACGGGACATCCGGGTGCTCGGCCTTGAAACTTGCCACGATCCGCTTGATGTACGGCAGCGACCACGCCTCCCAGATCTTCGGCGGGAGCTGGCCGCCCCACGAGTCGAACATCATCACGCAGTCCGCGCCGCTTGCGGCCTGGTACTTGGCGTAGGTCGCAATCTGATCGGCGAGATGGCTGAGAATCCCGTCTAGGAGCTCCGGCTGGCTGAAGATCATCGACTTGATGTTCTTGTACAGGGCGCTGGACGCACCCTCGACCACGTAGGTGGCGAGCGTCCACGGGCAGCCCACGAATCCGAGCACGGCAGCCTCGCCGCCGACCTCCTGCTTCAGCAGACCGAGCGACTCACCCACGAACGACAGCTGGTCCAGCTCGATCGGGTGCAGTCCCTTCATGCCGTCCATCGATCGGATCGGGTTATCGATCAGCGGCCCCTTGTTATCGTCAATCTCGAAGGGAATGCCGCATGCCGTGAGCGGGGTCAGGATATCACTGAAAAGAATCACTCCATCCGGCTTGAACGAGTTCCACGGCTGCAGCGAGATCTCCACAATCAGGTCTGTCACCTCTGAGCGCTCCCTGAACGACGGATGCTTCTCTGCGAGCTTCCTATACGACGCCTGGTAGCGCCCAGCCTGCCTCATCATCCAACACGGCGGCCTCGGAATCTCCTCCCCGCGGGCGGCCTTGACCATCAGCGGGACATCGTCTGCCGACGCCCGGACGACCACCGCACGCCGTGCACGAGCAGAACATGTCGTGGTGGTCTGTGTGATGATTCGGGCGGGCGGGGCCGCCAAAAAGGTCGTCGGCCGAGCTGCGAACGCCATGTGAACTACTGGGACGCGTGGTGAGCGAGCAGTGAGCGAGCAGTCGGGCAAACAGCGCGGGAATTGGGCGAGGCCGCTTCGTTCCGGATCGGGGGGCGCCCGCAGGTCGAATGGCCCGATCACGCAACAATATAGCCCATCCGTGCTGAGCAGGCGACGGGGAGCCCGGAATAGCGAGCCAACGTCCAGCCATCAGCTGACCCTCAAAGATGCGATTAACTCACCTCCGACGACAATGCGTGTTTGATTTGATCGACAGGCAGAAGAGAGAAGAACAAGATCGCGACAAAGTTGATCCGGCCCCACAGCGAGAAACAGAATGGACAAAAACAGATGGATGGCGTGGCTGGGGCCGCCCTAGCGGTCCTCAGACATTCTTCTTCTCCCACAGCGTGTCGAACGCGCACTCCTTCCTAACCTCGTCCTCGATCCCGCCGTCGTCCTCGGCCACGACGTACACGACCGTCGGATCATTCGGGTCGACGACAGCATCGACAACAAAGTCGGGTCGCGACACGCGCACCCCCCGTCCTTCCCGCACGTCATCAGCACCGCCGGCATCCCTCGCCACCCTGCGAACAAAATCGACCGTCTGATAAAACAATGGGACCATCGTCGACATCCCTCCGTTTGCAAAATCGACGCGCCACGCCAGCCCGGGCGGCACAGCCGTCCTCCCCGTCGTCCTCCCCGCCGTCGACGGCGCCTCTGTGTGGCAGTTTCCATGCAGATAGTTGGCGCCGAATATAGGTTGCACGATGTCAAAGTCTTGGATGTACAAGAGCGGGAGCTCGATCGCCTGGAACTGGGGCGTCGGCTCGCTCGGAACGAGCACGAGACGGTAGTTCGTCAGCCACACTGGAGAGTTCGCGGGGTGCGGGTCGCGGTCAGAATGAACGCGTGAACGCATGAACGCGCGAACGCGCCAACGCGCGAACCCGTGGTCAACGACACGCACCGGTACCAGCGCCTGAAAAGGCCCACGGCGACGACGGCCGCGCCCGAAAGATGCCAAACGTCGCCGCCAAGTCTTCCGAGTGCTTCGCCGTGAGCCGACAGTTCGGCCGAGAGGCGAAGACGACCTCGCCTGGCGCACACGAACGAGTGGATCGAGTGAGAGAAACGCGTCAGAATCGTCGAACGAAGATAGAAGACGGAACAACCAACCTCGGTACAGCCTCGGTTGCCAGCCGTCAGCATGAACCAGCTCTGGGTTCAGTGTCATGCTTCGTCTAGGGTGCGTGCGCGTGTTGGTTCTTCTTCGTCCTCTTCTTGTCCTTGCGTACGAGAACGTCTTCTCGAGGCCGAGAGAGTAGACTCCGGAGTTCTTTCGGATCCGAAAACGTTTCCAAAAAAAGCTCTCTCTCCTGGCGGCATGGTGGCCAATGAAGTCCTCTGCCAAGTACCATCGTATCGACAGAGACCCTGACGATCATGGTCGCGGATCGGCGACGACGGAGCGGGCCTACAAGTACGTGCGCCCAACGGGCGCGACGACCGACACGCCGGCCACCACCAAGCACCTCTTCGTGTCTGGGGCCAAGACGTGGATACACGAGTTCCACGCGGTCGTCTCGTCGCCCGTTGGGACTGGAGAGGACGACGAGCAGACGCGGACGCCCCTCGGAAACGTCACGTATATAACCGACGTCTTCAACGACTCGCATTTCTACGTGTCGTTTCCGAGCGCGGAGGATGCGCGCGCGGGAGCATCGGTCGTCGCGTCGATGAATGATACGTGGTTGGCGCCCCGGTTTGCAGCGTGGCGGCTCGAGGCGGCAGCGTTGGAGGCGGAAGCGTTTCAGGGTATGGACCCCGAGGAGGTGGCGCGGGCCGTGCGGAGGCGGGATCGACAGCCGAGGATTGTGACGCAGTACGCCGATATGGTCGAGGTGAAGCGGAAAAAGGGCGTGTCGGATAGCTGTGGCCAGGTTGTCCCTGCCCAGTGTTACAGGCCGGCGACTGGGGCGGACGACGAGGGGGGGACGACGAGGCACGAGCGTGTGTGTGATATCGAGGGTCTGACGCTGGTGCTGGGGTTTGTGACGGATGAGGAGGAGAGGGAGTTGCTGACGGGTATCGATGCGCATCCGTCGTGGGAGCAGATGGCCAAGCGGCGCGTGCAGCATTACGGGAAGAAGTTTTCGTATGTCAAGCGGACGGTCGACCTCGAGTCTGAGGCGTCGGATATTCCGCTGACCATGCGCACCGTGCTCCTCGATCGGCTCGATCGGCTCGATCGGCCGGATCGCCGGTTTGACCAGATAACGGTCAACGAGTACCAGCCGGGGGTGGGGCTGAGTCCGCACGTCGACACGCACTCGGCGTTTGGCGACACGATTGCCTCGCTTTCGTTGCATGGGGGGACGGTGATGGTGTTTCGTCGGAGAGATAGGCAGCCGCGGGCCGTGTATCTGCCCCGACGGTCGCTGCTGGTGATGTCCGGGGAGGCTCGGTGGGCGTGGGAGCACTACATTCCGCACCGCAAGTCGGACTTGCTCGCCAACGGGAAGACAGTCACGCGGCAGGGTCGACGTGTCTCGCTGACGTGTCGGACGGTGCGGGGTCTCGACGAGCCGTGCGCGTGTCCCTTTCCGGACATGTGCGACAGTCAGCTGGCGATCATTCCGCCCACCCGGCACGTGCTCGAGGAGCAGGCAAAGGCCGAGGCCGAGGCCGAGGCACGTCGAGGCGGGGAGGGAGACGCGGCGAGAACCACGACGACGCATGCGCGGCAGCTGGAGGCGAGCGTGAATCAGGTGTATAACGCGATTGCGCCGCATTTCGCGGCGACGCGGTTCGCCATCTGGCCGAAGATCCGAGCGTTCATCGATGCCATCCCGGCGCACGCGATCGTCGCCGACGTTGGCTGTGGGAACGGCAAGTACTTTGGCGTGCGGGACGATCTCTTTGTGACGGGGACGGATCGGAGCGAGGGTCTGGCGCGCGTGGCGCGGGCGAGGATCGACGATGGCGGCCTGCGGGCAGACGTGGCCGTCTGCGACGGGTGTCAACGGCTGCCGTACAGGCCTTGCATCGACGCTGCTATATGTATTGCGGTGATCCACCATATGGCGTCGGTGTCGCAGCGTGTGGCGCTGATCGAGTCGATCGGGGACGTCCTCAGGCCGGGCGGGCGGGCGTTTATCACCGGGTGGGCCACCGACCAAGCGGACCAGGACAAGGTGAAAAAGTGGATCAGGATTGAACGGACCGACGACGATGCGCTGAGTAGTGACAACGATTTCTTCGTGCCGTGGCATGTGCCGATCCATCGCGCGGAGCGGGAGGCTTACGACATGCGTGTGGGAGAGGTCGACGAGTGCCGTGGGACGGTGATGTTCAAGCGGTACGTCCACTTGTACGGACCCGGGGAGATTGAGCGGCTCGTGGAACGGGCGAGGGGCGTGTCCGTTGTTGGGTCGGCCTTTGACAAGGACAACTGGTGTGTGGAGTTTGAACGCGAGGCGTAGAGGGGTATAGGGTCGCGACCCGGTGGATCGTATGAGGCCAAATCCTCGATCGAGTCCTCCTCGCGCGCACACACAACCCAGTCAAATTCGGTCGCGCTCGTCGATCGATCGAGTCTGTCTGTGCTCACCACCTGGCCCTCGGGACCACACGCGGTAATATTTCGAGACTCTCTCCGCTACCTTTGACACCAGATGAATTCTTCCTTCTCCTTCACGAGGCAGGCGCCGATCGCGGCGTCCCGCCCGTCCATCAGGTTCACGAACCAGCGAAGGGCGCAGCGGGCGGTCGTTGTGCGGGCCGAAGTGCTCGGCGGTGTGTCCCCCCTTTTCTTCGACTCGCGCTCACTCTCGCGCTCACTCGCGCTCCGCTCGTTCGCACGCTCGCTCGCTCGCCAGGCGGCTACCCTCCTTCGGGCGGAAACGGGGGCTCGGGCAACTGGGGCAAGAAGACCGGAGGTAGCGGCGGTGGTGGCGGTGGTGGCAGCGGCGGCTCGCCGTTTGCGCTGCTCGCCGCTGGGTTCAAGGACCGGATGAAGGCCGACCCCGAATTCGTCTTCAAGGTCCTGACGGAGCAGGTTATTGGCGTGGGTGCTTCGGTGCTAGGAGACATGTCGAGCAGGAAGGACTGGGGGATCCACGAGCTGGACTTTGTGTTTGCGACGCTGATTGTCGGGTCGATCATCAACTTCAGCCTGATGTGGTTCCTGGCGCCGACCGCGAGCGCCGGGGGCGCCTCTGCCTCGTTCACCAGCAAGTTCTTCGGTGACTTCTTCCTGAAGAAGTGGGGAGCTCCGACTGGCCACATGTTCCAGCCAGGGTTCTCTTTGGCCAAGCGCGCGACCAATTTTGCGTACAAGGTGGGTATTGATTGATCACGACCGACGTGCGCTCGCACGCCCCCACCCTCTTCTGACTCTCTCACTTGCGCTCCGCGCTCGTTCGTTCGCCAGGGCACCGTGTTTGCGACCATCGGAATCTGCGCGGGACTGCTGGGCACGTGCATCTCTAACGGGCTCATCGCGCTGAGGAAGGCGACCGATCCCAACTTTGTGCAGCAGAACGAGTCGCCCAACGTCCTGGCCAACGCCAGCTGCTGGGCCCTGCACATGGGCGTCTCGTCCAACGCCCGTTACCAGCTGCTCAACGGTATGGACATGGTCCTCCAGCCGATGGTCCCGCAGAGTGCATTCAGGCTCATGACCACCCTGGTGAGGACTGCGAACAACGTCGTCGGTGGCATCAGCTTCGTGACCATTGCAAAGGTGTTTGGCGTGCAGAAGAGCGCCGAGCCGAGCGAACCCGAGACCAAAAAGGGGGGCAAGAAGAAGAACTAGAGAAGTGCTTGTTTGTTTGTTTGTTTGACGTCTGACACTGAGTTTAAGTTTCTCATCATCACATAGAGCACGTCGAGCATCGTCAGCACGGATGGAGGAGGCCTCGGACGACGAGCACTTCGGAGGTGGATTTCGGGAGCTTCCGGACGACCCGATGCTGGCCGCCGAGGGGAGCGCCCGCCGGCTAGAGCACGAGAAGGCAGGGATGCGGGACGGGTACGAGGCGGGAAAGGAGGAGACCGTCCAGGAAGGGTTCAACCAAGGGTTTGGGCTGGCGTCGTCGGCCGGCTTTTCGTGGGGCAGGGCGATGGCCGCGGCGGCGGTGCTCGGCGTGGAGGCGGGGGTGGAGGCGAGGCAGGTGAAGGACAGCGTGTGTGACGCGTTATGGGAAGCGCACGGCGAGGCCAAGGACAGGTTTCCAGAGCGGCAACGAGAGAGCCGGCCGTGCCTGGACTTGGAGGTCGGGCTCGAGGCGCTTCAAGACGTTGTTTCAAAGCGAATGAACGAGTAATGGGAACGAAGGCTTTCGTCGTGTATGTGAAGTATAAGACGGATGTATTGGAGGTGTCCACATCGGCCGAGGAGACGTGCGCGGAATTTAAAGATCGCCTGATGGCGGTGACCTCGATTCAGCCCGACAAGCAAAGGCTCCTGGGGCTGAAGCGGCGCAAGGAGGAAGGCAGCGCCTCGCTGGCCGCCAAGGTAACGGACGAGACGCCGATCGGACATCTCGACCTGAGCGCCAACTCGGCCAAGAAACCACTCATGCTGCTGGGGACGCCCGAGGCGGCGCATGCCTCACTCCAGCGGTGGGTGTTGAACAGACCGTGCGCTTTCACGCCCTGACCGTCTCACTCGTGTCGCTCGTGTCGCTCGTTCGCTCGCCAGAGAGATCGAGGCCCAGCCGCAGATCCAAGAGGCCGAGGACGACGACGAGGATGACGTCGACGATCCGTCGACGGCAAACCTTGCCGAGCGGCCTGACATCGTCGCCAAACTGGAGGCGCGCTACGCGCGTGCCAATGTCGTCCAGCTCAACCCGCCAAAGCGAGGAAAGTGCATCGTGTTCGACATCGACTATACCTTCTTCGACTTGGGAGGTACGAGCGAGCGGCCAGAGGAGCTGCTGAGGCCGTACACGAAGGAGTTCATGACGTACGTCAACGTCGAGCTCGGCTTTGACATCGTCATCTGGTCGGCAAACTCGATGAAGTGGATCACGGTGAAGCTCAAAGAGCTCGGTCTCGTCGGTGACTCGGTCCCGTTCAAGATCACGGCGTGTATGGACTACACGGCGATGCTGACGCTGAGCTCGTCCGAGCTCGGCGACGAGCGGAAACGGAAGCGCCAATCGGCGACGTTCGACTGCAAACCGCTCGCCGTCCTCTGGCACCGATTCAAAGAATATTATCACCCGTCGACGACCATCATGCTGGACGATCTCCGGCGCAACTTCATCCTGAACAAGCAGCAGGGTTTGGTCATCAAACCCTTTCGCAACGCGACGACCTCGGGGCGGGAGGACCGGGAGTTCCGGCGGCTGAAGCGGTACTTCGCCGTCCTCGGGCGCTTGGACAGTTTTGATGGGTGCGACCACGACAGGTGGGTATTGATGATCTCGACCGACGCGCGCTCCTCGCTCTGACTCGCTCGCGCCACGCGCTTTGCACATTCGCCACGACAGATGGAGGCACCACGGATGATGTGACGACATGATCCTCATGTGGCCTCATGTTGCACGAAATGTATGGAAATCAATTAACTTTGTCCATCCCCGAACATCCGGCCGACGTGCGCTTGCACGCCGACAGACACTCACTCGCACTGCGCGCGGGTGGCTCATGTACGTGGCCTCATCATTCAGCTCCTCGCTCCTCTCGCGTCGCCTCGTCACACTTCATATTTGATACTCGGCGGGTAGCGATCCCGGAGACATCGACCTCGCGAGCCTGCCGCTGCCGCTCTCCCGGCCGAAGAAGTTCTTCCACGAGCTGCTCCTCTTCAAACCCATTTCGACGCCCTCCTTGGCCTTCTGCTCGGCGAACATCGCCTGCATCTCCTTGGTGATCGACGAAAAGCTCGGCCGCTCGGCCGGCTCGTAGGCGAGGCAGCCCAGGAGCAGCTCCTTCATCCGGGCGGACGCGCACTCCGGCAAGTCGGGACGCATCTTCTTCTGCATCACCTCCTTCGCGACCTGCAGCGGCGTCAACAACCGTCGCTGGTACGGGTATTCAAGAGACAACACCTCGATCGCCATGCACGCCCAGCTCCACACGTCGGCGGCCGAGCCGTACGACTCCCAGTTCATGACCTCCGGCGCCATGTAGATATAGGTCCCGGTTTCGGCCGTCAGCGAGACGTGATCGTCGTTGACGATCCTCGCAAGGCCCAGATCCGCGACCTTGGCTCGCAAGCTGCCGTCCAGCAGCACGTTGGACGGCTTCAAATCCCGGTGCAGCACACCGATGCGCTCCATGGCGGCCATGCCGCTCGCCACATCCCACAAGATCTGTAATCTGCAGCTCAACGGCTTGCTCTTGAGCACGAACGATCGCCTCAAGGCGTCGTTCAGCGTGCCGGCGCACATGTACTCCGTCACCAGCCAGCACGCGTCGGGCTCGACCACGACGCCCCAGAGCGACAGCACGTGCGGGTGACGGACGGTCTGGAGCGCCTCCACCTCGCGCACAAACTGCTTCTCGACGTTGGGCTTATCGATATACACCTTTTTGACGGCACAATTGATCCCGTCAAACCTGCCGAGGACAGTCTCGCCGAAGCAGCCCTTGCCCAGCGTCTTGTGCAGCGAGATGGTCGACGACGGCATCATGACCACGTTGGATGTGGCCAGTGCCGCCCGGAGAGCCGCCATATCCACGGGGACGGGCGTCGCCGTCCGCGAGCTCGGCCCGCTCAGGCTGCCGAGGCTGCAGAGACCGCTGAGGCCACTTAGACGGTCGATGCCGTTGATACCGTCGAAACCGTCGACGCTGTGGGTGCTCGAGATCGAGTCTCTCCGCATCAGCGGTGCCGCAGCCACGGGGTTGCGCCGGTTTGCCTCCATCAGGCGATCCTTGTACAGGGAGAGCTGTCCCTCGCACGCAGTGAGCTGCTCGGAAAGCATCGAATTCAGCGACATCATCTGCCGGAGCTGCTCGAGCAGATCCTCGTGGCTGTGCCCGTCGTCGGTGATCGCCACACCGTCGCTGAACGCCCGCTCCATATCCAGCGAATGGCTCGAAAACGATTTCGTCGACGATGAATACCTGGCGATTGCGTTGATCTCTACCGTGTGTGTGCTGGATGGAGGACTGGACGCGCTTGGAGGTGGCGACGGCGGCGGGATCCCGTTTCCTTTCGATCGGACCAACTTACTTCGCCTCTCGAGCTCTTTGACGCTCTCCGATCGAGTCACCTTGAGTTTGCGAAGGTTCGGAAATCGAAACTTCTTGCTGGCCTCGTTTCTCTCTCCCTGCTGGTCCTTCTGGTGGTCGGAGAGGTTCATTGAAATGGAGGGGGCCTAGGGCAAAGTTCAGGCGTCCCCACGTTGCGACGAAATGGCCTATATTTCAGGCACGTATGTCGATAGAAACACGCGACCCGCGGTCGGGGTGGTAGGGCCGAGTTTTCGCCCTCTGAATTTCCCAACTCGAGTCGAGATCAGAACAGAGGGCAGCAGTTCGCCTCCTACGTTCTTCGCAATGATTCCTGTTACCTATATGGTCTATACTACAACTAGACAGCGTGTATATATAATATGCATACGCGAGCGCTTTGACACTGACCATTCCCCAAAGGGAGACTTCTCTCAATCTTGAGGAATCTTCCTCGAGATCTGAATCCCGAGCCATCTCAGGTCATCTCCCTCTCTCTCATCTCCCTCTCACAGCCGCATTTCCACCGCACACTCGACGACCCGCGCATCATTATCCACTCTCTCGCAGTCGTCCTTGCCCGATCACAGACGACGCCGGCGCTCTGTTGCGCGAGCCGAGGATGGAGATGACCCCTGCCACCACCCGACAGTTACCGTCGGCGTCAACGTCACCCTCGCGTCGTCAATCCTTCATAGACCCCCGACATCATGGCGTCGCGGCGGCGCTTCGGACGATGATGATGTTGTTGGCGCGCTGCAGTACGCACCACGCTCGTCTTCTCTCTCTCTCTCTCTCTCTCTCTCTCTCTCTCATACACACACACAATCACACAATCACACACAATCACCGATCGCATTGCCTCCGCCCATTCACAGATCGATCTGTTACCCACCTGTGCAGCCGGCAGTCACGTTGCAATTGGAACGGCCGAGCGCCCGACTGATTCTACCGAATCGGTCACCATGAGCACCAACCTAGACAGCCCATACACCCCGAAGGGAAAATCTGTCGTCGTGACCGGCTTCACGCAGGGCATCGGAAAGGCCATCACCCTCGAGCTTATCCGCGTCGGCGCAAGGGTACTCGGCGCCGCTCGCACGCCCGCCGACGTCGACGCCCTCGTTCAGCACTGCCGGAGCGAATTGGGCGTCGACGAGACCCAAATCGCCGGCGTCGCGTGCGATGTGGCCACCGAGTCCGGCCGGGACGCCCTGGTGGCTGCGTCCAAGTCGATGTTTGGCGACCGTCTTGACGTCCTCGTGAACAACGTGGGCACCAACCTGCCCGCGACCAAGCGCCAGGCGGTGGACATGACCACCGACGACTTTGACTACCTGTTTGACACGAACCTCAAAAGCTGTCTGATGTTGAGCACCGGCCTCCACCCCCTGCTCAAGGCTTCCGGGAACGGCGTCGTCCTCTTCAACTCGAGCGTCGCCGGCGGCCCCACCGCGATGAAGTCGGGGTGCTTGTATGGCATGAGCAAGGCCGCGATGAACATGCTGGTGAAGAATTTGGCGTGTGAATGGGCAGCGGACAGGATTCGGGTCGTCGGGATCGCCCCGTGGTACACAAAGACGGAGCTCGCGCAGAAGGTGCTGGCCCGGGATTCGTACAAAGCGCAGGTGCTGGAGCGGACGCCGATGGGGCGGGTGGCCGAGCCCGAGGAGGTCGCCAGGGTCTTTTGTTTTATGGCCAGCGATGCCGCGAGCTACGTCACTGGGGCCGTGCTGAGCGTCGATGGCGGGTACAGCGTGAAGGGACTCTACTGAGTGAAGTTATGCATTGGCGGGGGAGCCACGAGGCTCCCCCGCCCTTCTTCTTGTTAAGCCGGTTCGGCCCGGTCCGCCAGACCAATCAAAGTTGTCTCTCCCCCTGCAACCACCCTTCCCGAATAAATCACCAGAGAGAGCAGCGAGAGAAAGGCAGACGATTCGATTTCGCTTTGTGCGGCTCGAAGTCCGTTCCCGCGAGTTTGCGTCGTACGGACTGCACTCCGTCAGGGACGAGACGTCTGTCTAGACTCCCTCCGCGCGCAACCGGGGTATTTTCCGGTCGCGCAGCCTCTCTGATTCGATTTTTCTGGAATCCCTCAGTTTCCAAAAATGAGCGCTCAGGACCGGTTTTCCTATTCCTCCGCGCCCGTGAGGCGTATCAAGGGAATCCAGTTCGGCATATTGGACCCCGACTTTATCGTGCGTCGCTTTCTCGGTCGCCGTGTTCCCGTTTCCGCGTGTTTCCCCCGTGGGGGCTCCACGTTCCCACGCTCGCTCACTGGCACTTCCTCCTCCGTACGCCAACCCGCAGCGTCGGTACTCCGTCGCCAAGATCGACACGGCACAGATCTATGACAAGGGTCGCCCGAGGATGGGCGGTACGTCCTTTTAGGGTTGTTGTTCACGCGCGCTTCTCGTCCCGTGTTGCCGTGTTGCCGCCACGTTCGTTCGTTCGTTTTACACGCTCCTCCTCCCCTCTTGCCCCTCTGCTTCTAGGTCTGTCGGATCCGCGTCTGGGAACGATGGATCGGAGTCAGAAGTGCATCACGGACGGGAACGGCGTGCTCGACTGCCCGGGCTACTTTGGCCATATCGAGCTGGCCAAGCCCATCTTCCACGTGCACTTCCTGAAGACCGTTCTGAAGGTGCTGCGGTGCGTCAGTTATCGGACGTCGAAGCTTCTCATCAATAAGGAGGACGAAGAGAGGGAGAAGCGCGTGTACAGGACGGGCATGCGGATCTCCAACCCAGAGGCGCGGCAGCGGTACTTCCTCAAGGCGTGCTCGACCAAGAAGGAGGACACCGACGGGAACCCGCAGCCGAAGTACAGGCTGGTGCCGGGGACGATGACGATCCAGGCGGATTACTCGTGGACAAAGAATCAGCCGGACGCGAGCGGGCTGGGGGCGCTGGAGGGCAAGCAGGAGCTGACGCCGACCGAGGCGCTGAGGATCCTCAAGGGGATCAGCGACGAGGACTGCGTCGCGCTCGGGTTCAACCCGGACTTTTCCAGGCCCGAGTGGATGATCCTGACGGTGTTCCCGGTGCCGCCGCCGCCTGTGCGCCCTAGCGTGGCGATGGACGCGGGGGCGAGGTCGGAGGACGACCTCACGCACCAGCTGAGCGAGATCATCAAGGCCAACATCCGGCTGCAGAAGCAGGAGGAGGGCGGCGCGCCGCAGCATATTATCGCGGAGTTCTGTCTGCTGCTGCAGATGCACGTGACGGGGTACATCGACAACTCGCTCCCGGGGATCCCGACGGCCACGCAGCGGAGCGGGCGGCCGATCAAGTCGATCGCACAGCGCCTCAAGGGCAAGGAGGGCAGGGTTCGGGGCAACCTGATGGGTAAGCGCGTCGATTTTTCGGCGCGCACGGTCATCACGGGCGACCCCAACCTTGCGCTCGACGAGCTCGGCGTGCCGTGGGCCATCGCACTCAACCTGACCTTCCCGGAGGTGGTGACGCCGCACAACATTGAGAAGATGCGAAAGCTCGTGGAGAACGGACCGCATCCGCCGCCTGGAGAGACCGGGGCCAAGTACATCATCAGGGACGATGGGTCCAGGCTCGACCTCAGGTTTCTGAGGTCCGACAGGGATCGCCACCTGCAGCCCGGCTACGTGGTGGAGCGCCACATGGTCAACGGCGACGTGGTCATCTTCAACCGTCAGCCGTCGCTGCATAAGATGTCCATGATGGGGCACCGCGTCCGCATCCTGCCGTACTCGACCTTCAGGCTCAACCTGTCGGTGACGTCCCCGTACAACGCCGATTTCGACGGAGACGAGATGAACATGCACTTGGTGCAGGGCCAGGAGCCGCGCGCAGAGATCAAGGAAATCATGTCGGTCCCGAGGAACATCGTCTCCCCGCAGGCCAACAAGCCGGTCATGGGCATCGTCCAGGACTCGCTGCTCGCGTCACGCCTGTTCACCAAGCGGGACACGTTCATCGAGTACGACGTGCTCTGCAACTTGCTCATGTGGCTGGAGAACTGGAATGGCCACGTGCCAGCGCCAGCCATCCTCAAGCCCAGGCCGCTGTGGACGGGCAAGCAGCTCGTGTCGCTGTTCCTGCCCCCCGTCAACCTCCGGAGGACGGCCGCCTGGTACAAGGACGGCGAGCCGGACTGCATGTCGCCGGTCGACGCGCAGGTTGTCATCCAGAAGGGCGAGCTGCTCGCTGGAACGCTCTGCAAGAAGTCGCTCGGGGCGTCCGCCGGAGGGCTGGTGCACGTCATCTGGATGGAGTTTGGCCCCGACGCCGCCCGCGGGTTCCTGAGCCAGACGCAGTTCACCGTCAACTACTGGCTACTGCAGCACGGCTTTTCGATCGGTGTCGGTGATCTGATTGCCGACCCGAGGACCATGTCCATCATCAACGAGATCATGAACCGTGCAAAGGGAGACGTCAAGGGCCTCATCGAGAAGGTCCAGGGCGGCGACTTGGAGCAGCAGCCCGGTCGCACGGTCATGGAGTCGTTCGAGAACCAGGTCAATCAGGTCCTGAACAAGGCCCGTGATGACGCCGGAAACATGGCCCAGCAGTCGCTCAGGGACACCAACAACGTCGTCAGGATGGTGACTGCCGGGTCCAAGGGGTCCTTCATCAACATCTCGCAGATGATTGCGTGTGTCGGCCAGCAGAACGTCGAGGGAAAGCGTATTCCGTTCGGGTTCAACCAGCGGACCCTGCCCCACTTCACGAAGGACGACTTTGGGCCCGAAAGCCGTGGGTTTGTCGAGAACTCGTACCTGCGTGGCCTGACCCCGCAGGAGTTCTTCTTCCACGCCATGGGAGGTCGCGAGGGTCTGATTGATACGGCCGTCAAGACTGCCTCCACTGGATACATCCAGAGGAGGCTCGTCAAGGCGATGGAAGACCTGATGGTCAGGTACGACGGCACCGTCCGGAACGCCCTCGGCGAGGTCATCCAGTTCCTGTATGGGGAGGACGGCATGGAGGGAACGTCCATAGAGTCCCAGCGCGTCGATCACCTCCGGTTCGATGGGCGCAAGTTCGACGAGGTCTACAAGTGGAACCTCGAGGACGAGCGCTGGACCCCCGAGTGGATATCCAGCGAGGTGCTCGAGCAGCTCAAGCTCGACTTTGACGGCAAGTCGCTGCTCGAGGAGGAGTATGAGCTGATCAAGAACGAGCAGTTTGTCCTTCAGGCCGAGGTCATGAAGCACGGCGATGCGTCGTGCAGGCTCCCCGTCAACCTGAAGCGCCTCATCGAGACCGTCCAGCGCAAGTACGGATGCAGGCCGCACAGACGCGGATACACCGATCTGGATCCCCTGGTCGTGGTGTCGCGCATCAATGAGCTCTGCTCCAAGCTCACGGTCGTCGTTGGCGACGATGCGTTGTCAAAGGAGGCGCAGGCCAACGCGACGCTTCTGTTCATCTCGCTCGTGCGCTCGACGCTGTCGTCCAAGCGCGTACTCTCCGAGTACAAGCTCGACTCGCGCGCCTTCGAGGAGGTCGTCCGTCAGGTCGAGCAGCGCTTCATGGCGTCCCTGGCTTCCCCAGGAGAGGCGGTCGGCACCGTCGCCGCCCAGAGTATCGGAGAGCCGACCACCCAGATGACCCTCAACACGTTCCATTTCGCCGGAGTATCGGCCAAGAACGTGACGCTCGGTGTGCCTCGTCTCACGGAGATTATCAACGTCTCCAAGAATATCAGGACGCCGTCGCTGACGGTCTACCTGGTGGGAACGCCGGCCGAGGACAAGGAGGCGGCCAAGTCGGTCCAGTGCTCCCTGGAGTACTGCAACCTCCGCAGGGTCGTCCACGCCACGGAGATCTATTACGATCCGGACCCCAAGACCACCGTCGTCGAAGAGGACAAGGACTGGGTGGAGAGCTACTTCGACCTCAACGAGGGCGAGGTGGACACCAACACGCTGAGCCCGTGGCTGCTGCGCATCGAGCTGGCCAGGGACATGATGGTCGACAAGAAGCTGCTTCTGTCCGACGTGTCCAACGTCATCATGAAGGACTTTGGCGGGGAGCTCCACTGCATCTACAACGATGACAACGCCGAGAAGCTCATCCTCCGCGTCCGCCTCATCGACGAGGTGGGCATGAAGGGCATGACCACCGAGCTCGACGAAGACGTCCAGGAGGACGAGGCCCTCACCTTTGTGAAGAAGGTCGAGGAGAGCCTCCTGAAGCTCGTCAACCTGCAGGGCATCGAGAACATCCGCAAGGTGTTCTTGCGCGAGGCAAAGCGCACGTACTACGACGAGGCCAAGGGGACGTTCAAGACCGGCCAGGAGTGGGTGCTCGACACGGAGGGCGTCAACCTCATGGAGGTGATGACGCACGTCGACGTCGACCACACCAGGACCGTCAGTAACGACATCCTCGAGGTCGTGAGCGTGCTGGGCATCGAGGCGGGCAGGAACGCGCTCCTCAAGGAGCTTCGCGGCGTCATCGAGTTCGACGGCAGCTACGTCAACTACCGGCACCTGTCGGCGCTCGTCGACTCGATGACGTCCAGGGGCGGCCTGCTGGCCATCACGCGCCACGGCATCAACAGGAACGAGACCAGTCCCATCCACCAGGCGTCGTTCGAGGAGACGGTGGACGTCCTGTTCAGGGCGGCCACCTACGCCGAGCTCGACACCATGTCGGGCGTTTCGGAGAACATCCTGGTAGGGGCCCTGTGTCCGGTGGGAACCGGCGCCTTCGACCTGATGGTGGACGACGAGGCCGTCATGAACGCCCAGGAGGTCATCGACATGTCTGAGTACATCGGCGCGGCCGACGGCGTCAACTACATGATGACCCCGGGACGCTCGCCGGGATCGATGACACCTGGAAGGCTCATGTCTCCGTCTCAGATGCTCAGCCCGACGGGAGGAGCGATGGCCAGTCCCTTCTACGGGACGTATAACTTCTCGCCGACGGGCGCCGGGGTGATGAGTCCGGGCGTGACGATGAGTCCCGCCGGCGGGTTCTCACCGCACTCGCCGGCCTTTTCGCCTCATAGTCCAGCCTACTCTCCGTCGTCTCCTGCGTACGGCATCTCCCCGACGTCGCCCGCGTACTCGCCGACGTCGCCCGCGTACTCGCCGACGTCGCCGGCGGCAGGTTCCTACAGCCCGTCTTCCCCGGCGTGGAACCCGGGCGCGTCGCCGACCTCGCCGCAATACAGCCCCACCAGCCCGTCGTACTCGCCGACGAGTCCTGCATATAGTCCCTCGTCTCCGGCGTACTCGCCGACGAGTCCTGCATATAGTCCCTCGTCTCCGGCGTACTCGCCGACGAGTCCTGCATATAGTCCCTCGTCGCCCGCGTATTCGCCGACGAGCCCCAGCTACAGCCCCTCGTCGCCCGCGTATTCGCCGACGTCTCCGTCCTACAGTCCCACATCACCCCAGTACAGCCCGTCGCCGGACGATCAGTCCTAGCGAGGGAGCGAGCGACGAGTCGGTCGGTCGGTGGGGTCGGTGGGGTCGGTGGGGTCGGTGGGGTCGGTGGGGGCGGTGGGGTCGGTGGGGTCGGTGGACGGATGGCCTGACACATCATTTATTGTATCGCTAAACGAGTAACCCTGACAATGACTGAGTCTACATCAGACAAGTATCCGAGGTGGATGAGTGACATTCAGGATACGGTCGTTTCTTCGTTTGCGGCCTCCGGACGTCACCGAAATGATCATCCCGATCAACTGTGTCCCATCCTCGGGCGGCGCACCCGACAGCAAGCGCGAGTGGGCGATGGTCGAGCTCCAGGGAGAAATTCAGCGGCGAGACGGCGATCCCAACTCGCCCGGCTACGACCTCGGCCAGTTCAGTCGCAACGACAAGACCGGGAACGTGCTGCTCACGATCGGCTATCACCAGCTCGAGGGCGTCGAGCAGCCGCTCAAGAAGCCCTTCGCCATCCTCAAGAAGAGTGCAGAAGGCGGCGACGGGCCGGGGTCGTACGACGTCTGCGGGTTCGTAGTCTTGATTCGTCAGTTCGTTCGTTCGTTCGGAATCATCCATCTACGCGCTCACGGTCGTTTACACACTTGCAGGTTCGTCACCAAGAAGTACCTGTTCAAGCAGCGGCCGTACGTTTTGTTTCAACTCGACGGACGCCCAGACACGACGTCACTCACTCGCTCACTCGCCCCACGTGCTGCGCCACGCTTCGCTCGTTGTCCAGGCGAGCGATGATCTCCAAGCCCGTGCAATGATGCACGCATGAAGAATTTCAAAGAACCAGGGACATGCCGCGGATGAACGCGTCGAATCCGACGCAATAGGGCCCGTCCTTGCCAAACCCAGCGACGAGCTTGTCCTCGATCGACGACGTGCCGAAACGCAGGTAGAGGAGTTTCTTCAGCTGTTGCTCGGAAATGATCCCGTCGCTCCCGGAGAACACGCTGAACAGGACCACGTTGAACACCTGCTGCGGCTCCCGTGCGTGGGCGTCGTTGAGACACCTCGTCATCGCCGTGGAGAACTCGTGCCAGGAGATCTTGCCGTCTGGAGAAGAAGCGGGGGGTGAGCACCGGGACACAGAGGATGAGCGCAGATGATGAGGCGTACTGCAATTCTCATCCACTTCCCTGGAGAGCGGCCGAAGCGTGCGTGAGCAAGGTAAGAGAGAGGTAAGGGATGGCGCGAGCGAACGGCGGTCGGCGAACGGCGGTCGGCGGTCGGCGTTCAACACCCACCAGACGGCCTCTGTGGTCGACGCGATGGAGACGGTGTGATGGAGGCGCGTCTGGACGTAGTGCTTGAGCTGGATGGGGTCAAACTCGTCCACCGCCCTGTTCACCTCGGCCCTCGCACCACCAGACACGATGGCCTCGAAGATCGCGGGGAGTTGGTCGAGCACGACCTGGGGAACCACCGACGGAGCGAGAGTGAGAGCGCGCGCGAGTGAGAGAGAGAGAGAGTCGACACGCACCGACGCAAAGTACTGTGTCTCGGCCGTCTGCGTCGACGATGGCGTGCCATTTCTCGGAGCCGGTACCATGGTTTCATTCACGTCTCTCGAGGTAAAACAGAAAATATCATAGTTTACGTATTACGTTTCGTTGTATTCATATACTGCCGCACGTGTCGTTATTGACAGCCCCGAGGATGTCCTCGGGGTACTCGGACACTGCGCCGCCGCCGCCGCCTCGGGGAAAAAACCCTCGACGGAAAAAAATCACCGCTTCGTCATCTGTTTATTCGACTCGACGACCACAACCTCGACGTCCTCCCATCCGAAAGACCCCTTGTGTTGGTCAAACAGCCGCTTGGCGGCCGCGTAAAACTTGGCGTGATACTCGTCGACCTGTTGCTCGGTCGGCACCAGCCCCAACCCGCCCGAGGGCTCGACCGGCCTGCCGATCACGAACTTGAGTCCCTGACCGGCCTTGGGGAACGGCGATATCCACCACCGTCCCGTGGCCAAAAACGGGATGGGGAATCCGAACTTCTTGTAGCTCCACTGGTGCAGCTTGGGCGTGTCGACAAAGTTGCTCAACGAGGTGGCCTCGCCGAAGCAGATGATCGGGCACACCTTGGCACCCTGCTGCAGCGCGAGGCGGATGAAGCCTTTGTGGCCCGCGTAGAACGCGGCTTCCCGCCCATTGTGGCCCATCAGCCGAGAGGTCAGGACGAGCTCCGCCTGCCCGCCCGGCACCACGATCAGGCTGTTCCGCTGCTCCAGCGTCCGGATGAAGGTCTGTTTGGAGACGACCCGGAGGCCAAGCCACTGCAACATATCACGCAGCACGGGCAGCACAAAAATGATGCTGGCAGCGAGCGTCGGCGGTCGGATCTTGGGGCCCACGAGCCGCCGCCAGGCCGGCAAGAGCGGGAGGTACGCGGCACCCAGCGGGTAGAGCCCGTGCGGCACGTACCCAAACACGTATCGCTGGTTCGGATCAAACACAGACGCGTTTCTATCCCCGTCGCTCCCGTCTCTGTCCCCGTCGCTCCCGTCGTCGCCCTCGAGCACCACCTCGACCCCGGAAAACCACCGCGGCAGCACCCAGGCGCACGTCCGCCCGAGCCAGTCACGAAACTCGGGCCACTCCCTCGATCCGTCCTTCTCCGCCCGCCCGAGCCCCGTCAGTGAGTAGTACACGGGCAGCATCACAGCCCACGACACCATCGCGACCCGCCAACCGAACACCACGAACGTCGCCGCGATCCCCGCGAACGTCACATGCGCCGGAATATACAGGATACACACGCAGGCCACGTGCTCCAGGTGCCGCACCAACGCAGCCGACCACCACCACCACCACCACGACGACGACGACGACGACGTTTCACCGCGCGTCTCGTGTTTTTCATCTCCAGCAGCCAAAACCTTCCTTCGCTTGGAATGATCCCTGCTGTTGTTGAACACCAACAACGAGCACGCAATCACGACCACCCCCATCACCGCCGCCACCCCCGCATGCGTCGTATACGACTGCACCCAGTGCAGCCCGTGCATCGCCCCCGTCCTCGCCAGCCCCACCGACCAAATCAACGGCACCATCAACGGCACCATCGCCACCGAAAACAACACCCATCCCGCCGCCTGCATCGCAATAAACATCGTCCCCCCACGGAACGCCTGCCAAAACCGCCACTCAAAGTCCGAGTCCTCAAAGTCCGAGTCCTTCCCGCTCCCGCTCCCGCTCCCATTCGTCGACAGCGCCGACGAGTAATACGCCAGAAGGACCCTCTGCGGCGTCTTTTCGTTCTCGTTCTCGTTCTCGTCCTCGTCCATCTCCCGGCTGCTCATCCGCTCGTGCACGTACGTCTTCACCGCCCCGCTCACGCTACTCACGCTCCTCCCGATCCCACGCCACTCGATCGAATGCCGCAACAGCCCACCCAACCCGTAGATAATCATACTCGACACGAAAAACGACGCCACGGCACACGCCGTATACACCACCGCCCGCCACTCGTCGTCGTCGTCGTCACCCGTCACTTGCGCCGCCCGCACCAACCCCAACCCACCCACGGCAAACCCAAGCCCCTCCACGACCGCAATCCCCGACGACGTCGACTTGGACGGCAGCCTTCCCACATCCCACCACGCCACGTCGCGTTTCTCACCCTTCCCATCTTCCCGCGAATCAAAAACACCAGGCTCAACCGGCTCGACCGGCTCGACCGGCTCAAACACCAGGATCGCATTGACCATAAACGCAAAGCTCAGCAGACCCGCATACGCACCCACAAAGGCCCGCAGCAACATCGAGTCGTCGCCATGGGGCAACGACAGGCTCGTGAGAACCAAGCCCACGCTCACCACCCACAACCCAAACGACAGACACGTAAACACCAACGTCCGCGGACCGCCCCGCGTGGCAAACTCGACGATCGCACGTGGGAGACGACCGACGGGACGTCTGACCCGGTCGAGCGTGAACAGGAAACTCACGGGCGTCGACACCGCCAGCGACAACGTCACCGCCGTCAAGACCACCGGTGACACGTTCATGCGCGAGTCGTAGGAGTCGAGTTGGATGAATCGATGAATCGATGAATCGATCCGACGGGTCCGTTTGAATCCGAACCTCCGAACCGCGTCAACCCGCGTTCGTTCGTCAACCCAACACTGGATGAACGGATCGAGGTATCGATACCGATGCCCGTCTCCCCGTCTCCCTGTCTCCCTGCACGGTATCGACGTCCAAGGAGATTACGAGTGGCCACCGTGTGTCTCATGAGACACGACTGATCAGTCGTCTCTCTCATAGTCTCAGTCTCAGTCTCAGTCTCAGTCTACGTCATACGTCATTCGTCATACGTCATACGTCATACGTCATACGTCATTCGTCATACGTCATACGTCATCCATACGGCGACGTATTCACCTCCCTATACACAACACGATGGCGACGACGACGCACGACCCGCACGACCCGCACGACCCGCCTCCACGCTCACTCGCCACCACCGAGCGGTATCCGGGCAAGCGGAACGGGCTGCCCCAGTCGGAGGTATACGCCTCCCCGTCCTTCCAAGCCAGTCTCCAGCCGTTACTCGACCGTCTCCGCGCTCAGAACCAGACGGACGTGCTCTCCTCGTTTCCCTCCGCCCGGGAGGTGTCCAAGCTGTTGTGTGACGTGTTGGGGTTTCTGGAGAGTGCGTACGGTCGGTATGCGTTGACAAAGCCGTTTCCGAAGCTGCCGTATTCGGTGTTTCGGGATGTTTCTGCCGGGGGTGGGGTGGAGATTCTGTTGAAGCATGTGGCGGGGCATATCAAGACGGTGACGGTGCCGGTGCATAACCGGAAGAAGATTGATTGGACGTCGCCGGCGTTGAGGAAGGAGTTGCAGGAGCTGGTGGCGGGGGTGCGGACGGAGCTGGTGCGGGCGGGGTGCGTGCGGCAGTTCAAGGTGTACTTCGATAAGGGGATTAAGAACATCGAGCACTTGACGGAGGAGAAGGGGGCGGTGGTGCGGCTGGGTGGGGTGGTGGCGGGGAGTGCGAAGGAAGCGGGGGTGACGCATGTCGTGGTTCCGAATGCAAAGGGGATGAAGGACGGGAGGGAGGGGGCTGAGGGGGCTGAGGGGGAGGACGAGGAGGAGTACTTTTGGCGGACTGTGGCCAAGGAGGATTCGCCGACAGTGGAGCATGCGTTGGTGCATTGGTGGTATCTTCCGGATTCGTACAATGAGTACGTGCCGGTGGCGTCGGCGCCGGCAGAGGTGGACGCGGACGAGGTGCCGCCGAACGGTCGGCCGTGGGTGGTGCACGAGCGGTGGGTGGTGGATAGCGAGAAGTATAACGAGTGGATGAACGAGGGGGATTATGAGACGGAGGAGAGTGCGGAGGAGAACAAGCGGGTGCGGGAGGCCAAGGGGGGCGTGGGCGGGGGGATGCACGAGCCGCAGCGGAAGAAGGCGAAGACGAAGAAGGAGCTGCGGGTCGAGGAGGCGGCCATGGAGGTGGGGGTCGGGGTGGTGCGCGTGCTGGCGCCGGGGGTGGTCGAGCGGGCGGTGCGGGTGGTGGATCGGAAGACGGTCGAGGCAGTGCACGTGCCGACGATCGATTTGAGCCACGGGTGTCGGCAGCAGTGGATGGGCGCACGTCGGGGGACGGTGGCGTCGATGGCGTCGATGGCGTCGAGCGGCTCGGATCGAAATCGGGATGGCGATCGGGATCGGGACGGGAAAGAGAGGCGTCGTCACGCGATTCCGTTCGCGGCCGGGTGGTTTGACAAGAAGGCGGTTCATCACATCGAACTGCGGGAGTTTATCGAGTTTCAGAAAGAATACAAGGGGCCGGGATGGGAGGAATATCGGACGATGCGGAACCACGTCGTGGACGCGTTTGGGAACAACCCGGGCAGGCGGCTGGCGTTCCGGGACGTCTCCAACGACGTTTGCGCCGACGGCATGTTGGTGCTCAAGATCTACAAGTTTTTAGATCGGTGGGGGATCATCAACCGGTTCGATCTCGACGGCGCCGGCCATGACCCGGGCAACCTCGAGCTGGCGACGCGCGCCGGCATGGCGTCGATCCTCTCGGCGTCGAAAAAGCCGTTCGCCATCAACGAGGCCATGGAGCTGTGGATCACCGGTGGCAGGCACACCAAGACGAGGCTCCGACCGGGCACCATGCAGCAGTACGGCGTCGTCCCCACCGGGTACATTGTTCCCGAGCCGGGCAAGGCGCGGTTCTGCGCGGCGAGGCCGTGGGTGCGCTGCGACGGGAAGCACTATGCCATGAGCGCGGCGAAGGGCGGCGGCGGCGGCGGCGGAGAGAGGGGGGATACGTCGGTTGTCACGACGCCGCTGGTGTTGTGCGCGGACGCGTACAAGAACGGCGAGTTTCCGCCGGGGACGTCGGCCAAGGACTTTGTCCTGCTGGACGGCGCCCCCGCCAGGCCGGAGGACCTCGCCCCCTCCAACGCCGGCACGACCGCCAACAAAAAGCCGTTCAGTCCCCAGGAAGACCTGCTCCTGCTCGAGTCCATCAACAAGAACTGCCAGAAGGTCGGGGTCAGGGGCAGCAACGGTCAGATGCAGCACAAGCCGCTGTACGACTGGACGGCCATCGCCAAGGACGTCTCGGGGCGCAACGAAGCCGAGTGCGTACAGCGATACTTAGAGTATCCTATCGAAGAGTCGCTGCTGATGAGTGCGCTCGACTTTGACGAGGGCTTCCCCCTGTTGACCTTGCACCCAGAGGACGGGTCGGCCAGCGTGCCCGACCGCTACCGCCGGGCGCCGTACAATAGCACCGAGACAGAAAAGGGGGGCAAGAAGTCCGATGTCAACCCCCTGGTCGGTAACCTGGCCACCATCTTGTACGTCATCGGGCCGGAAGTGGCGAGCGACGCGGCCAGGCACGCCATCGAGTCGATCGTCGAGCAGCTCGCGGAGGAGGGAACGACCGGAGACGTCAAGATGGAAGAGGCCAAGGCGGAAGAGGCCAGGTATGGTGTCGATATCGGGGTGCTCCGAAACGCGAGCTTCGAGGCCATATCGAGGGCTTCGGTCAAAGCGCAGGAGCTCGCACACGAGCGGCTGATGTCGATGTACTCGATCGTCATGCGGATGTGCGACGTGCAGCTCGAGCGGATCTGGGAGAAGGTTGACTACCTGGAACAGCTCGTCGACATCGGGAGTGGTGTCACTGAGTGAGATGCAACTTCAACTGGAAGGGTCCGGCGGTTCCCACCCACCCACCCGTTCTCGCAAATTCCTCTCTCGCAATTTTATACCCGGCACCCGATGCCAACGAATCGATCGATAGATAGATAGATACATGTAGATGATCCATTTGGCGACTCGACACCTTCACGGCCAAGACCGCAGGGAAATGGCGTAGCCAGGATGCCACCCTTCCGCCGGAGAGAGAGAGGTCGGCCTCGACGACTCGACTACCTCCCACTCGGCATCGTCAGCCTCTGCGTTGGCATCATCTTCCTCGCACTCACCAAGTTCTCGGACGACTTTGCGGCCGAGCGCGCGTCTTCCCGCAACCGGAAGTTCGCACGCGACGACCGCGGTCGGGAAGAGATATCCCCGGCGGACCAACGACGCCTCGAGCAGCTGCTCAGGGAGCACGTCCGTGAAGTCGACGTCGCCGCCCTGGCGCGGGCCTGCTCGCCCACGTCCACCGGACGGATCCTCGACCTGCAGTCGGTCAACACGAGGTGCGCGAAGCACCCGGTGGAACCGAGGGTGTACATGCTGGGCGAGCGCCACAGCGGCAGCAACGTCGCGGCCGCACTCGCCTACTCAAATTTCGCCCTCGAACTCGAGCCCGTCGCGAATATCCGGAAACGGATGCCCGGAAGCAACGTCGACGAGACGGTTCGGAAAGAGTGGGGCATGAACAACCATAAGCACAACCTCCAAGATGATGTCGCCGGCGCAGCGTATGGCGGACTGGCCATCCTCGCCGTCCGCAACGCCTACGACTTTATCCGCTCCCTGCACGCCCAGTGCTACTTTTGCGATCCCGTCAACAGGAAGCGCGACATCGACGCCTTTGTCAGCACCCCGTGGACGGCCGGCGCCCACGTCGAGCGGCCATACAGCGATATCTTCGACCTCCGTCGGAAGAAGATTTGCAACGCCGTGGCCGTCGCTGGGACGCACGCGAACTGCCTCCTCATCGTGCGCGCCGAAGATCTCGTATTACCGGCGACGCAGCGGGCGTACGTCCGAACGATTCAATCCATGACCGGCTGGGACCTGCTCAACGGCGAGATTGCGACCAGCGGCCCAACGAACGTCGGCCGCGGCCGCGGCGAGGGCTTCTCCGCCGCTGCTTACTTCGACGAGAACATACTCTTCTCGCCACGATCGTCGCGAGAGGACAGCAACGAGGTTGTCCGTGCCGTCGGCCACCGCCTCGACACGAGCCTGCTGGAGGAGGCCCTCGGCTACAAATACTGATCATTGCTCGCGAACGCAACAAGGCTTTTCCTTTCTTGTCCCGTATACATAGATACGTATATCGTACCGTCTCAAACGCAAACCCAGCGAACACACCCCGCTCTCAAACCGACAAGCCTCGTTTCGAATTCGTCCGACCGACATGAAACTCGTCGTCCTCCTCTACCTCGTGGCCCTCGTACACGGCAAGCACATCGTCGAGGCTATACCACTCTACAAGATGATGCGTCCCGTGTTCAAGGGCAAACCGGAGGCCGTCCAAGCCATCAAGGAGGCCATCAAGTCTGAGAGCCTCAGCTTTGCGTCTTTTATGTCGAAGACTGACGTCCAATTGTTCGCAGCGATGTTGAGGGGAGAGAAAGCGGCAGACGGAGTACGTTTCGAGATAACTAGGGTGGAGGGGGAGATAAAGGGAGACATCGTGATCCCTGGGATCGACCGACCATGATGGCGGTCATCGGTCAGCAGGCACCCATCGCACGACCCCGTCACTCCCACACACGAACATTCCTGCACCGCCGCACCACCTTTTGACAAAGTAATAGTACCCGGGAGGCTCCCGTTCCGCGTTCTCGCCCCAGAGCGTCGCCACCAACACGTACGGACTCCCTGTCCGCTTCTGATGCTGATCCAACCCATCCCGCAGCACCGCCAGCGCCCGACACAACAGCTGCTCGACCTTGGACCGCCGCCTCGCCGCCAACGCGTAACTCGCGTCAACAATTTTGTCCAGTCCCTGGATGGCGACCACGAGAGGCTGATAGGACGAACCATACGCGACATGGAGGCTGGCGCCAAACTCGATAATATCCCCGAGCGTCTCCCGGTACTTGAGATTGATCTTGTTGAGGTCAAACGCTGGGGGAAAATTCGAGGGCACCGTGTGCACGCCCGTAAAGTTCGACTGGTTCATGATGGACTGCGAGGAGAGGATCCAGTAGGCGACTGGTGTGTCCTGGGGAAAGCCTCTGTCGAAGTTGCTGAAGAACCACACCAGCGACCGCAGGCTCAGGGCCCAGTCTGCCGTCGCGAGGATACAACGACGCGAGTGGCTGGTCGCGTGCGACGCTTGGGTCTGGTTGAACAGGCCCGCGTCGTCGTCCATAGGTAGAACGGGTTTGAACGCCGACGACGAGCCGAGTCGACGAGTCGGTTGCGGCGACCGATCGCTGGAGGGAGTTGTTCGAACGAAACGCCGACGACGAGCCGAGGTTCCGGTTCTAGGATCAGCACGCGCTGCTGAAATATATACACACAGCGTTCGTCGTCGTCGTCGTCGTCGTCGTCGTGTTGTGTATACGCGCCGTGAAGAAACAAAACTCGGCGAGGACGTTTTTTTCCCAGCTGGGAGGGCCCCTTCACGATTCCCTCCGAAAGTTCCTTCTTCTCTCTGCACAACACAAAACCGCGCACACGACATTCATACACAGAACGAGTCTCTCTCTCTCTACGTCTCTACGACGACAATGGCGCAACCAAGGTCCCCACCGACGGCACAGGCTCCCTCTTTGGGCGACTGAAATTCAAGCGCATCCTCGACGCTCGCACACTCGACGACGAGCCGTTTCCATCGACAGAGTATCCATAGATATATATACAAACAACCAGTCTACAACGACAGACGGCCCTCATGCCCATCCTCTTCACCCAGGTTCGTGACCCTCGTCCTCGTCCGACACCCCAGCAGGAGAAGCCAGCGGCGTTTGTGGGTGGGGCTTGGGCGCGAGCCCACTCGGTTTCCCTCTAGAGGGAGAAATCTCTCGTTCTCTCTCTCGTTCTCTCTCTCGTTCTCTCTCTCGTTCTCTCTCTCGTTCTCTCTCTCGTTCTCATACGCACACGCCGCCTCTGTACCCAGTTTCTGGACGGAGAGTCCATCTATTCCTGCTGCACCTGCGCGGCGAACATTGCCGACAATGACGAGCTGGTGTCAAAGGCGTTCCAGGGTCGGCACGGCCGTGCGTACCTGTTCTCGAACGTGGTGAACGTGACGCAGGGTCCTATTGAGGAGCGGCTGCTGATAACCGGGATGCATACCGTGTGCGATATACAGTGTAGTGTGTGCGGGAGCGTGCTGGGGTGGAAGTACGAGAGTGCGTTTGAGGAGAGTCAGAAGTACAAGGAGGGGAAGTTTATATTGGAGAAGGCGAGGGTGGTGTTGAAGCGGGACGGCGACGGCGACGGCGGGGCGACGGATACGCGCGTGGTCGGCGGGTCGAGCCATAGCGACGAGGAGAGCGAGTGAGGGGATAGGGAGAAGCCTTGAGCATTGCATTCTATTCTACGCTCTACTGTACATTAGCATGTGTAGATTAGCTTTCTGTAACATTGTTGTTCTGGCGGTCGAGCCGGCGCTCGATGCGGGTCAGGCGGCGTTCGAACGCCTCGAGGGCAGCGAGGGAGGTCGGGGTGTCGACGGGGGCCGCTGTGGGTGCCTCGTCAATCACTTCCCCTCCGTTTCCGTTTTTTTCCGTTTCTGCTCCGTCGGTATCCGTCAATATCCGAACCCTTTCCTTCGCTTTCCCCTCGACGTGTTCGAGCCACAGCCAGAGTCCGACGGGGACGGCGCCGGCCGTCAGCAGTTGCCAAGCGTGCCACAGGGGTTTCGCGGTCATGTCGCGGGCAGCGTGGGTGGGGAGCTCCGATGTGAGCATGGAGAAGGACTTGAGGCCTCCGTAGAGTGCCTCGTCGCGAGCCTTCACCGTGGGCCGGATTCCTTCGTCGTGGTTGGAGGAGGCAAATGCGCGGCGTTGTCGTCGTCGGAACGCGGCGCGGAGGGCCCGGACGGCGATGCGGCCGTTGTAGACGTCTCGTATCCGTATGATCATCGTTGTATTGTATTGTATCGTCCTTACTTTGAGTCTGTTCGCGAAGAGAAGACGGTGGCAAGGTCAGGAATCAGGGATCCCTCGCCTCGCTTCCCCCGCGCTTCGGTGGCCTTGGCGACGACGTCAGCGATGTCGTCCTCTGTGAACTGGAGCAGTCGGGCAATCACCCCAAAGACTGGGCTGTTGGTGTCCAGCTCGCCGCAGGCGAACGACTGACGCAGCACCGCCGAAAGGTACGCGACGTCCACCTTCATGACGGCGTCGTACGAGGGCGGCGCCGGCGAGGCAGGGGGAGGAGAAACGGTCTCTGCTTTCTCGTCTGCTTTCTCGTCTGCTTTCTCGTCTGCTTTCTCGTCTGCTTTCTCGTCTGCTTTCTCCTTATACCGGGCGATCTCGTCGTCACGCTCGGCGAGGAGGGCTTGCAAGCGGCGCCTCTCCTCGACGGCCTTGGCGCCAGAGGCAATCATGCCCTGCAGTTCGTCGAGTTTCTCGGCCGTCTTGCGCTTATGCTCTTGGGCGTCACGATTGAGCTTCTCGGCATCGGCGAATTGCGTTCTCAGGGTGGCGAGCTCGGCCTCCATCGCGTCGCGAGCAGTCCGGGCCTCGGCGAGCGCGTCTGCGTGGCTGGCGAGTCTTTCCGCGTCCACGGCCGCCTGGCGAACGAGCTCGCCGATGCGCTCCTCCAGCTTGACCTTCTCTGCAGCGTGGATGGCGTCCTTGCTCTCACGTTCCTCCCGCGTCGTTCCCGCGGCGACCCGCAGTTCCTCCAACTGCACCCGCAGCGACGCGACCGTCGCCTCCCTCGCCTCCGACGCTGCCTTGTCCGCCGCCGTCTTCTCCAACGTCTCCTCCAACTGACACCGAGCCGCGTGAAGCGCCGTCTCCGTTTCCTCCAACTGCGCACGTAACGACTCGACGGTCCCGGCGAGCCCTGCCGACGCCTCGAGCGCCGCCGTCTTCTCCGCCAACTGAGACCGCAGCACCGAAATCTCCCCCGAAATCTCCTCGCGCAGACTCGAAGACCGCTCGACTTCCACGCTCGCCTCCCGTTCGGCCTCCTTGGCGCTGTCCAGCAGCGCCTGCAACACCTCTGCCTCCTTCTGGGCCTTCATCAGACGCAGCGACGCCTCAGACTCGCGCTGACTCGACGTCCGTTCGACCTCGGCCAATTCCTCCTTCAAGGATGCTTGCAGCCGTTCCACCTCCCCCTGCAGGCCCTCGCGTGCCGCCGCGGCCTCCACGACCTCTGCACGCAACGCGGCGACCTCGGCACGCAGAGACGCAGTCTCGCTCGCTCGCTCTCGCTCTCGCTCGCTCTCGTCTTCCTCCTCGGCGGCCGCACGTTCGCTCCGCTCGCAGGCTTCCCGCCGCTCAGCCTCTGCAGCGGCTGCGGTCGCCGCCGAGGCCGCCGCCGAGGCCTCTGCGGCATCAACACGGGCACGCGCCGCCTCAAGTGCCGACAAGAGCGCCTCGTTCTCTTGTTTCGCCCGAGCCCGCTCCTCCGCGAACAGCGCCTCTTTCCTCGCGAGGACCTCCTCGCCCGCCGCCACGCTCTCTCGCAGCAGGGCGACCTGCTGCTCCAGCTGACGCACCGTGGGCGAGGACGGTTTCACGGTCGTCGCCTGTTCTCCGCTCTCTGCGGCGGCATTGGTTGTGGCCGTCGCGGCCGTCGCGGCCGTCGCACCTGCCGCGGCCGTCGGCGACGAACTCACATCCGTCGAACTCGCCCGGTACTCCTTCAGCATCTCGTGCAGCCGTTCGTTCTCGGCCGCCGTCGACCGCAAGCGGTCACGCAGCGCTTTGTTCTGGTACTGCACGATTCGTAGCGCCTCTTCGCGTTGCTCCGCATCGATCGACCCCGACTGCTGGGACTGAGCCTGGGCCTTCTCGGCCTGACGCTCCCGCACATAGCGGTCCCGCTGCTCTTGGATATTCGCCGCCAGCTCCTTCGTCGCGTTCTCTGCTTTGGTCTTCAGTGCCTGCCATCGCATCGAGAAGGCCGTCTCCCGATTGTTATTGTTGTTTTCCGAAGCGGCCATCTCGAGGGTGGTTTTGGTGCAACCGCAGATCGACGAGTGTCGTTGAGTGGCCCTGACTGACTGACGTTCGCTCTTCGCTGTCTTCTCTTCCGGCGCACGGTCCCCTTTCTCCTCCTGTATATATGCACGCACGGGTGTGTGCGGAGTAGTCGTCTCGTCGTCGTTTCCAATACCGTTGAATATTTAACTCTGTGGGGCCCTGTCACGGAATTCGCCCAGCTTCACCCGGCGCAGCCCCTAGCACACCCCGTCTACACGACGGAAAATACCAGCAGAGCGCGCGGATCTCGACGTGCACCGAGAACGCGGGTGCGGAAGGTTTTCGAACGGGCCGGATCCAGTCGACCCCACCCACCCACCCAGCGACCAGACCCCCCCCCAAGCTAGCCCGTTAAACTTGACCCTCAAGTATGGCAGCACTCGCTCGGCTGATACCGGCTCGGTGCGGACTCGTCCGTGCGCTCGAGGGGCCTGGTTGCGTCGTCCTGAGTCGTGCCCTCTCGTCGGCCGAGGGGGGCGACGCCTCCACGTCGTCCAGCGGCAGTCTATTGCCGCAGTGGATGCGGAGCAGGCTCCCGTCCGTGCTGGGGGGTGACAGGGAGACTCTGAAGGAGTTGGAGGGCTTGACCATGGTGCGTATCGATCTCGACGACTTACACGCCCCCGCACACCCCGACGCTCACTCGCGCATCGCTTCGCTCGCCCGCCAGGACTCCTACCTGAGCCAGATCAGCGCCGCACGCAAGCTCGGTTCGATCAGCGGCTCGGCGTTTGGAGCGAAAGCCAGCGATCCCCAGACGCAGGGATTCTTCAGGAACACGGAGCTCGTCATTGCCGCGCTCACAGACGACGAGAAGAAGCTCGAGACGGTGTCTGCGTCGCGGGAGGCCGCGCTCGCCCAGCAGCTCGATCTGTCGGTCGATCAAGTCCAGCAGGTTTTTGGGAGGTTCAAATATACGAAGCATATGATGTCGGTGCTCGCGCAGCGAAAGCGAGACGGGCTGGATATGCCGTCGAGTATCGAGGACGTGGAAAAGTTGACCGGTAATTGGCGCTCGTTCGTATCTGGCGGCGGGGTAGACCCTGCCACGACGCCTGCCACGACGTCTGCCACCATCGTCGTCCCCGCCGACGCCCTTCACCCGAAGCATGGTGGGCAGTGTGGCCTCGCCGGGATGACCGTGGGCCGGTCGACCAAATGCCCACGCTACAGGAAAAGTTACAAGGCGTGCTGTGGCCGTCACCGGTAAGAAGAAGAAATCAAGGCAAAGTTGGAGAGAGAGAGAGCTCGAGATTGTTCATCTCTCGAGTACATCTAGAACGGCGGCATCATCCCGCCCCCGCCGCCACCCCCGTTCCCGCCACCGAAGTTGTTACTAGGCGTATCGCTGACGCTCGGCGGTCCAGCAAACTGCTCGTCCAGCCCGAGACACCTCGGCAAGGCAAACTCGAGGCACGTCGTCACCACCCGCAGCTCCCCCCTCGTCAGCGCCACGCTGTAGCTCCCTTGCGTCGTGCCCCGCACCCCCAGACTCAGGAACCAGCTCCCCTGCTGAGCCGGTGTCAATTTCAACGACTTGCTCACAGCCCCCCGACCGCTCCCGCCCATGTTGGGATCATGGAACGCAGACCACTCCTCGCCGGCGTCTGCCGCTGCGAGAAAGTCACCAATCTCCGACGCGCTCAGCCCGAACGTCCCCTTGGACCCCCACGCGTAACTCCGGTCCCCGGCGCCAGACCCCGTCGCAAACTCCAACAGCATGGTGCCCTCGCGGCTCAGCCGGATGCCGCTCGCCGTTCGTTCCCAGGTGGGCTTGATGATCTTGAACGAGACGGCTCCTTTGGCCTTGTACACCGTGTACGCAGTGTACACGGCCGGGATTCTGTTCATTTCCGTGCCAGTGCCGGTGTCCGTGGAGAAGGCCCGAGGAGCCGCGCACTTACGTTGTCCGCGATTCGAAATCCTCGAAATGGAATTCTGCTGCCAGAGGAGATTATTCCGCGATGCAGCGGTCCGGGAGATTGCCCGGTAGGCTACAGAGAGTGGTGTGTTCATGGCGGTGCGGGTTTCAGTTTCAGTTTCTACTCGTCTACTCGTCGAACCACCGCGATTTCGCTGAAACCGGTTTCGTTCTCGTTCTCGTTCCTCCGGCATGTGCCCTGGCCTGCTTCCCGATCCGGGCCTCCACCTTGGCCTCGAGCGAGTTGTCCACGGGCTTCTTGCGCTTGTTGGACCCGTTCGTGGTCGTCGCAGGGGCAACGCCGGTCTTGGCGAGGCCGTCGATCGCGATCGCGATCGCCATGTCCTGTTTTGCCTTCTTGGCTCGCTGCTCCCGGCGCCGTGCGGCCTTTCCTTTCCCGGTCGTCCCGGTCGTCCCGGTCGTCCCGGTCGTCCCGGTCGTCGTCAGCTTGTCCATTTTGGCGTCGGCACCCTTGGCAACGCCGTCCTTGTCGGCTGCGTTCGGGTTGTTTGCGTTCCTGTTCTTCTGCTTGAGCATCTGGCGGCGCTCCATGCGGAGCTTGCGCTTGCTCTTGGGCTCGTCGCCGGCGTTGCCGTCGTCGGCCTTCTTCGCCTTCTTCGCCTTCTTCTTGGTCGCAGCGTCCTTTCCGATATCGGTACCGGTGGATTTTCTGTCGAGAGAGTCCCTCTGCTTGACCAGGTTCATGGTGCGTTTTTTGAGGGCCTGGACGTTGTCGATGGCAAACTCGACGATGGGTCGGTGGTCCTTGCTCCAGGTGTCGGGATTGTTGTTGAGCTCGCGGAGGGCGCACAGGGCGTGGTCGTGCTGTTTGAACTCGATGAAGGCGATGCCTTTGCTGCCGCCCGACGGGTTGGTGAGGATTTTGACCTGGACGATCTTGGGGTTCTCCTTGGTCGCGCGGGCCTTGACTGCCTTGACGAAGAGCGCCTTGAGCTTGCGGTCGTCCCAGTTTTTCGGGACGTTGCGGACGTTGAGACGGGTCTTGGACACCGCAAAGTTGGGGGATTTGAGCTTCAACTCGGACTCGTTGGCCGCGCGGGCGCGCTTCTCCTTGTCGGAGTTGCTGAGCGCGTTCCACGCGGTGGAGTTCTCGGCGATGCGGCCCTCCTGGGCGAGGTAGAGGTTGCGGCCTGAAGAAGCGGGGTCTGCGTGTTTGAGTCCCTTGCTCTTGCGGACGGCCAGGTCGCGGATGTCGTCGGCGCCGAGGGCGACGTGGATCTCCACGGGCTTGCCGGCGATGAGGACCGGGGGGCCGGTTTTGGCAATGGCCTGCTGGGAGGCGGCGGCGGCCGCCTCCGCGTCGACGGCCGAGCGGAAGTCGACGAAGGCCGTGCCCTTGGGGCGGGAGGTCTGTTTGTTGACGACGATCCGGGTGGATTTGACGAAGCCGAATCTCTTCATGGCCTCAAAGACCGTCTTCTGGGTGGCGTCGATGGGGACGTTCCGGATGAAGACGGTGGCGCCCGGCTCGACCGTGTAGGGTTCTTTGGTCTTATGGTTGGACAGGGAGGCGGCGAGCTGGTCGGCCGTCTCGTTCAGCTTTGAGACTGCCGGGTGCTGCGCGGCCGCTGCGGTGGCTGCGGCTGAGGCTTTGGCGTCGGCGTCATTGTCGCTGTCGTCGCTGTCGTCGCTGTCGTCGCTGCCGTCGCTGCCGTCGCTGTCGTCGCTGTCGTCGCTGTCGTCGCTGCCGTCGCTGCCGTCGCTGCCGTCCTCCTCAATCTCCTCAAAGTAGTCGTCGTCGCCACAGCTTGAGCCTCCCAAAATGCTATCCAGCACATTGTTCACCCGACTTTTCTCCTCGTCCAAGTCGATCTCCTCCTCGTCGCTCTCGCCCGCCAACTCCTGTCCCGGCTTTGCTCTCTTCCCCGCCGCATCTTCGGCCTCCACTTTGGCCCGCTTTTGCGCTCCCCCCTTCTCCGTCTGCGACTCCTTTTCCTTTTCCGCCTCCTTCCCCTTGGATTTCTCCTGCTCCTCAAACTCGCGCTTGCTCACCGCCCAATCCACCGCCACCACCCGCCCCTTGACCTGCTCCCCGTTCACCTTTCCGATCGCCCGCTCCGCATCCTGCCTGCACACAAACCCAACGAACGCGAACCCCCGTCCCTCCCCTCCCACGCCCCGCGGCAACGTCACCTCCCACAGAAAAAACCCGCGCCCCTCAAACACCCCGCGCACGTCCTCCTCGCTCGCATCAAACGGCAGATTCCGCACCACCACCCGATGCTTCTTCAAGTACAACCCGTCACCGGACACCTGACGCGCCCACAGTGTCGTCGCCGTTGTCGCTCCCCCGCCGTCCCGTCGCTTCCCGCCCCGCTTTTTCGTCCCTGGCACCGCACTCAACACTTCCTGTCGTCCATGCAACACCCGCACCGCGCTCAACGCATCCTTCACCGACGCATACTGCACCAACACCACGTCTCCAGAACACCCATCCTGCTCCAGACGATACTGTCTAGCCAGGCCCTCGGGAACCGGATACACCGTCGACTCGCACACCAGCTCGACCTCCGCGTCCCGCTCCTCGCTCCCCTTCCGCCCCTTGGGCACCTTCACAGTCGTCTTCACCGTGAGCTTCTTCACCATCTCGAGCACCCCCGGCACGTCGTCCGGACGCAATCCGCCCACAGCCACCGTCCGCACGAGCTTGTGCTTCAGCTGCGACGCGTCCAGCTGCGACTGCGTGCGCTCCTTGCGTTTACCCCCCTTGTTTCCCTTTCTCGTCTCCTTCTCGTCCCCTGTCGCACGAGGCGACGCATTGGACGCATTGGACGCGACACCACCTTTCCCCTCTGCTGCCGCCTGCGCTTTCTCCTCCTTCACTCGCTCCTTCCGCACCTCGAACTTCTCCCGCTTCTTCGCCCCCTCGACCTTCATCACCCGCCCCTCCAACCTCGTACCGTGCATCTCCTGCACAGCCCGCACCGCATCTCCCTCCAACGCGAACTGCACAAAGCCAAAGCCCTTGTGGTGATCCAGGTTCAACGTACTCGAACCTCGTTTCTTTACCGTGAAGGCGTGCGATACCGGCCCGATGGTAGAGAAGTGGGAGGAGAGGATCCCATCGGTGACTGCCGGGTCCAGCCCTCGCACGAAGACGGTGCGGGGGTCGTCCAGGGTGTCCCCGCCGGGCTGCCCCTTGCCGTGCTGCTTTGAATCCGGATGCATACTAGCGTGCCGCCCGTCGCGCTCTTCGTCGTCTGGTCTCCGAATTAACGGGTATGCCACGCGCCTGTAGACTCTCGTATGTGTATACAACCCGGTGATTATGCATGCGAGGGCTGCTGTGGCGCCAACAGTCACTCGCCCAAGAGTCAAAAACTGCGTTGAGCAAATGGCCGGCCATTTTCGGGCGCCCCAAATTCGAATTTTATTCGAACTCGTGAATAACTCCCCTTCGTTCGTGGATACATACAATCCTCAGACTCGTGTCCGTCCAGGTGTGGCCGCGGGGTCTCGAGAAATGGGTTCTACCGACCCTGGAGCCGAGGGGGAGACTCGGCGGGACGACGCGCCCGAGACCCAGGCCCCCGACGTCAAGCGGCAAAAGCTGGCCACGAACGATGACGCGACCGGCTCGATCGTCGCTCCGGAGACGGGCATTCACGACGCCGTGGACGAAGAGCTGGACGCGACGGGGATGCCGGCGGGCTGGTTGGCCTGCCCGAAGATGTCATCATCGCCCGTGTTCCGGTTCATTCCGATGAAGGTGCCGCTTGGGGCTGCGTTCGATAAGCTTCTTCCCGATCTGTCGAAGGACAGGTTCAATGTGGAAGACGCGATCAACATGGCGAAGGATGTGATCAAAGACGTGACGGTGCCGGGGGTGGATCCGGCCACCGGGCAGCCGGTGGCCATGCCGGCGACGTGCTCCATGGTGATCGATCTGACGAATTCGAACAGGTATTATCGTCGTCAGACGTGGGAGGATCACGGGTTTTATCATCTGAAGATCCCGAACCGGGGCCGTGGGGAGGTGCCTGCGGCACAGGCCGTGAACGACTTTGTGTTCGAGGTGCAGTCGTATCTTTCGTCGAATCCTGCGGGGTATATTCTGGTGCATTGTACGCATGGGTTCAATCGGAGTGGTTATATGATCGTGAGTCACCTGCTGCGGATGTGTGGGGACGAGACCACGACGGTGGAAAAGGCGCTGGGGATGTTTGCAAAGGTGCGGGTGCCGGGGATCTACAAGGGGTACTACGTGAAGCAGCTGTTTCGGTATTATCATCAGGGGCTGCCGGACGGGTTCGACCTGGGGAAGATCAAGCAGCCGGATTGGAAAGGCGGGGAGGCGGAGGACGAGGGGGACGACATGGAGGACGTGTTTTTGCAGACGTGCGAGGTGGGTGGGGACGGGGTCCACGGGGAGATGGCGCACGATGATGTTCTGGGGGAGGAGGTGTGTAAGGCCGAAGGGGACTGGGTGCGGGGGCTGCTGATGGAGTACGTGATGGGGAGGGACGCGTCGCAGCTGATGTTTCCGGGGAGCCAGCCGGTGAGCTTGGCGAGGAGTAATCTGACGATGCTGGCAGAGCGGCGGTACTGGGTTACGTGGAAGGCAGACGGGACTCGGTACTTGATTTTGTTGCATCGGGCGGGGACGTATCTGATCGACCGGAGCAACGCGGTGCGGCGGGTGCAGATGCGGTGGCCGTCGCCGTTGGCGCCCAACCAGAAGAATGCGCGAGCACCCATCGGGCCGATGCACATGGGGACTATTCTGGACGGAGAGATGGTGGTCGACGAGGACCTTGTGACGGGGAAGAAGACGCGGCGGTTTCTGGCGTACGATGCGATGGTCATCAACGGGGAGGTGGTGACGCAGCAGCCGTGGAAGGCGCGCTGGGAGTTCATCGATAAGTTCGTGGAGGCGCCGAGGCGGATGGAGGCAGCGATGATCGCCAACGGGAAGTGGAAGCTGCGGTATGACTACTCGAAGGAGTGCTTCAAGTTCCGCAGGAAGATGTTTTGGCCGCTGTCGGCGTCGAAGAAGATCATGGAGGATTTCATCCCGAAGCAGCTGACGCATGAGGCTGATGGGCTGATATTACAGCCCCATGACGATCCGTACGTGCCTCTCACGTGCCAAGAGTTGCTCAAGTACAAGTACGCGAAGTACAATTCGGTGGACTTTCGGCTGCGGGTCGGGCAGGACGGGTCGCTGAACATCCAGCTGCTGCACCCGACGAGGGGCGGGGCGGCGACTGTGAAGGATTTGCCCGGCGCAAAAGTTCGCTTTCCGGACGTGGAGGGACAGGATCCAAAGACCGTCCACTTGCAGTACGACGGGAAGATCATCGAGTGCACGTGGGACCCCGAGACGGCGGCGTGGGTGTTCATGCGGGACCGGAAGGACAAGACGCTGCCGAACGCCGAGACGGTCTACCAGAAGGTCTGGAGGAGCATTGAGGATAATATTCTTGAAGAGGATCTTCTGCAGGCGATCTCCTCGGCGATCCAGGGCAACCCGAAATACGGACCCGACGCTGCCGGCGCCCGGGGGGCGAAGACGAAATGAGCCTCGTCTGCGATGCGTGTCTTGCGTGCAAACCATTGATGAGTGTAAAATGAACTAGAAGACGTCAAACGATTGGTCCACGCGGTTGCTGCCTTTGGAGAGCAGCGCGCTGGCCCGCTGGAAGTGCTGCGGTGCGTCGAGGTCCTTGGCCTGGAGGTCGCTGCCCATGCAGGCAGAGATCTCGTGTTTGTAGAAGTTTCCTACACATGCGAGCACGATCGAGGCATTCTGTCTGCCTCTCCAGGCGCCGTGGGTGCCGCCGGCGCCCTCGGTGAGGTCCTCGGCGTACTGCAGGATGTGTCGGGCCGTCAGATCCCAGAGACCACGGGTCAGGGCGACGAATACCCGGCTGTCCAGGACGGAAGACAGAATGTGCAGGGTCGGGGACGTTTGGTCGAGGGCCCGCTCCGACTTGCGAACCATGGACGACTCGGATGCCTCGAGGCCAGACTTCCGCAGCGCGTGTTGGACCGACGTGGCCTGGGACGACGCCAGCTGCCTGGACAGAGCCTCGGCCGTCAGAGTGATGGAGGCGTAGTACTCGGTGCGCACTTCCTTGACCAGCTGTGCCCAGAGCGCGCCCAGGTTCGGGTCGTTCCTCCTCCTGGCTGCCGACTTGGCTGGCGACTTGACGCCCCGCAGCGAACGATGGTCTCCGCCATGGCCGCCCCCAATGCCCTCATCAACACCAGTTTGGCCGAGTTCAAACCCAAACCCAAACCCGAACCCGAACCCAGATCCAGTGGCGCCATCGTCGCCGCCCTCCAAGACGGACGTCTCAGGACGGTCCTCTGACCACATCTGGATGGTCGACTCGATCTGCGGCATGACGGCCAGTAGACGCCGCAAAGTATTCATCAACAGAGCCTGGTGTACGTTCGTTCCGTATTGGATGGCATCGGTCACGCTCTCTTGGCGCTTGTGGACCGGGTTGGACAGCGGGGCGCCCTGGGCGTCGACCGTTGATGCCCACTTCCAGGCGGTGCGACGCCTGGAGCTCGAGGATCCCCCCGCAGCAGTCGCTGTAGACTCTTTGGATGTCTGAACCAGTCCGCAGTGCCTGGAGGCCACGGTGATCGCTAGCCGGAGAACGTCCACGCACGCACGCTCGATGTCCGATGCGTACGACGGCCAAATGCCGAGGATCGGGCGGTACAGCTCCATTTCTTTCTGCAGCTCTCGCAGGAGGACATCAGCGAACGGCACGACCATGTTTCCCTTGTTCTCGTGGAGGTCCTTCCACGTCACGCCGTCCGGCCCCGAGCCGGGCGATTCGTCGATGATCTGCACTCCGCGGCGCAGGCTCGCCGAGCTCGACGAGATCCAGTGCTGGATGAACCCAGAAAAGGCCTCGAACGAGTTGAGTCGGACCGCAGCGTCCATGTACTGGTGTCTCTCCAGGAAGTCCTGCAGGCTGCCGACGGCCTGGACCAGCGCGATCGCGGCGGGGCTCGGCTTGCGGGGCGGGTACCTGCTCAGCACGGCCTTAAGATGCGCGGCGATTCCCTTGGTATATTCCATCGACGTTTGCTCGCAGATGGAAGCCGCCGAGGCCCCCTCGTGGGCCGCGCTCGACTGCGCGAGCGACGCCTGGATGGCCTCGTCCTCACGAACCTCCTCCACGACCGAGCGACACAGGTCTCCCACCTTTTTGTACGCTATCACATCCGCCGATGACACGGACGCTATCGACGTTCCTCTGCCGGCGGCGGCCAGCCTGTTCTTATTCTTCAGCTTGTTGGCCCCCTCCCGCTCGATGATCTGGGCCTCGATGGCGGCCAAGATGGCATAAAACCGCTTGTTGGCGGCGCGCTTGAAGCGCACCGCCATCCAATGTCCGCAACTCTGCGCGTCGCCGTCCAGCACCAGGAACAGCAGCTTGATTGCCGACCGCAACACGGTCGCCGCCTGGGGCCCGCGCGTCGGCAGGAACTCAACGTCGTCGTCGTAGTTCTGCTTGAGGGCAAAGTAGTTCTCGAACGTCTTGTTGAGCAGGCCCTTGATATCTTGGCGCACCACGGTGTTCATGGCGACCTCGTGCGACTCCAAGCTGGAAGCCTTGGACGCCGTCTTCATGGCCACGTGCTTGGCGGCAATGACCTCGAAGCACATCGAGTTGGGCTGGACGCAGTGGTTCTCGAGGATCCACTGCAGGTAGGCAAGGGTGGCATATTCCTCCCTGATTCCATGTTTTTGCGCGAACTGCTTGGTGAGCCACGACCACTGGGGGTGTAGCTCGAGGGACGAGCCGTTCCGGTCACAGCCCGAGCACTTCAGGGCGCAGTCCAGCAGGACGTCGTAGACATGGCGGGCATTCACCTGGAGGTACCCGCCGGTGACATTGCCGTATGCGTGTTTCTTCTTTGCCAGCACGCTGACCCCAACGGGCTCCTCGGCCTCGAGTGGACCGGCAAAGTTGACCAGGTCGTCGTCGGCGTCGGCATCGTCGCGACCGCCTCGGCCGTGGCCCATGACGAGCAGCGTCTTGGCCTGCCGGTGGACCGCGAGTCCGTGACGTGGGGTCTGGTACTGATGCTGGTACAGATCGCCGTGGTGGGCTCGTATCTGGATGGGCGTCATGGCACCCGCGTCCTGGACGCTACTCGGGATCAGTGGCGCCGACGCGTGGACGCCGGGACGGCTCCCTGCCGCGCTTCCGCTCCCACTGACGCTTGCGCCCGGCGTTTCACCCCCATGGATCGTCCCGACGCCTCCTATCCCTCCTCCTCCTATTATCAACCCGTCCACCCTGGCCTTGGCAGCCAGCAAGACGTGCCCGGCAGGGGCGCCGTCCGTGGCCACCAGCTTCGCCCAGACCATCGAGCCGCCGGAATCCTTTCGCTTCCTGCCGAATCCAGACGGATGCATCAGCTGCTTCAAAAGACTGGGCGGCGGCTCCTGGCCGAGCGCGTCGCTCCGCACCGCCAGCCGCTGCAGCTCGGATATCATCACCGACGCGCACGCCTCGAGCACCTCGCCGTGCCTGTACACCTCCAAGTACAGTACGTCTTTGACGGACGTAACCTGGCTGCCTGTGATGCACAGCGATTTCCCCGACACGACCCCGCCGGTCGACCCGATCGCGCTCGTGCACGGCGCCCCGCCCTTGACGAACGCGCGGATGGTATAGTCCCCCGGACCCTCATCCACGGACGCGTCGTGACACATGGTATCCAAAAACGGCGCCCCGACCACCCTCGACACCTTGACCTCGACAGCCGGTACCCCAAAGTGCTGCAGCTCGAGGGCTTGGTCAGCGTGCGCCGCGGCGGGAACGGGCAAGGCCGGGGGCTTGGTGACGATCGGCCTCGCCTTTTCCACAGAAAAAGTGTCGCGACGACCGTCATCGACCATCACGATCCTGCCCTTCGCGCCCTCCGTAGCGTCATCCCAGTGGATGTTCACCGAGGCACCGCGCCCGTCGCTGTCGAGCAGCAGCCCCTGCAGGCCGAGGCCCGCCTTGAGGACCCTGGACCCGTCCGCCAGCAGCGTCCTCGTGAAATCCAAGTCGGCCGCACTGGCAGTCGAAGACAGCACGCTCTCGACGCACAACTGCGTGCAGGCTTCCAATGCCAGGAACCTGATCCAGGCCTGCTTGCGATCCATCTTGGTGATGTTCGGCTTGCCACTCGGGACGTCTTTCCCTTGTATGGTGTGGTAGGCATCGTTCCACGCGTTGCTCCCGCCGACCGCGTCCGTCCTGGCCGTGTGAAAGCTGTCCGGCACGGTGGACTTTCTGAGGACCGGAATGCCAGCTGGGCGGTGGTCAGCCGGTGCATCCGCGGGTTCCTCCTTCGGAACGGACCGGCGCGGGGATCGACGACGGGGAGACCGGTGTGCGGGCGACCGCTGCGGGGACTGTACGTGGCCACCACCGAATCCGAAGGTGTCATCCTCGTCCGGATCGGCACACGGCCTCCGGCGCCGGACGGGCGAGCTCGCAGAGCTCTCTCTCCCTTCGTCTGTGCGGAGACCTATTTCCAGACCGGGAAGACCGCCGGTGCCAAATCCTGCCTGAAACATCCGAATCCCTGTCGGTTGTTGAGAATCCGTTCGTAATCCCTCCGTCCGCGCCTCTTCCAACCTAACACGGAGCCCTGTCCGCGTGGAATGGATTGAACACAAATACGTACCGGAATAGGGAGTGTCGGCAGAGCTCGAACGAACGAACGAAGTGCGTGCTCGGTTTCCCGAGGCAGGCAGTTTGGCGTGGGTGGCCAGTCAGTCATCTGGGGTCGCGTGGCCTGCGAGGCAACAATGACGACAACGGAAGGACGCCGGGGCGTCATTCGGTCCGGCGCGTTGTCGAAGCGTGACACGTCGACGAAGGGCACCTCCTCCAGCTGTCGGCGACGGCGGCTGGACCCGCACCATCGCACCACCGCACCACCGCACCATCGCACCACCGCACCACCACAACACCACCAGACACGTCGTGGTGGACCCCGTGCGCGTGTGCTGGACGGGGAACTATCGTCCTGCGTCCCGTCATTCGCAGCTCGACGACGAGGACGCGCTGCCTGTCCGTGTGTCTGAGAGGTGTCATTTGAATTCAAACATGACGGACGACCTGCTCTCCGCGTCCACGTCTTCCACCCGTCTCTACGAGGCGATGGGCCTTTCAAAGACGGCGACACCCGCGGAAATACGCAAGGCGTACTTCAAATTGTCGCTCAAAGTCCATCCCGATCGCAACCCTGACGACCCGGACGCGACGGCTCGGTTCCAGTCCCTCCAGAAGATCTACGCCGTCCTTAGCGACCCGGACAGGCGGAAGCTCTATGACGAGACGGGCATCACGGACGCGGATGACCCGGACGCGTATAGCGAGGACCGGTGCGAGTCGCTACGGGCGTTCTACAAAGCTGCGTTCAAGCCGGTCACGGGGGATGCGATCGACGAGTTGAAGAAGACGTACCAGGGGAGTGAAGAGGAGGAGGCGGAGGTGCTGTCGCGTTACACGGAGTTCGAGGGGGATATGGAAAAACTGTTCGGTCACGTCTTGTTGAGCGAGGAAGCCGAAGATTCGGCGCGCTTTTCTGAGATGATCGAGCGGGCGCTGGAGGACGGGCGGTTGACGGTCCGGTATGGGAGGTATGAGACTTGGCGGAAAAAGCTGTCCAAGAAGAAAAAGAGCAAGGGGACGTCGACGAAGAAGACGACGAGGAAGAACAAGAAGAACGAGTCGGCCGCCGGCGACTTTAATGATCTGGCGGCGGCCATCCTGGCGAAGCGGCCTCGCTCGGAGTCTCAAACCGGGCTCGGCGCATTGGCCTCAAAGTACGGCGTCGCTCTCCCGGAGGATCCCCTGGACGACGCAGCGTTTGAGGCCGCGCGGGCACGGCTCACGAAGAACAAATAGCCACTTTTACTTGCATATATCCAACAACCGCTGTGCCATCTCGGCGTCGGTATAGTTCTTCCCGAAGAATGTCACGAAGTTGCCGTCCTTGTCGAGCAGATAGGTAATGATCGAGTGGTCGATGAGGTAGTCGTCGTCAGCCGCGCCGCCGCCATTCCCGGTCATCTCGCCGACGCCCGCCTTGGTATAGTACACCCGCCAGCTCTTGGTCACCTTTGTAATCTCTTCCTTGCTCCCAGTCAGCCCGATCATCCGCGGATGGAACTCCTTGACGTACGGCGCGACCTGCGCCGGGCCGTCCCGCTCCGGGTCCAGCGTGATAAACACGGGCGTCACCTTGGTCGCCCCGTTCGACCCCTTGTCGACCATGTCGATCGCCGACGCGATCTTCTCGAGCTCGTCCGGACAGATGTCGGGACAGTGGCAGAAGCCGAAGTACAGCAGGCTGTACCCGCCCTTGAGCTGCTCGGATGAGAACAGTTTCTTCGTGGATGCGTCCGTCAGGGTGAACGGGCCGCCGATGTCTGCCTGGCCCACGACTTTCGCGTGTTGCGCGCCCTTCAACGCCGCGCGAGCGTGCCGATCGGATTTCGTCTTCTCAAAGAAGTAGTAGAGGCCGGCGCCGGTGACGCCCGCGAGGGCGAGGGACGCATACGAGACGTTGTAAGAGCCGGTTGATTTCGTAGCCGGGTTCGGCGGAGTAGGCGGGCCAGTCATTGATGCGTAGGCACGCCTCGAGAGGGAGGACGAAGAACCAGAGGAAATGGAGACTGAAGAAGAGCACGAAGGTTTGGAGGAGCTCGTCTTGCTTGACCCACAGAGGTACGTTTCGACGGCCTCCGCCACGGGTCTGCCGGCGCGCCGGGCGTGCTGCTGCCCTCCACGCATGATATGGTGATGTGGTGATCACTGGTCGTCTCTGGCGGTCGTGGGGGTGCGCGCCTATCGCCTCAGTTGGTTGTTGTGGGTGGCCGACGTCGCACAAAATTCTTCTCTCAGATATCTCTCAGCGACGTCGACACCCGCACGCATGGCCGACACGACAGGCACGGGTACATCGGCCAAGAAGAACCGCCGGCGGAACCTCCGCGTGAATAAACGAGCCCGGGACTCGGACGAAGATGACCAGCCCACGACAGCAGCAGCGACGGCAGCAAAGACGTCGTCGTTGCCCGGCAACAAGACGGCGATGACGTTCACCACCAAGGCGTCCCATGCGGGCGAGAAGAAGGGTTTCCAAGGGTTTGAGTCGTCCGGGATGGAAGCGACAGCTCGCCAGGACGATGCCACTCGCACGATGGAAGACGTCGGCGTCCGGAAGCTCGGGGGCGCCGGGCACATCGGGACCGGTGATGCCGCCAATGCCGCCAATGCCGCCAATGTCGACGCAAACGGCGAGTCTACGGAGTATCGTGGTATGCAGAACTATACCGACTACAGGTCGAACTTCCGGAACGAGGCGGAACGTGCGGGGGCGAACATCCACGAGCGCAAGCAGCAGGCTGGGCCGGCGCGGCCGTCGGCAAACTACCGGATGACTGTAGTGGTGGACTATCAGCCGGACGTGTGCAAGGACTATAAGGAGACGGGGTTCTGCGGCTTTGGGGATACATGCAAGTTTCTGCACGACCGGAGCGACTACAAGGCGGGGTGGCAGTTGGACAAGGACTGGGACGCGCAGCAGAAGGAGCGGAAAGAGAAGGAGGCGAGACTGATGATGGGTGAGGAGGAGGAAGGCGCAGAAAACAAGGCCGACGGCGGCGGCGGCGGCGGCGACGGGCTGCCGTTTGCGTGTCTGGTGTGCAAAGAGCCGTGGGCGTCTTGCGCCGATCCGGTCGTGACCAAGTGCGGCCATTACTTCTGCGAGACGTGCGCGTTGAAGCAGAACACCAAGACGGGCAAGTGTTTCGCCTGCGGGAAGAGCACCCGGGGCATCTTCAACTCTGCGACGGAGATCATCAAGCAGTTCAAGCAGAGAGATCGCGCGCGGTGACATTCGTAGAGCAGAGAGACGGACATTCGTATAACAAAATCAACAAAACAAACAGCAACGAAGGATTCAAATTCAAACTTACTCCTCCGAGGCGCTCGCGGCGTTCTCGATGGCCTTGATGCATTCGGCTGTGTTGGCGCCGCGCGCCATGCACTCGATCAATGCAGCGTATTCCGCCTTATACTTGCGCAGGATCGCGGCTGCCTGGTACGCGGCCCACCTGGTCTGGTTCTGCTGCTGTGCGTCCGACATCTTGGTGGACGAGCGCCACATAATGCGCTGCAGATCCAGCATATCCGCGTTCTGCCCCATCACCTCCTCAAAGTTCATGGCTTCGCTGGTGGCGCCGGCCATCGCGATAATGCTGAGCCGGTCGACCTCGCTCTGCTCCAGCGTCTTCTCGATCAGCCGCCGCTGCAGCGCGGCCTCGGCCAGATCGGTGTGCTCCTTTCCGATCATCAGCGAGTACCCAGCGACCGGGACACCGAGCACGTGCGCCGTAAGCATGTGGGCGGCCTCGTGCTTGATGACCCGCTCGCGGTAGTCGGGGAAAATCCCAGAAAATTTATCGATGGCGAACTGCAGGATGCCTGGGTTGGTCGACCCGATAGCCAGCACGGCGATGCTGATGCCTCCCGTCAGGTACGCGCCCCAGAAGCCCCAGTCTCCCGGGAGCTGCCCGAGGACGACGGCACCGACAGAGCTGACGCCGACGGTGGTCATCAGGAAGGCCGCGTCGTTCCTGACCGAAATCTTCGCGATCGCCTCGGGCTCCTTGACGCCCATCATGCGGAGCTCTCCCAACGAGACGTTCCTGCGCTCGGGCAGCTTCTCAGTCTCGACGCCCCACTTGGGGAGGCCCCCGGACGCCTTGAGCTCCTCCATCGTCTTTTTCACGTCGCCGGTAATCTCCTGCTTGAATGAGGGAGGCGCCTTCTGGTAGTCCTCCAGCACGTCCTCGAGCTCCTTGAACGTCGACGTCGCGCGCGTGGCGAAAACTGAGGCGCGGTTGCGACGATAGAGATGCGTGGTCACGTTCGCGGGGCTTCGCTGAGACAGAGACGCCCGCATTGGCGCGGCGTTGTGGGCGCAGATGACGGTCGTGGCCATCATCATCGTGGCGGGTCAAGAATCAAGGAAAAGAATGGAGTGGGTCGACCAACGGAGCTGCCCAACCACTCGGAGTACTCCCAGCCACTAGTGGCTGGGTCACCCGTTCAAATCAACCGGGGCACATTGGCTACTTGCTCGTGTTGTTATTCTTTCGTTCGTCAGGTTGTGATCACGTGGCGTTGTTGGTGGCCTCCTCTTTCTGGATCGCCGCCTCCACCGCCGCAGGGCCGGTCTCGGGCCGGGCGACCGGCTCGACCGCCGCGTTGTTAAAGAGCTCGTTCTCCTGCTGCTTTTGCATCTGCATCTGTTGCTGCACGTGCAACCGGTGGAGCTGCTGAAGCTGGTGGAGCTGATGGAGCTGGTGTATTTGCTGCAGCTGCTGCAGCTGAGCCTGGGCGACGAGCGCGACCTTCTGCTCCGGGGTGATGGTCTGGCCGTTGAGGGCCAGTGCCTGCTCGATCGCAAGCATCTGCTGGCTCGATTGAAGTTGGCTCGCTGCCAGGGCCTGGGCTGCCTCGGGCGTGGCGCAGTTGCTATTGAAGGCGTCGGTGAAGGCCTTCGCGGTCATCTGCAGCAGCTGTTGCTGGCGGAGCTGTTCCGGAGACGGCTCCTGGGCGTCGAGCGCGGGCTCGCCTGGCGCCTCGGCCGTCGTGGTGGTCGCCGTGGTGACGGCGGTCGCGGCGGTCGCGGCGGGCGCCTCGCCTCCGAGGGCGTCGGTGTCCTGACGAGACTGACCATCAGTGCCCTGCTCGTTCGAAGTCACGTTGGTACTTTTTGTCGCGTTGATATGCACCATGTCTCTCTCCTCAGGAACGCCATCCGGCTCGGCGGCGACACAGTGGAGCACGTCGACGGTGGCCTCGGTGTCGATCGTTCCGCATGGAGCGGGCGCGGCAGATGGGACGGCGGGAGAAACGCCAGTCGGAGCATCCGATGGAACAACTGCCCCGTTGACGTTGGGTGATGCGCCCAGGCCCATCAGGAAGGGGGTGATGCCGCTTCCGCTGCCGCTGCCGCCGAGTAAGCTGCTCAAGTCGCCGAGGCCCCCCAGCGGACTGGACGTGCCAGCCAGGCCGCCCAGGCCACTTAGGCCATTCAGTTCGTTCACATGGAGGGCAGGGCTGAGCATCTGGTTGAGCGCAGCGTAGTACGGGACGCACGGCATGCCGTTCGTGACAAACGGCTGCTGGATGCCGGCCATCTGCAGCTGCATCCCGGGCAACGTGAGGCCCTGCATCCCCGGGGTTTGGTCGCGCTTGGCCGTATCTCCTTTTGGTGCCTTCAGGGTCTTCAAGAGGGACTGAGAACTCTTCGTCGGAGGCGGTTCATGCCCGTGGTTCCCTTCGTACGTGGTCACGAGGATTCTCACGTTGTCGCTGGCCCGCTCCACCTGCTTGCGCACCTTGCAGCCGGGATAGGTGCACTTGTAGTAGCTGCGCGGATGCGGATTGCCCTTGACGACCTTCTGTCCGTACTTGCGCCACTTGAAGCCGTCCTCGATCTGGTCGTTGTCCGTCTCGGTACGGATCACCGTCTTGTCGCCGGGCGGGGTCCTCTGCCCGGCGCGGGTGCCTTTGCTCTTCGCCGGATCTTCGTCTTCGCCATCGAGAAGCCCAGCGACCGTCTGGCCAAGATCAACGTCGTCGCTCTCGACGCCTGCCTTGGAAGGCTTGCCTGACGTGCCCGACTTGGCCGATTTGCCCGGCTTGGCAGCGCGCTCGCCGGCATCACCCGCCCTGGCAGCGTCGGCAGCAACGCGGGCCACGACATCCAGCTTTGTCGCTCCAGTTGAAGATCCCTTGCGCTTGCCACCGCCGCCTCTCGGCTTGGGCGCATTCTTGCTGACGTACGCGGCCGCGGCCGCGATGGCAGCGTTGACCGTCTCGACGTCCTCGAGCCCAAAGTCCTCCTCGTTCACCTCCCATTCGTCCTCCGACTTGACCTCCCCCATATCCAAGAAATCATCCGGTGGGTTCTGCTCGGCCAGCGCGGCCTGCGCAGCCAGGGAGGGCCTCCCACACTTTCCCCTTGGCTTCCTCGGACCCCTGGTCGCCGGCGACATCTTGAGCGACGCCGGCAGCGGGAGCAAGGCGTCGAGCGGCGAGCCGGACGGGATGCCGACGCCTGGGACGCTGTCCGGAGAGAATCCCGTGCCCAGCAGCTGCAGCGCCATGACGGCCACGTCGTCGTTCATGGTGCCCCCAAAGTCGGTGGAAGAGACGTTTGGCGGCGGCAGGATGGTCACGTACGACTTGTCGTTGTTCGAGTGGATGCCGGTCGAGGCCATCCCGTTCGAGTCGTTGCCGTTCATCGCCAGTCTCGACGCCCTGCCTTTAGCCGACGCCCGCCTGTTCCGCCTCGGCCTGCCCGACGACGTGCACAGGTCAGGGTGCGGGACGTCTTGCGGGAGGTCTTGCAGGAGGTCTTGCGGGAGGTCTTGCGGGAGGCCTTGCGTCCGCTCCGAGTCCTGAGAGTACAATGCATCCCGATCTCGATCTCGATCTCGATCATCGGCACCGTCGCCGACGCCGCGATCCATGTTGACGTCCTCGTCGTTGCCTCGATCATCGGCGACCTGCGTCCCATCGCTCGAGCTGGCGGCCCTCTTGCCGCCCTTTCTCCGCTTATTGGTCGCCGCGAGACCCGTACTCTTCCTCGCCCGTCTCTTCGTGTCGACCCCTGTGGACTCGTTCTTCCCGGTCCCATCGCAATCGGGAGCAGCAGCAGCAGCAACAGCAGCCCCATCCCCAGAATCGGCCGTCTCCATATCCAATTCGGCGTCCAGAGACCCCTCCCGCAGCAGCGCATCGTTAGGCCGCGCGTGATTATGCTCCCCCTTGAGCACCGTGTGCTTGATGATCCCACTCGCCGGATCCCGCTCCACAATCTTCTTCATCGTACACCCCGGCGTCGAACACTTGTAGTAGCTCCTAGGACACGTCCCTCCCTTCACGTGCTTCTCCCCGTACTTCCTCCAGGTGTATCCATCATCGTTGGCATTCAAGTGCGTCTGCGTCACGTGCGTCGTATGTGTCGTGTGCGTCACGCCCCCGGTGTGCGCCGTGTGCGCCTGCGTGACCAACGACATCCCTGCGTTGTTGACATTGTCGCTGGAGTTTGCCTTGTTGGCGATTCCATTGGTCGCCTCCATCGTTCCGGCCAAACTCGGGAGGCCCGAGATGGACGCAACCAAAGCCGCCTGCTCTTGCAGCTCTTCCATCTGAAGCATCGACGCACCGTCGTGCGCGTCGGGGGCAATCGTCGCTGTATTCGCAGTCGTCGCCGTATTGGCGGCGACCCCAGCGACGGCAGCGACGGCAGCGACGGCAGCGACGGCAGCGGCGGCAGCATCGCCCCCCTCCCGCTTCATCACCCCCACGTTCATCGTCGGCGACAACCCGTTGAACACCCCACCGACGACACCCACCGGCAAAAACACCGGCGACACGTCATCCAATCTCGTCGTCGTCTCTTTCTGTTTCTCTTTCTCTGTCGCGCTGACCTCCTCCCCGGCCATCGTCTCCACCGAACGAACACAGCCCTGCTGCTCCGGATCAACCGCCGCCGCCCCAGCCAAGTCCCCCAAAGACTGGCTGGCCGGCCGCATGCGACTCGCACTCGCACTGCCACTCGACGGCATCCGCTTCACCCGGACCATCGGTGGTCTCGCAGCACCTACCTGCAAGGCCACCCGCAGAGGGAGTGAGAATCAGGCAGAAGGAAGAAATCCGCCCGGGACACCCCCGAACCGCGCAGCCGGAAGTACACGCACCGCCAAGAGAACAACCTGTAGCTAGGTTCTCCAAGAACTGCCCTCGACTGCAAAGACGAGGCCAGAACCACCAGACGTGGGACGTTGTGCCAGTCAAATGAGTCTGAAGTCAAATCAAGCCAGCTCAAGGCAGGCGCGCTCTCGCCTCTTCTCGCGTGGGGGCGCGAATAATACACCACTGAGTTGAGAAATAAAGGAACCCGGTGGTTTTATCTGATAAGGAGATGAGCAAGCGGTGGGTCAACTCTTCGAACATCTCTCCGTTGACTGAAATCGAGGGCGCCGTCCATCATGGAGACCTCGTCGACTCTCAGCGGAGCAGCGTATCGGGACGCCGCACGCGACGCAGCTGGTCCATCGTCTGATCCGTACTCGTTCGACATCCGGCCCAGGCGTGCAGCGTCGTGCCGCCGATGCAGCGACTTGGGCCCGAGTGCGTGCTCGGCTATCGTGACCCCGTCCGCCGTCAGGTACACGGTCCGAATCTTCAGCACGTGTTCTAGACGCAGGTGGCCGTGGACATCTCCAAGACCGCATAGGTGAGGTGAGGTGAGGTGAGGTGAGCAGGCGACGATCGTCGCAAGGAGGGCAAGCCAGCCGAGCTCCAATGAGGGCCTCCGCCTGAAAGGCCCGAAGAACCTTCTAGTTTTTTATCCGCCGTAGTGAGTAAGACCACACCCCAGACCCACCCACACCCGTCCAGCGGACCAACTCAAGCGGGCCCGCACATCAAATTATAACCAACCATGACGATCACATCCGCAACCCACTCGCCCCCGCCCCCGTCCGCCCAAAATAATCTATACTTCACGGAACATCTGGGGGTCATCTCTGCCCTTGAAGAGAACTTCACATCCGCCGACGACGACTTCGCTTCCCTCCAAGCCATCCACGACATATACGACACGCTGATCGACACGGCCCGCCAGAAGGAGTCCCAGGCCAAGTCCGTCATCGCCAGCCTGGCACAGACCTGCGAGAAGGAAGCACAGAACGCGAGGTATCCGCGTCCGGAGGAAGGCGAGGGGAGCCACGCGGCAACTGCGGAGGAGTTGAACCGAGAGATCTCTGCAACGGCAGGGCAGGTTGCGAGTCTGGAGTCGCAGCTGGAGGCGTTGCGGGCGCAGGAGGTGAGTATTGAAGATAAAATGAAGGAGCTGGTGGCGTTCTGGAACGAGTTGAGGGGGCGGGAGGAGGTCGAGCCGAGGCTGCGGAAGTTGGTGGCGCTGTACGTGGAGGCGAGCGGGGTCACGTGGGACTTGAAGACGCTCGGGGGGGACGAGGTGAAAGGGCATTTGGATGTGCCGGATGCCGGGGTCTTGGAGGACTTCGTGAGCGACGGCGGGTGGGAGGCGGTGAACGCGATCTGGGGGCGGATGGGGGAGGTCCGA
>Ga0181573_10000239_pt1 | contig 58120 bp, 46 predicted proteins | sample 101ome_25_FD_148643 | JGI IMG/M metagenome (GOLD analysis project Ga0181573, IMG submission 148643) | Coastal salt marsh microbial communities from the Groves Creek Marsh, Skidaway Island, Georgia - 101409BT metaG (spades assembly) | ecosystem: Environmental > Aquatic > Marine > Intertidal zone...
CTCTTCTCGGAAACGCCGAAAAAACGACGACGCGAATTGACGACGGACGATGACGCCGACGCCGACGCCGCGGTTGCGAGCGCCGCGATCGCTCGTGCACGGCGCGGTGACGTTCATCGACCGCGCCGGGTGTTGCGCTCGGGTGACGTGCGACGCCGTCGGGGAGACGCACGCGGTTCGGGTGTGCGCGAACGATGATGATGATGATGACGACGATACGAAGAGACGCGATGATGGGGCGATGACGCCGAGGGACGCAAGCGATGCCGCGGGTGAGACGTCGCGAACGGCCCGGAGACGCTTCGCGTTCGGATTGACGTCGTCGATCGCGAACGAGGAGGTGACGGTGCGGTTGGATGCGGAGGACGGGTGCGTCGTGGGACGTTCGGTTGGACGGACGCCAAAGCGGAGCGGGACGCGAACGGACCGCGGGAGGTTTGAGACGGTACAGAATGCGACGTCGGACGCGTTCGCCGCGCGTGGATTGGATGATGTGGTGATTCAAAAGGCGTCGTCGTCGTCGAGCGTTTCGGGCGGTGGTGCGTTGAGAGAGACGGCGGTTGTCGCGGTGGTGATCGCCGCGTTGGCGTTGTTCAATTTCGGCTTGCGCGCGTTGCGACGACGGAGAAAGAGTCGTCCGAGTCAGAGCGATGCGACGCGGGGCGCGAATTTGGAGACGATCGATTGGAAAGAACTCGTGGGGGAGAAGAATACGAATCTCGTGCAGCAGTTGATTCGTGAACAGGAGGAACGACGGCTGGAGTTGGCGCCGACGGCGGAATGGACGATTCGGGCGACGGCGCCGGCGGTCGATTACGCGGCGCCGATGGCGAACACGGGTGACCTTCTTTGGGATTTTCTGTGTGCGTTTCCGGAATCGATCGCGGTGACGTATGCTGATGAAGATTCGTCGAGTGAAAACGACGACGATGACAACGTTCCGCTTGGGTTTCGTTTGTTTCGCGCGAACAGCGTGGCGGACGACTCTGACGAATCCACCGATATGGAGCACAGAGACGTGTTCGGGAACCGCATCAAACCTGGAAAGGATTTTCAAATGTGTATTCACGGTCACGGTCCGCCGAACGTTGCGAAACGCGTCTTGAAAGACGTTGCGTCGATGAAATACTTTATGGATTGCCAACTCAACTTTTTTTCAGACCAGAATGAAGAGTGAGACGCTGGCGTCGACACGCGAGGCGCCGAAACATGCACCTCAAGCGCGCGCCGAGGAAGAGTGCACATCAACCTCTAATACAGTAGAAAAATCATTGTTACATCATCAAATCATTAGCCTAGTACCTCAAGCACGCAATCAACTCGACGATACTTTGTTACTTTTTCGCAAAGGGGTTGGAAAATGAGAAATTCTTAAATGCGCTCGTGTCAATCGTAGGCAGGGTGAAGGTCGAGGACGAGTCCTCAGATTCCGCCGCCGCGCCTGGTAATGTGAGCGCACAATAAGCAGCCTCTCTCGCGGCCAGGAGGTCTCGAATTTCTTCGTTTTCCTTTTGATGACGGATGACCACTTTTTCAAAGGCCGCCTTGGCGGCGGCGTACTCCTTCTCAAATCGCATGAGTTCATCCTTCTTGTGCGACAGCTTGGATTCTATGTCGCGAATGTCATTGATTTCGAGGGTTTTTGAATTGTCACCATCCGCGGGCGACCGCACCTTTGTGCCCAAGGTGAAGACTTCAAACTCAAATTTGCACTTGTCAAAGAAATTGTCGCCGTACACGCCAAAGACATGCTCGCCAGGACTGATCGTCGTGCACTCTCGCGGCGTCCAGTTATCCAAGGCATGAAAGAGCGCAAAATCACGCGACTCGAGTTTGCTCAGTTTCACCGCGTTCATCGGCTCGTAGTTGAAACTCTGAGTCCCGGCGAAGTAAAATCCAGCGTGCGAGCGCTTCGGCTTGACCGAATCAAACTTTGCGCTCATCTCCTGTAACGACAACTCCAACCCTTTACCCGCTACACCGTTACCCTCGGCGAAATGCAACAACTTAAACTTATCTCCCGCCGGCGACACGACGCTGACGACCACGCCCGCTCTGGTGTCTTCCTCCGTCAGGCGACATCTGAACAACCGAATCTCCCCCTTTTTCACGTTTTCGCTCATCTTGCACCCAACCTGCGCCGGAGCGATCGCCACCACGCCGCTTCGCACCGCCTCCAACACTTTCATCGGCACCGCCGTCTTGATGTTCACCCCGAGGCTCGATATCATCGAAGCCACGAGCGTGTTCGCGAATCCAGCTTCGCTGATGTCAATCTCCGTGTCGAGAATATCCGTCTTATCGATCCCATCCACGCCGTGCGCGTCGTACTCGGCCCGCTTCGTCGGATCGCTCAGAACCTTATACGCCACGCTCACGCGCTTAAAATTGGTCGCGTCGCCTCCATTCTTATCCGGGTGATACTTGAGCGCGAGTTTTCTGTACTGCGATTTTATCTCCGCCGCGTCAGCCGTCTTCTCCACCTCGAGCGCCTCGTAAAAGTCAAACTCGGGTGCCGACGACGCGCGCGGTTCCGCCATCGGGTGTCGTTTCTCTCGGTCGACGAAGAACAGCGGACGTGCGCGGCGGAGTGGTGTTTGATTGCTGAGAAGTCACGAGCGGTACAAAACATTTTTATGAACAAGTGTTACAATGTCATTCAATTTCCTACCACGTACGCCTGCTGTTTCTTTCGAATGAACTCTCTAATCTGCGGCCCAGTGCCGAGCTCGACGACGCGACCTTCCTCCATGTACGCGGCGCCGTCGGCATACGCCAACTCTTCGAGCCTGTGGGTCACTAAAATCGCAGTGACGGCTCCGTCCGATGAATCCACCGCGTTTCGCACCGCCTGAATCACCCCTAGCTGATCCGCCTCGTCTAAAAATGTCGTGAGTTCGTCTAAAAGCAACAGCTCTGGTTGCTCGACGAGCGCCCCGGCGATGGCGACGCGTTGTTTTTGTCCTCCGCTCAGCGTCGACACCTGTCGCTCGTACGCGTCCTCATCCGTGAGGTTGACCAATCGCAACGCCTCGATGACGCGCTCGCGAATCTCCGCCTCGCTCAATGATGCGTCGGCGCCTAACCCGAAACCGACGTCCGCGCCGACGGTGGGCATGATGACTTGATGATCCGGGTTTTGAAACACAAAGGCTTTGCGACTCGGCGTTCGCGTCTCTCCAAAGTCGGGTTCGATGAGTCCCGAGAGCGCGCGGAGCATCGTGGACTTGCCGCAGCCGTTCGGGCCAAGGAGCATGAAGAGCGTGCCTTTGGGCACGCGGAGGGATGCGCCGCGAAGGGCGCGAACGGTGGATGCGCCGCGGGTGAAGCTGACAGAGACGTCTTCGACTTCAACGCCCCACGGTGATGCTGACGACGTCGACGTCGACGGTTCCATCGCGCGCGAGACGACGGGACCGCGCGAACGTGATGATGACGCCGACAGTGCCGCGCGCGAAACGCGCGGTGGGACGACTCGAGCGGCGTTTGTTGGCATTGCAGAGTGAGGCGCAAAGTGAGGTGAGTCGTTCATGCTCAGACTTATTTGAGGCTACTCTTTGAAAGTGTCGTTATTAATTCAACTAAATATGCGTTTCGGATACGGCTACGTTGGGCGCGTACGCGGCTGTGGCATCACCCATTTCGGTGTCGTCCTGCGCCGCGCCGCGACCGCGTCGACTGCGGACCAATGGTGCCGCCTTGGGCACGACAGCTTCCTTCTTCTTGTCCTCCTTGGCGGCTTTACCGCGCGCGCCGCGCTTTTTGGATGGCGACGCCGGTTCAGGCTTGATCTCTTCCTCAGCTTCCTTTTCAAACCTATCACCATCCTTACTTCGTTGCCAACGCATGAGTTGCTCCTTCAAGCGCTCCTCTCTCGCCCTGTCTTCGACGGATCCAACTTCGTCTCGAACGCACGAGCCGACGGCGTCCTGAAGCGCGCCCATGACCCGCGTCGCGTCACCGTGTCGAATCACAGCCAGCTTTGCTTTTGTCACCGCGGCGTTTCGATCCGCTTCGTTCATGCTCTTGAGCGCGTCGTGATCAACCGGCACCGGCGGTTCGAGCATGGGTTCGAGCTTATCCATGTACTCGCGCAAGTGCGGCATGATGACCTCTCGCACAACCTTTGGGCCGAGAGCGTGCAATCCCTTGATGGAACCGTAGTGCGTCGGCAAAGGTTTGGTGTTGAGCAGCGCTTGTAACAGCGTGCGCGTGATTCTCGGCTGAATGCTCGGGTACGCGTCACCGAATTTCGAGCAAATGAAGGCGATGGTACCCGCGGCGTCGTCTCGCAACGACCAGTGATCCTCATCCAAGCTCTGACACAATCGCTTCGCAACGACGCACGTCACCACGCTCGGCATGAGTTGATGCAAGTACAACTCGACATTAATATCCGAGTTGGACAACAACGCGCGAATCATCTGAATCAACGTCTTCAATCTCGACAAATCTCTCAAATTTTGCGTTGTCTCCTCTGTGATAAACTGCGTGAAGTACGGCATCAAGTTATGCAAACCAACATCCTCGCTCAACGACTTGAGCGCCGTTCGCAACAACGCCGCGTCTTCCTCCGTCGCGCCTTCCCCACTCCCAGTTCTCACCAACCCCGTCACCTTGTCAAAGTAATACTGCAATTCTTTCGACAAGACGTGCGAGACAACCGGCGCCAACCCTCCCCCGTCTGGGTCCTCCGCCCTCGCCGTCGGTCTCGGTCTCTTTGCCCCTAGTGGCGCCTCCAACGGTCGCGGTTCCGGCGGTACCGGTAACGGATTCTCCGGAATCTGCGGCTGAACCCCTTCCACCGCCAACCAATGCGGGACCAGACTCACCTCTGCCGGCGGTCGCGGGAGTCTACGGTTTAATAAATCCTTCAAATCGATCTCCTCTTCATCAACGTAAAACACCTCTGGATCCTCACGCGTCGCCCGGAAAAACCCGACGTCGGCTCCGGCAGACCCACCACCTGCACCGAACCCGTACAAGGGTTCACACCCGCGCAAACGCAGCGCGCTGTTGACGTCTTCCGCCGTGAGTGTGTCTCGTTTTCCATGTCGCATGCACTTGATGGCATCCTGGAACACCAACCGGAGTCGGTATTCCACGTCCGACGCGAGCGCTTTGGCGGTTCGGTCGTCCAGCGCGCCCGCACCGATGGTTTCCGCGATCGACACGACGGTTTCCGGGGGAATTCGCGCGCGTGAAGACGCGCTCATCGCTGGATCGCGTTCGTGAATTCGTTGCTTTTGCGTCACAAAGTGGCGACTCGTCGTCAGTCGTCGTCGCGCGTCGAGCGCCCGCACCGCATCGGCGCCGCGAGCGATGACGCCCGATGCGTTGGCGACGACGTCGTCGGCGACGGATCCGGACGTGTGGCGCCGCATCGCGGCGCGCGCGGGTGCAGACGTCGCGGAAAGGTTGCACGTCGGTGGTGCGAAAAGTTTGGATGCGCGGCGTCAACGTTTAGACGCGTCGACGTCGACGAAGCACGCGAAACGAATGAAAACCCTCGGGTTTACCGTCGTCAACGACGCGAGGAACGCGCATTCCACGACGTCGGCGTCGACGGCGAAGGAGACGCGCAGCGCTTTGGCAAAGTGTTGCGTCGCGTTGCGAGACGCCGGTATGGATCCGACGTGGGTTTTCATGTACGACGAGGCGTGGGAGTACTTGAATGACGCGCGGAATGTTTTTGAAGATGATATTTTCAATGGGCTGAGGTGTAATTACGACGTCTTGGCGTGGATTGTTGATCCGATTGTTGACGCGGAGACGACGGCGTTCTGTCCGCATCGCGACAGACAACCGGATGACGCACCGGGGAGTTTCCGGAAAGATGGAACGGCGAAATACAGCACGATTTGGATGCCGTTGACGGATGCAACGCCGGAGAACTCGTGCTTGTATTGTATTCCGCGACCGTACGATCCGGGGTACTTTGAAGGCGATTGCGATGACGTCGACGTGGATCCCATGCGCATGGCGCTCGACAGCAAGGCGGCGTACCAACGGATTCGTGCGATGCCCTGTCGCGCGGGAGGCGCTGTGGCGTTCACCCATCGGCTCATCCACTGGGGGTCCGTGGGTGAGGGTAAAGAGGGCAGGCCTCGAATCAATCTGAGTTGTGGTTTCGCGGATGACGACTACGAGCCGCCGTATTTGGCGCATCGGCCAGACGTTCCCACCGTCGAGGAACGCGCAGGACTCATCGCTGCGCAGCTTATATCCTATCACGAGCGGTTTCGTCCGGGCGTGCGCCAGTTGGCGGTGATGAAGAAGCTCTTTGGCAACGTCAAGCACAAGTTTCACCCGAGCTACGTGAAAAAGGTGAATTTTGAGTTCGCCAACGCCGCGTTGGCGGCCGCCAACCAAGAAGCCGCCGACAGCGATGATGACGATAACGGCGGCGACGACGACGAAGACGCCGTCGAAGAGGCGCTCGACGCCATGCTCGACCAAGTGGATGACTTCGAAGACGATTTTGACGATTTTGAAGATGGGGTCGAGGGGGACGCGTTTGGACGCGTTGCCGAAGAAGAGCCCGTCGCCAAAAAAAGTAGGCGATAGTTAGCAAACATTGTAAGTAGAATCACAAACAACACTAATGAACGGTTCGTATGGTTGGCGCCGCCCTTTATCGGCGCATGGATCTTGAAGTCTTGAGAAGCGCGCGGTCGAATGACCGCGCTAAAGGGTTCCACAAAGTAGGAAAAATTTCCTCTGCGAAACTCGTCTGTTGGCTCGAATTTTGTTGTGAGATTGAGAGCTTTTAAAACGCGCTCCGGCACTCTTCGGCCGTTTTGCGAACGGTTATGTTCGCGAGTTGGGTGCGTCAAACGCGCTCTGGAACGTTTCACAGAGCGGAGACTCATCAAACTAGTTGGTATACACGGTGCTATTGGTACAAGACGCTCTCGAGTCGCGCTTACGCTCGATGCGAAAGCTTGGACATGAGCATTTGGAAGTTACCACCACTCGTTTCTGGCGCCGTCGGATACGGTTGCGCCGGTGGGAACGGTTGCGGTGGTTGCGGTGTGACACCAAAGATGGCGTTCAGCTTTTGTTGCACCGGTGGTGGGTGGTTATGCGGTGGGTATTGCGGGATCATTCCCGGTGGCGGGATCATTCCCGGCGGGGGCATCGGGTGTTGTTGTTGCGGCGCCGGCGGCGCCGGTGCCTGTGCGCTTGAAAGAATGCTTTTGAAGAGCTGCTGGCCCTTGTTTTGTTGAGGCGCGTCTGGAACTGGTCGAACCGGAACCGGAGCCGACATGCCAAGCAAGTTTTTCAACCCGGCGGCGTTCGCCGAAGCGCCGCCGCTCAAAGGTGCCGGATTTTTCTTCGGCTCAACGGGCACCGGCGGCATGTCCTTCAAAAACGACGGCATCGGCAATTGATCCGGAGCCGGCGCGTTTTGAAAGCTCGAGTTTGCCCATCGTTCATCATTTGTAGCGATGATACCTTTACCCGCCCCTCGTTGCTTCCTTCCCGTCGTCTCCACTTGGTTCAACACCGCCGATTGTTGCTCCGCCGTTAGCGCTGGTTTTTGCGGCGCGCACACCTCGTTCGCCCGAACTGCCGGATCCTTGGATTGACCCCCAGTTTTCGGCGTCGGCAACGTCTTCACCGTACCCTTGGACTTTTTCTTTCCTCTCTGACGCCTCGACGACGACGTCGCCGCGGCCTCCCCGTTCGCGTTCTCCGGCTTTGCCTCTCCGACCAATTTCGGAGTCGGAATCCGCATCAACGACGACGGCGTTACCGCCACGGGAACCACCGGCGCGGTGACCACCGACGCGTCGTTATCCCCGAAATCAAAAGGTACGAGTTCACGCTCGAAAGACTTTTTCTCCTTGATCACCTCCGCGTCCACGTCGAACGTTCCCGCGCCGTTTCCCGTCGTCGCGCGCGCCGGTGCTTTATCCCCCGGTCGCGCCGCACTCGCCGCGATCAACGCCGCAATCATATCTTCGCCTTCGCCCTTGAACGCGCCGTGGATATCGACGGAAGAAGACATGGTTGGATCGAAAAATTCACTGAATTTTCGAGGGCTTTGTTCCCTTCGTATCGTATCCTACGCTCGCTCGCTCTTCACCCGTGGGTTTATCCAGCCCTATTCAGTGAGATGCGGTGGATCGCGAAGCGCGCAGCCCCTGGTCTCAAACGCGACGTCGTCGACGCCCGTCGTCGGCGTGACTGGAAACGACCTCGAGGTGTTTAATGACGACACGCACGCATCAACTGGGTGCCTACGTATTTCTAAACCCTGCGCACTACTTACACATACAATGTTGATTTCTATTGAGATTTCGGACCCGCTGTACCGACGAGTCCGGACACACCGACGCGCGCGCGATGGCGTCGTCGCCGAGACGCGTTCTCCTCGTGGTCGTCGCGGTGCTATGTATGCCGTCGACGCTGTTCAATGTCGCGCGCGCGGACCCGATGACACCGAAACTCGGCGACGAGCGGTTCGTTTTACAAACGAGCTTTGGTGACATCACTCTGGCGTTGTACGACGGCGTCGCGTCGGCGACGACGGCGCACGTCAAGGAGATGCTGACGAGTGGAATGTACGCGACGAATCACTTTTTCCGCGTCGATGCCGGGTTCGTGGCGCAGATTGCGGATGTGAAGAGTGGACGGAGAGTCGCGTTGAACGAAGCGCAACGACAGTTGGCCGAGCGGACGGTGCCAGGGGAGTTCAGTGAATCGTTGAAACACGAGCGAGGGCGGTTATCGATGGCGAGGTACGACGATCCAAACAGTGGGACGAGTAGCTTTAGCGTCATGCTTGGAAAGGCGCCGCACTTGGATGGAAAGTATGCGATTTTTGGTGAAGTCGTCGACGGGATGGAGACAACGATGCGTAAAATTGAACAAGTGGAGACGACAAAGAACGGCATCTTTGTCATGCCCGTCAGTAGGGTGGAGATTGAGGCGACGTACGTTGTCGGAGGCGAGAGTAGGGATTGCGAAGACGGAGCGGGAGGGGAGTGTGAAGAGGATTTGAAGGAATGTCGGGCGCGCGCGGATTCGCTTGCGACTGAGCTACATGACATTCGACACAAAAAATTACCCGGGAATCGATGACGATCGAATATCGTGAGATGACTAGTGTTTAAAATATGTTGTAAGTAGCGCAGACTATAGACTACTTCGCTGGGAAGAAGACGCCGCCGACGCCATCCGTCGCCTCGAAGAAACCAAAGACACTCTCACTTCCAAATCCCTGTCAACACGTAGCGAGCGCCGAATGCGAATGCACACGATGCAAACTGAAACGCCATCAGTCGTCGACAGAGTTGCTTTTCCGTGCATGGGCCAAAAAGCCTCAAGAAGAGATTGACTAGATTCATGTTGTATCTCGTCTCTGTCGCCTTGGAAGGATGGAGCAAGCCGGTGCTCGCATCGCGAATCGGCAAGCGGTGCTTCGGACAGTGGACAATTTTGAAGAGCTGCGGCGTGCTGTACAGAAAGTTGAGCATTTGCGGAAGGAAAAAGAGCAATAAAGTCTCGCTAAAGTGTCCTAGCGTGCCCACGACGCCGAGCGTCATTCCAGCAAAGTACGTGTACGTATCGCCGACAAAGACGCTCGCGGGATACCAGTTGTGCTCGAGCAAACCCAACGTCGTTGCGAAGAACGGCATCGTGAGAAACAAGCTAAACAAGTGCGAACCAGAAGTCATGGGATCGACGGACGGATCATTCGCGAGCGACATGACGTTCAACAGCAATATCGCGCCGGCAATGACGAGCGACTGCCCCGCCTCGAGCCCATTCAATCCGGCGTGAATGTTGATTGAATTCGAGCAAAATACCACGAGTAACCACATGTAGCAGTGATAAAGCGGTCCCACGTCGATCGAACGCACTACTTCTGACAAGTGTAAAAGCTTTCTCAGCGGTGACGGTACCAAAACAGTCGTGCCGCCGCTATAAGACAACAGCAACGGAAGCGCCGCAAATCCGGGCATGATAATCTTCACCCGCCACGGCAAATCGAGCACGTCGTCGACGAAACCGAGAAAAATCATAAATCCGACGCATGCGAGCGCGCTATTTTGCTCTAAGGCCCACGAATCCGACGTGACGCCATAGCTCTGACTAAAATACCATCGAACAACGCGCTGCGCCAACTGCGTCATCGTTAACGCCGTCGCGTATGCGCACCCCGCGGCCAACCCACACCCCTCCGGAATCTGATCCCTCTCGCGCTCCGTCCCCTTTTTATTCAAGTCGTAACCAAACATCCCACGCTTGAGCGTCTTGCTCGCGATAACCGGCACCAAACGTCTTGTGGCGTCTCGCGCGGCAAATGAAATCGCCGCTGAACTCGCGACGCACGCCACCGCGCCCGCATCGAACGACCTCCACTGCATCACCGAGTACGCGATCGCGGGGCACGCCGCCAACGCACCGAACCATCGCGCTTCCTTCGCGCGCACGCGTTCTTCGTCTTCTTTCCGCGCCATCTCTTTCGCACTACTAATCCAAACGAACTACTATTCGTTCTTCTTCGCCTCCTCTCTCGCCGCTAACCGCGCGCGATCGCGAACGACACCCTCGCGAAGCCTTCTGCGCTCTTCGTTTTGCTCCTCGTGCACCGAGTAGACGCCCAACGCGGTGCCGGCGACGACGACAGCGAAGATCAAATTCGGTAGTTGACGCCGAGTCATCGAGTGAAGACTCATCCATGCCGCCAAAACTTAACGCCGCATCGATACGGATCAATGTCGTCCGCCGCTTCAGGTGCGAGAGGACGCACCGCGACGATGACGAACGCGTCGTCCAGCCGCGCATCCGGAACTTCGACGACGTCCGCGGCGCAAAGGAAGCTTCGAATACTTTGCTTGCACAGCTTTCGAACGAACGCGAAAGTGTTTGAAACGCAAATGTCCATGGCGGGATGGACGAGCGAGTACGCCGAGACGTGCGAGTTCGTCGTCGTCGATGCGCCGCACGCGCAGAGCGGGGAGGCGCCCGCGGACGTCGTGGGTTTTTTCGGGGATGGGAAGTATTGCGAGTGGTGGAACGCAAAGAAGTCGCCGCGAGAGGACGCCGACGGCATGGAATACGTGGGATTGGAGCGATCGCTCGAGGCGATCGAGACGATGTGCGATGAAAGAGGACCGTTTGATGGGTTGTTGGGGTTTTCGCAAGGGGCGACGCTGTGCGCGATCGCGCTTGCGACGCCGAAGATTGCGAAGCGGTTTAGTTTCGGCGTCTTGGTGTCGGGTATGAAATCGAGAGCGTTGCAGACGAGAGAACTCGATTACGGCTCGATCACGTGTCCGACGTTGCACATCATGGGCAAAAATGATAGAGTGATGCCGGTGGTGGCGAGCGAGGGGTTGTTAAAATCGATGACGTCATCTGAGACGACGTACGTGGCGCACGACGGCGGCCATCGGATTCCGCGATTGGACGAATACGGAGAGCCAGTGTTGCGCAAATTTTTAAACGCGTACTATGCAAGCGGGATGGTTTAGCTGCTTATCACTAGTTTATTATTCGTACACATTCTAAATCCTTCTAGAGACGCAAGCGCTAATCCCCAAAGAACGCCGGAACGCGCCACGGATGTTCGCTCTTCACCGGCGGGCGCAACACCTCGAGGACATTCTTCCATATACCCACGTCGTACTTGTTCCTCAGCACTTTGTCCCACTCGACGACCTCATTTTCTCCCACCGCCGTCGCCGCCTCCTTGGCCTCTTTGACGGATGCCCGCACGGCGTCCCATTTGTACGTTTCGTTCGTCGTGACGTTTCGGGCGACGAGATAGCAATGATAGCTCAAAAACGCAAAGAGAAGCACGGACACGATGGCGCAAAATAAGCCCAGCGCAATCGCAACTGGGTAATGGAACGTGATAAACCTCACGAAGAGCTTGAGCTCGTTGGCTAGTGTGGCCCTGTCACCCGATTTCGTCTTTTGCGCAAACTCGAGCGACCACGCGTCGTGCTGATCCAAATCCCGTCGCACTCCGGCGACGCACGCGCACGTCACGTACACCACGAGACCGAGCTGCGATGCCAAAAACATTAAGAAATACCTCAAGTTCCAAGCCCCGATCGTGTTGTTGATCCACACGCAAAAGTGATCAAACTTTGCGACTCGACGTTTCGTCGTCCGACAAAACTTCGATCGCGCCGGCGCCTCCACGCCGAGCGTCCTGCACTCCTTTTTATGATACAAAACCTCATCCAACGGATACGCCGCGGCGTAAACCTTGTGATTATCCACCGTGATCGTCCCGGGATCGCTGCAACACGCCGCGATCCAGCTCACGACGGCGATGGTGAACGCGGCGCACGTGCGCGCCGTCCAACCGCTGGCGTCGCCCGCGTCCAACAACGGCGTTTCCACGCCCGCCACGAAGCTCGCGTGTCCACCCAGCACGAGCGTCAGGTACACCCCTTGCCCTAGCGGATTTGGGGCTTCGCAAATCACCCTCTCGAGCCACCGTATCGCCTTTTCCGCCCGTCTCGCGTCCCAAAGCAGTATGGACAGTATTCGAAACAAACACGCACCCGCGTTATCGGCAACGAAATCGTACGTTCGACCAAAGACACCGTCCGCGAAACGTTCCGTCGGGCCCAAAATGACCACCGCCATGGCGAACGCGACGATTATCGTCGACGCCGCGGGCCACAGCATGTTGGTGGCGGTGTTGTTGGTGGTGTTGTTGGTGGTGGTTCCAAAGTGGTCGTCTCAGAGTGACGACTGACGTCAGTCGACGAAGCGCGCGAACACCTCGTCGTCGTCCATGTCCTCGCGCATCGCGGGCAGTCTTCGCGTCGGTGTGAAGCGCGACGGTGCGCGTTTCACGCGATTCACGCGCGACGCGAGAACGAGGATGCGGGCGACGAAGCAAGGTGGGTCGAGCAAACCCATCTTGTTTTTAGATATCGACGGCGTGCTCAACGAAACAGCGACGGCGAAGCAAATCGCGCTGGATGAAGTGAAAGTGGCGCTTTTGGGATCGGTGATTGATCGGAGCGGGGCGGATATCGTATTGACGACGTACTGGAGGTACTTTGAAGAGTACATTGGGTACACTTTTGAGAGACACGGTGAGCGAAGCAAAGCGAAGAGAGAGACAGACGGACGCGCGCGCGCGCGATTGATGGATGTGAGTTGCGAGACTGACGAGAGAGAATTTCGTACCCGTTGTTTTCGTAGGTTTACGCCCGGGTTGCGTGATTGGACGAACTGCAGGTGAGCCGCACCGCGCGGACTCTGTGGCGCATGACGCCGCGGTTTCGGTGAATCGCATAATGGAAATCGAAGCCTACTTGAGGCGTACTTACGGCGAAGATCAGGGCGTTTGGCCAAGCTTTGCGATCGTGGACGATAAAGAAGTCGTGCCGGGAGACCACGAATGGCGGGAAAAGTTTATTAGGACGCAGCACGATGTCGGTTTGCAGGCAAGTCACGCGGATTTGCTCGTCGGCATTCTTTTGCAGAGCGAAGTCCTCACTGCTTGATTTAATCGTGTGGAGAAATGTTTCATTTGTTTTGTTGTAATTAGCTATTGAAACTGGTTCGTTTCTAAAACCGCGACGCCACGGAGCGCGGCGGCGGCGACAGAGACTGTCTTCGTGCGCTGCGTCGAGTTTCGCGAGATTCTCGCGCTTCCTGGAGCCCCGACTCCATGCTACTCATGGTCAAACTCAGGAGAGTCTCAATTTGAGCCGCAACGTCGCTAAGACGCTCGTTCGTTTCGGCAAGGGCTGCCGTCTGTTTGTTTTGGTAGCTCGTCATCTTTCGATCGAGCGGGACGAGTCGATTCGTGAGCTCGTCGACGCGTGACTGAAGTCGTTGAACCGGATTCTCAGTCGAAGAGGAGTCCCATCCAGCGCTTCGGTCGCCAGTCGACTCGACCGGGGCGACGGACTCGGGTTGCTGCTGTGGCACCATAACGCGCGCCTGCGGCGTTGAACCACCCTGCTTTGCCTGTCGAGGCGCAGTCATCGTCGATCCTGAAGCCGCTTGAATTGCCGCCGCCATCAATCCAGACTTGTTTTTGCCCGATGCATCGGGCGCCAGATCGGAGACGTTCATCGCATCCATGACTGCGTTGATCTTTCGGTGCACCTCAGTCAAGGAGTATCCCAGACGCCAGTGGAAAACGTCCAACGCGTGCGCCGTATAACTCACTGGATCACGCTCTCGCAACACCTTGTGGAAGATGCCTTGCACTCCCCGCTCGACGAGTTCTCTGTGCAGCAAAACTCGATGCAGCATACCTCGGAAACGCTTTTGAATGACGATTGCCGCTCTCGTCTTTTGTTCCAAGAGTTTTGGGTTGTCCAAACCCTCTCCGTCCTCGCCGTAAATCATGCGCAATTTTCTAAGGTAGAACTCGGGACGTGGGTTCACGGAGCCAGACAAATCGGCATCCACGCCGAGTCTCTTGAGGGACCACCACGCGTTGCTAAAGGCGAGGATTTCTTGTCTGAAGACCATCTTGATACCCTGGAGGCGGAAATACCTCTTGGTTGCCGGGTAATTGGCTAAAGCGCTTTGGAAAGACTCGCGATCCAGCGTGAAGATGTCCGCGTACGTCACCGCTCTCGCGTCGTACATCACTGGAGCATCAGAGTACAAACTTTCTTCTGCAATCGTCTTACCGGAGACCTTGATTCTCCCATTTACATCGATGACACCTTTGCGTATGAGAAATATTTTGTTCAATACGTCTCCCGCCGTGAATATTGATTCCTCTGGTGGGTAAGTTTGTTCGATGACGAGTGTCGAAAGATGCATCACAAACGGTTCTGGACAATTTGTAAAGAAATCCAACTTGCGCATCCACGTGTTCATGCGCATCGTGCACTCACTCCTGAGCGCCGGAGACATCTTTCCGAGTAGCTTTTTATACAGTTCCGCATCAGCTCCGTCCAACTGATACCGGAAGTACTCGCGCAAGCGCACTCGCAACTCCTGCGGAAATCGGTGATCAACGAGAAATCCGTTGAGATCGCGCATGAGACCCTGGAAGCGGTTCATCTTCTCATTTCTGGTGGCGATAATGTTCGACACGGCGCCTACGATGTAACCGTATTCAAACGCACCGACGAGCATCGCGATGATGACGTACACGCGTTCACCCGTCGTCACCGGCACAATATCCCCGTAACCGATTGTCGAAATTGTCATTGTAGACCAATATAACGCCGCGAGGTAGAGACGAAAAGAACCAATGATATCTCGCGGATTTTCCGGTTCCGGTCCTATCACCATGTCCTCGAACTCTGTCGACCTGGTCCACGAGTATCTCGAGCCCTCGAGTTCTTCCACCAATCCGTAACCGCACGCGAGCCAATGCGCAAACATGACGGCGGTGAACGCAAACTTCATGAGCTCAATCAAAGAGTAATCGATGGTGTACACCAATTCGAGTCTCTTGTAAATGTGGTTCACCCGCATCACACGCACGAGTTTCACCAACCGCAACAAACGAAGCGTTCTCAAAGCGCCGAGTTTCGTGAACGCCTTCGAACCGACGCCGAGATACAGAGCGTCAAAGGGAATGACGGAGATGACGTCCACCGTAAACCAAGACTTTAAGTACCGCTTGGCGACGTAACTCAGACTGTACACCAAATGCCCCGTGCGCGGATCCACCACGGCGGTGAAAAAATTCAAAATCAAATCCACGAGAAACGCCACCGTGATGAACTGATTAATGTAAAAGACGGCGTTGAACGAGGGTTGATAAAACCCAACCTCCATCGGCGTCACGACGGCGGTGTAACACAACAAGACAATCATAACCGCTTCCCATCTCTGCAACGCTGCTTTTTGCGGCGACAACACAAACCTACTCCGTTTATACCTCTTCGACCTCTTCGTCTTGCGTCTCTGTTGCTTTTTCTCTTGTCGACTCTCAGCGTATTCGTGCATTTTACTATTCAACTTCGACATGCCTTTCCCCAAGCCGCTCTTGTGCCTCACCGTATACGCCTCGCCGAGTTCATTCTTTACGTGCATCCCCTCCGTCGTCGCCGCGATTCGCGTCGCGTGCCACCTCGCCTCTGCCGCCATGCCTTCTATCGCAGTCACGAATCGTTTCGACGCCGATCCACCGCTCAATCGCGGTTGTCGGTCAGCCAAATCCCGCTGCGGGCTCATCAGCGCGAAATCACGTTGCGACGAGTGACTCGTCAAGCTCGCCCCGACGTTCGACGATTCGCTCGTTCGCGCGTACATCGCGACGAAACGACGACGACAACGCGTTTATGTGTTCGTTCCGTTTCTGTCCGTCGTCACCGCGACCCCGCTCGAGCGCGTCGCCGCGACCGTCTTCACTGAACGCGACGCGTCAACGAACGGACAAATGCACACACTGGACGACGATTCCAGCGTCGTCTTTCCCGCGTCGAGAAACCACGCACCCGCGCGAGACGGTCCGTTTCGAGAGAGACGGGTTCGCTCTCTCTTCCCCGCGCGCTTTCGTCTTTTTCCCCGGCGCGCGTCGGCGTCGGCGTCGTGTGACGTCGTCGACGCGTCGACGGGGCCGCGGGTTCCATTTAACCAAAGTCCATAACCTTTTGAACATATTCGTTTAATAACTCTTTGAGTCATGACTCGCCAAAGGGGTATAGGGTAAAAGGTCGTTTGGAACTCTGCCGATGCGTCACAAAGCGACGACGGAAGCGCCGACGACGGGGTTCCGATGCCGCCGCCGCCGCCGCCGCCGCCTTGGCCGATGACGCGCGTCCCCACGCCGGTGTACTCGCTCGCGACGCGGGATAGCATGAACGTGGTGACGTTCGCGACGCCGGTCGCGATCGAACCGATGAGGCGGTTCGCAGTCGCGCTCTATGGAAACACGCGTTCGCACTTTAATTTCGTCGTCGAGGGCGGGCCGGCGACGCTGCAAGTGTTGCGGAAAGACTCGCACGAGGGGTTGATCGATTTGCTCGGGCGCACGCGGGCGGATTCGATCGATGGTGGGGATGGGAAGATGAAGATGATTAGAGCGCGCGCGGCGACGACGCGCAGGGAGACCAACGGAGTGGAGGTTTTGATGGATGCGTTGGCGGTGTTTGACTTGGAGATTATGAGCGTGACGAACGCCGGGGATCACGATGTGGTTATTTGTGATGTAACGGCGTGGGCGTGTGGGGATGAAGAGGAGATGCGGGGTGCGTGTTTGATGACGCTCGACGTCGGCTGACGGCGTAGCGAACGCGACGGCGATTGAAATTTAGAAGTAGAGTATGTAACATCACAAAGCGAGCGGCGGTTTCGTTGTGTATACGGCGAGTGGTAGTAGTACTGATGATTTTAAATTCTGCGCGAGGAATCTTCATCTGCGGGCGGTGCCGCAAAATGCGCAGAATCGCGCACCATTCTTCTCAAACGCGACGCCGCAGTTGACGCAAAATTTGGCGCTCGACTTGACGGCGCCGGGAACGACGGGTCCAATCGTCGGCGACAACGCGTCGCCGTTCACCGCGGACGGATCGCGGTACTCCGCTTCTGGAACGCCAACGGTGTCGGTGACTTGACAGGCGAAGAGAGATCCGGCATCTTTACGCCCGTTTTCGGCGCGAGTGGTGATGAAGAGCGTGTTCATGCCCGGTCCACCGAGCGTCACAGACGTCGGCTGCTTGACGGGAAGCTCGACGACGAGATCCACTTCGCCCGCTGGGGTGATGCGGATCACGCGACCGGCGCCAGAGATGGCGGCCCAAACATTTCCATTCGCGTCGCACTGCGCGCCATCCGGACCACCGCCGACAGAGCTCGGAAGCTCGTACAGCAAGCGGCGGTTGGATGGGCCCGTGCGAGCGTCGTAATCAAACTGGTAAATTCGACGCGTCGGCGTGTCGCAAAAGAACATGGTTGTTCCGCTCTTCGTGAAGCAGATGCAGTTGCTGCATCGAAACTTGTAATCGAGCACTTCTTCGAGCGCGCCACCGTTGACAGGGAGTCGCCAAAGCCCACCGATGGGCTGGGCGTCGACGCGATGAGCGTTGTTGTACGAGCCGATGATGAAGTTGCCCTCGCGATCTGTTCTTCCATCATTCGGACGCGTGTTGAGACCCGGCTCAAACTCGCTCACGAGCTGCAAGCGCTTGGTTGACGGATCGTACGAGTGCAAACCAGACTCGAGTCCGAGCAAAAGGGTGTTGTTGGATCGAAGCGCGACGCATCCTAACGTTTCGCCAAAGTTGGTCTTCGTCGGCGCGCTCTTCAAGTTCCAGCTGTACAACGTTCCCGCCGGAGCGTCGACCCAATACAAAGTTTGACGATCGACGCTCCACACCGGAGACTCCCCGAGCTGGTTCCCGCACGGAACCACTTCTTCAGCCCAGAGCTTAATCGGACCCTCGGGCGTAGTGTCGTAATTGAAGATGCGTCCAAACTGTTCAGCGTTGAGCGAAGCGCCGCCGACGAGGCACCCATCGACATCCGGCGCCTCCATCAATTCATCCACCGTCTCCGGCTTGACGCTTCCACCGTACTGAATGCGAATCTTACCCGCCACAGACTCACCGTAGTTTTGTCTGAACCAATCGCGAATGCCCGCGTGGACGCTCTGCGCGATGGCGGGCGTCGCCGTGAGTCCAGTGCCGATGGCCCAAACCGGTTCGTACGCGATGATGACTCGCGTCATCTCATCCGCCTCCACCCCCGCGAGACCCGCCGCGAGTTGTCTCGCGCACACCGACTTGGCCTGACCCGCCTCGTACTCATCCTTCGTTTCACCGATGCACAAAACCGCCGTCATCCCACTGTCGATGATTTTTCTCGTCTTCAAGTTGGTCATCTCATCCGTCTCGCCAAAGAGTTCTCTGCGTTCAGAGTGACCGACGAGGACGTGCGTGCATCCGATAGACTTGGCCATCTCGGCGCTCATTTCCCCGGTGAACGCCCCGGAAGCTTCGTGGTAAATGTTCTGCGCACCGATGGCGACGCCGGAACCGTCCAACTACGCCAAGAAAAAGAGATTAAACAGTCAGTCTTTCGCCGTACGCGAATCTTTCGCAAATCCGAGAGTTTGATCGAACCGAACCGGCGAGTCAGTGTAACTATGACTATTAAGACTTCAAAAGCGGCAGTCTCGGTATAAGACCGGCTTCAGTTCTCAACAATGGTTTATTCTTCACCCTCGCCGATCGAATCTCGTCGAGCGTCATCGACGTCGTCGCACAAGGAAAAAACAAAGAGAGATACGCGTCGAGCGTCTTTCGGATAGAATTAATTATCCATCCGCCCGCGTCGATAATCGATCGTCGCACACCACTCACAATTCTCGAAACTTCCGAAATAAACGGCGATGGCGGGCACACAAACACCTCACACTCCCTCGTTTTCACCCCCGGCGCTTTATCTTCCCTCGCCGCCGCTCCCACGAGCGCCGCGAGCGTCCTCGCCTCATCCATCGTCTTTGGGTTCAATTTCCAATTCCCCGCCATGACTGCCGTCCGTCTCTTCACCGGTTCCTTTCCTCCCGCCACCGGTCGCGCCTGTTGCTCCATCGCCACCGCGCGTTCGAGTCTCGCCACCGCATCCGCGTTCACCTCCGTCGTCGTCGTCGTCGTCGTCGCGTGCGTCGCGCGTCGCGCATCGTTTCCTCTTTCGTCACGCGCGCCGCCACGTCCAAATCCAAAGATGGCTGCCCGAACCGCCATCGGTCGCATGTTTCGTCGTCCACGCGTCCTCGCGGCGCGCACCACCGCCGTCGCGACGAGTGTCGTTCTTTGCGTCGTCGTCGCCATCGTCGCCATCGTCGCCGTCGTCGTCGGTGCCGCGTCGCGAAGTGCGAAGTGCATCGGAAATGTGTCGGCATTTTGAATAAAATTTACACTTTGCAATCTGGTGGCGTCACTACCCATCGCGAACATCACATTTAAACCACTCCAGTCTGTCTGTCAGCCGGCCTCACTGTCCGCCGCCGCCGACGACGACGACGGCGACGACCGTCGGATCGCGCGCGATGATGTTCTCGATGCATCGTTCGTCGGTCGCGTCACCGCTCGGGACGACGAAGAATGGAAATCGTCGTCGAGGTCGTCAACCTTGTGATGTGCGAAACGAAGTCGTCGTTCGACAGATGCGACGAAAGAGTCGGACGACGCGGACGGCGATGTCGGCGGAGAACGCGAGCGGGGGCGGTGCGAAGCGCGAGAAAGATTACGATCCGATCGGGTCGAAAGGGGAACACGTGGCGATCGTCGGTATCGGCGCGCGTGGGCTGGCGTTGATCGATCAGCTGGCGGATGCGCGAGCGCTGCCAAACGCCGAGTATTGGGCGTTGAACGCGGATGTCAACGCGTTGCAGAGGTGTAAGGCGGGGAATCGGTGGAGGTTGCCGCCGCAGAATGTTGAGGTGAGCGCCAAGGCGGTGCATGATAACGCGGTGAGCGCGGCGATGGCGGTTTTGGAACACAGAGGGAGCGCGTCGGGCGAGCGGGCGAGGACGATTTTAGTGGCGTGCGCGGGCGGGGAGGCGTCGGAGAGTGGGGCGGCGTTTATGCGTGCGGTGGCGAACGAGAAGAACGCCAAGGCGAAAAAGGGGTTCTTTGGGTTTAAAGGGAGCTCGAGGGCGCCCGAGGGTGGGGTTATGATTGCGGGCGTCGTCGAGCCGTTTACGTTTGAAGGCAAACGTAAATCTGCAGCGTGCGAGGATTTTTTACGAGCGGCTTCGTCGCCCGGGATGTGCGACGTCGTGCTCACGGTGTCACAGAGCGAACTTTTGAAGAATGGAGAAGACGGAATGTCTGTGCAGGACGCGACGTCGATCGCCGACGCGTCGATGCTCTTCGCGTTGCTCAGCTCGACGGATACGCTTAAATCCAGCTGTTGGAACACGTCGTTCGCTGGAGACGTTGATAATCCCGAGTCGTGGGTTTCTCAGCTCGACAAATCCGCGCTACGCGCCATGGTGAATAAAACGATGACTGCGCGCAGTGGTGGATGCGGCGTTTCGCACGTCGGCCGCGGTGTTGCCGAAGTGCCGACGTATGGATCGGCGGACGAGGCGTGTGCGGCGGCGGTGCGTGGCGCCATTGCGCAAGCGGCGCAACAAAGCCCCTTCTTAGCCCCAGGGCGCTTCGATACCGCGGCGCTCGTCGTGTGTACGATCAAGCACGGCAACACCCTAGGTCCTCTCGCGCGACAAGCGGCATCTCAGGCGATTGGCTTGCTCACCTCGGCGGAACAATTCATTTCGATTCCGCCGCCGGACAAACGAGGCATGACCGAGGTGGAAGTGACGCTCCTGTGCGTCACCGACGCGGATGTGGCCATCGCTGCCGCGCCCGAATCGAAAACGGTCGAGCTCATCCAAGAAGAGCCAAAACAAAAGGTGAACCCGATGCTCTTCGTGCCTGGATACGAAGACGACTCCGCACCGAAGCGCAAGACACAAAAGCTTTCCCGTGACGATTTGAAAAAGTTTGGCTATGGGGACATGAAGACCATGGTGGTTGAGCAAGAGGTTGCGCGCGAAGCTGCAAGTGGCGTGACGCCGGCGGCGACGCAAATGCTCGAAACCACCGAGGCGACGACGATGATTAAATCGGAACAATCTGTCGTGTTTTCATTCGATGAGACGCAACGCGGCGCCTCTCCGGTTGAGTCGTCCGTCGCGACCGCGCCGGCGGTCGAACAAGAGAGCGTTTCCAGCGATACCGTCAAAATACCCCTGCCTCGTGACTTCGCCTCCAAGCAAGTTGCAGTGCGCATCAGCGAACCGCAGCAAGATGACTCGGGCAATGTCATCGGATACAAGACGCTCGACGGCTCCGACGCCAAGAAGGAATCACCGATGAAGCGCGCGGGATCGCTCTTCGGCTGGCGACCAAATAAACCAAAGAAGGAAGAAAAATCCAACCTATCGAAGCGCGCGATGGGAATGTTAGAAAAGGATAGGATTGGGTCTGACCGCGCCGTGGTGCGCATGGAGTTTGCCAACATGAGTGTGTACGAGGGAGAGTGGGCGAACGGCAAACGCGAGGGTGAGGGTCGACAAGTCTTCGCCGACGGTGATTGGTACGAAGGCAAGTGGTACGGCGACGTCCCGGATGGGAAAGGGCGATTGACGTGGAAAAGTGGCGAGTTGTCGTACTTTGAAGGCATGTTCAATCAAGGAAAGCCCGACGGTCAAGGAACGCTCACGTGGACTTCGGGTAAAACGATGAGCGGCTCGTGGAAAGAGGGCGCATTAGTATCAGTAGACGAATCATAAATATATTACGAGCACGCCAGCGCTTCACATTAATATTACACAGTTAAACCAACTTTTCCAAGCGTCTATCAGCGCACACATCCGTGAGGACGCGGAGCACGTTCGGACGAGCGAGGAGGACGCTTCCGACGTCTTTCTTGCTCAGTTCGAGCACCCACACGTTTCCATCGCCTTCGTACGGCGCCATCACCGTCGCGCGACGCTCCTCGCCAGTCATTAGCGCGATTTCTCCAAAGAAATCGCCTGGGAGCATCGTCGCCACCTGCAGAGGCTCGCCGCGGTTCACTGTCGGATGGGTGGCGATGACATGCGCCTTACCCAAGATGATGACGTACATCGAGTCACCACGCTCGCCCTGACGAACGATGCGTGCGCCGCGCTGGATGAAGTAACACTTCGCTCCATTGAGCAAGTCTCCAATGGAGAGGTCGTCGAGATCCGCGAAAAGTCTCGCCGACTGTTGACGTAAATGTGTAATCCATCGCTCTCGCGGCCACTTTCTGGGATCCTCAAGTTTCGTCGTCACTTTTTTCTTTTGCGACAACTTGGCGGCGTGCATGTTCAACGCCCCGTGCACTGGCGCCACCTTCTCTTCATCTGGCCCAACCTGTCCGAGTCGCGGCAGCGTAGAGGCGACTTCGTGCTCGTTCGCTATTTCGGCGTGCTTCACCGTGAGCGCCACTCGAGCGGCACGGTCGGCCCCGTGCGCTGGAGAACTAGTCCTGGATGGTCGGCCGCTACTGTTGCCCGTTCGATCCCCCCCGAGTCCGTTCGAGTCCATGCTCCCGTTCCTCCCGAATGACGTTGAGTCGTTCGGTGTGTCTCGTCCAGAGCCGTATGTCCCGGCGCCTCCCGGCGCCATCGCCGTCGTCGGCGTCGCGCGCGCCGTCATTGCCGCCACCCGCGCGCTCAACGCTTCGATTTTCACCCCTTGCTCGTCGATCGACATCGGCACGTCGTTCGCCACGGCGTCGTAAATTTTCGGAAGTGAACGAGAAATCCACGCCAACTTTCCATTCATCCGCACCTGCATCTCCTGCATCGCCGTCAGCGTCTCCAACATGGCTCGCTGAATCGTCTCTCCGTCCGCGTATTCCTCCTCTCGCGCGTCCATCGCCGTCGTCGTCGTCGTCGCAAGTTTGGCGTTGAATTCATCCTCAAACGCACCACCATCATCGCCTTTACCCAAAGTCGAACGCGTCGCCGCCGCGCGCGCGCGATCGCGAATCGCCGTCCGCCGTCGCGCGTCGTACGCGTCGTCCACGCCGTACTCGTCTCGCATCCCACCGCAGTCGTTCCGTCGCGTCGCCAGCGCGCGCGTGGGTTTGGAGCTGAATTATGGCCGCGGTCCGCTACTGTGGTTTCGAAAATATCATCAACGTGGTTTTGATCTTCCATTAAGAATAAACGCCTCCACAGTATGATAACAGCCACGTCATGTGTACCAGAATATCTATACACGGTGATAAAATATATACAGTATGTAACAGATGCTGAACCGCGCTTTCCGAGTTGATTGGCGGCGCGTCGCGCCAACGACGCCGACCGCGACGTTACACGCGCGCGCGCGACCGGCGAGTGACGACACAGGCCAAAGATGAGCAAGGAGAAGAAGGAGAAGACCCCGAAGAAGGATAAGAAAGAAAAGACGCCGAAGAAGGATAAGCGCGAGAGCGATGATTCCGGGGACGAAGGCGGCTCTGATGAGGGCAAGCTGAGACCGACGGCGCCGATCGCGAAACCGCTCGCGGATCTCAAGACGACGAAGAAGATTCTCAAGGTGGTGAAGAAGGGTACGTGTGTGACAATATCTATCATTCACCGAGGCGCGGATGGGCTGATTCGACGGCGCGACGCGAGACGCGGAAGAGCGTTCATTGGTGGACGGGCAATGTGAGGGCGAGAATTGCGCGCGAAGCGCTGGGGACTCGAGACTGACGGTGTGTGCGCGTTTATTTACGTTGAAACAGCGGCCAAGGCGAAACAAGTGAGGCGTGGGGTGAAGGAGGTTGTCAAGGCGCTCAAGAAGGATGTGAAGGGCGTGTGTGTGCTTGCCGGGGATATCTCTCCGATTGACGTCATAACGCACGTGCCGATTTTGTGCGAGAACGCGGATGTGCCGTACTGCTATGTACACAGCAAAGAGGAGCTCGGTGCGGCTGGGTTGACCAAGCGACCGACCTCTGTCATGCTTATTTTGCCGGAAGGCGTCAAGGGGAGCGTGAAGATGAGCTCGAGCGATAAGAAGGAGTTTGACGACATGTACTCAAAGATTGAAGCCAAGGTGAAGAGCATGTAGCCACGGGCTCTCTTTGCCGGATGGATACATTTTTGAACCCACGTGTACTTATAATTCGAAGACAATCATCACGACTAGCCAGTATATGACGTCCTGTTTTAATGCAACTTTCAGACAGACGTTGAGAATAAATCCTACTGAATGTTTACAACACAAATGCTACTATGCGTCGGCTCGTATGGGCTCGACGCTGCCAATCGCATGTTTTCAAAACATGAACCGCTTCTTAGGCTTACGCTTGAGACCGACAAATGCACCACCTTGGTCTTCATCGCTCTCGTTCGAATCCTTCGTTCCCGCCGCCGCCGCCTCGACAGCCTCTTGTTCCTCTAAACTCTTAGTCATCGCCGCGAGCGCGTCCTCCTCGTCGCTTTCCTCTGCCCGCTTCCTACGATTCGCCTTGACGCTTCGTCTCTTCACCTCCTCCGCCCGCTTTTTCGCCTCCTCGCGTTGTCTCTTCATATCATCCGCGTACGACGCCGCGTCCGCCTTTTCCTGCGCCTTGGCTCTCGCCCGCATGAGTTCCGGGTCGCGTTTACACTTTTCCTTAAACGCCTCCTCCGCCGCGTTTCGCAACACCTCTGCCCTCTTCACCGGGTCCTTGAACAACTTTTGCGTCTCCCCGAGCGCATCAAACGCCTTCCTCGCATCCTCCGCCTTGTTCTTATCCGGGTGCACCCTCAACGACGCCCGTCGAAACGCTCGGTTGAGTTCCGCGTCGCTCACGTCCCACACTGGTCTTCCCAAACCATCGCAATCCGGGCGTCGCACATTCAAACACGAAAAGTAATCCTTCTTCCCGTGCGCATCCAACACCGCGCGAACGATATCCTCATCCGTAAACGTCCCGTCGCCCGCGACCGCGGCTTCCAGCGCGTTCGGCGCGTCGTTTCGTTCGCTCTCGCGTCGTGAAGCGAGACGCTTTTCCAGCTGCCGTCTCGCGGCAGCCGCGGCGTCGGCGTCCGCGGAGCTCACCGCCGTGTTGCGCGCGGTGAGCATGCGCTCGAGCGCGTCCATCGTCGTCGAATTCGCCTTCGGTTCGGGTCGCGTTTCCCTCTTTGGCGCGTCGGCGGCGCTCTGACGTCTGTCTGTTGTCAAATCTTGGTGTGAAAAAGCATAAATCATACTGTTTACACATACATCACATCGAAAGGGGAACGACACTTTTGGAATGGAATGAATCGAACCGTCGCGACATTCCGCGACGCGCGACGCACGATGCGAGCGACGACGACGGAAAAGCGCGCCGCGTGGCGTCCCGGACGACACACCGCGGATCGCGCGGTGATGCGATCGATGGATAACGTCCCGTATCGGCGACGCGACTCGTTCGATGCGGATAAATTGGCGGCAGAGTTGGCCAAGATGCGAGCCGAGGATGAAGAAATCGCGGCGCGCGACGCGCGTGGGCGGGCGATGGAGGCGGAGCGGGAGGAGGCGAGGCGGAGACAGGTGGAGATTTTGCAGGTGCGTGCGCGCGGGATCTCGGCGGTAGACGACGATCGAGCGAGTGAGCGGGACAAATGGTTGGATTTGTGAAGAACCGACGAGCGCGCGCGCGAAACTTTGGATTGTAGACTAACCTCGATCGATTGGATCGAACGATGCGTAGGCCAAGGCGAGAGACGCGGAACGAGCGATGCAGAAGGAGACTGAAACGCGCAAGGCGACGGAACGCGAGCTGGTGGTGACAAAGGATATGGCGTCGAGGGTGTCGGTGAGCGAGCGGCTGAAGAGGCACGCCGAACGCGAAGTGCTCGAGCTGACGACGGCTTTGGAGCGCGCGAGGAGTGATCTCGAGCGTGTCGTCGCGGATTCGGAGCGTCGGGTTCGCGAGGAAAAGGAAGCGCATGAAGCGAAAGCGGCGGAGCTCGAGTCGGCGCTAAAAGTGGCGAAGGAATCGGGTGAGGCGTTGCGAGCCGAGGTGGCGCGATTAGAATCGGAACAGTCGGCTACGCAGAGCGCAAAGCAATCTGTCGAGGAAGAGTTGATGGAAGCCGTATCCGAACTCGAAGAGACGCGCACAAACTTGGAGAAGATGTCCGAGGAGAAGGAGCGCATCGACGGTGATTTGGACGAGGCGACGCGAGAGCTCTCTCGTGTGCGAGAGGAACTCGAGGAAACGTCGGGGAGTCTTAAGATGTCGGACCGAGAACTTCGAGAATCACGAAGAAAGAACGAAGCGCTCGCGGCGGCGATTCAAACGGCAAAGGGTAACGGAAACGCGGCGCGAGATTTGATGCGAGACAGCGTCATGACGCTGACGCGACTTGAAGACGCCGCCAATGCGAGAGAAGTACAAATTTTGAAGGAGCGACACGCGGCGGAAATTGCGAAGCTGCAAGAGGAATTTGCCGAGGCATTGGCGGAGCAAAAGGCGAAAACCGGTGCGTTCGCGCACGTCACCGTTGACGAATCACAAAGAGTCAAGCGGGCGATGCGCGAGGTTGAGGAGGACGCCAGAGAAGCTGTTAGGAACGCCCGACGCAAGGAAGAGGAAGCCAAGGCGATGGCGAGCAAGCTCTCCGAAGAGCTGAGAACGACAAAGGCGAGACTGCAAAAGATGATCGAGGCGGGCGAAGGCAAACTCAACCAAGCCAGCATCCGAGACGCGCAAGCGGCGAGACTCGCGGCTTCCCAGGCTCAAGCTATTTGCCGCGATTTGCAAGCCGAGCTCGAAGCCGAGCAAGAGTCTGCAGAGGCGGCTCGACACGAAGCCTCTGAAACCATGCACAAGTTTTTCGAGATTCGAGACAAGTACGAGCAGAGGGAAGCGCTCGTCATTCACCAAAAAGAGACGATTCAGGCTCTGAAGCGTGACGTGGAACGACGTGAGGGCGACATTGAAGAGCTTCGAGCTCAATGCAAGGAGCTCAAACTTTGTTTGCGCGACAATGAGATGACGTACATGACGCGACACGACCTCACAGAGGAGGTGGAGCACTTGAATCGAATCATTGCCGACGCCAACGTGCGCGATCGCGAGCGCTCGATCGAGTTGCAGCGCGAGCAAGAACGGGCGAAGAGCTACGCAGACAAATTGGAGCAATGCCAAGCGCAGCTGTCTGAAGAGTCTCATAAGCGAATTCGACTTGAGCACGCCGTTCGAGACGCGGAATCATCGCATCAAAGAGCGGAAGAAGACTCTCTACGCGCTGAATCCATGAGTGCCAGCACCGTTCTGCTCGAAGCCGAGGTTCTTAGATTGACTCGCATCAACGAGCAAGCCGAGACGCGCATCGAGCAGCTCGAATGCCGCGTTGAGCAGCTCATCTCACAGGCTGACGGGTTGGCGTCTTCGCAGAACCCGAATCAAAGTATTAGATACCTCGAAAAGCTTCGCGACGAGCGTGAGATTGCGGAGAAGGATGCCGAAGAGGCTGGACGAGCCGTCCAAAATATGAAGGCTGCTCTGCAATTCGTCGTCTGCGCTCGACGCGAGACTCGGGACAAGGTGGTACAATACGCGCGCGAGGCTCGTAAAACGGGTCGAGTCTTCACCGAAGCCCCGGGTCTGCCCACCGGTGTCTCTGCCCCGATCTGGGGTCGCATCGTCGAAACCGTGGCGAGATTGAATTTGGACGCCGTCGAATAAAAAAATAGCTGTACTGTGTTAAAACGCTGCCAAATGTGTTCTCTATCGCTACCCACCCTCAGAGCTCCCCATCTCGCTCTTTACGCTTGCACTCTGCGTGTCGCACTCTATTCCTTTCGCCCAGCCTTCGCCGCGTCGCAGCCTGTTCCCTCTCCGACATCGTGTCCCAATTTTCAATGTAACTCGTCGTGCAGTCGTGATTGATCACCACCGGACCAATGTCGTCCACCGCAACCTTCTCCCCAAACTTAATCTGACGCACACGCGGACCGGAGCTATCATCCACATCGTCGCGCGGAGGCAGCACGAGCGTCTCCTCTTCGACGCGCTCCTCTGCGCGCGCGCGAAGGCTGAGACACGAAAGGAACGCTACCACGAAGAAGAGCGCGAGTGCGCCGGTCCGCTGCTTCGCGCGCGCTCGACGACGAGACGCCGTGTTTCGCGACTCGAACGCGCGCGTCATCGTCGCATACGTACTTTCAACAACGAGCCGGACGCGTCGACGCCCCGCGCGTCGATGAGTAAAGAGTGGGCGCGTAGAGAATGCGCTCGTGCGAGCGACCGACTCACCGCCGCTGAGAAATCATGGGCCTTGAGCTCGATTTCCGCGCGTTGTTCCCCGCATCGCGCTCGATTTCGTACTCAGTGTCATAATATTCGCTCGGTACGGTGGACGGCAACCTCTCGACCGCTCGCACGTCTGCGAGGAGGGATCGCCAAAACGTATCGTGATTGGTGCACCCGTCGTCGTAAGATCCGCGTCGGTTCTTCTTGAGCAGAGCAACCTCAATCACACCGTCAACTGCGAGCGAACGAAAAAGAAAAACGAAAGCGTCAGCGCGTCGTATACATTGTGAAGATAAAAAGTGACTCACCTATGAACCAAGTACTGAGCTCGGCTTTGATGGTAGCCGCGAGTTCGCCATCCATCACCGTTTCGCCTCGAACGCGAATCGCGATGCGCGTCGTCTCCAACGCCACCTCGACGTCCTCCCGCGTAACCCCGCGCGGGAGCTTGACGAAAACCTCAACGTACGACTGGTTTTGCCTCCACTTGTACTTTTCCAGCTCGATTCCGAGCGCGGGCGGGACTTGAATATCCAACCACGCGACGTCGTCAGTCTCGTCGCGCGCCGCGAGCGCCCTCGCCGCCTCCGCCGCGCGCATCTTCCGCATATCCTCCGCGTCAAAGCTCGGCGGCGTCGGTTTTGGGTTTGCTCTACCGTAAAAATCCTCCGTCTTCGCCACCTTTCTCTCCAATCGATCCACCTCGTCTGCGCGCCGCGCGTCGCAACGCGCAAATGTCAGTCTAAAATCACTCACGCGTTCGGTCGCGAACGAAAGCCACATCGCGCGCATCCACCGCACCATCCTTCAACACCGCCTGCTTCCCGTGCGCTCGCATCCACCGCGCGAATTTCGGCTCGGTTCGCTCGACGACATCCGCGAAATCGTTCCGTCGACACCACGACCGATGAAACGGCCAATACGCCCGCTGACACCTCGTCGAGCAAAACCACGCCCCGCGACACCGCGAGCAGCACGCCAGCGCCCGCTCGGTGTCCCCGCAATTCGCGCACTCGCGGTCGCGAGACGCGACGGAGGACGGGCGCTCTTGAAAGTGCGCGAGGGCGTCCGCGCCGGTCGTCATCGTCGGCGCGTTGTGCCGGGCGGGCGAGCGCACCGTAACGCATCGTAACGCTTTTGCGACTGTACCCCCATACCGACGAGTCACTACTCGTCGTACGAGTCATAACTCGCGAAAGACCCCCCTTGTGCGCACAAAGCGGACCCCGAAGGAGACTCGACGCACCGGCGGCGCGGGAAATTCCGACGCGTCGACGCCCCGGCGACGCGCGCGAAGAGTCTCGCGACCGCGACTGGCGTCGACGAGATTTTGTTCGATACGTGCATTACGCGCGGACGGACGATCGCGAGACGCGTGACCGCACAGAGGGCGACGACTTCCGCGCCGCTTTTATCGAACGCCCACCACGCCGGTGACGCAGACGATGCGAGCGTCGGCGTCGGCGTCGGCGTCGCGACGGGTCGGGACGATCCCGCGGGCGAAACCGATGCGAACGAGTCGAGAGATTTCATCGTCGCCGAGAAAACCGCCGACGCGACACACGCGACAGGCGCCGATGACGGAATTCGAACGCAAGGCTGCCATCACCGAAGTCGTGCGTAAAGCGCGAGGCGTGGAGACTCGCGGGGAGGCGCGTCGTTCGACCGCGTCGGCGTCGACGTCGGCGTCCACGGCGCTCTACGCGCTCAACGCCGGGGACGCCGAGATCGCGCCCGCGATGGAACTCGTCGAGGTGCTCGAACCGGAGACGAACAGACGGTTACTGTGCATGCTCCGAAGGAGGTTCACGGCGAAGGGCGGACGCGAGCGGTGTCTCGTCTTACCCGTCGATACCCCCGTGGATGTCTTGCGAGGTGAAGGGTTGGACGAAAACGAAGACTTGAGCGACATCGGGGATGAGGAATTAGGGGATATTTTGCCAGACATGAACCGGGCGTTGGCGTTGCGTGGATTTTTATTACAAAGAAGCGCGTTTTGCATGACGGTTCGCGGCGCCGTGCGCATGAACGAAGACGACGTGTTGGAGATGGATACCGGCGGAGATGAACCGAACGAAGGCGTCGAGGTGTGCACATTTTCGAGCGGTGGGAGTCGGTATCTCGTGTACGCGCCGTTAAATCCGGTTTTACTCCTCACGAGGGAAGATCCAGAGACTAAACTTCACGAAGTTTGTTTCGACGAAGACGTCGACGAGGAGTCGTTTCAACGCAACATGGACGCCGAGTACGAGTTACTCAGCGAACCCGAGGACGACCTCTTCGCCGATCTCGATCGCGCGTGAGAGAGCACGCACTGGGAGAGATGCATTTTCGGTTTTATAATAACACACATTTACGCTGTACATCAACACAAATTTCCGCGCTTTCTTCGTCCTCCTCCTCCTCAGAGATCAGCGCGCGCGCGCGCACCCATCTTCACTCTTCATGTCGCCGAGACCGACGACCACTCCCCGCTCGCCGGCGCGGCGTCCGGCGTCCTCACCGCCCGCGCTCACGAATGGCGACGAACACAAGCGCGTGCTCGGATTTTCCGGTGAAGCGCTCGGGTTCTTCTTCATCGCCCTCGTGTGTGTCATTTGGATCGCCGCATCGTTTCTCGTCGAACGTCTCGAAGCGCACGGGTTGTCACCCGTGTTGTTGACGTACGTGTGTTCGAGTGGGTTCATCACGCTCGTGCCGTTGCGGTTCGGCGCGCTCGTGGCGGGGGTGCGGGGGATCGGGCGGGGAGGGGCGTGGAAGAGTTGGTTGGCGTCGCGTCAGTCGAGCGAAGCGGACGCGAAGACGGATGACGACGACGCGTACGATGACGACGATTCGGACGGTGAGGGCGAGAGTCGGGTCGGGATGTCGACGGGGATTAATCCTGGGGCAGCGGTGAAACGAACGGCGGCGGCGGTGGCGGCGGGTGGGGAGATTGAGATGGCGGCGTTGAGCGAGCGAGCGGACGCGAGCGCGAACGCGGCGTCGACGGCGCACGGGACGGATCTCGAGCGCGGTGTCGGGTCTCCACCCAGCGAGCGACGCACGGGTGGTGGTGGTCACAGTGGAGGGACGATCGTCACCGTGCCGCCGTATAGTTTTGAATATCACGCGCGCGCGGCGATCGCGGTGGCGCCGATTTGGGTCTTGGCGCAGTTGGCTTTCAATTACAGTCTCTTGATGACGAGCGTGACGGCCAATTCAATGTTGAGTTCGTCTTCGGCGGTGTTTACGTTTTGCGTGAGCGTGTACATGGGATTGGATAAGTTTACGTGGATGAAGGTGGCGGCGGTGGCGGCGTACGTGTGCGGCACGGTGCTGGTGACGCTGGCGGATAGAGATCCACGCGGAGTGAATTTCGATTCGGCGTCGGAAGCCGATTCGACGAACAACGCGCTCGGGCAAAACATTGAATCCCCAACGTTCGGTAACGTCCTCGCCCTCGCCGCGGCGGGGTTATACGCTCTCTACACGTCGGTGATGAAGCTGTACCTCCAAGATGACGATCGAACGGACATGACGCTCTTCTTTGCGCTCATGGGCGTTGTCAACTTTACCGCGTTTGGCGCCGCCCTCATCGCTTTACGCTTTGTTGGATTCCTTCCCGAACTCCTCAGCAACCTCTCCACGCGAGTATTCCTTCTCGCGTGCTCCAAGGCGTTCTTCGACAACGTCTGCAGCGATTACCTCTGGGCCCGAGCCGTGCTCTTAACCTCGCCCACCGTGGCGTCCATCGGTTTATCGCTCCAAATCCCGCTCGCCGCATCCGTCGAAGTCTTCGTCGGTAGCCCACCCTGGGCGGCGCACTTTAAAAACGCCGCGCTCATGGCGTCGGGAACGCTCTTCGTGTTGGCCGGTTTCGCCGGTGTTAGTTGATTCGTTGTTATGTATATGTGTGTGCTTTGATTAAACGCGTTCGCCTTCGCCTTCGCGCGACTTCAACGCAAAGTGCAAATTCAATTCACGATTGCGCTTCAGTCTCACACCCGTCGCATCGCGTCGTCGGTCCGTCCGTCCGTGGGTTTCCCCGACATGGTGAACCCGAAATACAAGGTATGCGCGTCGTCCTCGTCGTCGAATCGCGACTGGTTCATCGCATCTGACACCGGCGTCGCGGCATTCACGAACGGAAAATGCGCGTCATAAGATCCATCAAAACAATCAATCAATCCGTGCGTGAAAGACTAACGTTTCCGTTCGCCCGCGCAGTGGACTCCCGAGGAAGAGGACGCGCTGAGAGACGGCGTGGCAAAGTGCGTCGAACGTTTCGTTTTCGTTTTCGTCGTTTGTTTCGAGGGAACAAAGTGTGCCGCGACGCGACTCGAGTCCAACAGACGGCCAGACTGACCGACGCGTTCGTCGTCGCTCGACTCGACTCGACTCGATTCGAAACGCAGGTACGGACCGGGTAAGTGGAGACTGATTCAGAAAGATGAAGAGTTGAGTAAAATATTACACAATCGCTCGAACGTGGACCTGAAGGATAAGTGGAGGAATTTACACGCGACGGGTTCGGAGCGTTCGTCGACGCCGACCATCAGAGAGAGAGAGGAGAAACAAAACGCGGCGGACGGCGGCGGCGACGTGCCATCGACGAGCGCGAAAACGTCGGCGTCGAGCGCGTTGAAGAGGAGGAAAACGGACGACGCGAAAACGCTCGGGGGGATTCCGGCGTCTGAAGTACCGGTGGACGCGCCGTCGTTCGTGCAATCGGGCGTCGGCGCTCCGAGCGTCGTCACCAATCAACTCTTTGGCGAAGTACAAAAGGCAAAGAGAGAGGCGGAGATCGCCGCCGAAGCGGCGGCTTCCGCGCAGGCACTCGCGGACCAGGCGGAGAAGGAGGCGTGGGAGGCGGAGGAGCTCGCATCGCAACTCATCGCCGAGGCGCAGCGGCAAAAGGATGGATTACCCGTCGTCGCGCCAGACGATAACGAAGTTGTCGACGTCGCCGCCGAGCTCTTGGGACAGGAGGATTAAACCCGCCATGTCGCGCGAACGAGAGGAAACCGAACGACTCACCGAATTAGCACAACAATCAATCATAGCGCGCTCGCGGACACAACACAATCCTCATGTAATTTATAAAAAAGTCTCCGCGTACAACCGCTCTTCTTTTACGACGCCGGTACCAACCTATCCAACCCATCCACGTGTCTCACCCCGCGATCCGTGATTGCGTACGAGTAATTCCCGCGTCTCCTCCCTTTCCCACTCTTCCCATCCTCGCTCACCGGCGGCGTCGTCTTCACCCGTTCGATCGACTTCATCTTGTGCAACAACGACTTCATGTGCCTCTTCGACCGCGTCGGCACCCCCGCCGCGACGGCTCGCTCGTACAGCTCCTTCCCGGGCATTTCCCCATCGTCGCGGAGGATTCTCAACAGTCCCGCCATCGGTCCTCGGGATTTACCGTAGCGATCGACCGCGGGTTCACCGGCGTTGGACGACGCACCGTCGACCGAGGAAGAGGAGAGCGCTCGAAGCGAACAAAACGTCGTCGTTTTGGACGTCGACGTCGCGAGACACGACGCGCATCTCGACGCGAGCGCGCGGATGGGGGACATGCGTGACTGTCGCGTCGCGTTGGAGGGCGTTCGCGGGCGTTCGCGGGCGTGGACGCGAGTCGACGCGACGCGTTGTGAGGTTTGAGGGTTTTTCGGGCGCGATGAAGAGCGAGAGTTGAGAGAAGATACAAATTACAACAATGTGTACATACCGCGGCGTTAGCCGCAGCGTATTCGCTCACGACGAAGACGACGAAGATCCCGATGAAGACGAAGCTTCGAAATCCTGCGCGCGTTTCGCCTTGCGCGCCTTGTACGCCGCGCGGTCGGCGGATTGGGCCAAGCGTTTCGAGTACGAATCCGCCCACGCAAACATGTCGGCGCAAAGACCGTCAAATCCACCCTCGATGGCGGTTGAATTCACAAACACGATGAAATCCACCCTGTTCGGCCATCTATCCTTGTTGGTGCGGAAAATGTGCCGAATGCGTCGCTTGATGAGGTTTCTATCGACGGCGCGTTTGACTTGCTTTTTCGGCACGACGATGCCGATTCGCGTGCACGTCGCCGGTTCGTAACTCGCGTTCCCCGCCGCCCGAATCCGCACGTGGTTCCCGTTGAACGACCGACCTTCCTTTTTCACCCGATCGAAATCCGCGTTCGTCTTCAATCGCTCCCGCGGACGAAAGACTTGTCCGTCGATGGACTCGTGACGTTTCGGCGTCGCGCTCGTCCGTCCGCTCGACTCGCCCCAGTTTCCTTTTACCCCCACGCGCTCCTCGGCGAGCGTCGTCAATGGATCCGCATCCACATCGACGATGGCTTCGTCGTCGCCGTTTTCGTCGCCGTCGCCGTCGTCATTCGCTTCGTCGACGTAATCGCGTCCAGTACCAGGAGAAACCGCGCGCGCGGCGACGGTCGTCGTCGTCGTCGTCGTCGCCGCGAACCCGCGTCGCCGCTCGGCGACCGACCCGCCGACGGCTCTCCCGCAAGGACGCGCGCGCCACTCCTCGCCCCCGCGTCCGCTCGCCGACGCCACCGTCGCCGCTCTCACCGACGCGCCGTTCGTCGTCCCGCGAACGCCCCCGACCCACGCCGCCGACGCACGGAATCCATCGACGCCGCGTCGCACCGCGCGTCGCGCGCACGCCGCGCCGCGCATTCCAACTCGTCGTTGCGCCGACCGTGAAAACGAACCCGCCGGCGGCGTTGTCGACGTCGTCGGCGTCGGCGTCGGCGTCGGCGCGACGGAACGCATTCGAATGCGTCGCAAAGTGCCGATGTTTTCGCACTGTTCGTCGCGCGCTGCAGCGTCCATCGGTCGAGACGAGACGAGAAGAGACGAGACGAGCGGCGGGGGGAATGCGACGGGTGTGATTTATTCGTTCGTTTATTCACGCGTGGAGCGCGTGAGCGCGCGTTCGGGCGAGCGGAATGCGTCGGAATGCATCGAATGTAGATTATCGTGACGCACCGAACGGTGACGACGACGACGACGACGATGACGAACTCGTCGTCGATGAGAGTTTATTCGCGACACCGGTGGGGTGGAACCCCGAGGGGTCGTTCGTCGTCGACGCGTCGCCGTCGTCCGTCACGACGGGGACGCCAACGTCGGTGAGCGCGCGGATTCGAGCGATGGAACGGTTGACGAGTGGCGAGAGGGAACCGAAACCGACGTCGACGGGGTCGAGTGGATCGGTGAGCGCGCGACGCGCGGCGATTCTTGAACGCGAACGCGGATCGGTGGAGACGGCGACGCCGCCGGCGCCGTCGTTCTCGTCTGGGGGGAGGGTGGAACGCGGTTCGACGTTGGCGTCGACTTCGTCGGTGGAGAGAGTGTTGGAAGGCGTCGACGCGGTTAAAATGCGGTTGTTTGAGGCGTCGTCGATGCAGGTGAAGACGTTGGAAGGGTACAAAGAGGTGCTGGACGCTGCGAAATCGTTGGATTTCGGGGCGTCGATCGCGCAAGGGGTTGTGGAGAGAATCGACGAAGCGAAGACGGATGCGCGTGCGCGAATCGAGCGAATCCTTCGTGGGGCGAGGGCAGAGGTGGATAAAGTTCGAAAGACGCGGGAATCTCAAGCGGCGATTTTGAAGAGTAAGCTCACATCGGTGCGGAAGGAGATGCGAGATCTGAGATCGTCTGGTGGTGCGCGACGCGGTGGGACGTCGGAACAAAAGGTTTTTCTGACCGGCGTGGCGTCGTCTTCGACGAGCAAGCACGCCAATTATTCGACGAGGACCGAGAACGCGCGCCAGCGCGAGCGACTTCGCGTTCTTCACGAAGAACACTCTGTACTTCTCAAGCGAATCGCTTTCGAAGAGCTTCACCGTCGCGCGCAAATGACGCGCGCGCTGAAGACAGCCGCAAACGACGCGTCTATGATTCGCAACGGCCCGACAGTGCGGCACGCGTTCGACGCGTTGCGCGCGCACGCCGCCGTGTGCGCGCCTCGCACCCGCTCCGTGAAAGAAGCGTGTAACAAGTTTGTCGTCATGAATCGCCGGCGGACGCTCAGAGCGACGGTGCGCGCTTGGAGGCGCGAAGCGCGAGATCAATCCTTGATGAAGACGTGTTCTAGCATTCACAACGCGCGCGTCGCTTCGGCAGCGTTGCATCATTGGGAGCTTTTCGCGATGAAGCGATTTTGGAAGCGCAAGGCGAACGAGCTCGCCGAGAGGTACGCGTGTGGGCGTCAGGTGATAACGACGTTTTACTCGTGGCTACGCGAGACGCGGCGAGCAAAAGAGAGACGCATCGCCGTGCGCGCTCGAATGTTCGGAATGTCTGTGCCCGAAGCCCAGCGCGCCGTGCACCACGAAGTTCAATTCACGGCGCACGATGCGAGCAAGATGATGAAATCCGGCCGCGACGATTTCTACCGGGCACATTGTCTAGGAAGCGCCTTGAGATCTGAAGTCATTTCTTCGCGCAAGGTGATTCAAGTTCTCGAGGGGATGCGTCGCTTCAGCGCCGATGACGCCGACGTGTACTGGGCCTCTAGCGATGATGCTTTGTTGCGCGGATCAGGCGCTATGAGAAAACACTTAGATGTAGGTTTACAGAGACGGTCGAAGCGGTCGACCGATGATAAGTTGTCTGAGTATAGAGACGATTTCGCGGCGTCAAAAACAGCGGCGTCGATGGAAAACATGAAGTTAGAAGTAGAATCAGAACCAGACGTAGAGACGCTCAGTGCGCACGCGTATGAGCTGACGCAGTCTCATCAGCGCGCTCTTGCGGAGGCTCGAGAAGCTACACTGCAATGCACGCTTCTGAGAAAGCAAACGCATGAGATGAGTTTGGCCGCGAGCAGATTGATCGCGAACGCCGAATCGCGAGCAAACGCCGCCGTACAAGGCGCCAACGACGCGCTTGCGGCGGCGAATCAGGCTGAATATGAGTGCATGATAGCGGACGAGGAAGCACATCGAACTGAAAAGCTCGCCGACGAGCTCGCAGAGTCTTGGCAAGATGAAGAAGCCGTGACGGCGGCGCTGCGTCGCGCCACCGAAGCCGCCAGAAAAGCCGTCAAGCTTTCATCCGCGCACGTCGCCGCCGCGAAAGTGGCGGAACGCGCGGCAGAAATTGCAGAGGAACATCGCGAGGCGTTTAAACTGGTCAAGGCACAGGCTGATGAGGACATTAATGCACTTCGCGCGCGCGTCCTCGAAGCAGAGTCAGAAGTCATGACAAAGGCGCAAAGCGAACGTGAGGCGAAAATCGTCGCGGTCGACGCCATGAAGCGAGTGTCAGCAATCACTGGCCAATCGGTCGCCACCGTATTCAGCGTGCGAGGCTTGTTTAGCAGAAGCGACGACGCGAACACGGTGTACTCACCAGGGAAATCTCTTAGCGCTGAGCAGAAGGAGCGACAGAGACGTCGACTGACGTGGGCGTCCTTCGGAGACGATTCCGACGACGATGAAGGCGCTCAAGTAGACTTTTGCGGCATTTCACTCATACCTGGAGACTGGCGAACGCTCGCACAGTGCGCGACGCAAGCGCACGCCAAGACGTTGGCGTACAAGACGCTGAGAGGATTCAAGGTGAACATTGCGTGGCGTCGTCGTCAACGCGAAGCGGCGCAATTGGCGTTCATTTCACGCGTCTTCAACGCTTGGGCGCAGTTTGCACACGTCATGCAGACGCGCCGGAAGCGCATCGAATCCGTCGTCGACGACATCTTGCGCGAAGAGCGCGAGCACAAGCTGCGAGTGTACATGCAATGCTTTCAAGCGCACGCGAAGTGGCGCCGGGCTCGCTGCGAAGAGCTCAAACTGAGCCTTCGCCGCGTCGTCACGCCCGCGATACGGGAAAACTTTGAGACGTGGAGAACGCACGTGGAGCATGCAAACTTATTCCGACGAGTGATGAATCGCGCCATCTCCGCGTGGCGCGTTCGTCTCGCGAGACCTTCGCACGTCTCGTCGTTTTACCGTCTCTACGATTGCTTCTCAGCGTGGCGCTCCGTCGCGAGAACCCATCGCGAATCCCAACGGCGCATCAACACCGCGATCGAGTACCACCGCGTCACCCTCGCCCTCAAAACCATTAGCGCGTGGCGGTCCATCACCGCGCGGCTCGTTCGCAATCGCGATTACGCGACGACTGAATTCGTCGCGCAAAGCCGACGAGCGCTTCGAGCCCGCGTCTTCCGCGTCTGGCGCATCGAAACCATCCGCAGTCGCGCTCGCGCCGCCTTTCTCGAGAGTTACTACCGCAGGCTCGCCCTTCGCGCCTTGCTCGTCTGGCGCGCCGTCGCTCGCGCCAACGCACCGAAGAGATTCATCGTTAAAGGATTGCCTTTATCCGCGGCTCGCTAGCGTTGTACAGTTGTAACCACCACCCGCACGCGAGGACACTCAGTAATCCACACGATCGATTCCCCACACCCCGACGCGCCGCGCATCGCGCCCCTCCGTCCCCAGCGACGCGACGAATCGCCGCGGGAACGTCATCCGCGCCGCCCGATCGCGCACTCGGCGGGCGATCGAACGACGCGCGCCCGGCGAAGCGAAGAAAAGATGACGGATGCGCCGAAGGAGTCGCCCGTTCCGCCTGGGCGTAAAAGCCTGAGCCCGCAACCGGCGTCGTCGCTCGTCACGCCGCCGAAAACGTTCGGACGGCTGGCGTCGAGACGGTTCGTGAGTAGCATTTTCGGCTCGCCGTCCATGTCGCGCGGATTGCAGGATGCGGCGATGGAGGCGAGGAAGAGCGAGAGGCGGGAGCGACTGCGGAGAGCGGTAAAGTTGACAAACGGAGACGTGTTTGGATTGACGCTGAGGTTTATGAGTGAGATGGATTTCACGACGCACAGCACGGCGTTGGCGTTGCATACCAAGTGTTTCACGGGGGCGTCGTTCATCGAGTGGGCGATGGAGCAGGAGTTTCGCGATGAAAAGTTTCGCGACGAGGCGGATGCGGGATTTTTCGCAAACGAGCTTCTGATCCGGGGAATCATCGTCCAAGTGTCGAGAGGGAACGAATCGAAAAAGTTGAAATCGGTGGCGAATTTGTCCGGGTTGTCGTTCGTCCCCATGAAGTCGTCGAAGACGTTCAGAGGCGGGGATGTGATGTATTCTGTTAAAATTAGAGGCAGAGGGGAGCTCATCGCGGCGTGTTTCGGCACGTCGACTGAGGCGGAGAAGGATGGGATTCGTGAGTGCGCTGGGCGCATGAAGACGTTGAAATCCCTCATAGACGGTGATGCCGCCGCTCCTGGGGCGAGCGCGAGCGACGACGACGACGAAACCACCACGGCGGAAGTGATCAAGCAACAAGTAAAACTTACGTGGGTCACGCTCAAGCGCATGCCGCGCCGCTTCTTGTGGACGGCGGTGACGTCCATCATGGATACGATTGAAGATTTCTTCTCTACACTCGGCCCACATATTTTGATCGCGATAGGGAGTCTACTCTTCATGGTTTGGATACAAAACTTTGCGTTCGCGTGCGTGTTGTCTCTCGTTTTTGTCAGTCATTTATTCTGGGTGAACGAGCGGCAACGAGAAATTTTAGTGGCGCGTGTTCGAGCGGATCAATTGCGCAAATTTCAGCTCATTCGCGGTGATCCGCAAGTCAACGCGAGCGGGGCAGAGAGCGCCGACTGGTGGAGCGCAGTCTTGCATCACTTGTGGCAGGGTTGGCTCGCCGGCTGGCTCAGTCGAGTCACCAGGGAGACTCTGGAGTGGACGTTTGACGGTCTCGACTTGCCATTCATCAGCAAAATCGAGCTCAGTGAGTTTCGGTTTGGAGACGCGGGTCCAAGCATAAAGACGGCTCGAACCTTCTCGGGGAGCGACGGCGAGATGATTGTCGAGTGGGATCTTGACTGGCAGACGGAGGGTTTCTCGTTATTGATTTCAGCCATGTTTGGCAAGCCCGGCGTCCAGGTACCGATTCCGATTCGAGTACGCGTGCAAGATGTCCGCATCGCCGGTCATCTTCGGCTCATGTTTACGTGGATACGAACGCAGGGTGGGCCCTACGTGCGATCGTGTCGAATCTCTTTCGTCGGTTTACCATTGTACTCATTTTCATTGAAGACGCTCGGCGCCGTCAACTTGAGCGAAATCGGCTCCATCGAGCGTTCGCTGAGGAAAGTGCTCGACGAGTACTTTAGAACTTCCCTTTGCGAACCGAACGGGTACTTTTGGGACGTCAAAGAGTGGTGGAACTCTTTCGAGGAGACGGAGGAGGTGATAGATCCGAAAGAATTGGTCACTCAAGAGCTCATGAAGGATATCGAGCGCATTTGGAGGAGACAAAGAGACGACACGACGGTTGAAATCGGGGTGATGCCACGCTTCGTCGAGCTCGATTCGAGCGGGAAGAACAGTTCCGTCAAAGTTAAGTATTTGGATGGAAATGTCAGCCGGATGTTCGTCGCGATGGAGTACGGTCGACGAAGAATCGTGTCGAAATCACACTTTATGAGCACGCACACAGAAGCCGAGTTCAACTCGGTGACTTGGCCGACGTGGGATACCAGCGCGTTTGCAAAGCTGGATACGAGCGACGACGTCGTCGATGACCAACTCAATATTTATTTAATGTCTGAGCGCGTCAGTAACTCTGCAAAAAAAGCAGCCACCAAGCTGCTCAGAATACATAGAAAAATAGTCGGCGTGGGCAAGATTTCCAACTTGTCCAAGTACGTGGGCGGCGACATTCACGAAGTTGAAGTCTCACTTCTGGATGCGAAAACGCTTTATCCGGTGGGTATCATGCGCACTCGTTTGCGTGTGAACATCAGAGATCCAGACGTGATAATCAAGTCAGAGAGCACGAGCTACGAAACGAGACTCAAGCGAATGTACGTCACGCTCGGAAAATTACCGCAAGAGGTAGAGAGCGTCACCAAATCAGTGTCTGGATCGTTCAAAGTTGCCCGTTCGCGTCTCTTCTCGTGCTTCTGCAGACGTGCGCGCAATGACGCCCGCCAGTCCGCAGACGTCGCTCCGGAACAGTTTGACGGATTCGACACACCCTTGCCTCGGCGCCAGTTGTCGAAAAGAGCCTCGCTCAATGACGAAAGCTCCAAATTGTTACGAATCGAATCCACACCGCGATCGACCGCCGACGACGCGTTTTACAGAGACATCGACATCCTCGATGACGACGGCGAAGACGACGACGACGACGACGACGAGTGATACAGATGATACGGAATAGATGTTGGTTGTTAATACACATTTCGAGCGCTGCCGCTGAATGAACGAACGAACGATCCCTCGACCCGCGTTACGCCACCGACCACGCGCGCCCTCGCTTCTAAAAAACTACCGCAGGCAAAACCCTCACGCGCCTTGTCGTCTAACCGCCGGCGCGATGTGTTCGAGCGCCTCCATCGACACGACAGAGTTACCACGCACAACAATCATTCCCATCGGCGTCTTTTCGCTCGTCGTATCGTTCACCGCGTCGTCGAGCACCAGGTTGAGAAATTGATCGAACCCTCTCAACACGCCAATCACGTCGCGGTTTCCGTTGAGCCGCAAACGCAACTTTTTATCCATGTACCTACAAAGGGAAACGATTCACAAAAAAAGTTCGCGTTTCGCGTCAGTCCATCGTTCGTCTTCACGCGTCGCGCGCCATCCGCGTCGTCGTCCGTCAACGCGACGCGCGACGCCGCCGTAAAACAAAAATTCAAGTGGATCCGAAATCAAAAACGCATTCTTCAGCCGCGTCGACGCCGTACGACGTCGATCGAACCCACGCGTCGGCGCTGAATGCGAAATAAAAACGAAAAACGTTCGGTGCACGCACTGCTTGAGCTCCGGGATCGCGACGCCGCCCATGATGAGCGCGCGCGAGTCGCTGAATGAGGATGGAAAGTGAATTCACTGCAGAATAGGGCAAAATAGCAACGTCGAGCGCCGCGCGCTACGCAAATGTTACATGTGTAGGGAACGCCTGGTCCTTCTCGTCCCTCGCGACCGCGAACGTCGCTACGTCCTCCGGGGACTTGGCGACGTGTGTTTCTTAGTCTTGTTCGTCGCCGGCGCCTCGAGCGGGTTCTCGGGCCAGAAATGCTTGGGATAACGCCCCGCGAGTTCCTTGCGAACGTCGACGTAGGCGTTGGACCAGAAGGATGCAATGTCGCGAGTGATTTGTACCGGCCTATTGGCGGGCGAGAGCAAGTGTAGTTCGCAGGCGACGCCGCCGACGGTGGGATTTCGGTCGATGCCGAAGAGTTCTTGGAGTCTGGCGGCAACGATGGGAGTTTCGCCGTCGTAATTGACGGGACATTTGGTACCGGATGGTAAGACGACGTGGGTCGGGCAGGATGACTCGATGAGTTGCGTCTGCTCGTACGTGGCGAGCGATTTGATGAGCGAGACGACGTCGATTTTGGATAAATCGCTCTTCGACGTCGCCCCGCCGATCCAGGGCGCTAACCACTCCTCAGCAGTGGCCAAGAGGGCGGTTTCACTGAAATCTGGAAAGGATGGATCAACGCCCGATCGACGCACGAATTCGGCGCGTCTGAGCCAAGAGGACCCGTTCTTCGAAACGCCAAAGGCGTTGACAAGACCCATTTCTCTGATTCCTTGAAGCATCGCTGGAACAGTCGACTCGGGATCTTCCACGGGGACTGGGCTCTCTTTCAGCACCAAGTCACCGACGATCAAACGCTTGCGCGCGAACACGGACTTTGACGCGCTCGCCCAAAATATCTCGTCGCCTTCTCTTGACAATCCCGCCCTGTACAGCGGGCCGCTCGGCTGTTCAAAACACGCTCTATCGATGGAAGCCGCCATTCTGATGCGGTCATTTCGCGCGCCGACCGCATTTCCGCTATCTCCGGCGAGCTCGACGACGACGAGCGTCTCGTTTGTCTTGTCGTTCAACTGTAAAAGCGCGTCGTCTTTGTGTTCCGATCCCACGCTCGCGGCGCCACCGCCAGAGAGCTGGAAAGCGCCGCCTCTACTTTTCCTCGCCGCCACGCGATCGGGATAGGCCATCGCCAAGAGTAAACCTATTTCACTCTCACCCGCACCGCACAGAAAGGTCCAGACGACGCCAGAAGGATCGCCTTCGCCGACGCCTTGTGCGAAATCATCTGGGTGATTTTTTGCCACACGGCGCAAATTTTCTAGCAACTGTTGTACAACCTTCTTCGCTTCCGCCACCGCGCGCTCGTCGACGTACCAATTGGCGCCAGCCGCGCCTCGAGTGGCTGCGCTCACGGCTGCGTTCACTCCCGTGCGCTTGCCGCGAGGAGCGCCTTTGATTTTCTTGCCACTCTTTGGAAGTTTGGTGCCGATGGGCACGCGCGTGGGCGTCGACGAGCTTGTCGGCGAAGCTTGTGCGCTTTCTTCGACGCTCCCCAGAGGATCTTGCCCCCAGAGCGCTCGTAATCTACAATGAATATCTAACGGCGCGTCTCGCCCCGAAATCAAATCGCGGTCACCGATGACCGCGGCGAGTTGGCACGCTAAGCGGGCGCTCTCCGCGCCTCGCGACGCGCCGAAAAGTAACATTCGAGCGAGTCTCGGATGGACGGGAAGTTCGCACATGAGTTTTCCCATGTCTGTCGGCGACAAACGCACATCCTCTAAAGCTCCCAGTCCCCTGAGTAATTTTTGTGCCGCTAAGAGTGGACCTTTTGGCGGTGGATCTAACCACGCCATGTCCGCTCCATCGCCTACGCCCCACGACGCCAAGTCCAACGCGACGGGCGTCAAATCTGCCTGCAAAATCTCCGGCGTCGTATCAGGCGAAAGCTTTTCATTCAAAGACTCGCTCCACATGCGATAACACGTTCCAGGCGCGATGCGCCCGGCTCGGCCGCGGCGCTGATCCGCCGAAGCCTTGGATATGCGCGTTGTCTCCAATCTCGTCATGCCTTTGCGCGCATCAAATTTCGGCTCCTTGCACAGTCCCGAGTCCACCACAATCTTCACCCCGCTAATCGTCAGCGAAGACTCTGCTATGGGCGTGCTCACGACGACGCGTCTGGTGCCAGGCTTCGAAGGCGCGAGCGCGAGCGCTTGGTCTTCTTGCGAAAGCGCGCCGTATAGCGGGAGCGCGTCGACGCCTTTTGGAAGTTGACTTTTCAACTCCTTGATAACCCTGTTGATTTCCGCCGCGCCCGGAAGGAAGCACAGTATATCACCATCGGGGCACGCTCGCACCGCATCCTTCACAGTCTTGACTACCTCGCGCTCGAGTTCGCCCCATCCAAGTCCTGGCGTACCGCAATAAATAGTCTCCACCGGATACGATTTACCTTCGCTCACAATAATCGGCACCTCACCGCCACCGTCGTCCCTGAGCAAATCTGCCACCCTCTCGCCCACATTGCCCAACGTCGCGCTCATCACTAAAAGCCGCAAATCCGGTCGAATCGTCTGCTGCACTTCTCGACACAGTGCGAGCGCGATGTCGGCGTCCAAATTCCTCTCGTGAAATTCGTCGAAAACAATCGCCGCCACATCCTTGAGCTCCGGATCCGCGCGCAGTCTCCGCACGAGCACGCCTTCGGTGACAACCTCTATCCTCGTCTCCCGACCGATGACTCGATCGAATCGCACCTGGTACCCCACCGTCTCCCCCACGCGTTCGCCGAGCGTAGCCGCCATCCGACTCGCCGCCGCCTTCGCCGCCAACCTCCTCGGCTCCAACACCACGATGGATCTCCGAATCACATCCCTATCGTACCCATTCGGTTTGTCCAAAGCCATCACGAGCGGCAACACGGTCGTCTTCCCCGCCCCCGGGGGTGCCTGAAGAACGCAGTTCGGCGTCGTCTGAAAAGCGAAAGCGCGCGCGCGCGCGCGGTCGTTTCTTCCGTCAGTCACCTCGTTCAACGCGAATCCCACCGCCCCCTTCGCTCGACGCGTCGCTTCCACACCGAACCCAAATCACGCATCCATCGCGCGTCACCGACGCACCTCGAGCGCGCGCGACACGTCATCGACGACTTCACGAATGGGTAACTTTTCATAAGCCTCTCGCAGCAGTCGCACTCTTCGGTCGTCGCCGCCGTCCTCGCGCGTCGATCCCACCGAAAGCGTCGATCGTCGAGAGCGTCGCCAAAGCCGTCGTCCTCGCCGTCGATCACCGAACGGTGGGTGCGCCCACGCCTCGCCGCGCGTGACGGTCGACATGGTTGTTTGTGACGACGCATCGCTTCACACCGCGACGCGACGCATCCATCCATGGGTAAGGAGGTCACCCGCGTCGGTCAGTACGCGCTCAAGCGCACGCTCGGTAAAGGGGCGTTCGGATGGGTGAAACTCGGGGTGCAGGATAAGACTGGGCTCAAGGTGGCGATCAAGGTGCGTTTCGCGTTCGCGTTCGCGTTTCTCGTTGGACTCGATTGCGATTGGGATTGGATTCGCTCGCTCGCGACGACGACGTTCGACGTTCGACGTTCGACGGTTCGCGTGCACCGGTGGAAACGACGACGACGGACGGATGGATGGATGAACACGCGTGATGTGCGTCGCATCGACTGACGCGTGGACGAAACGAACGACGCGCGATGGACGATAGATTCTCGATAGGGAAAATTTACAGTTGAAGGATGAGCAAGCGCAAGTCAAGGCGGAGGTGAAAGCGATGGCGGATCTCACGCACCCGTGCGTGGTGGATCTCAAAGAGGTTTTGTGTAACGAATCGAGCGTGTTCATGGTGATGCAGTACTGCCCTGGGGGGGAGCTGTACGACATTGTCAGACAAAAGGGGCCGTATTCGGAGGAGGAGGCGCGACGGCATTTTCAGCGGTTGATTCAAGGCGTGGATTTTTGTCATCGGAAACGGATTTATCATCGCGATCTCAAGCCGGAAAACTTGTTTTTGGATGAAAACGGGGACTTGTGCATCGGGGATTTCGGGCTCGCGGCGCTCAGGGCGGATGAGGACGAGACGAATTTGAGGACAATTTGCGGAACGCCGCACTTTGCCGCTCCCGAAGTCATGGGCGGTTCGCGGCGGCTAGTCGGTAACAAAAACTTCAAGACGATCAACACGAAAACGCGAAGACACGGCTACGACGGCGCCGCCGCAGACGTCTGGAGTTGCGGTTGTATTCTGTACTTTTTACTCACGGGAAAGTTTCCTTTCGATGGGAAGAATTTCGTACAGTTGCAACTCATGGTGCAAAAGACGGAGCCGTACTTTTCTTCAAGCGCCATCTCCAAGCCCGTCGAGCGGTTAATAAAAGGCATGCTCATCAAAGAACCAGAGAGGAGAATGACGGTGCCGCAAATCATGAAGAGCGGGTGGTTCAAGACGGATTTCCACCCGGTGGAGGAACCGAAACACGTGTCTAGATTTTTCGACGAGGAGGATCCAGAGCTCGAAGAGTTTCTCGCTCCGGATGACGATTTGGTCGTCAAGGAATCCATGGATGCGTCCACGAGAGATTTGAGCGCGTACGAAGGGTCGAAGCTGCGTCCAATTAAACAGTTGAATGCGTTCGAGCTCATCAACATTGCCGCGTTCGACGTGGCGAGCATTTTCGACGAGGATGAAAACACAGTGTCCAACGCCACGCGTTTCATCAGCGGTAAACCAGTCGACGACGTGCAAAACGCCATCATCGCCGCGGCTAAAAAACTCGGAAGTACTTCTCGGCGTCGAACGGCGGCGCGCGTGATTTTCAACAATGATCAAAACGGGCAAGTGGTGACAATGCGAACCTATCAAGTCGTGCCGGGGATTTGTGTGTATGATTTTTCGCGTGACGAAGGCGGTCGCGACAAGTTTCACGTTTGGTTCGACGGCGTCAAGAGCGATCCCCAAGTGGCAGAATGCATCAAGCCGTAAAGGCGGACCGCCGAACGACGTGTATCAAAACCAAGTACTTATACATTTTTAGCTCGAGTTTCGATAGTAATAAAATAACAAAGCTGATTTTCGCGCAGAAACAAGGAAGGAAGGAACCACCTAACCTTCGCGCAAGAGAGAAATGAACTCTTCTACACCGATGACGTCGATGCGAGGGTTCGCAGCCGCGCGTTCGCGTTCAGCCGGCGTGTTATACCCCCAATCGACTAAATACAGCTCCCAATCGTCGAGATCGGCCGCTTTGCACACCTTTTCGAGCGTGCTGAGCTTATCCTCGACGAAAATCTTTCTCGGCTTTCCCTCGCCGCCGAGCGTGCGAAGCACATCCGTCTTTGGAATGCCGCTCACCGTCGTGCTGAACATATCCTCTTCCGGAATCGTGATCCCACCCATCCGATCCAAAATCGCCAACGCAAATCGACCCTGTTTCGTCGTGACAATCTTAACCGCGGCGTCTCCTCTCCCTTGCGCCGCTAATACCGCCTCGCTCACCCCCGGATACAACGCGTTTGGTTCGAGCCAACCGTCGAAATCGCTCGCAATCCAATCATCCCGAATCCTCCCGAACGCCTCCACCATCGTCGCCCGATCGAGACCCCACATCGTCATCAACCCTCCCGACATTCCATCCCAGTCGTTTAAAATATCATCGACGCCGTATCCGGGTAATTTCTCCAAGAGCGCTCTCGCGAGCGTGGTGTTTTCGTACCCCGTCTCAACCACCGGTCGCACGCGTCTCAGCTCATCCAACACCCGAGGTTTCTCCGCCTCCGCCCCGGGCGCGCCGAAGACCTCGGGCCAGAGTTCCAATCCGTGTTTCCACGCGCTCAGGCTCGATTCACCGACGGAATCGCAGACGACACCGTCGAAGTCGAGCGCGAAGATTGTCGAGTCACAGGCAGCGTCGCGAGTGACATCGATCGCTCGCGTCTTTGTCGTCTTCATCGTCGCTCGCTCGCGTCGCGTCGTGTGCGCGCGGAAAACGGTGACGCGCGGGGCGTGGTTCGTCGATGCGCGCATCGCGGCGTGCGTCGTCGACGTCGAACGGCGGCGTGTGAAGTGCGTGAAGTTTATCCAGTTGAGAGGGGCCCTGAACTTTTCACGCAAACTCGAGAGGAAACAAAAAAAAGTGTCGCATTTGCGACTGCGATGCCGCCGACGTATGCCAGGCTATTTGTTACGGATGTGTTAACAATGTGCTACGAGCGCGTGCGCATCTCCTCCGAGTCGCATGGTGTCTTTTGTGACTCGAATCGGAAGCCGTACGCGCGGGACTACTAACAGCAGCGCTTTCGTTCCAACAACGATTCGGCTTGCTTTTGTTTCTTTGCCTTTTCCTCTTGGCGGAGACGCTCGCGCTCGAGGAGCACGTCGAGAGACGTGGTGGGATCGTGCGCCGGTCGAGACGCGGGATCGGACGACAACGCAGACGCGTCGTTTTGTTGAGACCACATGGTGTGGTATTTGCCGCCGCGTTTGAGTAAATCGTCGTGGGAACCGTATTCAATCACTCGACCGTTGTCCAAGACGGCAATGTTGTCGCAGTTTCTTGCGGTGGAGAGCCTGTGCGCGACGACGATTGTGGTTTTGCCCTTCATGAGGACTTCGAGCATTCGGAGAATGTCTTTCTCTGTTGTAGTGTCCAACGCGCTCGTCGCCTCGTCCATGAGCACGACGGGGGATCCCTTGAGCAAAGCGCGAGCGATGGCGACTCGTTGTTTCTCCCCACCGCTGAGCTTTAATCCACGTTCACCGACGATGGTGTCGTACCCTTTGGGCATGCGGTTGATGGGGCCATCGATGGCGGCGAGACGTGCCGCCTCGCGAACCTCTTCATTCGTTGCGCTCATCCGCCCATAGTTGATGTTGTAGTGAATGGTGTCGTTGAACAACACCGTGTCCTGAGGAACCACAGCGACGGATGCGCGAAGAGACTGTAAGGAAACCTGTGTCGCGTCCTGACCGCCGATGAAAATACCCGAATCCGCGTCTTCGTTCTTCTTGGCGTCGTACAGACGGAAGAGCAACCGCAACAGCGTGCTCTTACCGCTTCCGCTCGCGCCCACCAAGGCGAGCGAGCCACCCGCGGGAACGGACACGGACAATCCGTCTATGATGTTTCTATCGTCGTCGTAGCCAAAGCTAACGTTTCTAAACTCGACCGAAAGACCCTCTTTCGGAACGACCAATGCGGGGGCGTTGTCGATTTCTCGCACGGCACTCTTCTCGTCCAATAGATGGAACATCGACGTCATGTCGATGAGCGACTGACGCGCCTCGCGGTACACCGACCCGAGAAAGTTGAGCGGGACGGAGAGTTGGAAGAGCAAACCTTGAACCATGACTAAATCTCCGACAGTCAGATTGCCCGCCGCGACGCCTTGCGCTGCGAGAAGCATCGCCGCCGAGAGCGAAGCGGAGAAAATCGCATTCTGACCAAAGTTGAGTAAGCCCAGCGAAGATGCAATCTTCAAATTGGCTTGCTCCACCCCTTTGAGACTCTCGTCGTATCGCTTCACCTCGTGCTCTTCGTTGTTGAAGTACTTGACAGTCTCAAAGTTTAACAGCGAATCAATTGCCTTGGTGTTACCTTCGTTTTCCAACGCGTTCATCTGTCTTCTAAACTTTGTTCTCCACTGCGTGCACGCAATTGTAAACGCCGTGTACGTCGCAATCGTCCCGCCCGTGAGCATGGCAAACTCGGTCCCGCACTTGGTCGCCAGAATGCCGCTCACGAGCGCAATCTCAAACGCGGTGGGAAACACGTTGAACACCATGCTGTTCAACAAAAAGCTAATACCTCTCGTACCGCGATCAATGGTGCGATTGAGCGCCCCCGTCTGCCTATCCAAGTGATACTTAATGTCTAACGCGTGCAAATGCGCGAAAACCCTCTTCGCCACGGCTCGAATCGCACCTTGAGACACTTTCGCGAATGTCGCGTTTCTCAACTCGTTCGCTGCACTCGCCGATGCCCTCAACGCCCCGTATCCCACCAGCATCACCGCTGGCGTCGCCACGATCGTCGTCATGGGCAACGTCGCCATCGCTGCCGCCCCAGTCGTAGCCAACCCAGCTTGCGCGCTCAACCCATCGATCGCATACTTGAACGCGAACGGCACGCTCACGTTTGCCGCCTTGGACGCAACCAACAAACCCAAAGCGCCCGCCACTCTCGTCTTCGCCTCTGGTCGCTCATCGCTCCACAGGTATCCCCCGAGCGTGCGAAGAATGTTAAAATCAATGTCATCCGCCGCGTTCGCCGCCGCGATGACCCGATCCTTCGCTTCAGCGTCACTAGACTTGTTCTTCGGTCGCTCGGCCTCCGGCTTTGCGTCCGCTTCGCCTTCCACCGCGGTCGCAGCGAACCCACGCCCGCGGTCGACGACGACGCGCGCGCGATCCCTCATCCGCTCGAACGACGGTCTAACCTTTGTCGCTTTCGTTCGCGCGTCGACGCCGCGAAACCCCGCTCTGCGCGCACGCGCCGTCGCGGTCGTCCATCCAGTCGTCTCTGCCGCCGAAGCCAAAGCTCCCGAAACGCCCACACTCCCGCGTCGCTCGACGATCCCGCTCGCGCGAGCGAGCGACGTCGCGGACGCCGATCCTCCCCGCATCGCGATCGACCTCGGAAACGCCGTCGTCGGCGCCGTCGTCCGCGCGGTCGCGCGACGCACTGTCGCGGAACGCTCCTTGCCAGCTCGGGTCCTAATCAACCTAGTACTGTTTACCCATACATCCAGACACGACACCGATGCGATTCGCATAGGACGACAAATCCCGACGCGAACGCGAACGCGAACGCGCGCGCATCGCGTCCCGGGTCGCTCGTCTCTCGCGAATCGCTCATCGCGTCCGTGAGTCGTTGAATAGTGGATACGAATCGCACGGAACGCACGCGCTCCCGCGCGAGAGAGAGTGCGCGCCGTCATTCGTTCGTTTGATTTTCGTAGAATTGAGAATTGATTGAGTCTAGCCTGGAGAGGACAGTCAACGCGCCGTGATCAACGCGCGCGCTGTGAAAGTCGTAGAAATGGCGCGCGGGAGGTTGACGGAAGACGTCGCGCTCGCGTCGACGGGTGCGCATCCCGCGCACGAGGCGGTGGTTCGCGCGGTCGGTACCGTCGGGAGGTCGTCGCGAGGACGAAAGAAACTGGAACCAAAGGGAACGCACTGCGGCAAGTGCGCCAAGGCGTTTGAAGAGGATACGCGAAGGCATCGGTCGAGTTTACCGGGCGACGAAAACTTGGATGATATTTGTGCGGCGTGTTACCAAAAGGCGTACCGGGTGAAACACCAGAATAGCACCGAGTACGGGCCCTGCGGGAAGTGCGGCGCCGAAAAGACGACTGGGTACTGGGCGAGGTCGCAAGTGCCGCCAACGAAGGGGACGAGGATTTGTCAAAAATGTTACGACGATGAGAAACGATCGAGAGATAACGCGCGACGGACGGTGACGATGCGATGCGCGCGGTGCGATAAGGTGGGAACCGGGAGCGAAAAGACTTTTTGGTATCGAGGCGAGCGAGAGCCGTACTTGAAAAAACACGTCTGCAAGCAGTGCCACCTTTTGGATTACCGCGACAGGCTCAACGAGGATCCGAACGTGTTTTGCGCTGTGTGTCAGCGAACAGAGCTTCGCTCGCGCAACTGGCGGAAGAGAAAAAGCGGCGGGCACATTTGCGATGGGTGCTACAAGCGCGAAAGACTGGAAACGATGAATCGCGACCCGTCAGTCGCGTGCTCCCTCTGCGATTCGCAAGTTAGCGCCGGTCCAGAGTGGAGAAGGATCGACGGCAAGTACGTGTGCCGCGCGTGTTTGAAAAAGAGGCAAGTGGCGGCGAGAAAAGCGAAGACGAACTCCAAAAAGAAAGCCGCGTGACGCCCGACGCGAGCGTCGCGTTGAGTTGTTAGTTTTGTAACCTCGGCTAACGCCAAATGATGATGAAGATGATGAAATGTACGACGCTCGAACGACGTCTCGATTGTAATCTGAAACGTCCAGCATTGACGCCAACCTGCAAGCTCTATTGTCAACCCACACATCGCCTCCTTCACTCGACGTTATTCATCACACTGAGGACGCGCGCTTGTGCAACATTGTCCTGTATGACGCGCCCATACAATTTTATCACGAAGTTAACAACGCGAACGCGCGCGCACAACCGCTCGCGCCCGTAAGAAATTCAACCGCGATGTAACCCATCGCTTCGTATCATCGCATCAATCATTCAGTCGTGTCGATTTGCCGAATCTGACGTCCAGATGTGATACATTTTTGTTGACCAACCAACCAACCAACCAACCAACCAACCAACACACGCGCCGTCGCCGTCAGATCCCGCCGCGCGCGCGCCATGTCGCGACGTGGAAACGCGGGAAAGTGTCGAGGACGACGACGAGAACGACCGAACCTCTCGCACTGGAGCGCCGAGGCGATCGAACGCGCCGTGCAGGTACGGAACGGATGAAGGCTTAGAGCGTGACGCGCAGCGGTTAACGAAGAGTTCGACGAATGAATGAACGACTGACGACGTCGACGACGATGAAAACGCGGCGTAGGAAAACCTCGTGCACGTCGGGGAGTTTCGTGTGAATGAGTTTCGTCGCCACGAGGCGTACGTGCACGTAGATGGGGTGGTGTTTGATGTGAAGATTGATGGTTTCGCGAGGCAGGCGCGAGCGGTGCACGGAGACGTCGTGGCGTGCCTGGTGGACGACGAACGCGAGTGGGAACGGTTGATGGGGGAGGAAGGATGCGTGACGAGAGAAGGAGAAGAAGAAGAAGAAGGAGAAGACGCTGATGATGATGATAATGCCGGGGAGCCTGGGGAGGGAAATGGGAGAACCGTGGAGGATTTGTCAGAGGCGTGTCGTCGTGGGTTGCGGCCGACGGGCATCGTCGTGGGCGTGCTTCAGCCGTCTGAGAAGAGATCGAAGATGGTCGGGAAGCTTGAGGTGCGGGGAACGGATCCCGGGAGTGGATCGCCGATGATGTCGTTTACTCCAGTGGATCCGCACCTTCCGAGGTCTCGGGTGACAACGTTTAATTTGCCGAGGGAAGTCAAAGCGTTGCTCGCCGAGGCGGAGGACGAGGACGAAGCGCAGAAAGCTCTTGAGGACGTCTTCGTGAGCGTTAAAGTGCGAAAATGGTCGAAAGGTGAGACGTCGCCGATGGTGGACGTCATTGATATCGTAGGCCGGGGGTCCATCGATTCGGACTTGGATACCATGACGCAAGTCATCCTCGCCGAATACAACATTGAAAGCGGTGATTTCAGCGAAGAGGCCAAGGCGTGCTTGCCAGAGGTGGATACTGGCGAGCATTGGAAAATCCCGAGTTCTGAGTTCGATGTGAGAGCAGACTTCAGGAAGAAACTTATCTTCACCATCGACCCGCCGACGGCGAGAGATCTGGATGACGCGCTGAGTGTGGAGGTTCTAGCCGACGGTACGCTCAACGTTGGCGTTCACATCGCCGACGTGTCTCACTTTGTTCGACCAAACACAGCGTTGGATACAGAAGCGCGGAAACGCGGGACCACGACGTATCTCGTGCATACCATCTTCCCGATGCTACCGAGAATGTTGTGTGAAAACCTGTGCTCGCTGAATCCAGGCGTCGATCGCTTGAGTTTTAGCATCGAATGGAAGATGAGTGGCGACGGGAAAGTTTCTTCGTATTCATTCAAACGAGGCGTGATACGAAGCGCCGCAAAACTGTCTTACATTCACGTGCAAAATGTGATTGAAGCAAAGGATGACGTGGCAAAGGCAAAGCTGGCGTTGAAAGGCGTGCAAATTTCCGACGGGCACACGCCAGAGGCGGTTATCGAGAGCATCAAACTACTCAACGCCGCGGCGCAGTCGATGAGGAAACGGCGTTTCGACAGTGGCGCCGTTCGTTTAGATCAGCCAAAGGTTTCATTTGATCTCGACGACGAGCTCGAACCCATCGGCGCGGAGCCGTACGAAATCAGAGATAGCAACCGTCTAGTGGAGGAATACATGCTCTTGGCGAACATGTACACGGCGGAGTACATCTCATCAATTTTTCCATCCCACGCGTTACTTCGGTGCCACCCGCCACCGAACGAGCGAAAGCTCATCGAACTCTCAAAGTTTGCCGATGAAAACGAGTTGGACATTGACATATCGTCTTCGAAGAAGCTGCACGAAAGCTTACGAGCAATCAAGATTTCGTCTCAAGACGTCTTTGAAATCGTGCAACTTCTCGCGACGAAACCGATGCAACTCGCGAAATACTTTTGCACCGGTGCCATGCACGAAGATCTTTGGAATCACTACGCACTGGCTGTTCCTTACTATACGCACTTCACGTCACCCATACGGCGGTACCCAGACATCATCGTACATCGTCTACTCGCCGCAGCAATTGAATATGACACGTCACGCGGAGAAGTAGAAGGGAGCATCGAGGAGGTCGTAGAAAAACACGAATTACTCGACCCAGACACTTGCAACGTCGTGGCTGAGCACTGCAACTCGCGAAAGCTGGCGGCGAAATACGCGCAGGAACGAAGCCAGCATCTCTTCCTTTGCAAGTATCTCCAGAAGAATACCATCATCACGACGGCCATTGTGAGGCAGTTGGGCATGCAATACGTTGTGGCGTATCTACCGCTCTTTGGATTTGAGATCAAGCTTTTTCTCGACAAGCAACGGCACGTCAAAGTCAAGCAAGAAGGGTACATCAAAGGACAATCGTTAACAAAGGCGTTAGACTTGACGCTTGACCTTCGTAAGGAGACGGTCGACGCGTTGAAACACGACGCCGCATCACGGGCAAACCTCGAGCGCGCCGAGTACAAGAAGGTGCTCAAACACACTCGAGGTTTGCACGGTAGGTGTCTCAACACGAGTGAGGAAGAGGAACGCGCGATTGAAGAGATATACGACAAACTGGAACGACATTTGATCGAGTTACCGGCGAAGATGCGCGTGCTTGACAAGGTACCGGTGCTCTTGTGCGTCAAGCGCGAGAGCAACGTCAAGTTCGAAATTTTCGGACAAGCACTGTTTAGGAACCCTTACTACGACGATAGATGATTGATTACTGTAGGCGAATAGATTATTTTTAGATACGGTACATTATTCGGATGAAGATTAAAACTTATTTCTCAGAACGACGCTCTAAGCCTCCTGGTAAATGTCGAGTAGCGAAGCTGCGCCGCGCCCGTGCGCCGGCGTTCACTTTTAAAGCGCCAACCTCTAAACAAAAATCAGGCAGCGTCGTCGCCTTCAGTATCAGGCACGTTTGTACGTTTGCTTTTTTAAAATTCTTCATCGGTCCCATCTTCTGAGTTTGATCCACTCGAAGCTGGGAACTCCATGACACACGGCGGCGTCACCGGACGGCAATCCTTAAGGTTTGCGAAAGAGAAGGCTTGCAACGACTTGTACGTGCGCGAATCTTGCAGACTTGGAAGACTGACAGAATGCTTCATACGGTCGTTGCGCTCGTATGTAAAGTACGCGACGACTCCCTCAACGTCAAACTCTTGTCGAGTGCATTGCACGCGAGTGTAGCCCGGCAAGAAGGAGCTGTTCGCGAGAATATCCGCGGCGGCATCAGCGGCGTTCAGTCCGTCAACAGAAACAGCGAACACAAGCTTACCCGGAGTAAAGACGGACGCAACCTTGCGAACATACGAAAACGGATCGAGACCTTGGATGTCGACGTTCGAGAGCTCGCAGGAGGCGTAGGAGAACCCATCCTCGGGAGTTATGTGGATAGTGCTGAACTCGCCTTCGTAAAGACCGTTCATAGAGTAGCCACACGGCTCAAACACATAGTCGTCGATATCAAACTGCTCGAATATGGAGCGAATGCCACTGTCCGTGGTCGTTTGCGCAGAGCTGACAAACTTTTCGGTGCGGTAAAAGTGCTCCTCGCAGTGCTCGCGGTTGAGATGTGTCATGCACACCTCGAGAGACGCCTTTGGCGCCGTGTCCCGCAAAGGACAGACGTCGCCAGAGACATAAACGTGCCACTGCACACCCTTCAGCTTAGATCCAAGAATGTACGAAGAACCTCCGTACGGACCGAGGCTTCCAAAGTGTTGTTCAAGGAACTCGACTTCGTCGTCGAAAGACGCGTGAAGCTTTGGCTGGCGCTCCGGCTTGTCAAAAGACGATCGAGTAAACTTCACTCGACGCGGCTCCATCCCGATAGATGCCGCGTGCCTGAGAATATCAGGCACACCGGCGAGAAGATGAGTGGTTCCGCACGTCTTGAGTACGAGCTTGGTCGGCAAGACAAACAAGGACGACTCGCTCAACACATACGCGTCGAACTTGTCGTTACTTCTCTTTGAGACGATTTCACACTGCGCCGCAGTCATGCACTCATCGAGCTGCGCGCGCGTCAGCGCCCGCAAGCCTTGAACATTGGATTCGTTGTGGTGGAAATCAATCTCGATTCGCTTTTCAGCCCCCTCAAAGTGGGGCGCCGGATACACTTCTCCGGTTGTCATTTTTCTTCTTCCTCCTCTTCTTTCACTCTCTCTCTCTTTTGGTTCTAGGTTAATCTACAATAAAACACAAACAACACTGTTGTTCAACTGTTAGATTAACCGTGTCAGGACGGCGAGCGCGCGCAGTCTTGGTACACACTACTAGCGTACTTCACCGCGCCCCACGGTCGCAAGTCGGCTACGTCTCCAAAAAACGCGCCCCTTCCCGACTGTTCTGAACTCTGTTCGATCTCAATGTGCTCTATATTATCACTACTACCGTCCTCGAGATCCATCCTCTCCGTCTTCGGTAGACCAAACGCCCTTCGGCTTTACTCTTTCGTTCCTCCCTGAAGAAACCCGGGAAGAGGAGGCGTTCGCACAGGCTTACACTGTTTGCCCACACGAAACCGCGACAACAAATCTGTCCGTCGCGTCCAACACCGATAGCCTTCTCACTGGAGCCTCGATGCGAAAGAGTGTTAAACGTCCCGTCGGCGCTCTCTCCCGAACGACCGACGCGCGACGCACGAAACGACAAAAAGAAGTTCTTTTCGTCCCTTTTATTCTCGTTCTCCGAGAGTACGTCCCGAGGTTCGCGTTTCTTGAAAAGATGCGCGACCGCCGACGACGCCGTGACGCGATGCGCGCTCTGTTGAGATGCGCGTTTCGCGGTTGACGCCTACGACGCGTTTGGACGAGCCGAACGCGCGGGGTTCCGTGGTACGAGTGCGTTCGCGGGGGTTCACGTGTGCGAAGCGCGGTGCGTTCGCGAGGTTTTTCTCGCGGAGCGTTGCGCGGCGGTCGTGTTCGCGAGCGGCGGAATGGGGTCGCGGCACTAATCCGCACAGTGGCGGCTTATTTAGGGCTTCAGAAGTCGTTGACTTTTGTTGCAAGATGACTGCGCGCATACGCGTGGTGGTTTGGCTTCCATCGAGCGGGCGGGCGAGCGGGCGAGCGCGAGAGGTTTAGTTTTTAAGGCGTTGGAATGAATCGATTAAACGACTAAATCGGGCTAGTAATGAGTAGCCTAGAAATTTAGATCGCCTTGTATTCGACCTTGGTAATCTTACCGAGCATGACCGCGGTGTTGCCGTCCAAGAAGGCGATGCGGGAAAGACCTTCGCACTTCTTGAAAGAGTCGACAACGAGCGGGTGGA
>Ga0181573_10000243_pt1 | contig 57439 bp, 63 predicted proteins | sample 101ome_25_FD_148643 | JGI IMG/M metagenome (GOLD analysis project Ga0181573, IMG submission 148643) | Coastal salt marsh microbial communities from the Groves Creek Marsh, Skidaway Island, Georgia - 101409BT metaG (spades assembly) | ecosystem: Environmental > Aquatic > Marine > Intertidal zone...
AAAAAAATTAAAGAATTCGACCAATGATTCCTCCAAATCCCCCACCCCCTCCCAAAAAAAATTACAATCTTACTATATACTACGTAGTAAAAAAAACAAAACTCAGAACCGGCCTCTGTCCTTAATTTGTAACGTCCCTTGAAAAAAGGCGTTCAAGGGCAAAAGTAGTGCATTTTTGACTGGGAGACCGGGTTTTTGGGAGGGTTGATTAGACAAATGACTGGCGGATCAATTCAAGGGATCGGCGGGGTGAGTGCAGCCGCTGCTGCTGTTGCTGCTGCTGCAGCTGCAGCTGCTGCTGCTGCGGCTGCTGCTGCGGCTGCGGCTGCTTCTGCGGCTGCTGCTGCTGCTGCGGCTGCGCCCGTCGAGGCGGGACGGGACGGCTCCGCCGGGGTCCAGGCGAGGCGCGGGGGGTGTGTTGGGATGATGATGCAGGCGCGGCGAGTGCACGGGTGGGGGGCGGCCTTGGGTCCCGCGCGAGTCCCTCGGCGCGCCACCGTCGGAGTTCGGGCCCGTGGCTCGTCCGGCCCGACCCGATTTGCGCGCTGGTGGATGCGGCACGTGGGGTGGCCGCTTCCGGGGCCCGTCCAGGACGTTCTGTTCGGCGTCCCTCCCCTGGCGGAGGAGGGGGTTTTGGATCCGGGAGGGGTTGGGGCGGGGGGTCAAGACGAGTCGCGCTCGGCGTTGTTCACGCTGGCGCGCGGGCACGGGGTGCTTCCGGGGACGGGCATGCCGTTTTGCATGGTGTGTGGAGGGGCTGGGGACGTCGAGTGTGGGCACTGCAGCGGCAAGGGGAAGTACGCGACGCGCATCGGCGGGGGGGGCGTCGCCGGCGTCGTCGGCGCCGCCAAGTGCCCGTTCTGTCGGGCGGGCGGCCGGCTGCCGTGCGTCGTGTGCCGCCCCGAGGACGAGTGGATGCCGTCCGACCCCGACCCTCGTGCAGAGCTGCGCGCCATGCTGGACGCCAAGAGGCGAAAGCGAGACAAAAAGGGTGCCGAGAAACAGGCCAAGGAAGCGAGGGGGCGGGAGAAACAGGGTGAGGGAGAGGGTGGAGGGTGACTCGCAGGTGTACATTACATATTCTGTGCAACCATCCGTGGGGTCGGTGATTGACGGTGAGCCGCACGGGGCACCGTCGGACGATCTCAATCGCTCTGTTCTTATTTGTCCGCCGATTATTTGTCCCCACCGCTACGGTTGTCGTGTTCGGTCCGTTAAGTTCTCTTTTGAGTTCTTTGTTCGTCTTGTAGATCCGCTTTCCGTTGACATTTTTGGTGAGTCGAATGCGGGCAGCGATTGCCCTGTTCCTCGTGGAAGGGGTCGCGGCCTCGAGTTCGCGCTTAAGGTTGGAAACGGAACGTTTGATTTTTCGAAGTCGTCCGTTGATCACCTTGTTTTCCGTCAAACGGATTCGCCTCAGCTTGAGTCTACGCTTAAGTTCGGCGTCTGCGTTTGTATGGGAAAAAGGCGGTCGTCCTTCGGAGGACGGCATCGAGGAGATCTTGCTTGTGTCTGACTCCGTTCGTTTTGACCTGTAGCGCCTTCCCCAATTGTTTGAGTTCAGGGAGTTTCATCGTGCAGATTTGTTCCGGGCGAGGCACTGCACGTCGGTCGACGGGTTCCGTGTTCTCTCGAATGTGTTTGCAGAGAAGCGGGGGCAGTGTCCTTTGCGCCAATTGCGCGGCCGTAGAGGGAGGCATGCCACCGTGAACAAAGACGCGAACGAGGTCTGCGAAGTTTCTCTTTCTGAGCCACGCCTTGGCCACCATGTCCTGCCTCGCTCGGCGATACAATTCCGCTGAGATACTTTTGGCTCTCTCCATCTCCACGTGAAGGCAGGATTCCGAGAGGGAATCAATGTATGCGCTGACGATTGCGGAATGCTTGCTAATCCCTTTATCCTTGTCCTTGTATGTCACGTAGTTCATGTCGACGCGTTTCCAGAGATCATCTCCCGAAATTTCCGCGTGCGCAAAGGAAAGGTGTGGCGCGCAAAGTCGAAGGAGTTCTCCTGCCCCACTCTCTTTGACCCACTTTTCAGAATTCAAAAAACGACCATTGAGGCTTGTTGCACGCAACTGGTGATGACGGAGACCCCATGATCGGTCCAACGGGTTGTGACGTTGGGTTCCTTCATCGTAGGTGCTCGACGATGGCCACATAACACCATCGTCTCTAAATTCCACCTGGATGCAGTACCGTACAATCTTGAGTGTGTTCGACAAGAACATCGCGCGGCCCCTCTCGCTGTCCATGAGAATTTTAAAAATGGGCGCATTCTTGACATTCATCGCGACCTGAAAGTGCGACAACGTGACGCAACAAGTGCTGTGTTTCAACAAAAGGGAGGCAATACGTGTGTTCCCATGGGCGATGGCCGCATACAGAACGTCGCGAACAACACCGGAGCCAATGTGACGTACAGGCGGATCCACAATGTTGGGGTTGGCGACGACCACCTCTTCGAACCCAAGTAAGTACTCGACGACATCAAAGTGCCCGTTCATCACGGCGCAGCTTAATGGACTGGGAAACCTCTTCCAATCCAGCCCCGTTGTCCTTCCACTCCCGAGATCCATGTTCAATTTAGCCTCCCATGCATTCTCCCCGAGAATCTTCACAGATTTCAAATCACCAATGCTACACGCGCAGATGAGGAGCACCTGACCCACGAGTTGAGCCTTCGTCCAACCCCCCTTTGAACTTGGGGGGGTAAAGGTATCACAACGAATGTCCTGGGGACAAACTCCAGCATTGAACAGCAAGTCCAAACTCTCACAAAACAACGGCATCACGTCATCTTCCCAGGACTCAAATGCATAGAATTTCGACCAAGCATCCTTGAGTTTTCCCCCGGGGACTGGAAGGTCTCCACTGAAAATGTCAGCAAACCTTACTTTTGAAAGAAAGTTAAGGTGGGCCATTTTGGAAATTGTGAAGGACCCCTGGTTTGGGGGACCAGGGTTAGGGTGAGCCGAAACTTAAATGCGCACTTTTACTGATTAGGGCTTTGTGTTTAAAATAGCGCATTTCTTTCAATCTCTTTGCATACTTCATTGTCCCCAGGGCCCACCCACGGCCCAGAGGGGTGTGAGGATTTCCCTTGCGATTTAGTACGCAGTTGACAACGACCATACAATTCAAGTAGAATGAAGACATTCTATTAACTACAAAGTTCAAAAAAAAATGCACGAGCTTATCTGCATCCGCAGCGCGTCCCACGCATTGCGCGTCCCGTTCTAGGCCACGTAAGTCATGTTAAATGACCATTCGAGGTGCTCGGGCTTCACCGGAATCCTGTTCTTCGTCTGAAGTTCGGTCCAGGATTCTGAAGTGCACAGCTCCTTGGCTCCGTCCAAAATAAAGTACTGCCCGTACTTTGGGTCGCCCCTCATCTTCTTCTCACCCGTCTTGGGGTTCTTGTAGTTCGTCTTGTAGACGGGTTGGAACACGTTCTGGACGTCTGGAGCATACCGGACTCCCGTGCCAAAGTTTCTGCGCTCGGCCCACTTTAAGTCAACGTACTCGACGGTTTTCATAAGCCTCGGACCCCAGCGCTTCCGGACGCCAGATGTAGAGGCCTCAGTGGGCGTAGCCTTGGCCTTGGTAGCTAGCTTCTTGCCACGAGAAGCCTTCGCAGGCGTCTGCTCGGGCACGGGTGCTTCTTTGCCTTTGCCACGAGGAGAGGTCGTCGCAGGCGTCACGGTCGCAGGCGTCGCAGTCACGGTCGCAGGCGCTACGGTCGCGGGCGCCTTGCCTTTGCCTTTGCCACGAGTAGGCTGGGGCTGCTGCTGAAGCTGCTGCATCGTCTGCTGCTGCTGCTGGAGCTGCTGATGCTGCTGGATGATGATTTTCATCATCTCCTCCTGGGAGAGATCCACAGGCGGCGGCGGCACAGGCGCTTCCACGAACCGCGCAGGCAGCGTTTCCACGGTCCGCCACTCCTCGACCGGCTCGGCCGGTGGTGGGGAATTCAAGCGCACCCCCGTGCCGTCGTCCTCGATCCGCCGAGGAGGCTGCCGCAGCTCCGGAGGCACCTCATAGGAGTCGTTGTTGCTGTTGAAGATTGAAGAGAAGATAGCAGGCATGTTCGCTAACTTAGCTAGGTAACTTAGCTAGGTAACTTAGCTAGGTAAAGTTGTGACCCAGGGGGGTGAGAGAGTTACCTAGGTATACCACCCCCCAAACTCTAACGCGCAGTTTTGGTATGCGACCATAACCTCAAAGCCCTAAAACATACCAACCGAAAAAAACCAAAAAAGGAAAAATCACACTTCTTTCAAACCGTCACCCGTTACATAAATTTGATTTAATTATCTCAAAAATCGTCCTCAAGTGAAATCTTGTTGGACGCAGCAGTGACGTGGCTGTACTGAGACTCGCGTTTTTCGAAGAAATTGGACTTAGACGCCATGCCCTGAGCCTGCATCCACGGGAAGGGGTTGGATGCCTTAAACTCGGGGGCGAGTCCCATTTGCTCCAAGAGTCTGTCCGCCACGAAGCGCACGTAGGTCTTGGCGAGGTCAGCGTTGATTCCCACTAGATTAATGGGGAGGGAGCGGTCCAAAAAGTCCTCCTCGACATCAACTCCGGCACGCACAATTTCCCTGATGCGAACGTCCGAGGGCCTCTCGTCGCTGCTCAGCAGGGAAAGGAGTGCACACCCAAAGTCAACGTGGAGGCCCTCGTCCCGACTGATAAAGTCGTTGGCCAGTGTCACCGCCGGACACAGATTCCTCTTCCGAAGCCAGAAAATGCCACAGAAGGACGACGAGAACAGCACTGCCTCAATGACAATCGAAGCTACCAAACGTTCGCCGAAGCTGCGCTTGGTGTTTAGGTACTCCTCGGCAAATAGACGTTTCCCCTCGACCTGGGGCTGAGAAAGCCCCTTGAACAGTTCAGCCTTCCTCGCGGGATCCTTGACCAGCGTGTCGATCAAGACGGCGTAGGTCTCTGCGTGAACCGCCTCGTTGGCCTCCTGAGCCGCATAGAAGAGCCTGGCCTCGGGAATGCCCACCTCGGAGCTGAAATTGGCATCGATGTTTGCCAGCACGATGTTGTCGAATCCGGCAAAGAAACTCAACACCGACTCGAGGTAGTGTCGCTCCCCCGGCGTCAGAGAAGCAAAATCCGTGGAATCCTGCGCAGTGAATTGAATTTCCTCGGCAACCCAGTGCAATTTCTGCATCGTCTTGTACATCGTCCAGAGCACATCGTACACCACTGGAAATATTTGATTGGACCGACTAAAGTCGTGGACCTGGGACATGGCCTAGCCTTGGTGGAATGGCTTGGCAAAAAAATTTACCTCCCGCGATTTCTGATGCTTTTCACCTGTTTAAACAACGGATTTCCCCTCGGAAAATCCCACAGCGCGCGCATCGCATAATAGGCCGGCATCTCTGGATTTTTGTAGGCCAGCACCCCACTCCCATCCGTGATCACCTTGTGGCGGGCGATGTAGCCCTTGCGCTTCCGCTCGGCGAAGACCCTTCCCCTGCGGCGGCCCCAAATTTCAAAGTCTCCGCACCCCTTGGCGCCAAAGTGCACGATTTTGCCCTTCGGAGTGATGACCGAGAACTTCTTCCCGCTCCGCTTTGAAGCGAACAATGTCGTCATTTATTGTTGTACACAGAATTTATTTGATTAATCGAGAAACGAGGCCGCTCTGGATGGACCACTTGATGAAATTTAGCTGTCCCACTGTGGTCCTGACGACGACACCGGTCGGAAGGTGGAAGGGGATCTTCGCAGTACGCGCAAAGGCGTCGAACAACTTTTTCGAGTAGCCCTGGAGAGTTGCCTTGTACGAGATGTAGATGGAATCCTGGCCGGCCACGCAGTGATTCTTTGCCCGCAATGTTACATATTTTTCCAGCGCGCGCAGAGAAAGACCCTGCTTTCGCTGCAGAACCGACTCCAATAATTTTGCATTGTCCGCGTCGTCAAAAAAGTTCCGAAGATTGTTTAAGAGTAGATCCGCCTTCTCGGTCATCTTTCCTAAAATCCCATGGATCCAAGTCTTTAAATGGTTATACGAGACCAAAGTGTCTTCGGACCATGTGGGTGGCCAGGACCGCGACGAAGGCGGATGCCACCACGCCGTTCAGATTGTCGGAAAAAACGCCGGGGACCATTCGCCTGAGCTGCTCCTGAGATTTCGGTGAAAACGCGGCCACCACGGCCGCGGCCATTAAAACGTTTTCGAACTGAGTAGGATTCAGACCCATCGGCAGGTGCACGATGCGTCCCTCGTCCTGATAGGTCTCCGGCGCGGGAGCATAGCCTCCTCCATGGTCTGGCGGCGGCGGTGGCTTTGCCGCTGACGAACCAAGATTGAGTGCCGAAAGGAGGGTGCTATCGTCCTGCCTCCTTACGGTCTCATTCTCGTACTGCTTCGACACGGGCTTCACGGGCTGAGGAGGCTCCAGGGCCATGCCCATGCCTTCCGAGAGATTCACGGGTTCCATTTTGCAATTCACATAAAAAAGTTTTTCATTATTTAGATGCGCCGCCGTAGGTGTCAGTTATATTGGTCGGCGCGTGGGCGAGGTACGAGAGCAGCATGCGCTCCTCCGTCAAGGTTCCGTCCTTTTTCATCGCCATGACAGTGGCCATGTGGTTTTGGAACCACTTTTCCTGCTTGGGCTGGGCCAAAGATAAGTCGACGGCCTTCTTCATCGGGCTGATATTCTCGCCTGGGAAAAAAGAATTACGAGGAGTACATCACCGCCCCCTGGCCCTGTGAGATGCGGAGCACGTTGGCGTTGACCGCGTAGATGTGCCCGTCGATGACGGTGCCCTGCGGCCCGACCTCGAGGCGCGCCGAGTCCAGGCGGGAGAAGTTGAGCGCGCCGTGGGGCGCGTAGGCAGCCAGGGACCCGACGCCGGTGCAGAACGGCATGACGAAGGTCACCTCCGAAAACCCGTCGTGGTGGGTCGTCGAGACGCCGTAAAGGCCCTCGAAGTAGGCGACCGCCTGGCGGTAGTGAGGCTGGGCCGGCCGGGGCTCGCATGTGTCCGTCCCGTTGAGCTGCAGGCGAACCTTGTTGTGGTTGTCGAAGCAAGACGCGGTGGACGCCAGGAAGCGCACCGGGTGGTTGAGGCTGAGCTCCAGACGGTTGTTGGGGGACGGACCGTTGCGCTGGACCTGGTTGATGAGAATGTCTACTCCGTTGGCAAAGGCCTTCCGCTCCGCCCCGTCCAGATAGACAAATTTGGACCAAAGCTGCATGGTCTTCCCGACGAAGGCGGCAGTTTCCTTCCAGTAGATGCGTAGCTCCACGTCGGCGAAGGCGAGGGCGGAGAGGGGCAGGGCGGTCGACGTGGACTCGCAGAAGAAGAACTTGAGCGGGTAGAAAAAGGATTCGCGGGGCTGATTGGGCATCCCGACGCCGGCGCCCGCCTGCGCGCCCCCGTTGGCCCGCGCGGCCGAGGAGGCCATGAGATCCTTGTGGATGACGGTGCTGTAATGGTAGTCCTGGGAATCGATCTTTTGACCGCCGATGTACAGCTCGACGTAGTCCACCAGCGTCCCCCAGTCCAGTCGGTCGACGCTGTCCGTTGCGTTATCGAGACGCGTCAGGTACACCGACGAGAGCAGGTCGCCCTTGCGCTCGAAGCGGACCGCGGACATTCCGCCCGGCACTGGCATTCCCTGGATGACCTGGGCCTCGGTCACGGTGCTGAAATTCGTGATGCGTTTGTAGGTAGAGCGAAACAGCGTCTGCTCGGGATTCCCGTAGAGCCACTTATCTTGTTCGCCGAGCGCGATCAGCTGCGCAATCCCTGACATTTTTTCGTTTCTAACACTCCACAAAAAAAAACTTGGAATTTTACGCCTCCTCCTCGATGGCTCTCAAAATCCAACGCTCGCCGTCCATGCCACGCGCGAGGACCACCGCCGCCCGATCGCCCACCTCGAAATCATAAATCGTCTTGAGGTAGTCCTGGGCCACCGATGGCCTCCCGTTGCGCACCGGGACCTTGACCGGGCCAAAGCCTTCGAGTGCCATATACATTCTCACGGGCTCATCGCTCGCAGGCGCACTGTGGAGTTTTTTCGTGACGACTGTCACCGTTTTGATCTCCGGAACTTTTGATCCGATCTTGACCTCCGTGAGCATCTTGTGTATCATCGCAGAAAATTATTCCTCTTTCAAGGGGGAGTAAAAGGAATCGCAGCTGGCAATGGATTCCTCGTCGGTGTCCGTGTCTATAGAGAGGGGACGCACGGGCGATCCTCTCGTGGCTTTGAGGTAGTCCACGATGGCGGCGATCGCCACGAGCCACGCACCGTGTTGTGCTTTGTTCAAAGCTAGCTGCGTCTCCTGGATCCTCACGCACGGCGATGTGCCTGTGAACCAAGGAAAACAGAAACGCTGATACGCGAGGTTTAAAACGGAAGACGCAGTAAAACTGAGAGCCAACAATGTTACCGTCGTCTGCAGCATTTCCCTTTGAAATCATTTTAAATATTTGAAAATTCGCGCGAATCGAATTTCCGAATCGGAAAAATGTAAGCACTTAAACACTTGAGATTATATGCTAATGAAAAGGAAATGGCAGTGGCGTTCTCACGCCCCCTTGATTCGGAGGGCCCTCCCGAGGGCGCTCTGAAAGCATTCGAGGTCGCGCTGGACGAGATGAAGGCCTTCCAGGAGCATGCGGATCGCGCGATCGCACTGAGGTACCGAATCGAGCGCATCAGGCTTAAGCGCCACCTCCGAACCGGCCAAGTCATTTGGAAGCCCATGAGGGTTCCAGGGACGCTCGAGGTCGTCCCGAATTCCTACGTTTCCAATTTCGGCTCTGTGATGCGCGGGGGGAAGGTCTCGTGGGTGAAGCTCGACGCCCAAGGAAGGCGGACAGTGGGGATCAATGGAAAGATGGAGAAACTCGCCCGCGTGGTCCACGTGAGTTTCTACCCCGAGCTCGGCCCGCTCCCGCCGACCATGACCGTGGATCACGGAAATGATGTCAGGTCCGATGACCGGGCAGTCAACCTGAAGGAGCGGATGAGCAGAGGAGAGAACACAAGGCAGATGCGTCTGTCGGGCCTGGCCAAATCGAACGCGGCGGCCCAGAGCAAGGCCATCCAGGGCAAACCAAGGGACGCACCGGAGTCTGCGTGGGAGACCTTCAACAGTCAACATGAGGCCGCACAGGTCCTTTCAACCCGGTTGGGGCGCAAAGTTAGCGATGGGAACATTGGCCATGTCGTGCGTGGGAAACGACCCACGGCGTGCGGGTGGCTGTTTCGGGCCATAGAGGACCCCGATCTTCCGGGCGAGCAGTGGGTGGACGACCCCGTGCACTACGGCGTTGACCTCACGAAAACGGTCCTGACGGGCGCGAGTGTGAGCAACCTCGGCCGCTGGCGAAACGCAAAGGGCGGGGTGAAGATCTTTCCTGCGATTGGCCAAGGAATGGCCTACGCAAGGGTCCGGTGGCAAGGCCAGACCTTCCTACTGCACCGTGTGATTTGTTCGAGCTTTCACGGCCGTCCCCCCGCGCCAGACCTCGTCGCCGACCATGTTGACGGTATTAAAACACTGAACGCGGCGTCGAATCTCCGCTGGGCGACGATACGGGACAACAGCCGGAATGAGAACAACGTCGACCGTGTGGCAAAACGCGCTCGTCTAACAAATTAATTAAACAGTGAAATTACTAATTTTTGGCTCAGTGCGTGCCAACTCCAGCTCTGGATCCTCATCGCCTCCGCCATCGCCACCTTCAACGTCCGAATCGGAATCCGCGGGCGTCGAAGGCGGCGCCGGCGGCGGAGCGCCCTGGCCTAGCAACGTCGAGATGGATTCGTACACGGATTTTTTCGTATGCTCAGCGTGTTGCAGCGGTGTTATCGGCTGAATTTTCATACTATCGGGCAGGTTCAGTTTAGCGAGATCGACGGACGGGTCCTTCATGAATTCCTTCATCACCGTCCGGCTTATCAGAGGGCCGCTCTCGATGAGGCGACCCACTGTAAGGTCAACAAGCTTAACCATCTCCGACCCGCTGGACGATCTCTCCCCGCGCTCCAAGGAGAGTTCGAGCCGAATCTGCCTGTGCAATTTGCCATAAGAGATTCCGGCGGCACGGTGGGACTCCATAAGCTCACCAATCTTTAGAAATTGTGACACGGTCGTAAGAATTGCACTAAAGAGGTTGACGGAGCCGATGACAAGCGGAAGCAACTCCTTGGCATTGTTATCGCGCACGGACCCGAGCGCCATCGAGGCTGTCCCCGTGAGCGTGGACATCACGATCACAGGGAGAGTAAAATGAGTGTTACGTTTCTTGTAGCGGAGGTGACAAAGCGTATGCAAGTGGCTGAATACTATGCATATTTCTCCGTACCTCTTCAGAACGGCTTCGTGCACCGAGGACCACAACTCCTCACGATCGACGGTCATTATACTTTTAACCCCACAAATAAATCTCTTCGTGGCTTCTTTGGCCACCACGAAGGGATTTATGTTACGCTGCATGCTCACAGCACGTCCTCCTCGTCGACTTCCTCCTCGTCCTCCGCGGGCTTCATATTCTTTGCGCCGTCGTCCTTCTTCTCTTCTTCGGATTTCATGAACTCCGGCTTGGGCCCGGGGAGCAGCTGATGCTCGACGGCCGTCATCACCGCGAACACCACGGCGAGAATCCACGCCCACGTCGTGCACGCCTTGGACCCGGCGATGCATGACATGTTGTAGGTGGCGAGGAGGCCGGCGAGTGCCATGACAGCGGCATCGATCCAGCGGTACTTGCTGAGGGCCACGAGGACAGGCACCATCGAAGACGCGAGCACGAGCTGGCTCTGGCGGCTCAGCTCCTTGACTGCATTGGACGCGTTCTTCACGGGCTTCGTCACGTTCATATTTTGTTTTTATTACTGAAGAAAAAAAAAATCTACTTGAGCGCGTGGGAAATTCCATACTTAACACATTTTTTTGCTGAGACAAATCTATCTTGGCGGAGCATCTCGTTGAGTTTTTTTTCGGGGATGTTCGCCCGGCACCTGACGATGTCTGCCATGGTTTTCATGAGCTTCTCGTCGTTCTTGACTCCCGCGCGAGCCTCTTGATAACTGGTCACTCCTCCGGAACTCTCAGTCGAAAGCTGGTGGATGAGGACGAACGAGTGGGGCGATACGTAGCGCTTGCGTCCCGCTAGATAAATCACAGCGGCGCCGCTTCCGACTATGCCGGCCGCGTGCGTGTCGACGTTGCCGATGCGAGTGATGACATCGTACGCCTTGAAAGAGCTGAATAGACAGCCTCCCTCGCTCGTCAGGTGCAGGTCCACGGTTTCGAACCGTGTCGCGAAGCTGAGCAATTTGAGACACAGATCGTGAACGGAGTCCGGAGTGACGGGCCCGAGAAAGTGCAAGGAATTCCCGAATTCCCGAATAGAATAATCGCCTTCGTCATCGCTCATTTTTTCATCCATGTGATCAAATCTTTAAATGCGTGTCTGTCGACCTTTGTGAACGCACAGTTTTGCATCGTCCTGATGCACGCCACGTCGGTCGTGTACGCGGGGACTGAGTCAGGGTCTTTGACGAGAACATCGAGGTAGGCTTGGGGTTCGGAGATGGCCGAGAGGGCGCCAGGCCGCCTCAGTTTCAATTTGGACATTCGATCGTGTGCGGTCGAGTCTTTGCTCCAAGCGGTTCCGTTTCTGAGCGGTTTCGACTTTGTCATCGCGTTCGGCCCGGACCTGAGGATGTGGAGCGGACGCAGAATGTTCGACGTGTCCGAGACAAACTCATCCTGGGCCGCGTCCGCCGCGCTCATGGACTCGGCGATCGCGTGTGCCCTTTCCATACCGTCTTCGGGCAACAGCGTGACATAGTTTTCATGGATGATACCGGAGGCGTGGCCCGGCTCCGCCGCGAGCACATGCATTCTGTCCGTGCACCCTGATACCAGAAAAGCCCTGATTTCGGCAGCCACATCGTCCCGCTTCAACGTTATTTCGCCCTGTATGACTTTGGACCACTTGAACAGTCCAAATCCATCGTCCGCTCCCTCGCACGGGACGTGCCAAGTGTGCCGGTGAAGATTGTCCTTGACGATCGTGAGGCCGGGAAGGCGGCCGCTCTTGAGAATTTCGGCGTCGTCCATGACAATGTCTTGGCTTCCCGCAAAGTTCCACGCCTCGATATGGTCCGTCATTTTTTGCGTGCTTCGCAGAACGTTGGGGTCGAGCACGACTCCGTGGGGAACCATCCCAATAACTTTGCCCACGCTGTACCCCACATACAGCACGGCCCCGCCGCCACATTCCCGCCTGGGGCGCTTGGCCCTCGTAACGCCCGAATTGTCTTCCACGGGCTCCTTCCGCACAAAGGACCTCATTTTATTTTATGGGCCTCCCCTAAAAATGAAGCTCGAAAGTATTTTGGACGAAATCATCGACTCCAGTCGGCACGTCAAGAATCTAAAATATCTTTCGTTTCTGTTTATCTCCTCCCTGGGATCGTTGGTGGCCATTAACACCGTTTTGCTCGTCATCATCATCATGCTCGTAAAAAAATAAAAATTTAAATTTTCAAATTCTGGCGCGAAAAATTCAAAAATTTTGCATTTAAAGACTCGTGCCCATATCATAGTGAGAAAGAGAAGAGATGGAAGTCAGGGGCGTTAAGCTTTTATATGACGTTTTGACCCCATTTGTGCCCGAAGAGGGGAAGCGCCGACTATTGAGTTTGAAATTGAGTCACGAGGCGAAATTGTGGTCCGAAAAAAATGGATTTCCATATGCGAGTCGCGTGAGGTGGGTGGTTCACGCCATTCGCGACAAGGGTTTCGTTGACAAGCTGCACACGCGCGAGATATGGGACACGACATCCGTGGGCGTGGCCGAGGTGGATCCCGATGGGCCCTGGATGGAGACGCTGAGGAGACTGGAGCACGAGGACGCGTCGCGGCAGGAGTACAAACGAAGGCGCGACGAAGGGCGGGAGTCTGGCTACCTCCGTTGTGGAAAGTGCAAGTCATTTAAGACGGATTTTTACGAGGTTCAGACGAGGTCGGCTGACGAGCCCATGACTGTTTTCATCACGTGCCATGATTGTGGAGCACGCACGAAGCGGTAATTTTTTTTTGAGCGCGTGGGTTAAGTAGGAATGATCAGTTACATCGTTGCAAACTCGAATCAGCGGGACGAAGAACTATACGAAGATCCGAATTTCTACAGACTGCATTTGCAGACTCCCTTGAGGGAGATCGAGCGCATCGAGCTCGTCAACCTTCGCATGCCGAACACGAGGTTGACCATAAAAAACAACGTGAATTGCATTTCGTTCTCATCGTCGGCCATTCAGACGTCAATGAAGACATTTTCGATTCCCCAGGGTTTCTACACGCCCACGGAGTTGGCTGCGGAATTGACCGGGGCCATTTCGGGCATCACGGGCGCAACCTGCGAGTGGCGCAGCGACCTCGGGCGGTTCCTCTTCAGCCGCGACCAAGCATCGACGGACGCCTTTTTCCTCCAGGTGAACACGGACGAAATGCGCCAAATACTGGGCTTCAAGACGGCCGATCGCTACGAAAGTCAAGACGTTCCTTCGGCCCCTCGCGCGGACGTCATATTCCAACTATTTTCGAATAATGACATCTACGCAAACAAGCGGATTCTCCTTAGCGAGCAATTGTCGAACTACGACCAATCGGGCTTCGTTTTCCTTGACATTGAGGAGTTCCGCAGCGTTCGCGTGGAGTGCGCCGGGAAGCTTGACACAGACGGCAACGTCATTGGCGGAAATGCACGCTATTCCTTTGCCCCCATCATGCTCAGCACGGAAGCGGGTGGCTTCCAGGTTTTCAGGGAAAATAGCGACAACCTCATGCACGTGGACTTTAATCCCACCCTGGCGCGCCTGGATCGCATTACCGTTCATTGGCGCGACTACGCCGGCGACCCGATCGACTTTCGTGGGCGTGACGCCAATTCCTTTATCCTCAGGGTTTATTCAAAGTGACCGGGAATGTCCACGTCTCAAAATCTTTCAATTTCATGGGGTTGTACTTGTGAACAAAGTTCATCAGATTTTTACTGGTGCTTCGTTTATTTTGTAGTTTCCGCATGTAGTTTTTCTCGTAACCCCATAGTTCGGTGGACAACTGAGCGGTAGGTGTCGACATTGCCCTAACTAACGCATTATTGATTTCATCACGGTACTCAAACTGAAGCCAACGTAGGCCGTGAACATATTCATTCATAATTCTTTGAAAACTAATCTTTTGACCCACTGGAATCAATTGCGCCATTCCCCAGTCGATGATCTTGATGCCACTTTTCGTGAAGATTACATTAGCACCGTGGGCATCCATGTGAAGGACGTTGCAGCACTTGTGAATTTGTTGAAGAGCGATTATGTACCGCCAAAGATATGGAAATTTCCACTCTTGCCATTTTTTCTTCTCGGCTATTTGTCCCAACGTTTTTCCTTCTAATTTCTCCATCAACATCCAATTTGGTCCACACCCAAAGACCTTTGCAGTCAAGGGAGTTCCATTTTTATTCTTCGTGCACTCGTATACCATTTCCTGGATTTTGGCCTCCCTGATCATCTTTAGTTGACCAGTTGCATCAGGCTTGTTAGCAATTTTGATGATTTGTTTTTTGTCTGGCGAAAGAAACACTGAGCCGTTTACCGACCTTTCCCCAAATCGTTTCCAAGCCGGCGGGGGGGGGGCCACAACAAAATCTCCGTTTTCAAATTCAAAACCTTCCTTTTCAAGTTTCTCAACGACGTCGAAGTTTGTGCTTTTCGACAGCTGGATATTAAAGTTGCGCCAACTAAAGTATTTCTTTTCTAAGTAATACTGATCTAACATTCCATTGATCCTACGAATGTTTTGTTTTTTGTTGTTGTTTTTAATATGTAGCGCCCCCAAACGTTTGTTCAATGCTTCAATGTCACCAGTCAATTGTTGTTCAGTGTTTAACTTTGCAAGTCTTGTTATCTTCTCAATCTTCTTATTCAGGGCAATGATTCGCTTCTCTCTTCTCTCTTTGTTTGTTTCCATATTAGCTTGTACCCGTTCGTTCAATGTCAACAACAGTTGTTTGTATTTTTCGTGAAGGTTCGGCCGGTTCTCACGAATTTTGTTCATTAAATTCCAAAGTCCCTTTTGCATATCCTTTTCCATATACTTTGCCATCCCATTTTTGTTGTCCATTTTTGTTTCAATAAACTGATTGATTCCTCTCCTTAAGTGCCTTACTGCTGAATTAACTGATGTGCGCTTGGGACTCGCTTTGTGCTTGGGGCTCGCTTTGCGCTTGGGGCTCGCTTTGCGCTTGGGGCTCGCTTTGCGCTTGGGGCTCGCTTTGCGCTTGGGGCTCGCTTTGCGCTGTGCTTTGCGCTTTTCGGCATTTTCGATATTCTTGGCCAAGGTATTCAAAGACTTCGGAATTCTCTTCTTAAACTCGGTGTTATACGTCAATCGGATTTTCAGCCTTTTCGCTTCCGCTCTGAGTTGTTGGGGATCTAAAATCTTCATATCTGTATATTTTATCAATAAATTATTTTGGAAGGTCCATTCTTGGGCACAACGATGACGCGTCCGTCGCATTGTTCTGTCTCTGGGGTGATTGCGACCAACGGATCCGAGCACGTGCTGGAAGATCCCCTAGGGAGGCTTCGTTTGCACGCCTCTTCCGTGCGTCGTAAAATGTCCATGTCTTTACTGAGCCCAATGAATTCGACGTCATTTCCCGTCTCGGCCACCTTCCTGACCTTTGCGCGGACGCAGTATTTGCCTTCCTCGAAGTCTGGGGACGGAGGGGGTGGACGCGGAGGTCCTTTCTTTGTCTTCAGACTTTCACGTCTGACAATGCTGTAGGCAATGGCGGAGGAAACAATCAGGATCATATCTCTTGTATAATGAAAACATTTTACTTCCAAAGATTAGACAGCGCTGAAATGAACCCCTTCTTGGGGACGACGGCCCCCGCGGGAGGTGCGCTCGTTTGCGAAGGACGAGACGTCAGCGCTTGACGAAAGCCGTGAGTGTCATAGAGGTCGATACCGTTCCGCCTCGCGAATTCGTCGTTTCGAAGACTCGGAGTCCTATAATCTGTGAAAATGCGACCGCTTGCATCGCCGAGTCTCTCGCTCATTTTGTTTGTTTACTGTAGCGACAGAAAAAAGTTCGAAACAAAGTCCTCTGCGTTTTTCAAATCCACCTTGGTTTTCGCGCCGAGGCAGGTAACCGTCCCGGTGCGATAAATGCGGAGCTGTGAACCGGTGCGCTGGATGACGATTGCGGGCGCCGGCTCGCGCGTGAGTCGTGCCTGCACATTATTACCCATGGCCTCGATGACCTCGTAGAGTCTCAACGTTTTTTTGTCCTCGCTGACAAATTCGTCTCTGAGGAGCGTCAGATCAATTTTGACCGAGGCGTTGATCATAATCGTCTTGCATCGATTTGCTCCCAGCGACTCGGTCAACTTTCTTGCCTCCGTTGGCCCCTCGAGTCCTGAGACGCGACATGAAATATCGTCGTACCAGTGAATGACCTTCTTTCGCTTCCCGACCTCCTTGCGGAAAACGATGCCGCGGCCCAAGTTTGCGCCCACCTCGTGTCGCCAGCCATCCTTGCCGCTGGCGAACAGTGACTCTTTGCTCACTCCGGAAAGTCGAACAGACATTGTCGCAATATTCATGCTCTTTAGACACGGTCCGAAACCTTGTCCCGAACGACCCTCGGTGCAAGGACGGGAGAAGGAGGTCTTATCTTGCATCCGTGAATCTCCCTGAGAATGCATCGATGGCACAGCCGGAGTTTGCATTCACACGTCACTATGGCCACTCCCCGCCTGCAACACAGACACTTCATTTGTGAATGTCCAAGATTTTTTGAAATTTGGCGGCAAATCTCGCCCCAAAATTTTTGGACCCCCCTCCAGAATTTTTTCAGAATTTTTTTTTTGCAAAAACACGTCGGACCGTTACACAAAAACGCCAACTCATACGTTAATGATACTAAAAATGCATTTTGGGGGCCATTTCTAAACGTTAAACCCTAAAGTGGCATTTTTTGCAAGGTGTAAAAAACGCATGTAACGCCCAAGCCCTCGAAAACTAAAGCCCTAAAGTGGCATTTTTTGCAAGGTGTAAAAAACGCATGTAACGCCCAAGCCCTCGAAAACCCAAGCCCTAAAGTGGTCGAAAGGAATTTAATAGAGATAATGTTGACCAATCATTGAAAAAGTGCGCATTGGATGTCCACGTTGGTTGCCCCGAGGGGGTTTGGGTGGAGGGTTGTTTCAGAAATGTAATAATGAGGGTCGCGGGGTCGCATCGCGGGGAATTTGATATTTCTAAGTTAAGTGACAGTGATTTTATTGAGAGGTATAAGACATTGGTCGCATTGATTGGTAGGATCTCCGTCTCCTTTTGGTTGAATGAGTTGAAGCCAATTCTCGACAGGTACAAAGAGGAACTCGATGTTCGCCTGAAGAGTGCCTCATTTTCAGAGCTTTATGTGGCTTGCTTTCCAGTGTACGCTTACTTTCCAATGTAAGCTTGAATCAATGCGTTGCCGCGCTTCCAGCGCTTGTCGTTTGTTGAGCGCTTGCCCTTGACCGGCGTGCGCTTGACGGCGGTGCGCTTTACGGCGGTGCGCTTGACGGCGGTGCGCTTGACGGCGGTGCGCTTGACGGTGCGCTTGACCGGCGTGCGCTTGACGGCGGTGCGCTTGACGGCGGTGCGCTTGACGGCGGTGGCGGCGGCGCGCTTGACTGCGGCGGTGCGTTTCACCGGGGACCGACGCGGGCGTTTGACTGTGGTGCTGGGCGAACGGGTGCGCTTTTTTGAAGCCATCTTCACTTTGACTCTGCGACCACAATGTTTACATTTGAAATAAACTTTTACAACGTCGTCTTTCATATGTATCTACAATTGAAAAAAAGTCTGGGTCACGTACCCTGCAGAACCTGGCGAAAAACTCGAAGCCCTAACTTGAAAGTGCGCATCAGACCCCGACCTTAAGCCAAGGCCATCGACCTCACACAGGGGCTCGTCACAACTCAAGAACTCTCCAAGGAAGAATGCCCGTGATCACGTCTTCGCCTTCAATGCTCGATTCACTGGAAGAGGCCCTCGAAAAGGGCGACCACGCCGGGTGCTGGTGCCACCTCACGCATCCCACCAAGTTGACCACTGATGAAAACCCGTGGAGTGGCGTGTACAAGCTCGTGAACGTCCACGAGGATGGCTACCTCACGTTTGTCTCTGCTGACTCCTTCTACAAGCCTCTTTCCCCTAGCGGCATTGTGGATATGTTCACGCTGCGTCGGGACGAGATCGCCGGAAACCTCAGTTGGGTCAAGTCCGGCTACATTGAGACATTGGACAACGGACGGGTTCATTGGACCGGTGATGAACTCGAGAAGATGTGGTACCTCAATAAGGTCGCGTGCCAGTAGGACTGGACTAGATAGACTATATGGTTTTTTTCAAGGTTCGTGCCTTTTTTCCATCAATATATTTCATTTAAACCGACGTGACCAGTCCATATGTGCAGACGGCAAGGAGTGCCGCCGGCAGTAGGATCGGAGCAGGCTTGGCCGACTTTGAGCCCATGTACTCATAGGGGCGTAGACCTTCTGCAAATTCTTTGTCGAGGTCGGACCGAAGGTGCGGTCGGAGAAACCCAAAGTACTTTGTCTTCCGAATGTCCGGTTTGGGTTCCCTGGTCTCGCCCTCTGGTGGAGGAACATCCACTGCATCCTTGAGGCGCCCCGCTTCTCGCTCCATGGCGTCCCGTCGATCGGCCTTGCCCTTTACCTTGAGCTTCACTGCGATGGTCCCCGAAGGCCAAGGAACAAAGGCAGAACCGTCGTAATAGAAGAGTTCAACGAAAAGGTCGGCAACGATGTCAAGTCTTTGGTCCAAAAATGCACCTTCGTTATTTACGGTCGTCCTTAGCGTTTCCCTGGGAGCATGGCTTAGATCCAGGAATATCTGTGACATAATTTCGTCTCCATGCAGTTTCGAATGAATTGTCCCGTGCCTGGCTGTCGAAAGGCGAATGTAGACGATCTGATTAGGCAATGGAGGGACCACCGACCTGGGATCAGGAACGATGATCTCGGTGACCTCAATGCGGGTTACGTTAGAAAGCGGTCTTTCCAACGTGATTCCGAAACGATTGGGGTCAGGAAAGACAGAGGTGTCCCTCCTATTGGCATCCAAACAAATGATGTGACTGGGATTGGAATTGGACATGTGTATCTCCTCTATATGAATCTTTAGAAATTTAAATTCTTGTTATTCACCAGTGAGGATGACGGACATCCTAAAAAGATTCCCACCGCCAGAGGGATACCTCGGTGGGAGCGGGTTGGCGGCCAGGAAGGCAGTCCAGGCCAACGTGCCGCAGGACTTTACTGGCGAACTGAACAATCACTGCATTCCGAAATTCGATCCCTATACGGAAAGCATCATTTACTACAGGAGCACGGCAGTCTACGCCAATGGCGCTCGATTCTTCGGGAACGTCGTTCAGCACCGACTCGCGATGAAGGGGTTGGGTGACATCATGCTCGCCTGCACCTTTACCTGCAAAGTTCCCTTTTCCCCTTACCCATGCGTGCGGGACTTTGGAAACCGCAGCTTTAAAAAGATGACATTGTCAGCCTACGGCCGCGAGATCCAGAGCATATCGGGGGAATTCGCCTCAATGAATGCCGTGATGGCCTCAAACGATTACCAAAAGGCCAACATCACCGGCGAGATGACAAACCTAGGTCAACACGCGGATTTTGCGCCCGATAAGGTGGACTTCACCAAGGTGAGCGTCCCCCTTCCCTTCTTCTTCAACCCATATGAATCTGGGGTGCCGCTGCCCACCTGTGCGATGTACAAGACCGACCTGGACATTACCTGGGAATTCGAGGATAACACTGCCCTCTACCTCGTAGCCCCCAAAACCCCATCGTGGGATGGTCAGGACTATGGCTACGTTGATCTCGAATTAAAGGGCTTCGACAACTATCACGGCTATTGTCTCGTCGAGGAGCAAGATCGACTTTTCGTCTATCAATCCTCCTGGAACTATGCGAAGGAGATCAGAGTCTTCGGACACCTCCTCTGCCTGGAAAACTGGGTAGGGATCGGAAAGCAGTATCCAGGCACGCTGGCGGACGAACTCAAGAAGCCAACTGAGAATGTCAAGTACATGACGACAACCACGTGGGAAATTAACGATCGCGACTCCAAGAAATATCAGCGCATATTGGTTCGGGAGAGTGGGACGTGGCTCAAGGTCGGCCGCGGGGCTGCGGCGCGGTACTACGGTCGGAAAAATCCCGACATGGAGTCCCGCAATGTGAGACAGGATGGAGACATCGAGACCAAGGGTTGGTTTAAGATTCACGGTGATCAGGGTGGCCGAGTGTCCATCGGAGTCAGCGAAAACCTTCTCGACACAGATTTTTTCTTTGCGACGGGGGAACGCAAACCAAAGCTGGTCGACATTGACATCAAGGAGACCAAGTTGATTTTCCAGCTCGCCAGGGTTACAAGCGACGAGCGCCTCTTTCTCACAAATCTCCCGAGGACGTACGTCGCAGACTCGTGCTACGAGGCAAAGTACGAGCTCGACCTGACGAAGCCGTACCACACTTTCTATCTCAATTCGGCCCTGAGCGTCAAGAGTCTTTATTGGTATTTTTCAGAGGTTCAAGATCCCACCAAGACGACCTATTCGGGCAAGAAGATCAACCACGTCTTTGTTTCCGGGAAACTGTTCAAGAATGACGGGAAGCAGAGACTTGACATCGTCTCGCGTGATTTCCTTTCGTACTACATGAGCTCAGTGGACGGCAGCAACAACGCCCTCCAGCATTACAGCTTTGCGTTCATGGATCACTCCCGATCCAAAGACATGCGAGGCAAACTCTTCCGACCTCCGAGGCCCAATACGTCCACGCTCTACCTGGAAACGCAGCAGACACCTATCAATTGCGTACGCGTCTCTAAGATCGACATGCTGTTTTCGGAAGCGCACCTCGCCGTCCTTCCCTACCAGAATTTTTACCTCGATCGGTCTTTTACGCACATGCTCACCACGCAGATCTTCGGTATCATGCGCCTCCCTTATATTGAATCCGATACCAAGTGGCCAATGACCGGGATAGGCATCGGCAAGAGGTACCTCCTCTCGGGAGACGAAAACACGTACCGAGCGACCTTGGGACTACCGCCCCTTCCGGAAGACCCCGGAACCAAGGCCGGTCAGGTTTGGTACACCACGGTGGACTGGCAGCGCTGGGCAGCGGGAGATCCGAGGCGCTCGATCTACACTGAGGCAAACAATGAGGAACACATTCAGGAGAACGTGGACGAGACACACATCTCGGAGGGTGCAGTCGAGGTTGACCGAAGGGGGTGGGTGCACATCAGGGGGTACCAGGGAGCCGGGTCGGACGCACAGGGCGCGGTCAGCATCAATACGCCGATCACACTGTACACAAAGTGCAATCTGCACCTGATCTACGTGTCTCCGAGGGTCCTAAACCTTAGGAATGGAACTTTTGAACAAATCGATTACTGATTACTGGCTTGGGTGATTTCTAAGTAGAAAGCGATGGCGGCAGTGGTCATCGCGGCGCGGAAGGCGTTGCGTTCTCCGAAGTTCTTGTCGGTAATCGGCGCGACGATGAAATTAAAGGCGAACAGGACACCCACCGCGTTTCCGACGAAGGTCTGTGCTTCGCTCGGAATCTCAAATATCGTTGGGGACATGAAATAAATCGCCGCGAGCTGGATAAACACCAAGGCTAAATTAAGCAGGTATTTTAGAGGGTTCCGAGCGAGCAGGCCGATATCCTTCGCGTTCTGGGTGTACGCCACGCGGTAGAGGGTATCGTTCGCCAAGAAGATCGTAGCTAGCAGAAAGGGGTAAATCAGTTCCTTCATTGTTTAAACTTGGGGGACAAAATAATTAGAGACTAGAGTTGCCAAGAGCGGTACCCCAAAGCGGTATACGTCGTCCGTCTCGAGGTTCTTCTTCTTTCCGGAGAGGGCGTTGGGAATCAGCGCAGCCGCGATCAGGAGGACGGCCAAAAGCAGCCGACGCTTCGTGGCGTCGTCCAGACCCACCACGCTAACGTAGTAATAGAGGAAGGACAAGGTGCAAAGCAAAAGGATAACGATTTTCACCGTCACGCCAATGGCCACGAAAGGGTCCGCCTTCTTCGGCGGCTTGGACAGAAAGTTCGTCACGTCGCCGACGGTCATCACAAGGAAAAACAAGGTGAAAAACAAGGTAACGAGGGATTCCGGGGTCGCTTCGGCCATCAGCAGATTATCATTATGAAAGAAATAAATTTCAGAATGCAAAATTTTCACCAAACAAATTTTAATATTTTAAATCAAGAGATGAGGGTTCGCAAGAGGAACGGGTCACTCGTTCAGGCCAAATTTGACTCCATCACCAAGCGGCTAAAAGACCTCGCGTGGGACCTTTCGAAGGAAACTCTTCGGGAACTCGACGAGATCGCCCAAATGTGCATTGCATCCATGTACGACCAGATGAAGACTCAGGAGATCGATGACCTTCTCTCGGAGACGGCCATCGCAATGTCAACGACAAAACCTGAGTTTGCGGTGCTTGCCGCGCGCGTCCTCGCGAGCAACGTCCAAAAACAGGCGCCCAGGGACTTCGAGGGCTACGTCCAAGCCATGGCAGATCGGCTTCCCGGTCGCCTGACCTTCGAGTACAAAGAATGGATGAAGGACATAGTCAAACCCGAGAACGACTTTCTCCTGGATTTCTTCGGACTGCGGACGCTCTCTAGGTCTTACCTGACCAGGGACGACCGAGGCTTCCTGGAGACGCCCCAGTTCCTTTGGATGCGCGTGGCCATAGGAATCCACGGAGACGACGAGAAAGCCGTCAGGGAAACGTACGAGGCACTCAGCGAACTCAGGTTCACGCACGCCACTCCCACCCTCTTCAATGCCGGCACGCCCAGGGCCCAGCTCGCGTCCTGCTTTCTGATGCACTGCGACGACTCCATCTCGTCCATGTACGCCGAGGTTCTCTCGGACTGCGCACAGATTTCAAAGTGGGCCGGCGGAATCGGTCTCTGCCTGACCGACGTGCGAGCGTCGGGCTCCGAGATCAAGGGAACCAACGGCAAATCGAGTGGCATCTTTCCCTTCATGCGCGTTCTCAACGCCACCGCCAAGCACGTCAATCAGGCCGGGAAGAGAAATGGGTCCATCGCGTGCTACCTCGAGCCGTGGCACGCCGATATTTTCGCCTTCCTCGAGTCCAAGCTCCCTATCGGAGAGGAGGACTCGCGGACGAGGGACCTCTTCCTGGCCGTGTGGATGCCGGATCTGTTCATGGAAAGGCTGATGAAATCCATCGAAAAGGACGAAGACGTCCTGTGGTCCCTAATGTGTCCTTCCGAGTGCCCTGGCCTTTCTGATGCGTTCGGAGAGTCCTTTAAAACTCTCTACGAGGGCTACGAAAAGAATGGAAAGTTTCGAAAACAGGTCAAGGTCAGAGACGTATGGAACGCCATTCTCACATCGCAAATGCAGAGCGGCGTTCCCTATATAGTTTACAAAGACGCCGTGAACAAGAGAAACGCGCAGATGAACCTGGGCACGATAAAGAACTCCAATCTCTGTGTCGAAATTTGTCTTTACTCGTCGCCCGACGAGACGGCCGTGTGCAATCTGGCATCTATAGCACTCCCCAAGTGCACGAAGGAAAATGCGTTCGACTTTGAGACACTCGACAAGCTCACCAGGATCTGCGTTCGAAATCTCAACAAAGTCATCGACAGAACGTTCTATCCCACGGAACGCGCCAGGCGCTCCAACCTCCTGCACCGCCCCATCGGAATAGGCGTGCAGGGCCTCGCAGATGTCTTTCTGAAGCTGGGAATGGCGTGGACGTCCGAGGAAGCTCGCGAGCTTAACTTCCGAATCTTCGAACGCATGTATTTCTCCGCGGTGGACGAGTCGTCGAACTTGGCCTCGGAACTTGGTCCCTATGAGTCCTACGATGGAAGTCCAATGTTTCAGGGAAAGTTCCAGTTTGATATGTACGACAGTGCGCCCCCCCTGCCCCTCAGTCTGCCGTGGGACGAGCTGCGCAACAAAGTGAGTCGCACTGGACTGCGGAACAGCACGCTTCTGGCGCCGATGCCAACGGCCTCGACGTCTCAGATCCTGGGAAACAATGAGTGCTTCGAGCCCTTCACGAGCAATGTATACACGAGGCGGACGCTGGCCGGCGACTTTGTTTGCGTGAATAAGCACCTCGTCAGCTTTTTTGACAAGCGGTGGAACGCCGAGGTATTCAACGAGCTCCAACAGGCCGAGGGAAGCGTTCAGGGAATGAAGGCGCTTAGCGACGCGGAAAAGTCGCTGTTCCTCACCGCCTACGAATTGCCCCAGCGCATCCTCATCGATCTGGCCGCGGATCGCCAGCGCTTCGTGGACCAAACCCAGAGCATGAATCTGTTCTTGCGTCCTCCTCCGGGACAGGACTCCGGCGCGTGGATGACCGCGCGTATCACCTCGATGCAGAGGCACGCCTGGCAGCGGGGATTGAAAACTGGGGTTTACTACACCAGAACTTCCGCGGCGGTCCAGGCCAAGAAAATCACAACCACCCAAGGACCCAAAGCCAAGGTCATTTGCACCGACGACGTCTGTACCATGTGCAGCGCCTAGTTTCTGCGAGGCAACTTTTCTCCAATGATTTCCCATTCCTCGGGGCGAGGACTCCGCGTGTCAGCGACGCACACTTCGGCGATCAGACGCGTCGGCGTGGCGTAAGAGACGTGAGGAGAGCGAGGAAAAGCAAAAAAAGAATACACATGCGACATATGGGGCGTGTGCTCAATTTCGAGGCCGTGGACTTGGCATACCCAGCCGAGCGCGTGCAGCGGATCAATTACATAATTCCGTCCGATGTTCGAGTACGGCTGAAAATCTGTGACGTCATAGAGGCGGCCAAGATTCGCGGGGTCGGGTGCAGCGGAGTGGTTGGTGGAAATCGTTACGTGGGGGATGTGGCGGAATTTGTAGACCTTCTGAAGAATTCGATAATTTAGGGGGACCAACCACACAGAGTACCCGTACATATTTTAACATAACTTTAGAATTTTAAATTAAACCCGAGCGCGCTTTGCCCGGCGGTCAACGTTGTTCTCATTCCGGCTGTTGTCCGGTTTCGTCGCCCAGCGGAGATTCGAGGATGCATTGAGTGCCTTGTTCCCGTCGATGTGATCGGCGACGAGGTCTGGCGCGGGGGGACGGCCGTGAAAGCTCGAACAGATCACACGGTGCAAGTAGAAGAGCTGACCTTGCCAACATACCACTGCGTAGGCATGTCCTTGGGCAATCGAAGGAAATTGCTTCGCCCCGCCGTGTCCGTTTCGCCAGCGGCCGAGGTTGCTCACACTGGCCCCCGTCAGGACCGTTTTCGTGAGATCAACGCCGTATACGGGGGGGTCGTCCACCCACTCTTCGTCCGGGAGATCGGGGTCCTCTATGTCCCGAAAGATCCATCCGTGCGCCGTGCGCCGTGGTCCTTTCCCACGCACAACCTGGCAAATGCTCCCGACGTTAACCTTGCGCCCCAACCGGTTTGAAAGGATCTTGGCGGCCTCACTTTGACTGTTGAATGTTTCCCACGCAGACTCGGGTGCGTCCTTCGGTTTGCCCTGGATGGCCTTGCTTCATCCGTTTTTGATCCATATTTGATTATCTAATAACAAATATTTTTTTTTTGCTGAGAAGAAAAAATGTTGCAAAAAAATTGAAACCGCGTGAAAAGGTGCAAAAAATTCGCAACCGCGTGAAATTGAAAACTTATAATGCAAAAATTTGAAAATTTTGAAAATTTGAAAAAAAGGGCTTTATGGTCCCCAAAAATTTTCAAAATTTTTATTTATTTTTTTATTTGGTTTTATAATTTTTTTTTAAAACGCAAACAAGCGAGCGACGGTCCACATTCAAGCCGCCACGTGTGTACCACGCCACAGCAACGAAAAAAGTGCTGGACTAAGGCATTTATGCTATTTAATTGCTAAAAGCGAGCCCGCCCATGCCCGAGCTGATACGCAGCACGTTGTAATTGATAGCGAAAAGATAGAGGAATTTCGCATGCTGCCCGACGGTTGACACCTCGACCTGAGCCGAATCAATGCGCGAGAAGTTCAGCGTGCCGCTGGGCTGCACCGCCTCCGGGTGGAGGGCGAAGGAGCAGGCGTACACACCGGGGTACGGCGCACCGCTGTGATGCTTGTAAGGAATGATGGTGTTCCAGAACTTTCCGGGCTGGGCCTTGAAGCGGTCCTGGCCGTTGAGCTTGAGGCCGAACTCGCTGCACGCACCCACGCAGAGACCGGGGACACCAGCATTGTTGTTCGCGGAGGCGGCGGCGCCCTCGACCCACATGGAGCCGGTGGCGGTGGAGAGGACACCGGTGGGGCAGCCGGCCATCGAGGAGTTGAGGTCCACCAGGGTGGTCCCGCCCACGGCGGGGGCGTGGGTGGTGATGACGGGCACGTTGGCGGCGTCGGTCGCGGCGGCGCCAATGGTGTCGCAGAAATCCCAGAGGTTCACGTTCTGGGAGTTGTCCGACCGGGAGATGGCCCAGATCAGCTCCTTGACGGGGTGGTTGAAGCTCAGGCGGAAGGTGCCCTTGTTGGTATTGTTGCCGGCAGCGGCGAGCGTCTCCACACCCGTGAACTGCACGGTCTCGATGAGGGCCTCGCTGGACTTGGTGGCCAGGGCCTTGCGCTCCGCCGAGTCAAGGAAATAGTATTCTCCCCACACACGCACAACGGAACTGTCGAAGTACTCCGTGAATTCAGGGCTTAGTGTGCAATCTACGCGAACTTCATGAAATTGTAAGCTGATAAGTGACAACGACAGGCCAACGTGGCGGTTGAACCAGAAGAGGAGGGGCAGGTAGACGTGCGACCCGGCGACCGAGGCTGACGTCATCTTGCCGTAGGAGATCTTCTTCTGGCCGTCGAGCATGAGCTCGGACCAGAGACGGTACCAACGCTGCACGTGGCGGTCAATGCGCTGACCACCGATGCTGACCTCCAGCTCGGAGATGGCACGCTCGGCCACCCACTCCATGGACTTGGTGGCGTTGGTGGGGTCGTAGGCCGAGGTCGACACCAGGCCGGCCTTGGTCTTGAACTCCATGAGCATGGGACCAATCAGATCACCGTTACGCGCAACAGTGATGCTGATGCGACCGCCGTTGGTGGCGGACCCGTTGGTCACCTGGGAGATCCACTCGCTCTGGAAGGCGGAGTGACGCCTGTAAAGCTGGGTGAAGTAAGTAATAGAGGGATTGCTAGTGAGAAATGCATCCTGGGCTCCGTAGGCCGAGAGAGCTAGAAGTGCACCTGCCATAATTTGAGTTTCGTTGGTAATCTTAATTTAGAAAAAAAAAATCGAGATACCTCAATGTTCACTCGACCTAGGTCGACCCTATATCGTCCTGGGCTTCAAAAATTTTGCACGAAAAAATTGCAAAAAAAGTGTTAGTGGTTTTATGCGTGCAATTTAGCTCGACCCTACCTCGACCGTCCTGGGCTTAATTTTTTGTTCGTCGGCGGGGGTCTGTTCCCGCGGAGCAGCGTTGGCGTTGGCGGAAGCCGCGCAGACCGACCTATATTTTTTCAACAGGGATTGGTACTGGGTGAGCATAGGGGTTCAATGTTATTGGCGATGAAATTAAATTAGTTTTTCATGGCGTGCTTGCAGTACGCGATGGCCAGCATGCCGTGCACCATGGGGAGCATGGTGAAGTTGTGTGCCCCGAGTCGGATTCCGAATGGACATCTGTTAATTGTCGCGATGAGTTTCTGCGCACCCGCTTCGTCGCCTGGGTTGCAAAAGAGTGTCTCCTTGAACCACTGCACGTGCTTGGGATCGGCCGGGTTGAATGCCTTGATGGCTTCTTCGATGTCCATGATATTCGTGAGGCGTCAAAAAAAAATCAGTTTACTCGCTGCACCTGGCTGAGGGGCTGATCTTCGAGGATCTTCCTGTGAAAGCCCAGGTCCAGTTCCGGGAAGCGCGACTTGTGCGCGTTGGGCCTCGTGAGAGAGTCGTTTACGTAGCGCTGCATCAGGGACTGCCCCTCGGCCCCTCCGACGTGCATGGACGATTTGGAGCTTCTCTGTCGCGTCACCCCTCCGACGGACGCGACCATCAGGTTGCCACTGGACATGGCCGCAGGCGCCAGATAGGGATTCTTGCTCTCCCGCTGGGTGTCCTTGACCAGGTGTTTAACGTTGGAGGCAGCAATGTCCGTCCCCGTGAACCAGCTGCTCACGCCGGGCATGGACTGAGCATACTCATAGTTTTTGGAGCTTCCACTCGGAATGTCCGTCATGGCCCCGTGGGCGGTGCGACCGGGGACGAGGACCTGCCCGTGATTCCTCCGCCCGCCTAGGGTGGTCGCGGCCCGATTGCCGACCTTGGCCAGCGAGGTGTGGCTTCCTCGGTTGGCAACGGCGCCCAGGTCCTGGAACTTTCTGCCGGTGGAGGGACCCCGGGCCTCGCCGTGCCTAACCGGTCGCCACTGTTGCGTCCCCACCGCGCCCCTCTGCGTCTGCCTCGCCACGGGCTGGACGGGAGCGCCGAAGCGCCCTGGGGCGGTGTGAAGGCGATAGGCCCCAACGTTTCCTGGCATGACCCGGAAGCGGGGGTGGAAGCCACCCGCGGCCGGCACACTCGCAGGGATTCCGAGCCCGGGCCCGACGTTCGTCTTTTGAATGGGAGCGACGTTGTTGTGCATCGCTCCCGAGCTCTGCCTCCCCCGGAGGTCAAAGACTGGCTTTCCGTGGGTGAATCTGTTCGCGTCTGGCGCAATGATGCCGAAGCTGGGGACGGACTTTTTCTTCTCGAAGACGACGCCGCCCACCGGAGCGCCGTACGGGGACAGACTCCCGGACCTGCGCAGGTAGCCGTCCGAATTCGGAGCCACGTTGATGTTACCCCTAAAATGAGGCTGAACCTGTGAAGAGTTGACCCCCGACGTTCCCGTGTCCTCGGCATCCAATTCCGCAAAGCCTTCCCTCGTGGCAATTTGATTGCCAATGACCGCCAGTGCCAACACAGCACAGAGGGACGACATTTGTGATCAGCCAAGAAAAAATTTCTGGACTGATGACAAATAAAAACAATGACCACTTTGGTTTCGGAGTTTGTGGGCACGGCCGCCATTGTGTCCGTCGTCTCCCACATGCTTTTGAATAAGTATTCGCCCGCGTGGGTTGCACTGAATACCTCTGGCCTTTATGTGGTCATGGACAAACTCTTGGGGGCACACATGAATCCCCTGTTTTCGATTCTTTCGCACTTTGTCGTCCAAAGCATTCCCATGCTGGAGATGCTGGGGAGGATCGCAGCTCAGCTTTGTGCTCTGACGGCGGTAATTCTATTGAGACAATGAATTTTTAAAAGAGTGCCATCGCCGCCAACCTCGATCTCGGAAAACCTTGGTCGCACAGTCCCACGATGCGCATGAGAATGTCCGTCGGAAGGGAGTGCTTCCTCGCCAAGTGCACCAGCGGAAACTTTGCCTCCGCGCACCTCACCAGTGCCTTTTTGCTCTGAACCTTTCGGGCGCATGCCTGCACGCCATCCGTCACCTCGGCACCGAGCGTGTACAGAGACGCGACTCGTTTGATGTCACCCTGAAACAGCGCGTTCTCCAGCGGAGTGTGCCCGAATATCGTCTTGGTGTCGGAGTGGTTGACGGGCATTCCCTGCTCGACCAAGGCAGCCATTTCCTTCTCATTGAAGGATGGGTAGCGCAGGGGGTCGCAGAACATGACCTCCGTGAAGGAAGAGTCGAGGGGCAGCTTGGCATTTCGCACTATGCGAGCAAAGCACTTCTCAAACATCCGCCTCGACCCCCGCGCATTGCGGGCGGACGGCGGACACCAATACTCGATCAGCGATGGAAGGACGCAGTTTTTCAAAAAGTTCTTGCGTATCACCTGCGTATCCTCTTCAGCGTTTCTGAAATAGGACATAAAGTGGAATCTAGTTTTTTTGAGAAGCAGCTCCGTGCAGTAAGCTAGGCGCTCGAAAATGCAGTCGTTCCACCATATCTGGTCACAGAGATCGTTCGCGAGAAAGGGAGGGTCATAGAATCCGTAATTCATATACAGATCCCACATCGCCTTGTCCTTGGGACCAATAAAAACAGCGAGGGATCCAAAGAAATAGAACCGAAGCATCTGCGTGGTGAAATTTGCCATCCCACGCGGTACCCCGCGAGCGGTCGGCCCCTGGTGCACATATTTGAACGCCCTCTGCTGAGCTTTGTTGTCGGTGGAAAATTCCATCGGTCCGTCCCACAGGTGAAAAAACCACGCAATCAAGTAATCCATTTCTCCACCCTTGTACTCGTCACAGATCGTAAGAAAATGCAAGAGGTCCGACCAGATTGGCCTGTATCCCAGCGCATGGATGTAGGATACCACCTCGAAGGCTCCGAAGAGCAAGGCGTACGAGATTGCAGTCATCGCCACCCTCTGCCTTCCTTTCTCGTGGAGTTTCATGAGGCACAGCGGCGTCAAGGTATTCCTGTCGCTCTCCCACTTGAGATCTTCCACCCGGCTTCCGCAGCAGGCGCCGGCAAAGTCGAACGCTCGAAACACAAACGAGCCGTCGGCCCTCTGGCGATCGTGTACAGTCAGACCAGAGAGGTAAAATAAGATTTCTCTCTGTTCTTCCCACGCCTCCGGCGCATCCGGGGGGACGTCCTTGGCCTGCACGTAGTGCGAAAGAAGGTGATTGCTTTGGTTCCTCTCGCAGATAGCGTCGAAGATCACCTGCGCAGTGGACTGGGAAAGGGCGCCGAAGGCATCAATCTCGTGGTCCACGCTCGAGACCACGAGGTCTCGCTTCCCGTGGTACGCAGCCTTGTGAACCATGAAATCCGCAACGTACTCGTGGAAGGAAATGACGAGCGGCTTCACAATGTGAATAAAGTGCCACTTTTCGTTGGGAATCAGAGGCATCGTCACGTTCCCGTCGTCTTCGACGATGCCCGCCAAATCGTCGAAGATGCTGTCCACGCCATCCATATCGTCCTCGGTCACAAACTTTTCAACCTCGTCCAGCATACGCAGATGATCGTCACACTCAATGCAAACAATGTTTTCTTCCACATCCTTTCGAGTTGCGATCTCCCGGAGCACGTCCGCGTCTTGGATGTAAGACCACGACCTCATCGTCATCTCATTGTCGTCCTTCTTCGGCCGCCTGGCATCGCATGGCCACACCGTCAACCTGGCCATCTCCCCCTCCCCTCACTTCTGACTGATCTGACAGAATCTGGTCTGATCCGATAAACCCAAAAAATCTAATCATTTGGGGAAAAATCAAAAAAAAAATCCCGAAAATGGCGGTAAATTTCAAAATATGGCGGTAAAAAACTAAATTAGTTACTTTGATAGGGGAACCCCGGAGCTGCGCGCGATGTACCTCGCCAGCCAAGACGACGGCGAGATTCTGGGAACGAATCGCGATAGATAGGCAAACCACTTGTATCCCATTTTTTCCCTGACATAGTGGATGTGACAAAGCAGTTCGCAATTGTCCTTCCCCGAAAATAGCACTGGGTCCCTGTGAAAATCGACCGTCAATGCCTTCCCCGAGGACAGAGTGATGGCTTCGTTGCTTCCCCTAGTGATCTTCAAGTGGTCGTCGCCGGAAACTGCGTAGATCATCCTGATTACGGTGAAACGGAAAGGCAAGAGGCCAAAAATAGAAACGCTGGGTGCTTCGTTGAAGCCGATGGTCATTTTGTCCAGCTCCTTCACCCTCGCCCACCCCTTCGGCCTGAGACCATCGGCGGTAGCGATGAAGGCGCGGAGGGATTCGCCGTTGAGTTCGGCGTAAGTCCTTTGCCAACGCGCGCCCATACGCTCTCTAGGTAAGACCAAGAAAATTTCGCGTTGAAATACTCCGAAAGACTTGGATTCTGGACGATCAGCCGCCACTCTTGCATTTGCTTCAGATTTCCAAAATTAATAATATGATTACGACGCGTACAGCAATCCGCCGAGGCCCGCCTGGCACTTGACAAAATTGATCGACAAGGCGTAAAGGTGACCAAAGCCGCCATTGGCCAGTCCGTCGAATCGCAGGAAACATTGGTCGAGCCTGGAGAAATTGGCCGTCCCCGATGGCCCACGCGTAGACAGCTTGAGCGCCCACGAGTAGCAGAAGAGGTTCGCACCCGCGTACCCCGTGTGCAGCTCAGATCCGTTGTCCGTGTGGAAGTATGACTGGACGCTGCTGTATACGACGGGCGGCATCGGGTCGGTGACGTCGTTGCCGTTGAGCTGAATCCGTGCGGCCTGAAACGTCGGCGCCGGCGCCACGGCATCGCCTCCCCAAAAGATTGCCCGTGTCGGATGATTGAGAAGGCTGAGGTCGAAATTCCCAGTCGGCTCGGGGGTGATTTTCTGAACCTGGTTGATCAGGAAGATCGACTCGCTCTGGGCGATCCGAGTCCTCTCCTCCGTGTCGAGGTGCACAAAGCAGGCGAACAGGCGCGGCGGGTTCGCGGGGTCCGGGCCGCCGCCGTTGTAGCGGATCTGGATCTCCACCTCGTGCTGGGACAGGGAAATCAAAGGCAGAGCCATCGAAGACTCCGAAGAGATGTTGAAGGGGATGGGCAGGAATGAGCCGCGGTCCACGTTGTCGAGCGGCGTGCCGGAGGCGCCGCCCTGGGCGGCGGAGGCAGACTGGGCGGCCACGGGCTTCGAGCCGGAAGCCACGAACTTGTTGTAGATGCGCGTGGCGTAGAAAGCATCGAATTCCTCTATAACCTGCCCTCCGATCACGAGGCGAAAGCTGGTCGCCAGCGAGGGATCCTGGGAGGCAAAGGTGGCGCCGACGTCGGGACCGGAACCCGCGTCGGCAAAGACGTAGGACAGGAGATCGCCCTTCCGCGGAATGGGATAGGAGATGGTGGAGTTCGGCTGGTGAGTCCCGATGCCCCGCAGCTCGACGATGGAGTGCGAGTGGTTCGTGTGACGCCGCCAAGTGCTCCGCCAAAAGGAACACTCCGGTCGCGAAGTCAGATGCTGGTCCTGAATTCCCTTGGCACTCAGATTAACGAGGGCGCCCGATGACATTTATAATATTTTGTAATTAGAGGCGAAAAAAAAAATCATGGTGGAGCGCGCCACCCACGCCAGCGCCGATGCGCTCGAGCGAGACATCAAGGTCAAAATCCGAGACTCGTGGGATGCCCAGCGCGAGAGGGCGATAGGCGACGTCGGCGAACGCTGCTTGGGCTACGAGTGGATGCACAGCCAGTGCGCGCGTCACTATCGGAGGTGGAGTTCCATCTCGAGCGCCGCACAGCTGCTGGCGTCGTCGCTGTCCACCCTCCTCGTCGCCGCGACGAGCCAGTCCCCCAATCCAGAGTCCATGACGGCCTGCACCATCCTCGGTTCCCTTTCGACCGTCGTCACCGCCGCCGCCAAGTACGCGGACATGGACACAACGGCCTCGATGCACGAGAACATAGCGAGGGCCTTCTCTCGCCTCAAGAGTGAGATTCAGGTCCAGACAAAGACCCCCAGGGAGGACAGGATGCACGCCGTGGATTTCTATGAAAAGATTCACGCCCAGTACAACCAGACTGCCGACGACGGCCCGTCCTTGCCGGACTGGGTCATCGCCGGCTTCAAAGCCAAGGTCGAACGGGAGCAACTGAACATCGCCTTGCCCGACATTGCCAACGGATATTGGACAAGCTTTCGCTGATTTTTTTTTTCTAAATCAATTGTAAACTTTCAACAATGTTTGTCATTCCCGGCCTCGACCCCAAGACTATTTTTCTCATCGCCGCCGGCCTGATCTACGCGCTCGTGTCCTCCCCGCTGGCGTGGTCCACCACCGACAGCCTAATGAGAAACGTTGGCGGACCCAACGTGATCAACTCAATTGGCCCCTCGTTCTTTGGGCTCTTCCTTCACGCCGTCGTCTTCGTCGTAATCCTCGTGCTCTTCGCCCGCGTCTCGAAGACTGCGGAGTACATGGAGAAGAAGAAGGGCGGTAAGGACATGTACGAGGAAATTTTGGCCGATGAGGAGGAGGAGGACGAGTAAAAATTTTGCCGCCAATTTTCAAATTTTACCGCCTATTTTTTGAAATTTTCTCACTTTTTTTCGGTTTTTTTTAGAAAAAAAAAATCGTTTCCGCTTGGATTTTGCAGGGCGGAAACGATTTTCTGAGGGGTCACGTCACAACTCCAACTGAGCAAGGAAGATGGTGGTCGTAGCGAAGTTCAGTGATGTCGATGTCTCCACAATCAAGGTGGTCGAGTCTCCGAAGGGTAGACAAGGCACTTTCAACGTGGTGACGGCGACGGGCGAGACGCTTGTGATCCAGTTCGGCAATGCGCCCCCGTCCGCAGAATTGGCTACCTCCGTTGACTACTTTATGCCTCAAAAGGTGGGCCTTGTCCAGGACAAGAACAACCCAGATTCTTACTTGATTAGTGTTCGCTTGCCCAAGGACCACCCCGTTGTCGCAAAGCTCACGGAGATCGACAACGTCCTCTTCGACTTCTTCAAGGCGAACAACAAGAAGATTGACAAGACGCGATTCAGAAGAATCGCTTGGATACCGGACAAGAAAGAGGAAGAGGGCGGCGGCCCCGGCGACACGGCATTTATCACGTTCAAAACCAAGCTTCAGCGCGATACGAACTCTTTTATAGGCAAAGCCTACGCGTACCCCGATATGACGAATGCCAAGGAGCTTTCGTCACTGCTCCCAGAGCAGCCCGTGGTCGTTCTCGGCAAGATTTCGACGTGGAACACCGCGAGCGGCTACGGAGGCACTATTTGGATTGAGGACGTTTTGATGGGACCCGCGCCTAAGAAAGGAGGACAGCGCTTCATCGTGGAATCTTTTCAGGAGGGCGTGTCGACGTTCGACCCCGTCACTGTCGTTTGATTTTTTTTTCAAGCGCAGATACAAACAGGTATCAATGCTGGATTTTCTCAAGAAAATCTTGCGTCAGCAGCAGCCGAGTAGCGACGATATGATTCCGAACGCGCGCGTGTCGCTCAAGCACTTTCTGAAGCCGACACACGACAAGCCGATCGTTTCTAAGCGAGAGGACGTTAAGGGAATCGGAAAGTCCGTCATTTTATTTTGAATTCAGATATTACAAAACCAAAATGTTCTCCGCCTTCCAAAAGATCTCACTTCCGCCTTCGGCAAAGTCGATCCAGCAGCGCCGCCGCGCCCGTGTCCGGACTCTGAAGCATCAGTTCGTCGAGCGGGCTCAGGCCGACCTCGATTGGTTTCGGAGTCTCGAGGAACCCTCGCAACCCTCTGAGGAGGACCCCACGACTTTCTTAGAGAAAGTGGAGAATGATATCCAGGACAAATAAGGCTTTCAACAAATTCTGAGTTTGCTTCTCAGAGCTCTTCAAGGAAGAGCTGAGGTCGGAGAGGTCGTTGTCGAGCCCCACCAATGTTCCTGGGACGGTCACTAACTTTTGAACGGTCCCAAGAATGTTCTGCCTTGGCACCCCGGTCATGTCGGTGAGCCTGGTTTTTCCGTACTCCTCAACCACGTCCCGGATCCTCACGTCCGCCACCTTGATGGCAATGCCCTCCAGGGAGGCGATGGTTTTAAAGGCGAGAATCCACGGATACGTAAAGCGAAAGCTCCTGCTGTTCTCCAGGACGCGCAACTCTTCCACGTCAATCTTTTCAATGGGACGCTCCAAGAAAACGAAGAATATCTTCAAGTAGCGTTTGACATCACTTGGGGTGCAGCCAGAGTTCAGTACGATAACATTTTGAGAAACAAGGTTTTCGTAGAATGCGTCCACGTTTCTGTCGACAAGGGCCTTGAGAAGACATGTTAGACTCTCTTTGACCTCATTTCCTCCAATGTCGACACAGAGGCCGAAATCCAGGAGGACGAGGCGACCGCTGGGGTCAACGAGGATGTTTCCCCCGTGGGTATCGCCGTGGAAAAAGCCTCGCATCACAGAGTCAAACTGTGAATAGAGAAGGTACCTGGCCAGCTTCCGCGAGTCGATGCCATTGGGCGGGGAGTCCACGCGCGTGCCCTCGATGTACTCCTGAATCATTACATTCTCCGAAACGGCATACACCTCCGGAATTCTCACGTACGCGGGTGCCGTCTCTTTGTACCGAATGGAATTCTCAGCTTCCCTGGCAAAATCGATTTCCTCCATAAGGTAGCGCTCCGCCTCGTTCAGAATGCCCAGCGTGTCCCGGACATTTGATCGGAAGGACAGGAGGAGAAGGAGCTCCCTCAGATTTTGAATGTCCCTTCGCAGTTCCGCTTCCAGATTTGGCCTCTTGACTTTCACGGCCACTTCGCGTCCCTCGTATTTGCCTCTGTGAACGACGGAGAGGCTTGCACCGGCAAAGGGTTCGGCGTCCACGAGTACGTCGCTGACCTCGGCGCGAATAATGTCCATTGAGTCAAAGCCATCCAAAACGTTTTGGTCCTGGAGAACCTGCAATTCGGTCGTGAGGTCAGGGTCGAAGACGTCGCCCCGCGAAGCAATAAACTGAGCAATCTTAACGTACGTTGGCCCCATGGCCCGAATGTCCCTCACGAGACAACGATTCGCCCTGCCGCGATCAAACGGCCTGCGCACGGCATAGCCGACGAGGGGAGCGCCCAGCATTTTCAGCGACGAGAGGTGATGAAAGGTCATCCTTAAACTTTGTCTACATTAAAATTCATTGTCAAACTGAAGGCCGTAGTGGCTGACGACCTCCTCCAGGCAGTACCTCTCCGCCTCCGAGTCCATGGCCTCGCGCAGAGCAATCTTCATCTCCTCGGTCCCAAAGCGCTCAACGAGCTCCTGAACGGAGTGCGGGCCGCCCACCTCAAACCCAAATTCCTCCACGAAGTTCCTGCGGATAGGGCGAGAAACCTCCACTGTAAAATACCTGCTGACAGAATCGAAATTCACCAACCTTCGAAATCTGTCTGACTTACCCAGCGCAACTGCGCACAGCAGCTCTAGGTCGATCAAGAGCGTGCTCCGAAACCCATCTTTTCTGTTCTCTTTCATCGTGAAATTGTGAAGGACCCTTGTGTGTGGGACACACCGTTTATCCTCATAAAAATTCTAATGCGCACTTTTTCAAACACAAAGCCCTGAAAACGTAAATTTTATCGTCGAGCCTTGCGCGCCAAGGCGTTCTGGATCTGCGTCCTGAGCTTGTTCGCGGATTTCGGGACCCTCTTCCCATGGACGTTGTTTGTCACCCGTATTCTGAGTCTCTTCGCTTGGAGTTTGAGGCTGACGAGGTTGTTGGGGGCCCTGGAAGGCGATGCCACGTTCATCCTATTCATCCTCGCTACGAGATTCCCTATGTTTGTGCTCCTGGGGGCCTTACGGGTCCGTGCGCTTTTTGCGAGGGCACTTAGCTTCTGCAAATCTTTCACCGCCTTGAGGTACTCATTGCGTGTAAAGTTCACGAGGGACCAATTTTTGAATATGATGCCGGGTAGTGGGTGGTTGACCCTCATTCCCACCCTCCTTCTCTCGCGTACATTTCTCATTGCCCTCCTAGCCCCTTCCAATTCAAGGATATACATAGGATTCTTTTTGTCATCGATCACGAGTCCGAACGAATTAATGTGGGGGGCGTTTTGGTTTACTGGTTTCAGGTCTCTATATCTGTAATCGGCGTATAGGATGGGTTCGGTAAAGGTTGCGTTTTTTCCATTCTTCATACCCTTCACGATCGCGCGCTTGAGGAGAATTTCTGTATCATCTCCCAGTAAAATCCTAATTTCGCGCAATCGCGCAAGATCCAGAGCAGTTTTGCCTTCTATGTCTCGTTTGGAAGGATCGGCGCCTTTAGCCAAGAGCAACTTCACCACCTCCGTGTGATCCTGGTATGACGCCTGATGCAGAGGCGTCCTTCCGTTCCTGTCCGCCTTGTTGACGTCGATGCCCGGGGCGCGCAGCAGCACCTTCACCACCTCCGTGTGACCCCTCCAGGTCGCCGCGCGCAGAGGCGTCACTCCGTTCCTGTCCGCCTTGTTGACGTCGATGCCCGGGGCGCGCAGCAGCACCTTCACCACCTCCGTGTGACCATCCCAGGACGCCCCGCGCAGAGGCGTCCATCCGTCCTTGTCCGCCTGGTTGACGTCGATGCCCGGGGCGGCCAGCAGCACCTTCACCACCTCCGTGTGACCAAACTCGGACGCCGCATGCAGAGGCGACTGTCCGTCCTTGTCCGCCTTGTTGACGTCGATGCCCGGGGCGCGCAGCAGCACCTTCACCACCTCCGTGTGACCCCTCCAGGTCGCCGCGCGCAGAGGCGTCATTCCAATCTTATCTGCCGTGTTGACGTTGGCACCAGCCCTTAACAGCGCCTTCACCGACTCCGTGTCACCCCGAGAGGACGCCTTCCACAGTGACGTCCTTCCCTGTTCATTCGCCGCATTCATTGCTTTTTTGAGTATATATCGATTTCGCCGAATTGTAGGGCCACTGTACATTGTGTAGTATATATATAGATTTTTTTTTCGTGCCATTTGACTATTCAAAAATTCGAGGTGATCGCCAGCGCCGTGGCTCTGGCGGCATAGAGGGTGAAGGAGGCAACGGCAAATGGCAGCGAGGCGCTGCATATGAGCCAGAGCGTTGCCAAGTAGAGAATGCCAAGGTCCGTCGGAAATGAGTAGGCGTACGACGAATTTGAAGTCTCCTGCACCAGGTGCATCAGCGAGAGAAGAAAGTGCATGGGCACGACGTGTGGCATCGTTCGCCACAGGGCGCCGTGTACGCTGGCCAGGGCGAGGAGGTTGCCGGTGCACATGGGATGGGGCACGGTGTTGTAGGGAAATGCGTCGCTCCACGTTGGGTGCACGCGGCCAAGCTCGGCTCCGAAATACGTAGCGTCCACTCCGATCCTAGCGGCCGCCAGGGCCGAAAGCCCAAAGCCCAGAGTGACCGCACAGACGCTGGCGGCACCGGGGGCGGTGGCTGCGTAGAGGGCGAGGAGCTGAAAATAGCTCAGCGCCTTGAAGAGCACGGCATTTCTCTTGAAGGCGTGAAAATCCACCGAATCGCCTCGCCCGATGGCGTACTCCCTATACGTGAATAAGTAAATGCCGTGGTGCACGAAGCTGGTAAGGAAAAAGAAATTCTCCCTGGAAAGGCAGGCGTACAAAATGAGCAGGCCGTAGGCATTCGTGCGGCCCAAGTTCCGCTCGACAAACTGCTCATAGCGAGTTGCTGCCAAGACGAAGGCGGCGCCCGCCCTGGACAGCAGACTCTGTGGCTTCTTTGTCACGTTGAAGAGTTTGCGGGCCACGCGGTCATACAAGATCGTGAGGAAGGCCAGAAGCGCGCCCAAGGGGGCGAGGAATTTCGGACAGACTAGGTAGTGCAATTTGAGGGTGCACCGCGAAAGCTCGTTTCTCTGCTCGGTGTCCTCGATTCGGTGGACGGTTCTGTTGAAGTCAAAGCCCACCGCTTGGCCCTTGGCGAGGACGTAGGCTTCTTGGGCGAGGGGAAATACGGTTCTCACCTGCGTATTTGCATTGAGCCCCACGATGCAGCGAAACACGGCACAGAAGGGGAAGAAAAACCAGGGACCGTCGATATGGTCGCTGTAGAACACCTTATCCGAGTCCTCTTGGTCGGCCGTGGATGATACGTAGACCTCGTCCATGATGGTGAGGGGACAGACGATGGAAGAAGGGAACACGGACTTAAACATATTCAGCATTGTGGTGCTCTTCGAAACGGCGGATACCATGCGCTTGACAGCGGAGGGGAGCTCGGTGACCCACCAGTGGGTGGTACGGTCCCGTTTGGGTTTTTGAAAGTCAATCCACATTTGAATTCCATCTAGTTTCTCGCTATCGCGCCCTTCGAAGGCCGCCGAGAGGACATGGCTCCTTTCGACAAACATTGTCTTTCAATGTTATGAGATTATAAAATCATTGTTTGTAACGCACTGAAATTCTCAATATTATTTGTAACGGATCTTATCAAAACTACGCATCAGAGTTTTGGTTTTGCCAAAGGGTGGCGGAAAGGGTGATGGGGCACCTCAGAATTCAGAGAGAGAGAGAGAGAGAGAGAGACTGCGATGGAGATTGTTTTCGAGTTTGTTGATACCCAGACGGAGGAGAAGCCTGTGGCGGAGGAGACCGTGCAGGAAGAGCAGCCGGAGGAGCCCGTGCAGCCGGAGGCTGAGGATGTGCCGGTGGCTGAGCCTGAGCCCGTGCAGGAAGAGCAGCCGGTGGCAGTGGAGGCTGAGCCCGAGCCCGCGCAGCCGGAGGCTGAGGATGTGCCGGTGGCTGAGCCCGAGCCCGCACAGGAAGAGCAGCAGCCGGTGGACGTGGCGGTGGCCGAGCCTGAGCCCGAGCCTGAGCCCGTGCAGGAAGAGCAGCCGGTGGCAGTGGAGGCTGAGCCTGAGCCCGCGCAGCCGGAGGCTGAGGATGTGCCGGTGGCTGAGCCTGAGCCCGTGCAGGAAGAGCAGCCGGTGGTGACGGTGGTGGCGACGAAATCCCTTGAAGAGATTCAGAAGGGCATCATCAGCTCGGCCATGGCTGTGGGACGAAAGCGTCAGCGCGAGAGAGAAGAGAGCGACCACCACACCATCGACGCCGCCTGTGAGCGCCTCCGTGAGAACGCGGGAACCAGGAAGGTCAGGCTGCTGAAGATGGTGGGACTCCGAACCTGTGCTTTGCTTGATTTTAAGAAGAAGTGCGAAGACGTGTTCGGAGCACCTCGAACTCTCCGGGAGTGGACCGTGGTGGGCCGAGGGATGCAGCAGACCCTTGTTGATCAGCCTCCGTACTTTGTCCAAAGGGGCGATTGGATGGACTGGCACCCGGATTGGAGAAGCCACTTTAAAGGATGCTCGTCGTGCAGCTCTATGTTTTTTTGATGGATCTTCGTAGTCGTAGATTAGTCAATTAATTCGATTTAAGAAATATTCAGTAAATCTTCCCATCACCAGGCGATCGCCCACGCGATGGATCTGTGGGTAACGATTGTTTAACGCTTTCCCAACGAATTCAAATTTTTGATTGAAGAATTCAATTGCCTCCTCGATTTGATCGTCGAACGATGGGGGCCGCCCCCCGCGGTGCCACGACTGTAGCGATTCTCTGGCGACCAGGAGAAACGTATCGGCGATGGACCGGTACGACCTAATTTTTCTGAAATGTTTTTCGATGCGTTGAAGCTCCACGTGCCACTGTTTTTCGCGTTCCTCCTCCGTGCCAAGCATCATCCGCTCGAAGAGATAGGCCTTCTGGCGTTCCTCTGTATCGTCCGCATTGGTGGCCTGAGTGTACCAGTACATGTCGTAGTGATGGCCCGTTTGAAATTCGAGGAGAAGTCGACAGAGTGCGTGCGCGGTCTTCACGTCCTCAGCCTCTCCCTGTAGACTGCTGAGGATTTCGGTCTCGCTTGAGTGACAGGGATCGTGAACTTCGTCGCCGATCTCTCTGGGGGGTTCGGCGCCGTCTCTTCTGAGCCAGTCGTAGTACATGGGATTGTGGTTGCGCCCGAAGGTCATCTGCCCGGTCTTGTAGTCGAATGTCTGGTGGCAAAGAGTGCACCACATGAGGTTGCATCCGTCGACTTTGTGGATGTATGTTTGGCACTTGGGACAGGGAACGGATGTCTTGGTCATCAGTTTGACGGTTTCCACCAGGTCTGGGTCACAGGTGTGGTTTTCCACGTTGGGCTCGAGGCATTTCTCGCAGTATGAGACGTGACAGGTTCCGCACAGGCCCTTGCTGAGGAAGCCGAAGCATTTTGACGAGGGGCATGGCTTGGAAAAGGTCCTCAATGGGACTTTCCTTTCCGGGTTTAGAAAGCGTACGTACGCTTGTTCTCTTGCCCATCTTCGCAGGTTCTTATAGTATTTGCTTTGCTCTCTTCTTCTTTCAAGGTCGCGTAGAACGTCCTCCAGTTCTTTGAGGGCGGAACTGATGCTTTTGTCGTCGAGGGATTCGAGCCACTTGCTCCAGCGGTTGATTTTGGTGCGGCATCTCCAAAGGTTGGCCTCGCTATACACGTAGTTATACACGCCGTTGCCGTTTCTCACCAGGTCTTTGATTTCGCTGGCCCAGTAGAAGATATTCCTGAGTTCTTGCATGAGTCTGGGATGCATGTTTTCCATGAATGCCCTGTAGCGCGTTGGGTACTTGGCCTTTTCGACCTCGAGGAGGGCCTTCTCCCTGGCGTTTTTGAGCTGATTCAACCGCCACGACTTTGTGAAGAATCGGTACATTACGTCTTCGCTGTACTCCGAATTGCAGAATGCGCAGGTGGCGAGGCCTCCTCTGGCAATGACATCGACGATGTAGCGCTCGGCGCACGGCCTGCACACGTCGTGGTCGCACGAGGAGCACTTGACGATTTTGGTGGTGGTTTCGCAGCAGATCTCACAATCTGACATGTATAGAGTCTATAGATTTAAATTTCCAATTTTGACGCAGCTGGTTTCACATTAAATTGGCATAACCCCGTTCTGGGATGTGCCACACCCTGAGCTGAAAGCAGTTGTTCTCCATGCCTTCGAACTCGACGAGTTCGCCGTCTCCGTTTCGCCATGAGACGGTGAGCCTGTCCAAGCGTTCGATCGCGGGATTGCACGTGAGTCCGGCCCTGTAATTTTTGTTCTCCCTGAATTCGGTCATGCTTAGGCCGCCCTCGGTGCTGAGCATGATTGGGGCGAAGGTTCCCTGGGGCCTTCCCTGCCCGGTGACCCCCGCGGACGACGTTCCCACGTTGTGCCCTGCGTTGGGAAGCTCTTCAATGTCCAGGTAGACGTACGTATAGCGTTCAAAGTTTCCCAGGCGCACCGCGTCCACCACCTGGTAAGGCGTGAAGACATTCCCACTCACGGCTCCGTAGGAATTGTGGTGGGACAGGTAGCCGACGACCTGCGTGGTATTTGCGAAGGACGAAATGGACGTCGGGGTGATCCTGGAAGAGGTGTAGGTCGTTGGATCGAGGCCGAGAAGGAGTGCTAGATTTGCATTGCAGCGCACCGTGAAGGGCGTCGTGAGACTCTGGTTTCTCAAAAAGAGGAATTTTCCGGTACCGGCGTTGTACTGGAGGGTGATTCTTGTCAATCTAAAGCACGAATCGTTGATTTCTTGGAGCAGACTCTCGGCGGTATAGTAACCCTTTTGCAGGGTGAAGAGAATCGTTTGACCATTGAGGTCTGTAAGCTCCAAACAATTTTCGTTGTCGGTCAGATTGAGGGTGGCGTTGGCGATCTTGGCCGAGCAGAGGTCTACTTGGGTCACGTTTAGAATGGGCTGAGCTAGGTGGACTACGTAGTGGTTGGGATTCTCGTATGTGCTTTTGTCCCGGTGGCGGGACTCCACTGTGATTGTCGTTGAGACCTCCATTTCTATTACGATGAATAAAAAATTCACTCAGAAGTCAAAGACGTGAGAGCCGTCCTTGGTAACGAACGGGGCAGCAGCGCCGAGCACAATGCGCAAGGCTTCCACATCGTTCTCCGCCAGGGGGGAGGTGCAGATGAATCTCCGGAGATTGCGGTCCCTGAGCAGAAGCGCGGCGAGCGCAAGCTCCGAGACAGAGTTCCCGTGGTACTCGAGGATATCAACCACGCCAGAGACCCTGGAAAGCTTTTCCTGCAGGTTGCTGCCATTGACGACACTGAGACCACCTCCCGATACGAAATTCCTAAGTTCGTCTTGGACCGTGCGGAAATCCATGGTATTCCAGCGCCCCATGAAGATCACATTGGTGTTTTCCTCGTAGTCCCTCCATCCGATGCATTCGCTGCTCTCTTTGCCGAGAACGACGACGTTCAGCGATCCTTCGAACGGGAGAACAAGTTCGGCGAAGGCCGAGCCGGATCTCTTTGACTTTACCCGTTTCTCAGGCAGCCTAGCAATGACGGTGAGGCTTTCGGTACCACTGTACCGGTAGAAGCTTGGATTCTCCACGAGCCAGGTGTCGATATCGGCGCCATGGTTGCCGAGGACGGCGATGAAACGGGTGGCATTCTTCGCGAGATTGAGGTTTGGCCCATCCAAGACAATGATCTCGGGCGATTCCACGGGCTCCAGTGAAATCTTTCGCATGGCTGCATTTTCCACGTCGCCCTCAATGTCGAGGCGACCCCCGGCGTCCAAAGAGACCATGGCCGCCGCGCGTTCGCCTGGACCGAAGGAACCCACGAATTTCGCGGAGGCATTTCCCTTGATGACCGAGGCCAGGGCGGCGCACGTTGGGTTTTCGGAGCAGGCCTTCACGTAGGTCAATGTCAGTGGGTATATGGGATCCACGTGAGCGGATATGACATGGAAATTGTCCAAGACCGTCGTGGTCGCCGGCACCTTGAGCATGCGCGTGCTGAGGTTCTCATCGCCCGACATCACGATGAATATCTTATCGGCCGAGTACCCGTGGCTGACCAGTTTGTTTATAACGAGGGTGCTTGCTTCGGTCTCGGGCCACCCGCCAACGAAAATGTAGTCGTAGGACTTTTCTTTGACCATGCGTTCGATGGTCTCCGGAGGCCTGGACTTTCGCTCCGCCAGGGATCCTTGATAGACACTGGAACGCGTCTTCGGCACCTCGCAGAAGAAATTCTCGCCCTCTGAGACGTCCACGTCCACGCCGTTCTCCCTGAGCCCCACAAGAATCGAGGCGGACAGCGAGGTAAGCATTCCCTTGGTGAATGTGGGGTCGCAGAAGAGCACCTTGGCTCCCGAGGAGCCGCTGCTCTCCGCCGTGAGGCACTCAACGATCTTTTGAACCGTCTTTCCGCACGTGAGATTGTCCAGCGCCATCGTTCTCCACTCATCTCGGGTGGCATCTGCTCCTTTGGCGAGCAGCTCGCGTGGGTAGGCGCCCAGGGTGCCCTCGTAGATTTCATTGGGGTCCCATAGGGGGATCGCTCCCGACGCCAAGATTGCCGCAATTCGCGGCGAGTCTATGGCATTGCCCTGGACGCGGGCTTGGATGACGTGAGTGTCACTGCAGTAGTCGAGAAAAGCATTGAGGTCGGTGAACGATTTGGCCTTCTCCGATTCAGTGCGTTTGACAGAAGGCTTCAGACTTTTGAAGGAATTTGATGGAACGCCGAAACAAACAGAGTGAACAGGCATTTTTATTACCTATGAATCTTTGTCTTTAAGAGCGTACAACTGTGGCCTTGAAAAAGTCCGCGGCGCTTTACCTTGGTAGTCTTTCTTGGCCAATCCAGCCGTCGGGGTCCGGCGCCTTCCACTCCCGCTCGTACGTTTGCTCCCCTGCATCTATGAGCTGCACGGTTTCCGAGTCGTTGAAAAGTTTACGCGGTCTCATCCGAAACCTGGGAATTTCTTTCCGTTTGAGGGGTCGCGCCGGCGCGCCTGGGCAATCCAGCGGCGTGGGGCTCATCTGAACGTGCACGATGACCCTCTCGCGCCCGTCTTCGTTGCGCCCTAGTTCTTCGACCTGATTCCACATCTCCTCCCCTCCTTCCTTTACCCCAAATTGTGAAGGACCCCCCCCAAACCCCCGCCCTTTTTTTTGAATTTCAAATTCTGATGCGCACTTTTTGGCGCCAATTTAATTTTTTTGGATTCTAATAAAAATGATTGAAATATCTTTGTTCTTTTTTGCATACTTTAGTCTATTGGCACTCAACGCGGCCACGACGATGGTCCTGAGCCGCAAGCCGGACGACACCCGCGTGCGATCGGTGGTCGTAAATTCTCTATTTGCAGGCCTGATAGTCTACATCAGCAGCGAATTCACCAGCGACCAGGTTCAACGCTCCCTGGTGCTCGCTGTCTCCTCGTTGATTCCTCTCTCGGTCATGGGCTACGACCTCGAGGGCAATTACCTCGTCCGCTTTGTCACATCGGCGGCAGTCGCGTCCTCCACTTTTTTTCTAAGTAAAAAGTAAACAATACGATGTCCGCCCTTGACGCCGCATCCGCGTGGCTTGCGTGGGCATTGCTGCTGGCACCCGGCTACGGACTTTATTACGTCAACAGGACGAAGCGCCTCACTGAAAACATTCTCCTTTCCCTCGTCCTGCTGATCCCCGCCTCAGTGACGCTACTGGAAAATTACAACGTTCACCTTGCAAACCCCATCCCGCCAGTGGCAGCCGTAGCGATATTTTACCTCTCCCACGCCATGGAAAACGTGGAGGGCCGGAAACCTCCCGCGGCCGTCCCAATGCTGCTGCTGATGTGGGGCTTCTCGTTGGCAATAACTTTGGCATTCGCGGGCGTCTTCAGTCAAGGTGAGTGACCGTTACATTTTGAGAATTATCTAGTTACCCCAAAAAATTTTTGGACCCCCCTCCAGAATTTTTTTCAGAATTTTTTTTTGCAAAAATACGTCGGACCGTTACACAAAAAAAACACCAACTCATACGTGAATGATACTAAAAATGCATTTTTTTGGCCATTTCTAAACGTCAAACCCTAAAGTCGCATTTTTTGCAAGGTGTAAAAAACGCATGTAACGCCCAAGCCCTCGAAAACCCAAGCCCTAAAGTCGCATGTTTTGCAAGGTGTAAAAAACGCATGTAACGCCCAAGCCCTCGAAAACCCAAGCCCTAAAGTCGCATGTTTTGCAAGGTGTAAAAAACGCATGTAACGCCCAAGCCCGGGGGGATTTCCTCGGTTGGCAGCGCCCAGGGCAACTGGACATCAAATCGATTGTCGAAGCACTCCTCGATTACTTCTTACAGGTTTGGAAAGACAAGGTGGATGAATTGTCCTTGTGACCCCTTGAAATTCGTTCCCCGCGGGTTCTTGCACACCGACACTTGCGGAAGGGGAGGTGTGTGAATGCTCAAACGCTCCAGCGTCAGCGCCAAGAAATGGTCTTCCCAGTGCCAGGATTGGAGTGGTTTTTCACGAAAAGCAGCAAGGGGCTCACACCCTTGACGCTCATTCAATGCACGCGGGACTTTTCCTTCCTTTTCGTAGTGCTTGCGAATCTTCTTCAACGACTCCAGTACGTATGGTGCAAACGAATTCCATGCACTGCCTATCACTAAGCCCTTTGCACAGGTTCAATGACATTAAACAATTCATAGTCCTATTGGCGAGGTACTTGTTTCGCACCTTATCCATAGGGCTTTATCGGAGTCTTCAATTTTTATTTTCAGGGGGTATTACAAAAAACTTTGGAATGCAAGTTCTCCTACTATCTTTCTACTTTGCTTTTTCAGTGTTTGCAGCCGTTGTCTTATCTGGTCCTGAGAACCAGTTTTGGTATCTGTCGCTCGCTGCTCAGTACGCCGTGCTCTTGGCAGACCAGGCGTTCCCCAAGTGGCCCCTGGTGGGCCGCGACGGGATTGCAAAGATCCTTTTAGGCATCATCGTCCTCGCGGCGTCCGGGCCGGTCGTGGCGGGTGCCCTCGGTGCCGAGGTACCGGGCGGTGTCCATGCATTCTGGCTCTCCATATCGGTCCCAATCCTCTTCGTGCAACACTTCATGCGCGCACAAAACGAGGAGGTGGCGACGTCCATCATCCACGGAATTCCACTGGTCGTGCTCGCAACGACCTACGGAGTCTTCAACCCTGTGCTGACCTTGCAGTCCTAACTTTTTCCGCATATATATGTATAACCAATGGCCAACTACACAACCAACAACAACAACAACTATCATCTCAACTATATCAACCTAAGGCGGAATTTTAGGAATTTGGCTGATGATAATGGACTCACGCATCTGCATAAGGCGGCCCTGCGTGGTCGGATGCAGGACGTCGAACTGCTTTTGAGCGTTGGTGCCAATGTCAACAAGGCGGACAAGGACGGAAGGACGCCTCTGCACATGGCGTCCTCCCATGGTCATCCGGGGGTGGTGAGGTTGCTCTTGGCCAAAGGCGCTGATCTTTCCAAACGAGATAGAGATGGCAAAACTGCTCTGGATCTTGCGTATGGAACCGTTAAGAAATTACTGCGGGAAGCTGGTGGAGAAGGTCCGAACGGTCAAACCAGGTGGAGGAACATGAACAACGAGGAGAGACGGGGTGTGAAGCCCATTCTCCTCAAGCGCGCGATCGTGAAGGGTCTGAAGAATGGAAGAAACGCAACCTTTACCGAACCCATCCTATACGCCGATTATTATTATAGAGATCTAAAACCGGTGAACAGAAAAAACAAACATATTACTTCGTTCGGACTCGTGATCGATGACAAAAACAATGTCAAGTATATCCTTGATTTGGAAGGGGCGAGGCGGGCAATGAGAAATGTACGCGAGAGAGCGAACCGTTTGGAAAAGAGGGTCGAGCAACCACTGCCCGGTATCATATTCAGTCATAATTGGTCCCTTGTTAACTTTAATCGCGTTGAGTATTGTACGGCGCTTGGGGAGGCGCTTGAGGAGCTTAACATCGGTCCACTCCACGGTCCACGGTCCCCCCCTTTGAGGCTCCTTTCCACAGGGAATCTCGTGGCGAGGATGAACAGGATGAATCTCGCCAGCCTGAAACTCCTAGCGACGAAACTCAAAATACGGGTGACAAACATTGTCAATGGGAAGAGGGTCCCGAAATCCGAGGAGAAGCTCAGGACGCAGATCCTGAACGTCTTGGCGCGCAAGAAGGCTTGGCACAATGCGCGAAAAAAATCCAATTGAAATCTTTTTTTTTCCTCATTAAAATGTATACAGTGAATGGCGGCACGTAAGCGCATGAGCAACACAGCCGGATTTGCGAATCAGCTTCGAATCGCTGATCCTGACCTCTTGCGTCGGCCCGGGAGATCCACCCGCGCCAGGAGAGCTCCGGTCGATGAAGGTGCTGGGGTGGGATCTGTTCCTTCGGCTCCCTTGGAAATACGACAGGCTTCAAGGAGGACCTGGTCTCCTGGAGCGAAAGGATTCAACGTCTTCAACAAGAACGCCAAGCGGGAGGGACAGAAAAAGATGTGTTATGCCCAGAACGGGCGCATGGCACCGTGCAGCGGTCGGCCCGGTAAAGCGGGGCAAGTGGCGGCCTTCATGAAATTCTACACACCCACCCCGCGGGGCCAGGGCAAAGTCGCTGTGCGAAGAAAGAAGAAGAAGGAAAAGCTGCTCGAAAATTTCTCCCGGACGAATGCAACGCGCACGCGCGCTTACGAGGCGAAGAATGGGACGACAAAGCGGAAGAGGCTGACCGAGTCCGAGATGAAGAACGCCGTCAAAGAGCGAACGGCGCGGGGGTTTCTCAGGGGCCAAGAGCAGCGGAAGAAGATGGTCATATATCTGAAGGAGAAGGTGCTGTCGACGAGACAGGTGTCCGACAAGAGGAACTTTTTCACGCGAGGAAAGTCAGCTGCCGAGCTGAAGAATCTCATCGCCAAGGCGAAGAAGCTTCCTAAGAAGAAGACGAAGAAGACGGTCAAGAAGGTCAAGAGGATCACGGGTGAGGCCGTGGCCGCAGCCTATCGCGAGGCGCTAAGGCGTTGGAACGCCAAAAAGGCCAAGGCGCCCAAGGCGCCCAAGGCGAGCCTGACCCAAAATCAGGTTTTCCAGGACGCGATGCGCGCAAAGATCGCCAAGGAAGTACAAGCTTTCCAAAATAAAATCCAAAAAAGGAAAGAAAGTGCTGCGACCAGAATCCAGCGAAAGGCAAGGTCGTTCCTCGCCGCCAAAGAGGAGAAACGAAGGCAACGGGGAAGACAGCTCATGGAACAACTCGCCGCCGAGGCCACAAACAACAACGTAATCGCTGCTCGAACTACTCCCTCGCCGAAGAGGAGAATGGCCAATTTCGTGGCCACCGTGCGTGAAGCTGAGGCACGTGCACGCTCACCCCTAGTCAAAAGGAATTCCCCCAGGAGGACGCGAACCAACGTCAACTACGCAGACTTGAACAGACAAATGAGGAACGAAGGAAACTGGGGAAATGGCGAAAATGATGAGGACTACGTTCCCGTAGAGGACGTAGAGGACGACGAGGAATATTTTTCGGCCGAAGAAGACTGGAATGGAAACGCCCAATGGCATTAATTGAATATATGATTTTCAAAAAAAAATGTAGTTCGTATATAAACATGGAGAGGAATATCTTGGCGGAGGCCCGCCGTCGCAAGATCAGATTGACAGTGGATAAGTTCAACGAAAGCAAGGGAAAGACCGTCCGAATTAAGCGTTCTCTGCAAAATATTAAGAACGAATTAAATAGGAATAGGAAACCCGCGAATAAAAGAAGCGCGAATAAACCCACGGCTGCGGCCGCGAGAGGAGGGAAATTTCCCGAATCCCTCAGGGCGAATGCAAAGAAGATGAAGGTCACACTGACGAAACGCGTGAATGGGAAGCGCGTTTACAAGACGGTTAACGAGCTGCGAACGAACATCAAGGCGGCGACGAACAAGAAACCCGTGAAAAAGGCAAAGGCAAAGAAGATTAACAGCGCCGTCAAATTAAACATGCAGGCCCTCTTCAATGCCGCTGCCAGGGAAATTAGGAACAGTGGGTCCAATGAGGCCGGGCCGGCAGAGGAGGCGTTCTGGGCAGGGATGCAATACATCCGGTTTACAAACCCGGATGAATACAACAAGTTTCATGCAAAGTTCGTAGACATGTAGAAAAACACTATGAGAACGACGAGCATGGTGAGGACAGGCAAAGGCATCACCCAGTCAGGGAGCCCCGGGATCACATCTGAAGTCTTCAGCTCTTCCTTGGAGTCAATGAAGGGCACTTCGATGTGAATCGGTTTCACTCCGCGGGGCGGCTGGGGAATGGATAGATCGGTGACGTCCATTTTAGTTTTATTTTATAACTAAGAAATATTTTTAAATTTTGGCGCCCAAAATTTTAGGTGGATTTCACTTTACTTAGATAGATATTTCAGTTAATTAATTGATTCGCAATGCACACGTTCCCGAACCGTCTTGGAAACGAGCGGCGGCGACGTCGGGGGCTTTTGACGGACGCGCCTCCTCTTTCTCGGACGTTCATCGCAGGGGGCGTAGTTGTACCAGACAACGGCCCTCGGCTTTCTATAGAGATCTTTTAGCAGCTGCGCCTGGGCGGAGCGATTCAGGCAGAAGGCGTCCAAAAGATTGTCGTACGAGAATTGCTCTTTGAACTCATTGGGAGCATACGTAAGGCCGCCGCCTAAATCAATGGACGTGATAGTGCCGTGCGTGCAGTGCACTGTGGACGTCGCCATGAGGTCGGCCAAGGTGAAGGGATCCATCTTACCAAGATTCACGTTAATTATTTTTCTGGGGAGAACGCGCTGCCTACATAGTCTGGATCTTTGCGCTCGGCCACGACCATCCAGTCGATCGTGCAGTCCGCGTCGTCGTCTGAACAAACTATGGACACCTTCGAACCCTTCACACTCCCCCTGACGGCAGCAAAGGTCTCGTTGTTCGACAAGAAGAGCTGGGCGCCGCGAGTCAGGGCCGCGAACGTCCCAGGGGTCATATCCGAGTGGACGTCTACGTCCACCTCGCCGCGCCCGTGGCGGAGCACACATTTGCCGCGATAGATAAGATCCCCGCGCGGCGCCTCGACGGCCGCGTGCCGCAGTTTCCTCTCCGGCAGGATGGGGTGGTCGATTTGGAAGTTTTTCGTGCCCGTGCAGTTCAAGTTCCCGTAGACGTTGAAGGCCGGCGGCTGCGAGATCGAGGGATCCCCCGCTGTACACGTGGCAACCGTGTGGCGGTCAGGATCCTGTCCGAACGACGCCCTGCCCACTGAAAATGCGAGCCCGCTCACGGGGTACGCGGGATTCGCGATTGATTGAAAGATGTCAACACTCCCTGCCACTGTGAAGGAGTTGGCCACGGGCGCGCAGAGCACGAGCCCGGGCACGATGTCTGCGTTGTTCACGGTGGTCGCAAGGTTGGCCTGAAAGTTGGCCAAGTTTCCCGGCTTACACACCACCAGCATCGGCCGCGTATCCGGATCGACATCAAGGAAATTCACCTCCAGGGGCGTCACGTCGTGATCGCTGATCTGAATGGACGCGTAGGGGTTCTTGTCGAGCGTGAGCATGCCCAAACCGTCTCCCCGAACGATGCTGTGCGCCGTCCCAGAGGACCGGAGGATGATGTCCGTCGTGGCGTTCAGGTGCAGTGAACCTGCCTCGAGAGCATCGAAGAAATCAGTCTTGTACGAGCAGACGTACGGCTCGGCCGTGGGCCCGGCCGACGCGTGGTCGGCGGCTCCGTCCACCCCAATGACCGCATAATTGTACGCCGTGTCCAACGTGCTGGGGATGTGAATGCCGCCAGAGGCCGACCCGATGGCGAAACTCGTCCCCTCGACCAACGTGGCCCCGGCGAGGGCCAGGCTGGATTCCGTCAACTCAAGAGCCTTCACGGCCGGATCTCCGTTGGTTCCCATCGAAATATGAAAGTTACCCTCCTGGTTGACTCCGATGACCCAGTCCTTCTTCGTAGCGTGGTTTCCCCAAAGCTTGAAGCGATGCGTGGCCGCGTCAAGGTACTCGTTGTGGGACTGGAAGAATATGCGAGGCTGGACAGTGATCGGATCATTGACACAGATCTGGCCGCCGCCGCTCTCGCTCTGAGACGCGTGCGTCTCCCTCGTGTTTATCACCGTCAGCTGGTGAGTCGGGTCCTTGGTGCCCAGACCCATGAAGGCCGTGTGGCTCTGCAGCACGATGCCGTCCTCAAAGGGCTGAACCGCACTGTAGCCCGGCGCCCCCCAGAACGCGAAGCGGCCCAGAAAGTCGATGCCCATGTCGCTGGTCATGTACTCTATGCCCGACACGTCGTTATTGTAGACGTCCCGGACTTGCTTGTTGTAACCGTAGGCCCTGATCCGCATCCGAAACTGCCTCGAACCTCGGTGCAACGACTGATCCGGATCCTGGCTGTCCACGAACGAGCTGTAGTCGCTGAAAATTTCGAATGGGACGTCAGTACCCGTTATTGTCCGGTCGGGCTCCTGGATGAACACCTGCCCGGAGACTTCCAAGGGATGCAGGGGCTGAACGTTACCAACGTCTGTGTACGTCAGCGACATCGTAGAGGCGCGAAATATCTACTAGAAAGCTCACATTTTAATTTCCAAAAGAAATACGCGGGATCTGGATCTACGACCTGGATCTGGATTTTTTTTTCACAGCGATTATCAAAGGAAATGCCGAATCACAATAATAGACGAACGGTGCTTGACAACATCTTCCGCCGATACAATTTAGCGGCACAGATGTCCGGCTGGCCAACGAATCGTTCAAAGTTGGACTTGAAGCGCGTCGTCAACGCAGTGAACAATAATAATGCGCTTGGTCAAGTGGAAAACGCCAGCACGGCGGTGGAAATTGCCACCCAGACGAACAACGTTGGGGAGATCCAGAATGAGATCGAAGAGACAAAGGAAGAACTGAAGAAAGCTACGAACAATGATGAGAAGAATGCGCTCAGGAAGGAATTGAATGCACTGAGAAAACAACTGGAGAATGAGAAAGAGGCGTCGAAGAATCTGAAAGCTAAGGCAAACCAAGAAGTACAAGAAGCAAGGAAGATGATGAATGAAGCCAAGGCAGAGAGAAATGCATTGCAGGAACAACTTGGGTCGGTTCAGAGCAATGCTGAGCGGAACGATCTCAAGAGGCAGATCAAAGCGAAAAATGCAGAGGTCAAAGAGCTCAAAGGTGAACTCCAAGGAGCAAAGGCCAATGCGGAGACGGCTAAGACCAGTGCAAACGCGGCTAAGGCCAATGCAAACGCGTCAAAGGCCAATGCAAAGGCGGCCAAGGCTGCCCTGGCAAATGCGGAGCAGAGGGTGAGGAATGCACAGAATGCATTGAAACAGGCAAAGAACACGAACAACAAAGCCAACCTTCAGACGGAACTCAATGCGGCCAAGGCAGAATTGAATGCGGCCAAGGCAAAGGCGGCAGCAAATAGAACGGCCAAGGTCGGTCTTCGTTGGTCCGGGAAAGCCAAAAATAGAAAAATAGCAAAGCTGCAGGAAAAGTTGAATGCAAAGAACGCTGTTGCTGTCAACGGTGAACAAAAGAAGAACAATGGTGTGCTTTCCAACGCTGTGATTAAAAAGCTAGAAGGAATCCTTGAGCGTATCCGAGAGGAGCTCGGGAAGAACAAGAAAAATGAAACGAAAACCAAGCTGACCAATCTTCAGGCCGAGGTGCAGGAGGCCATTGAGACGAAAAAAGCAACCGACAAACAAATTACGGACTGGCTTCAGCTGCTCCAGAAGTTGTCCGACCGCGCGCAGGTCATCATTGTATGGAACCGGGTAAAGGAGAACAAGAACGCCTTCAAGGCAGAGAAGAATAGGATCAACAAATTCAAGGGCATTGAACACATCGTCGTCCCCGAGGCCAGTTCTAACAGTAACAACAAGATAGGAGATCATGCCCAACCTTTGGCCGACAAAATAGATGCCTTGAGGGCGGGCGTTGATCAGAATAATAAGAATAATAAGGGCAACGCCAAAGTTAACGTGCTGATGATGGGACCAAGCGGCTCGGGGAAGACCGAAATCTTCCGAAAATTGTCTGGTATTACTCCGAGGTCTAAGGTCACGGCCATCTATCCCGTTATCAGCGTGGAGACGGAAGGAAGCGGACAAAGCGGAGCGATGACCGCAACTATTGTCGTTAAAGACAATATTGAGGAAAACATCACGTACGCAGAATTTCAGGAGAAATTCATTCGAAAGACGCCGCTGAATCCTCAAAGTAGCCGTGCGCACATGTATTTCGACGACGACAAAGGGACGCGCTGGTTTGATTTGGCCGGGTCTGAGTCGGCTGAGAAATTGGATAATTTGTTCGCGTTGGCGTGCACGGGCGGAAGTGTGAAAAATGGACTAACGAAACCACAGCTCATTCTGGATCCATCCATCATTGAGGGAACACTTAAAACTTTGAAAACTCGCCCCATAAATGAAGGGCAACCCAATAAGAGAACATCGAACACGTTATCGTCTGCCAACTTTTCCGAGGAAGTATTCCAAAAGTTTGGACCAAAGGCCGTAAAATCGCGACAAATGATGTGGTCGGGCAATACGAAAGATGAAAGCGGAAAAGAAAAATGCGAACCGGAATGGCAGGGGGTCCCAGGCTTTAAAGAGAGGCTCGCGCGGCTCGTCGAGGCGCTCTTCATAGCTCCCTCCAACGATGAGCTTCGCGACATCTTTGCGGACGCACTTAACAAGAAAAACAGAAAACAGGTCAGGATACCCAAAAAATTACACACGAAACTCAGGCAACAACCTGAATGGCCAGCGATTCAACGACCAACGAACTTTACATACAAGTACACGAGCACTCACATATACGAGATGCTACGTCAAGTGAGCACAAACAATCTCGTCGTCGGAACGGTGTTGGCCGATCCCGCCGGAACGGTCAAGGATCAAAAGGCGGGCATGGAAAAGAAGGCCATCTTTGATGCTTTCGTAGATTATTTGGCCTCGTTTCACACGAGTGCAACAAAGAACGCCACGAACGTCACAAGAAACATGACACAACAAAGAAGACAGATCGGAAACAAACCCAAGGGGCTTCTTGGGCGCGGCGTGAGCACGGTTAAAAGGGGCGCCAAGGCGGCTGGGCGCGGCTTAAGAGCCGCCGCTAGCAGACTTAACCGAGAATTAACGGCGGTTCCAAATTCGTATATGCGCTGAATTCGCACTTAAAGACATGGATCTATAGCTATAAAAAGGATGGTCCATCCCGTCGTTGCTTATCACCGTGCAAATCCCGGGCCTGTCCAGCGGAGTCCGGAATGGTACGCTTTGCGGACGACTTGTTTATCGGCGTCTAACATTGGCCAGGCGCTAGGTCTGAGCAAATATGGAAAGCCCGAGGAGACAATGGCTCGTTACTGCGGCTGGGAAAAGCCGATGGATCCCATGGGCGTGGAGGCGTGTTCTCACGGGACGAAATGGGAAGACTACATTCGCATTTACCACGAAAAACGCATAGGGGAAAAGATCGAGGAATTTTCTCTGGTCAAACACCCGGTGCACGCGTGGCTCGGAGGGAGTCCCGACGGCATCAGCGTCGAGAGCGGCATCCTTTGTGAGTACAAAGCTCCGCTTCGTCGGAAATTGATACAAGGGGAAGTTCCTCCGCACTACCATGCCCAGATCCAAATCTTGCTTGAGATTTTCGGTTTGGAAGAGTGTCACTACATCGAGCTCAAGCCCGCCGACGTTTTCAACACCGAAAAGGACGAGGTGAATTTTGTGGTTGTGAAGAGGGACAGGGCGTGGTTCGCGGAACAGCTGCCGAAACTCAAAGCTTTCTGGGAGCGCGTACAGCTTCTCCGCCACCAGGGGGCCAAAGCATGGATAGAAGAGTTGGTTCCGGAGAAGGACCAGCGCGAGGCGGCAATGTACATGCTGGACAAGAGACGCAGGGAAGACAATGAATTGTGGCAATTTTATTGTGATCTGGGCCACGGAGGCTCGAGGCCGACCAGAAAAAGAAAAACCGCAGACGTGACGGTGTCCTGTTTGGATTTAAGCATTGGTGTCGAGGACCCGACAGCCGTGGCGGTGGCCATGATGAGTGACGATGAATGAATAAATGAATTTTTAAGATACAAAACGAATGCCCGTGTAAATCCTGGGCCTCTTCCGCGTCGACTCGGACGACTCTGGAAGTTCCGCGAAGCGCTTGGCCGCCCCCACCCTGGGCGGGTGATAATTTTGCTCGACGTGCGTTCCAAACGTGAAAGTGCTCCGGTGAACGTCGTACTGCGCAAGAGTTTTCTGAAGCTCCTGTGGCTTTGCAACGTAATGCTCGGCCTCACAGTACGCTTTCAGCGAATTAACGAGATCCTCCTCGAGGACCCAGTCCGTTGCGTCACCCCTTTGACCGGTGATGCGCACCAGCGACTCCTCGTTGACGAAGCCGTCGCACGAGTTTAACATCGACCGCACCTCGCTCTTCCATTGTCTGATCTGAGGGGGGTAATTCTGGCGGATGCCCGATGTGCCCAGCCGCTCGCAGGTTTCGATGTAGGCGTTATAGCAATTGGGGATGAGAGCTCCCAGTTCAAACCAAAGTTTCGAATCAAGATCTGTGATCTCGGCGCTCTCTGGCACCTTTTTGGAGAAGTGGAAGACACACATTCGTCGCTGGACGGATCCTGACTTGTCCGCGTTCGGGTAGGGCAATTCGTTGCCCGCCATGATCATTGGGACGTCCCACTCGATCGTCCGAGCCTCTTTGTTTTTGATGGAGATGGAGACAGGTTCGCCCGTCACACAACTCTGCCATTCGGCCGGATCCAATTTGAAATCTCCTTTGATTTCCGGAGCGAGGATCAATTTTGCCTTGTAGAGGTTTGCGAGTCCAAACTGTTGTTCCTGGTTGTTGGACAGCACCACGATGTCCTCTGCTGCGTAAAAGTGTTTGACGACACTTTGGATGATT
>Ga0181573_10000244_pt1 | contig 57278 bp, 43 predicted proteins | sample 101ome_25_FD_148643 | JGI IMG/M metagenome (GOLD analysis project Ga0181573, IMG submission 148643) | Coastal salt marsh microbial communities from the Groves Creek Marsh, Skidaway Island, Georgia - 101409BT metaG (spades assembly) | ecosystem: Environmental > Aquatic > Marine > Intertidal zone...
GCGCTAATAAATCCGTCGACCGCACCGCTCCGTCGTCGTCATCGGTGTCGTCATCGCCACCACCACCCGTCATGTGCGTAACGAACGAACGCGGCGCGGTTCGTTACGCACCGCACCGCGCGACCGCGCGACCGCGCGACCGCGTCCCCGACGACGACCGACGAGGCGAACGAACGAAACCCACCGAACGACCGCCGTCGGTTCGGTCGATCCCCCGCGACGTCGCGCGACGTCGCGTCGCGTTATCGGTACCCACACACACACACACGCATCACCTTCCACAGAAATACCATCAAGTCATACACGCGTATATACCCTTAAAACACACACAACACGTACCATACATATAAAATACAAAACAAGTCCATCAAACACACACACAGCCCGCGGTTGAAAAAGAAACCGCCTCGCGTCCTTCGAGGACGGACGGACGGACGTGTGGAAGTGTACGAACAGTGCATATGTACAAACAGTACCAACCACATTAAAATGTCGTTCCCGGAGAAAACGTACGGCTCACATCGCCCGACGCCCGCGTGTCGAGTCTCGATCGCCGGGGACCCGCGATCGGTGAAAACCACCGATCGATGACGAAACGAGGTTTAAATCTCGGAAAATATAGGGTCGGGTCGGGTCGGGTCGATCGGGTCGATCGCTCGGTCGGTCGGTCGGTCGGTCGGATCGATCGCGAAGATTCGTGGTCGTCGTCGTCGCGCGCGCACCGTTGGTTCCATCGCTCGGTTCGTTGGTCCCGTTCGGGTGTGTCGTTCGTTCGCGCGTCAGTGTTCGGACGGACGAGAGACGACGAACCGAGCGACGGCGCGCGGGGCGGAAACGGGACCGTCACCGGGGAGACGACGTGACGCGCGCGTCGGACCGTCGGCGCGTCGAACCGTCGGACCGGGCGTCGTCGTTCGGGACGCGGACGCGAAGGCGAAGGTTCGCTTTTGGACTGGATTTATTTATCCATTTGGACTGGATTATCCATTCGGGTGAGAGCGCGTTCGTTCGTTCGTCATCTTCGTCGTCTTCTCGGCCGAATACGCGCCGGGCGATCGATAGATTGCGTCGCGCGTCGCGCGTCGCGTTCGTCGTCTTCGGGGGGGGTCGATCGGGGATCACCGCGGCTGAGTCAGACGCGCGCGCTTTTTCTGAACGCGGCGCGTCCGCCCGAGGACGAATAGAGGAAGGAAATGTCGGACGGCGGCGGTGGATCGCCACGATCGCGCGCGATGGGAAGGATGTCTTCTACGAGCTCGATTCCGGAATTCGTCGAGGTGCGTGGGATGTATTACGACGCGATGGTGGAACTGTGCGGGGGCGAGCTCGAGGACTCGGGGTACCGGGAGACTTCGAATAAGTTTTGGAAAATTTCAGAGGAAGCGGGAGGCGTGGGGGATCGGAATCTCGAGTGTGAAGCGGCGCTGATTGCAATGGAGATTGAAATCAACGCTGTGAGACGAATGCATGTGAACGTGGAGCTGCTGGATGTGGAGAAGTTCCACGCGGCGACAAAGGAAATGGTTCGGATGGCGTACGATTTGGAGGATAAGATTTCAGAGACGCGGGCGCACGTGGTGTCGGGTGACTTTTATTCTTTAATGATTCGAAACGATGAAGCCGCGATGGAGCACTACGGGATGGCTAGAGCGCTGGCGCAAGAAAAAGGAATCGTCCCGCTCGAGCTCGAGGCGTGCAGACGCATGCGCTGGACGATGAGCGCGAGAGGAAAGATTGACGAGGCGGTGACGCTCTCGCACGAGGTGCTTCGATTGGCTCGAGTGTACACGCAAACGATGAGCGAAGAGTCGCCGACTCCGACGTCTAAGACGTCTCAAGTTGCATCCATGGTTCGTGAACACTGGTATCTCGGTGGATACATCAACCAAGAGGTGTACGCGCTCAAGGAGCACGGATGCGTGCTTCGAGGAGAAACGAAGCTCTTGGCTCGACCAATCATCGTAGATACGCATCAAGGTGAAGCGGCGGCGACGTTTGAAGACGCTCTCGTCGCCCTGGAAACGCACTGGAAAGACGTCGACATGAGCTTTGAGACAGACTCTGACGGCGCCGCCATCTATTTATCGCTTCTCGCGCATTTGGCTGATTTGTACGACAACCATCTCGGCCCGAGCGAGGACAATCACTCCAAAGCAGTTGATTATCGTCGTCGGTACGACGAATTGTCCTCGGGAACATTTGGCTCGAACGTTGAATGTCTGCTCTGTCACGAACCTCTCGGCGGTTTGGATGTCGACGACGCACGTGTCAAGCTCACGTACGCTTGGTACGCGTGCGCGTCGTCGCACCATTACCACACGCAATGCATAGAATCTTCCGAGCGAACGCGAGCAGATTACTGCTGTCTCGCGTGTCGTGCGGCGAGATTCGAAGTTGCGACGGGTTAAACAAACCCAAAGGTGACGAGTGTCGGTCGCCGTCTGACACGCACCATAAAAGGGCAAATGATTCAACTCCAATTCCATCCCTGATTCATTCATTAGTTGCTGCACGCATAAGCATTATCGAGTGTGTTTCTTCCACGAGCGTGGACGACAAAAGAATAGAGCAAAACATATTCTCACATCCGACGCCATCTGATTTGATGCATCGGTCGCTGTACTCATACTTCGATCGCGAGTGTTGCACTCGCGTGGGCGCATAATTGATTCATTCATACCGGTACCGCATTTATGACAACAAATTTCGTGACTGTATCATTCACCATTCCACCATTATTTCACTCTTCATGTAATACCACTTGGCCGCGAAAAACTAAATTTAGAACTTCATAACGCGACTCTCTCGCGTGATCCGAGTGCGCGCGCCTCGGGCAGCGTCGACCGAGATGGCGTCGGTGGAAACGGCAAAACCGACGACGTCCCGTAGGCTGGGGTACGTTTTTCCGTTAAGCCCGCGTCCGAACCTTCGACATGGAAATACATCCATCACGCTCGCTCGCGACGTATGACAACTCTGACTGACTCTCCAAAAAGATTAGGAAGCGTCCAACGCCTCGAACGACGCGGCGGTCAAATCATCGCCGTCACACATGACGTGACAAAAACCGGTTACAAAGCTCCGAACGCGTACGGCGCCCGCAGCGTCTTCCAATCCGAAACAACCTCTGGATTTTCCCAAAGCAAAGTCCTCGGCGCCGTAGCGTCCAACGCGCGCGGCGGCGCCAAGACATTGATGCCCTACACCCCAGACGCACCGAGAAACCGCCCAGTGGCGACGCTCCGAAACACCATCGGTAAGCGTTTTGGTCCATCGACGTCGACGACGCGGTCTCGCGAACCTTATCGCGGGGCATCATCCATCACCTTTACCGACGGTTCGTCCGCCAGTAGTCGTTCGGCGAGCCGATGGCGCACGACAAATCAAGTTATGCGCGCTCGAGCCTCCGTCGTCGCCACCGTCGGGTTCGAATCCAATCCCGGTATACGCGCGACGATCACGAGGAGGGTTCACGAGTCACAGAGACGGTAGTTTCACAGCCATCATTTGTTATGTAAATGTTAACCGCCATCCAAAAGTGCACACAAAATCTCAAATTGCAATCCTCATTCCACGCCGCGACGCATGACGCCGAACGATGACGCCGACGCACGCGATGTCGGCGAACGACTCGATGGGTACCACGAGACGCGAGGCGGGATCGAGCGTCGCGCGCCACCGGTGAACGCGTCGAACCCCGCGCCGACGACGAACGCTGTTGGGTCTTCAGTGCTCGGCTTACAAGCGCTCGCCGCGGCGAAACGCGCCGAGAAACGCGCGCGTGAGGGCGACGACGGCGACGACGGATCGTTCGCGAAACCGCGCGATCGCGGGTCGGGGTTTCGGGACAGGTGGCGCGACGGTGATGGGAAAACGACGACGATGTTTCGGTCGAGGAGGGACGAGACGCCGTCGCACCCGGGCGGAGTGAACGCGCGCGCGAAGGAGGCGATCGACAAACGACGTAAAGACGCGAGATTCGGGCGTGGGTTGCGTGGGGATGATGATTTCGATCGGTATCGGGAGCGGAATGACGACTATGGGCGAGAGCGTGGGAGAGGGCGGTGGAGAAGCGAAGGCAAAGGCGGCGACGGGGAGTGGGAAGAGACGCCAAGGAGGGATCGAGACGGACGGATGATGACGCCGAGGTTCGGTAAACGCGGGGATTGGGAGGATGATGGTGTGCGGGCGTCGCGACCGTCGACGGATCGTTCGCGCGGGGGATACGGGAGCTCGAGTCGGAGGTCGCATTCGTCAAGGTTTGATTTCGACGGGACTCCGGCGGCGACACCGTCGTGGAAGTCAAACGCATGGGCGAGCGATGCGATGTCGAATGCGAATAGGTTTGTTACCGAGGGCACGGAAGTTGTTGCCGAAGATGACGATCGCGCCGCAGCGCTCGCGCCGGATGCCGATGCGGAGAAGGTTTTGGATCGAGCGTGGTACGACGACGATGAAGGCGGCGGGGCGCACGGCGATGCGCACAATCCTTTCAGCACGAGTCTGCGCGACGAGGCGCGATACGCCAAGAAGGAGCAAGATTACGCCAAGAGACTCACGCGCCGAGACGGTTCGTTGATGTCCATGGCGGCGTCGAGACGTGTTAGTCAGCTCAACGCCGATTCCAACCAGTGGGAAGAAAACCGAATGATGACCTCTGGTGTGATTCGTATGAAGGAGATTGATCTCGATTTCGACGACATGGAGGAGAACAAGGCGGTGTTACTCGTGCACGACACCAAGCCCCCGTTTTTGGACGGTCGCATGGTGTTCACTAAGCAACAATCTACCGTTTTACCCGTCAAGGATGTCACGAGCGACATGGCGCTCATCGCTCGCAAGGGTTCCAACTTGGTTAAGGAGGTGCGGGCGAAGAGAGAGGAAGACAAGGGCAGGGACCGATTCTGGGAGATGAAGGGGTCGAAGATGGGCTCCATCACCGGGACGACGAAAGAGGAAGATAAAGAGGCGGCGGAGAAGGCTGCAGCTGTGAAGGATCGCGATGATGACAGACCCGACGTGGTTGGCGCCGACGGCGAAATCGACTTCAAGGCGGGCGCGAAATTTGCCGAGCACATGAAGAGCGCCAAGGCGAGCGCGCAGAGCGAGTTCGCCAGGACCAAGTCCATCAAAGAACAACGTGAGTTCTTGCCCGTGTTTGGATGCCGCGAGGATCTCATGCATGTCATTCGTGAAAACCAAATTGTCGTCGTCGTCGGCGAAACTGGTAGCGGCAAGACGACGCAAATGACGCAGTACATGCACGAGGAGGGTTACTCGACGTTCGGTATGATTGGTTGCACGCAGCCGCGTCGCGTGGCAGCCATGAGCGTTGCGAAGCGCGTGAGCGAAGAGATGGGGTGCGATTTAGGCAAAGAGGTTGGATACGCCATTCGTTTTGAAGACTGCACGGGCGAGGACACGCTCATCAAATACATGACGGATGGCGTGCTCTTGCGCGAGACGCTGCGAGAACCAGATTTGGATATGTACAGCTGCATCATCATGGACGAAGCGCACGAACGTTCCCTACACACTGACGTCTTGTTTGGTATTCTTAAAAAAGTTGTCGCGCGTCGCCGCGACTTCAAACTTATCGTCACATCGGCGACGTTGAACGCAGATAAGTTTAGCAACTTTTTCGGTTCGGTACCGATTTTCCACATTCCTGGTCGCACGTTCCCGGTCGAAGTGCTCTACTCGAAAACCCCGGTGGAGGATTACGTCGAGGCAGCGGTGAAACAAGCGCTCTCGGTGCACTTGTCCTCGGGTCCGGGTGACATTTTGATCTTCTTGACGGGTCAGGAGGAGATTGAGACGGCGACGTACGAGCTTGAACATCGCGTCGCGACGCTCATGAGCGAAGGCACGTGCCCACCGCTCAACGTACTGCCGATTTACTCCCAGTTGCCGAGCGATTTGCAAGCGAAGATTTTCCAAGACGCCGAGGACGGCAACAGAAAGTGCGTCGTGAGTACAAACATTGCGGAAACATCGCTCACGCTTGACGGCGTCATGTACGTCATCGACACTGGTTACTGCAAGCTCTCCGTCTTCAACCCGCGCATGGGTATGAATGCTCTGCAGGTGTTCCCGTGTGCACAAGCCGCGGTGAATCAGCGTTCTGGTCGCGCCGGTCGTACCGGCCCAGGTACGTGCTACCGCCTCTACACCGAGGTGGCGTACAAGCACGAAATGCTCGTCTCCACCGTTCCAGAGATTCAACGCACCAACCTCGGCAACGTCGTCTTGTTGTTGAAATCGCTCAACGTCGACAACTTGTTGGATTTTGATTTCATGGATCCTCCACCGCAGGAAAACATTCTCAATAGTATGTACTCGCTGTGGATTCTCGGCGCGCTCGACAACACGGGCGGTCTCACGAAACTCGGTTCGAAAATGGTTGAGTTTCCGGTGGATCCTCCGTTGGCGCAAATGCTCATCAAGGCGGAGGAGGCCAACTGCTCGAACGAAATGCTCACGGTGGTGGCCATGCTTTCGGTGCCTTCCGTGTGGTACCGCCCGAAAGATAGAGAGGAAGAGTCGGACTCGGCGCGAGAAAAGTTTTTCGTTCCAGAGAGCGATCACTTGACGCTTTTGAATGTCTACCAACAGTGGAAGAACAACGGCTACCGCAACGAGTGGTGCAACAAACACTTCATTCAAGGTAAGGGTTTGAAGAAGGGCCGAGAAGTTCGTGCGCAGTTGACAGACATTATGAATCAACAAAAGATTCAAATCGTCAGTTGCGGTCAAGATTGGGACGTTTGCCGTCGGTCCATCGCGGCGGCGTACTTTCATCAAGCGGCGCGTCTAAAGGGCGTGGGTGAATACGTAAACGCGAGGAACGGCATGCCGTGTCATCTCCATCCGAGCTCGGCTCTGTACGGTTTGGGATACACCCCCGATTACGTCGTGTACCACGAACTCATCATGACGTCCAAAGAGTACATGCAATGTGTTACCGCGGTCGAACCTCAGTGGCTTGCCGAGTTTGGTCCAATGTTTTTCACGCTCAAGGAGAGCCATTCGAGCATGTTGAAATCCAAGGCAAAACGCAAGGAGGACAAGGCTCGCATGGAAGCTGAGATGAAGGCTAAAAGAGAAGAAGACGAAGAGCGTGAAGCGTCCGAGCGCGCGCGCGATGAAGATCGGCGCGCACGACAACGAAGCGCGATCGTCACGCCTGGGCAGCGTTCCATTGCGGGGACGCCGAGAACGTCATCTGGCGCGTCCCGCCCGTCGACGGGTTCTCGCGGCGGTCCAGGCGGTCGAACCCCGGCGCGAAGACGCTTTGGATTGTAAGCGCGCGGGTTCACAAAGTAGAAGTTGACGAATTGATTTTTCTTTTGTAGTGTTTATAGCTAGAAGTTAACAGCCTTTTACAAACGCCTAACTCTGCACCGAGAGTCGCTTGAGGTGGTCCATGAAAATTTGCAAGCTCACGTCGTCGGTGAAAATGATATCGCTGCCCCCACCCATCGATGCACTGCTATTGTACGTCGCGCTCGGGTTGAGCTTAGCCAACAAGAATCGTGCCTGCGAGCCGTGCTGGTCGCAAACGACCAAGCGCGGGACAGGGAAGCGAGTCGCAAGGATTTGATCAGCCTCCGCCTTGGGAGCGGCGAGCAACTCTTTGAAAGCCACGTGCTCAGGTTGATCTTGGTAGTTCGCCTTGCGCCATTGTGCTATGGTCATGCCGTGGAAAACCACGACGCTAAAGAAGGCGTCGAGAACCAAGATGCGATCGGCGGCGATCGAGCACACGTCCAGCAAAACGGGCTCGGGCGGTCCGTTGAAACTGTATGCGGTCAGCGTCGGTTGGATCATCACCAGAGAGTTGTACACATTCTCACGCGTCAGAATCATGCGGAAATACGCCGTCTCATCGGGTGAGTTGTTGAACACTTGGACAAACTGAGATCGTCGCAAGTTGAACATGAACTGAGGGTAGATGCTAAACTGCGGCATGAGTTGGAACGAGTGCGGATCGTCTTTTCTGTAATCGCCAAATCGCTGGCAGAGTTGGATGAGCTTTCTATCCAACCATCGCGTTGCCGCAGGACAATCCGTCTCTTCTTCCGTCTCCATCTTCCAGGACAATTGTCGCGCCACGAGAACAGCCGCTGCTTCTTGGTCGAAACCGGCGGCGATGTCGTTCAAGTTGGCACCTTCGGTCCATCTTCTACTCGTGGTGATGACGCGCATGCGCGTCTCACCATTCGGCAAGGTGAAAGTACACAAAAATTGGAGGAAGAATTGCTGCGCTTGCTGGCCTTGCATAGCCATGGGCTGTTGTTCTTTTCCACCCGGATTAGCAACTTCAAAGTACACCGCCAAGGATGTCTCATTCGTCAGAGTACACATCTTCCAAGCCGTGGTGCCTCCGCTGCCTATTTGCACATCGGACACCGCTCCCGGCAAACCCTTGCGGTCGAGCGCCGCGCAAGGTCCGATGACCCCGGCCGTCTTCACGTCTCTACTCGTGATGACCTCAAACTGGCCGTTGTACGAGATTCCTAAGCCACCATCCGCATCTGGGGCGAAAAGCTTGCTAAAGGATGTCCTGAAGACGGTGTGCGAAAACGACTCTGCCAACACCACGTTACCTCCCGTTTTCTCAACGCAAACTTTCATCTCAGCGAGACCAACCTGATCTAACGCGCAGGCGAACACATCTAGAACGTGTCCGTTCGCGCACAGGTTGATGGCCACCTGCTCGTAATACTTTTTCGCCTTGGCGTAAAAGGGCGCCGCGCCCTTGACTATGTCCTTGTGCGAGCGAACCGCTTGCTCCATGTCCTTGGCGACAATCGTACCGCCACCATCCGTGGCGGCGCCGCCGGTGAACAACATCGCCCGCGCACTCATTCCAATGGCAGACATGGAGAGCAAGCAAGACGCCACCATAAGCGCAGTGCCCGTGCATCGCGAACGTCTACACGCCGGCAATGGCGCAAAGGCGTCGCGGTTCAATTCTTCCAAAATCGCCGTCAACTGAAACTCGCACTCGCTCAGCGGCACTAAAAACTTGGACCCGACCGGCATCGGCGACGCGCCACCCCCAGGTCCCACCGCCGCACCGTTCGGATGTCTTCCGTTCATCTGTCTATTTCCCCCGCCAAGCGACAGCTGGTCTTTAATCTGCTGTGTCGTAAACTCTTTATTTCCCCGAAACACGTACGACTTTGGACAATCCGTAAACCCGAGTTCATGCACGTGCACGTGCGTTCCAAACGTCACCAACCCAACCAACGCATCTTCCGGCAAAAAGCTCAACGCTTGCGTCAGCGCTTGTTTCAACGCTCGCAACTCTTCCTCCTCTGCGCACTGATCCACCACAAACAAATACGCCGGTGACGTCGACCCCGCCGGTCCACCGCGTCTCGGCACCACGTACTCAATCGTCGTATAGCTCGGAAACAACTCTGCGGGTAAATTCGTCTCGCTCAACGCCCCGTAATGCGGGGGGAAGTGGTTTCTCGCGTGACACATTGGACACACCCAGATCTTACTCGCAAAGTCCACCCTCGCGTACGGATTCAACGCACCGCCGCATCCTTTACATCGCACCGGTTCGTACGGAACCCTCGGGACGGTTTCCGCCGGGATGTTTTTCGCCGGCGTCACCACCGCACCGAACGGGACGACGCACTTGGCCATCTCGGCGCGGGAGTTCGCGACGACGTTCCAGGACATTCGCACCCCATCGTTCGCTTCGAGCGCCGACCAATCCACCGCGGACTGTTGCTGCGGTTGCGGTTGGTGTTGCTGCGCCGCGGGCGCCGCGGCGTACGCGGACGGATCGTACGCCGCGGACATTCGTGTCGGGCGTCCGGCGCGCGCGCGTGTGCGGCTCGACGTCGACGAACACTCATTCGATCGTTGAGATCACGCGTCGCGAGTGATAAAACCAGAAAATCGGACACATGGGCGATACATACATATTCCATACATTTTTACACTATCTGTTATATTACGAACAATCCACGATATAACTGATTGAATTTTGACACGTGGATGGTTTTAAAAACAATCAATGTATGTACACATACTGCAGACCTCGACGCGCGGACATCCACGCGCGCGTTGGACGCCGGACGCAGAACGCCGGACGCCGCGTCGAACGCGTCCGGTGCGTTCGTTCCGTCCCGTTCGTTCCCTCCTTCGTTCGTCGTCGTCTCGGATCGCCCGCATGGCTCTGCGGGCGAGTTTCGTTTCGTTCGCGTCGCGACGGTTGGAAACCACCACTGGCGGCCCTCGCGCGGTATTCGCGGCGTTGACGTCCCGCGGGGTCGGTCTGGTGGACGACGAGGCGCAGACGCGGGCATTGGATGCGTTGGAACGCGTGTACCACGCGTCGTTGTCGACGCGCTCGACGAGTGGTGCGACGGACGGTCGCGGCGTTTGGTTACACGGCGGCGTAGGGCGAGGGAAGACGTTGTGCGCCGACGCGTTGAGCGAAGCGCTTCGAATTCGACGAGGCATCGACGAGACGCACATGGGCACACGGGATTCGATGATGAGGACGCATTTTCACGCGTTCATGTCTTGGGCGCACCGGAAAATGCACGAGGATGGATGGTCCGCGGACGCCGCGGCGAGCGTGGGCGAAACGCTCGCAAAGGAGCGAAGCGTTCTCGTGTTGGATGAGATTGAAATCTCAGACGTGGCGGACGCGATGATGTGGATGCGCATCATGGAAGCGTTCTTCGCGCGCGGGGGGGTGTTGGTTGGGACTTCGAACAGTGCGCCGTGGGAGCTATATCGGGGTGGGATTAATAGGGAGGCGTTTCGTGCCTTTGCCGAGGAGACATTGCCGACGCGGTGCGAGACGATTGATTTCGCGACGGAGCGGAACGTGGATTGGCGACGGTGGCAAAACGATGGATCGAACGAGGCGCTGCGAGTCGTTCCGGTTGTCATTGGGCACGACGATGAAGCGCAAGAAAAGCTGAAAGAGGCGTGGAATATCTACACGCGCCGAGCATCGACCGACGACGCGTCGATCGTCGAACGCGTCGACGTCGACGTTCCCGTCGGCGGAGGAGCGACGAGGAGAGTCATGAGGGCGAAAAGATGCGTTGAAAACCGCGCGGTGTGGTTTACTTTTGACAACATCTGTGGCAGAGCCTCGAACGCGGGTCCGAGCGATTACATCAAGCTTGCCCAATCGTTCCCAATCATCGCCGTCGAAAACGTCCCTCGGCTCACCGTCTCCACCGCCGAAAACGAGGCTCGCCGGTTCATCAACCTCATTGATGTCCTCTACGAACACCGCGTCTCATTCCTCGCCAATCTCGAGTCGTCCCCGGACGATATGTTCAAGGAAAAGGAATCCGATTCGGCTTTGTCCTCATCTGAACTCACCACCCGTCAACGCACCCGTCTCGAGACCGCATCCACCCTCGAAAACCTCTCCATCACCGCAATCGGCGGAAGCAGTGGCCGTTCCACCACCATGCTCGCCCCCGACACCGAATGGTCCGCGACCGGTCGCGTCGGTGCCTCTCTCGCCCACGCGTCGGCGTCCAATTTCGTCCTCGCTGCGTCGGCTCGCGCCGCCAGTCGACTCGCTCACATGTCCCGCGGTCTCCTCCGCGTGCGAGTACTCAAGTAGTCAATTTTAGTCATTCATTCATCGTCGTTAGCTCTCTCTCGTCATCGCGACGCGTTCCATGACGCGGAAAAAATCTTTTTCCAATTCGCGCGCGTTCTTCAATAACCAACTGACCAAACCACTTTTTTCACACATCGTCACAACAGTGATCGCCACACAAAGACGCCCCGTCCGCGTACACAATGTTCACCATTGCCCCGACGCACACCGCCGCGCGCACCACGGTCGCGCGCCCGACGACCGCGCGCAAATCTTCGCGTAAGGCGTCCGCGCTCGTCGTCGCGCGCGCGTCCAAGGCGTCCACGGATGGCGTGACGTCGATGGATCGCCGGGCAGTCATGCGCGGCGTCGCGTTCGCGGTTGCGAGCGGTTTGGTCGCCGCCCCGCGTGAGGTACGTCGAGAAGCGTGCTACTCGTGTCGTGCTCGCGTCGCGTTCGTCGCTCTACGTCGGTATACGCGGGAAAGAGGGTGATCATGATTGATTGAACGCTATCGCTAGTTTGGGTTTGGAAGAGGTGTCGACTGACTGACTCGAACGCGCTTCGCGTTTTGATTACTCGACAGGCTATGGCGTTTGGATTTGGAGGAGGCGAATCTCGCGAAGAAAAGTACACCAAGGAAACGCAAGCCATCATCGCGCAGGTGAAATCGACGTTGGAATTGGCGCCGGGCGCGGAGGGACGCGAAGAATCGATCAACACGACGCGACAAATGACAAACGCATGGGTCGCGAAGTACCGCAGAGATAACGCGACGACGGGTAAACCGTCGTACGGTCAGGTGTACAGTGCGTTGAACGCGGTGAGTGGACACTTTAATAACTTTGGTACCAAGTACCCGTTCCCGGCGAAGAGAAAGGATCGCGTGTTCCAGGAATTTGAGTCGGCGGAACTCTTGCTCTCGCGCGGTCGCTAAAAACCAAATCGACGACGAAGCGAATGGAGACGACGTCCTTGTTGGAAATTTTTGGTTGTATCAACGACGATGAAGACGACGTCGACGACGATTGCGATGATTTCGACGATGACTTTTGCAATATAAATCAAAAAAATTGATAAAAAAGCGCACGCGCGAGCGGCGCTACTCTCAAAAGAAGTCCAATATCGCGGCTATGCCTTGGATCGTCGGCTCACGCCTTGGCTCTTTCGGCGAGTTCTGTGTCGATGGTCTTGAGAATATCGACGAGGAAGTCTTCGGCGCCTTTCTTGACGGCGGCGTAACACGCGTCCTCTTTATCCCGCCTCTCCGCCTTTCGATCCTCCAACTTGATTTCGAATTGACACTCCTCGTCTTCAGCACACTCACGAGACGCCTCCGGAACGTGTATTGTACCCTTGATTTCAATCCCACCGTCTTCGTCCTCGTCGTCGTCAGACCCGTCTTCCTTGTCCGCTTCGTCCTCTGAGGGAAAGACGGCGGTCCACGTCAACGTCGTCTCAAAATCAAACCCGTGCCTCGGTTTACCCCGAATCATCACCACGCTCGCGTCACCCTCGCACTTCTTCACCCCATCGATCGTCACCGTCGTTCCCTCGTGGGCGCCTCCGAGACGAAACTTCCCTCGTTCGACGACGAGCGCTTCGAACCTCGCCTTGGCCCACGCCGTGTGCCCGCGCTCTTCCCAAGTCCCCGCCGAGTTCCAAGCGCTGATTTGCGTCGACGAAATCTGTCGCGTCAACGCTTCGGCTTCTTCGTTTGTGATTCTCTGTGTGCGTGTATCGCGCGCGCGTTCGCCGTTCGTCAGTCGTCGTCGTGGTTTCTAGAAAGTGGTTTCTACAAGATGCAAAAAAAGTGCATCTCAACGCACGTCGTCGTCGTTCGTTCGTTCGTACCTTTGCCGTCGCCGCCGGCGCCTCGCCCGTGTTCCGTCCGTGCCAGTAGTGATACGATAAATCACCCTTTGTTTTCTTGGACGCATCCGCGGGCGTTTCCCCGTTCGTCATCGTTCGTTCGTTCGAAGTCAGCAGTGGTTTGTGGCGTTTTTGCACTTCATTTCGTCACAAGTCGTCGTCGGCGCGCATTCATCATGGCGGACGGTGAAGAAGCACCGAATGCGCGCGCGGCGATGGCGGATGCGTCTTTGTCGTCGCCGTCGTCGTCGACCGAAACGCGCGCGACGACGATGACGATGCGCGTCAACGGTGTCGGTTTGAGTGTTGTTGAAGACGATGTTTCTGGCGCCACCGCGTCTGTGCCGTCCATGGAGCGAGTAACCGCGGAAAGACCACCCGGGAGATCGCGCGTGCATGGAACAGATCCAGGAGCGGAAAATGGGTACGTCTGGCCGCGACGCGGGCGCGAAAAACGACCGGGGGATGTGTTGTTTTGGCACAGACGAGAGACGAGATTCTTTGACGTGCCGTTTACGCACTGGGCAGTGTACGTCGGAAACGTCGGTGTGTGGGACGACGCGCTCGGGATTTATCGTTGGGTGAATGAGTACGATCCATGGGATCGGTGTGTGGAGTGCGTGGCGCATCTGTGGGGGGCGCCAGATCCCGACGAGTCGAGCGAGGACGACGGACGGAATAGAGATATGGATGAAAACGCGTCGTGTGTGCTCACGCCGTTGGCTGAGGTTGGCGAAGATCCGAGGTGCGGGAACGCGAAATACGACGAATTGTTTGTGCCGCTGCGAATCGGTGAGATTATGGATCGGTGTAAGCTGGCGGTGGATCAAGCGTTTTACGAGGGGCGATACGGCGGGTATTGCGTGCGAGCAAACAACTGCGAACACTTTGCTACTTGGGCTAGGTACGGCAACCGGATGAGCGAACAGATTGAGAGCACGGTTGATTTAGGACTGAAAATCGCTCGAGCGTCAGCGTCGTTGCTAGCGGGTAGAGACATTGGCGGTGACCGCAACGTGATGAACCTCGCGCGACACTTCTTGATGGGCACTCGCGTCAATCCACACGACGACGAAGAGATTGCTCGCGCAGCCATGGATTTGAACGGAGGGAACGCGCCAAAGTACACCGTCTCTGAAGACGTGTCGTACATCATAGATTACCTCGTGGATCGGGTTGACGTAGAGGCGGAGAAGAGACGCGAGCGGGCGCAAGAATCGTCGACGAGAAGCTCGCAGGTTCGCATACTCGATTCTGGAGAGCGAGAGATTGCCAGTTTCTCCTTTGGACGTCGCAGAGATCGAACGAGCGCACCGGCTCCTAGAGCAGACACAAATAGCGCTGAGATTAACGCTCAGTCCGTCTCGCAAGTGGCTGGGCAGATTGGCGCCTTTGTACATCAGGGGGCGATGTCCGCGTTTCGCATCTTGGGCGCTCTCGGGGAAGAATTCGAAAACGCTCGAGTGCGCTCGCAGCAAAACTCTGGAAGGAACACGCCGCAAGAGCGGCGTGGGAACGATTTGCGTTAGAAGAAACTTTTAGTCTTCATTGTTGTATAGCGGCAAATGTACTAATGCTACTGACTTTGCTACTGCGAGCCATACATATTCCCTCCTCATTCTTCGTAGACGATGGGCTCTAAAAGTCGATCGATACGACCGCACGCTGTCAACACACGATTCGTCGCATGTTGGCGATGTCTTCGAAGCAGCCTAGTGACGGTTTCTTCATTCTCCCCTTCGAAGAGCGAATCCAACCTGGCGAGAATTTCCTCAAGAGAATTCTCCGCGGAGAGCAAACGATTAATGTCATCCGGCGAGTTGCCCTCAATCTCATACCGGGTAATTTCGAGCTCCAAGTCGGTAAGTCGGATCAAGTCTTCTCGTATTATACCTAGCGCGTAATCTTCGAACCGATTGTTCGATTCCGCCGTGCCCTCCGCCTCTGTGGTGGTCGTCGACGGTTCCTGAGTCACCGTCGATTCCGCGGCTCGTACAGAGCTAACCTCTCCCGATCCAACCGTCGCGACTTCCACCGATTCGGTGACGTGCCCGTACGAAAGCGTCGTCTCCGACAGCGACCTACCCACTCTCACCTCCTTCTTCGTCGTCACCACCTTTTCGCGACTCCTCCTCGCCTCGAGCCACGCCTTCACGCGAGACAACCCCTCCGGACACTTCTCCCCCACGTAATCCTCCAACGTCCTCGGCGCGACGTACCGCTCAAACCCAGCCTCCATCAGCGTCCTAAACTGCGCCTCATCCTCCACCAACGCCCGCTTCAGCGCGCTCCGCCCGTCCACGACCACGTTCGGGTCCGCCCCGAACTCCAACAACAAAACCTTCACGAATTCAGTCCTCCCCGTCCCCAACGCCTCCGTCAGCAGCGACAACGGTCTCTTCGTCAGCGTGTTAAACTTTTTCGACACGATCGATCCGTCCCCGAACGCCTCGATCGCCGACCGCAGGTTTTTACGAAACCGCTCGGCGTTCCCTTCTCGCATGTCCGTCACCGCGAGCAACAGATTCAGACTCGCGGACGTCTTCCTCGGCAACGCCGCGCGAAGCGGCGAGAGGTCGAACACCATGCGATCGGTGAGTGAATGAAATGATCCCCGATTCCCACGCGACCGATTCTATCCTCGCGTCGCCGACGCCTAAAAAATAAACGACAAAAAAGTCTTCCTCCCGCTCCGCGACGCGTCTCCACCGCCCGGGCCTCGCGCCGCGTCGCGCACTCGCGCGTCGGTCGTTCGATCGGTCGTTCGATCGTGTCCGACCGACCGACCGCCTCCGATGCAAAGAGGTGCCTGGTTTTGAGACCAAAAACTAGGCACCCCAACACAGACTCGAGAGGGGAACGAATGGATGCGACGCGACGCGAATCGACGTTTCGAACGCGCGAGTGCGCGACGCGTCCCCGGCGCCGATCGCGACCGGAGCGAAGCGCGCGAACGGAAAGACACGCGATGTTTTCTCACGTCGTCGGACGAACGCCGGAGAGCGCGGACGATCGGTACGGACGACATCATCGTCATCATCGTCAGCCGTTCGAGGAGCTCTCGAATCGTCGCGGAACGGTCGATGGTTCGGCGTCTCGGGCGTCGACGGTCGAGCTGAAACGCGGTGGGACCACGGTGGTCGGGGCGGATTTCGTGGAGACGCCGGAACAGTTGAGACGACGGGTGGAGTCCATCGATGCGGCGTTCGGGACGGTGCGAAGGACGGAGGACGCGACGCCGGTGAGCTTTGAAGACGGGCGGGCGCCGACGGAGGAGTTTGATCGACGCGGGGCGTTGACGCCGTATCTCGGCGGTGGGAGACGGTTTGAGGCGACGACGGCGACGACGGCGGCGGTGACGGATAGCGTGGAGCCAATCAGACGGGTACCGTCGAGGGTGGCGCACGGACGAGGCGACGCCGGGCGGGGCGACGCGCGAGGCGCCGTGCTCGAGGTTTTGTTGTGGAAGGACGCCGCGCGATCGGCGATTCACTTTACGCTCGGGATGACGATATTGTTGGGATGTCGTCTCGTTCCGAGATCGACAGTGAGTGGAGTGAGCGTGGCGTCGTACACGTCGATGGCGTACATCGTGTACAAGTACGTGTGGGCCGTCATGTTCCCCCGGTTGTCCTACGGGCTCAAGCTCGACGCGCAGTCTTTCGGAGACGCCGCCGAGCGCATGGCGCACGGGTTTAACGTCTGGGCGGCGAGACATCACGGTGTTTTAGCCGGGCGCGATAACAAGGCGGTGTTCAGAACGTTTTTAGCCTTGTACACGGTGAGCTCGCTCGGTCACGTGATGTCGGCGTGGGCCGTGGCTACGACGCTCTGGGTTGGAGCCTTCACGCTCCCGCCGCTCTTTGATGCGTACAAGTACCCGCTCATGAATACGTATTTCAACGTCTACGTCTTCTTTAGCGCACGTTTCAACGCGCTCAGCGCTCCGAAGCGTTGGATTGGTGGATTGCTCATTGGCGTCGCCACGTTTGCGTGCGTCAGCGCGAGAGCTCGATTTTGTCTGTCATTCTTGGCGCTCGTCGCGTTTAGAATGTTCAGAGATGCGCACGTCAAGGAGATTGAAGCGTTTGAAAACATTGTGCGAAGCGCCGGTCGTCGCGTTTCGAGAAGTATGAATGATTTCGCAATGATTGTTTCACCCGTCGTTCGTCACAGAAGACGATGAAGAATGAAGACGCCGACTTTTGTACACAAGAACAATTGAATGCTACGTACGCGTGAAGAATGAATGATGTATTAAACACGACTTTTCAACTGCTAAAAACTACCGATTCTACCTACCGATGCGCTAATCATTTACGGTGACGCGCATGCCTACTTGATTTGCCAACGCGCGAATGGCGCGACGCGCGTAAAAGCTCTTGTACGGCTCGGGTAACTCTTTCATCGCGTCCCCGGCGCGCAGCGCCAGTTCGCACGCTTCCTTACCTGAGACGATATCTTTGTTACCGTAAATATCCTTGGCATCGTACTCGTCATTCGTCAAGTCTCGCCAAAAGACGTTGACGGCGACTGAGGCTTCCCCGGCGCTCTCGGCGTAGACGTGATGAAACCAAAACGCCGGAATGTACAACGCGTCGCCCGCATCGAGGGTAATCTCCATTCGCATGCGCGACGCGCGCTCGTAAAACATAGGAAACCTCGCACGATCTTCTGCGCTGGCGTCGGGCGAAATGTTCTCGACGCGCGAGCTCGATCCTTGCACGTACATGTACTGATCCGCCTCGGGTGGGAAGAGCGTGACGCGTTTGCGTCCGACGACTTGCACGAGTAAATTATCGTGCGTGTCATAGTGCGTCCAGAGCGTCGTGTCCGACGAACTGATGCGTAAGACAGAGCTGTGAAATCTGGATGCCGGCCACACGACTGGTAGATTGAGCGCGTCGGCGAGCCGAGGGTGCGTCCTATGCAAATTCGCAGCGAGTCTACCGTCGACGCTTCGCAAGTAGTACCTCTCACCGCGTTCAATCACCGGCTCGAGCTTCATTTTCGCCTCCACGTCGCGCGACACCCTCGTCATGAGCTCACCGAAAGGCATCTTTCTAAACTCAAAGTTTCTCCGCGTGTTCGGGGTACGATGTCCAGCTAAATCGACGACGTCGTTTGGACACACGTGTACGTCTGCTTCGACGCTCTCGTCGCACAATTCTCGCACGCGAGATAAATCCCATTCCGATTGCGCGGCGGCGCTCAGGTACCCGACAATTTTCACCGGCGTCCCATTCTCCCGACCGAGCTCCTCCCTCCACGCATCGATCGACCGCGACGTAAACGCAAACTCTCTCGCTTTGCCGCTCGGCGACGCGTCTGGAGGAAACAACCCGCGCGCGTCCCGCTCCACCTCTGCCTCCGCGCGCACGCTCCCCTTCCCGCGTTTCACGCACGCAGACGACGACGACGACACCGACAACGAAACCTTCCCACCCTTCCTCCCTACCCCACTCGAACCACCGTTTTCGGCGTCGCCCAACCTCAACGCGAACTTCGCGCGCGTAGCCTCCGCCCCGGTTCTCCCCGCGTCCTCGTCCTCCCGTCGCACCGCCTCCTCCACCGCCCGCACCGCCCCGAACGCCACCGGAACCGCTAAAACATCCCCGACTCTCGCCCCGTGGAAGATTTCCTCGCACATCTCCGTTCCCGTGCGCGTTTCCACCGCCGACGCGCCGTCCAAAACCAACCACCGAACGCGGGCGTCCTCTGCGTCGTCTCCTCCGCTTTCGGCGTTCACCGTCGAAGCGCTTCGCCCGCGAACGCCCGCGGAGAGACCATCGACGATGGTTTTGATTCGTTTCCCTTCCCCGGTGCGCGTCAGCGCGCAGACGTGCAGCATCGTCGACGTCGCGCGCGATGTGACGACGACGTCAACGCGCGCCGAACCATCATGAACGACGACGACGACCCAAAACGACGAGTCATGACTCAATAAATCACCCCTCAGTGACCCCCATGTCCTCGCGTCGCGCTCGCACACAAACACGCGATTTCGCGGGAAAGACTTGTATTATCAGTAAGTGTTTACCCATACAAACGTCGGTTCGAATTCGAATGGACGGATGGCTTTATGTATGCGTAAACAGTGTCACATGAGGTGTTCAACCAACGACTCGAGAAGATGTGGAAACCTCGGGCGACGGACGGACGGACGGCGCGATACGCGGACGCGACGAGGGACGGGATCGTACGGACGCGTGCGGACGCGATACGATACGAACGACGCGCGTTTCGGAGCGTTTGGGTGGAAAATTCAGCGCGGGAACGATGGTGGAGGATGCGAGACGGGCACAAGATGCGTCGGGAACGCTTTTGAATTTGAAAAAGATGACGACCAAGACGACGACGACGACGCGACGACGAAAAGGAAACGACGACGCGTGGCGGGGTGAAGATGTGCGAACGCGATTGGAAGGGGCGTTCGATGCGGCGGCGGTGGTTGGGGCGGCGGGGGTGATGACGACGGATGAGGACGACGCGCGCGACGACGACGCGCGAGTCGTCGAAACGCTTCTTCGGGCAAAGGATGAAGACGACGACGAGAACGACGACGTCGTCGCGCGTCGGCGTCGCGCGGCGCTCTTGGATGCGATGTCCCCGGAAACGTGCGGACGGGCGACGAGACGGGCGTTGGCGGAGTATGAAAAGATATTCGTGTGCGGCGTCGACGGGTGCGAAAAGAGCTACGGGAGCGCGCCGTCGCTGTGCGCGCACAGACGCGCGAGACATCCCGGATGGCGCGGGTCGGCTAAAGTCCCCAACTTGTCGAGTGTCGTATCGGGTATCGTCGAGAGTGCTGAATCTAACGATAAGGCGGTGGTCGATGGCGATGCGGGTGATGACGCGGACGACGCGGACGCGACGGCGACGCGAATGGCGCGAAAACGAGGCGCGAGCGGATTGGACGCCGCATCGCGTAGCTCCGCCGTCGGTGCCTACCTCGAGATTCTCGCCGCCGACGCGCACGATAGGCTCAACACGTCTCTGAAGAGCAGGCGAAAGGTGTCGCGCGCGATGAAGGAGGCGGTGGATAGAGCGACGAATCGCGACGCGAGCGTGGAGCGTCGAGCCGTCGACGCGTGCGCGTCGCGCGTCTTCGCATCCATGGAAAACTGCATCGACATCGAACAAAAACGCGCGAGCGCGTGGTTGGACACCCTAGATAATCTCTCCAAGGCGTTCAGAGAAACGAACGACGCGTCTCTTCGTCCAAACGTCGATAAACACGACGCGAGCCAAATCATGGCGTGTCTCTCACACGACGTCGCGCGAGACATCATGCGAGCGCTTCGCGAAGAACGCGCCGTCGCCGTCGCCACGCCCGATCGGCGTGAGTAGGTTGGGGAAATCGGCGAACGTGACGAACGCGGCGTCTCGCGTGACGTACGATGCGGGTATTTATTCATTGTAATTGAAGCGCCGTAAATGGCTCGAGCTGAACAACCAACTCTTTTGTCCTCACACCGATGCGCTCGAGCGTTTCACCCTCTCGTTCGCACGCGTTTCGTCGTCGGTTCCTCATGGGTCGTAAAACGCGAGACGGGGCGAACAAGCCGTCCGCGTCGCGCGCGCCCACCGACGTCACGCTTCCGCTCTTCGACGCGTCGTCGTCGTCGTCGTGGTCGAAGTCACACAACAAAAAGTGTGCGGTTCGACACGTCTTCACGAACGATATCCTCGTCGTCGACGACGTTCTCTCACCGCGCGAGTGCGCCGCCATCGTCGACTCGATCGAATCGCGAAACGCTTTCGCGCCGTCGACGTCGCGCGGACCGAAATTCGGCGAGGCGTGGCGACAAAACGGACGGTTTGCGAGCGAGTCGCCGGCGTTTGCAAACTCGCTGTGGAAGACGGTGCTCGAGCGGTGCGGAGGGAACCCGTTTGATTTCGACATTGACGACGCGTTTGGGTTCAACCCGAACATTAGGGTGTATCGATACCGCGGGGTGGAGGGGGATCACTTTGGCCCGCACGTGGACGAGCGCGTTCGCGCGTCGGGCGGTTTGAGCAAATTTACGGCGCTGTTCTACTTGAGTCAGCCGACAGAGGGTGGGAGAACGATTTTTTACGACGAACACGGGGAGGAGCGATGTGCGATCGAACCTTTGGTCGGTCGGGCGTTATTTTTTAGGCACGGGGCAGATTTACCCGAACACGAGGGTGAGGAGGTGCGAGGCGGCGTCAAGTACGTCTTGCGATCAGACGTCTTGTTTAAGATTTAGATGAGGGCGTTACCTTGGTCGACATTCGTTTGTTTCGTTCGTAGTTGTTACAAGATTTTGCTTTTGTTGTAGCTATGTCTGTATCTCCACGCACGCGCCGCGCGTAAAGTACCAGTAGTAGTAGAATTTCTAAAATCAATTCTTTGCATCGTCGTCGTCGATGTTATGAAAACATTCCTGAAAAATCAATCGGTCCGTTACCCACGGATTTGCGTCGAACAACGGCGTTAGACTTTGTGTTTTCGCCACCGATGCCGCTAAATAACGCTCCGTGAAACATTGAATCGCCAGGGGCGAAGAGCGAATCGGTAATCCCGAGCGCGCCGCCGAGAGTATCCACGCCGGCGCCGCCGAGCGGGTCGACGCCGTCATCCGGAACTCCGATGCCGTCGAGCACGCGCAACAGCGACGCGTCGGACGGGGCGAGGGGCTTACCCTTCTTCACCGGTGAAGAAAACATCGGTCCAGGTCGCAGCGGCGTCGGCTTGGAAGGGGAGTTTACGCGTCCGAGCGGTTGTCTCGTCGCGTGACCGTCCATGGTGGTCGCAAACAAATTGGAGAACCCGTTCCCGTTGAAATCGCTCAGCGTCAGATCGCCGTGCATGTTGAGCGCGGCCCTTGATGATGAAGACTTTTTGTTCGTCGTCACCGGAACGTCACCAGGAATCGGATCGAACGCCACCCCGTCGGCGACACTGAGCGGCAACGCTGCGGTCATCGTCGTCGAAGTCGATTTACGACGCTTTCCGGCGCTCGGCGGGGATTTCTTCTCCTTGGGTTTCAACACCGTCTTTCTGTCCGCCCACGCGTATCGCAATCGAAAACACCACGGGGATCCCAATGCCGAGTACACGTCCTCCGCGGTGGAGTTTTGAAACGTCGCGTTCCACGGCTTGAGACCCGATTTCCCGCCGGCGTCGTACGGGTGCAACTGTAAAATGTGACTCGCGCTTGGACTCGCCTTGACCCACTTTTCACTCAAGTGTAAAATCAACCCGGGTATGGACTTTTTCTGCCTAAACGTGAGCTCCATAAGCGGAGAGTATCCGTGTAAATGCATCGCTTTCGACGTCTCTTCGTCGAGCGGGAACAGTTGCAAGACGAAACGAGGCTTGCCTTCGTGCATGATGCACGCCGCCGTCGGTTTCATCGCCGCGTCAGCCTCCGCCGTGGTCGTCGCCGTCGCCATCGCAGCACCAGATTGCCCCACGGCATTGCTTTCTAAATTCGCCACGGATCCAGCGGCGCACCTCGCCAATCGTTCGACGCGTTCGTCATCGCCTTCTCTGTGCCAATCCGCCCGAGCCACCACCCGTCTCAACGCCATCCTCAACGCCGTCGCAAATCTCACCTTGAGCGACTTATCCCCACTCAACCGCCTCCCAAACCGCATTGAATCCTCCCTCGGCCCAGTTTCCCCTTCCCGAAACTCCCAATACGCCCTAAACGCCGCGACAACCTCTTCCGCGTTCTTCGCGTCCAGGCTCAGTTCAAACGTCGTCTTCAAAACGTTGCCAATTCTCCTCAACGAGTTTTGATAAAACTTCCTGACCGAGTCCTTGTCCCGATTAAACGGCGGCGCACTCAACACCCTCGCGCACGCGTCCCGGTCCCCACCGGTTCGCTCAAACGTCGTGTAAAACGCCTCTTCCTCCTTCCAAGTCCACGCTCGGGCGCCGACGCCGTTCAAACCGCCCAGTCCACGCCTTCGCTTATCGCTCCCGCTCTCGATCGACGTCCCGGACAGCGACCCGATCGGTGATTCCGTCGTCGTCCCGAACGCGTCTTCGTCCTCATCGTACTCCGTCTCACCCGACCCGTCGTCGTCCGCGCTCGTCGTCGTCGGCATGGCGCGCGCGAATCCAGGAAGAGACGCATCCAATCTTCCGAGCACCTCCTCCATCGGTGCGCGCCCGTCGTTCGCCGACGTCACAGACGCGAGCACGTCCATCATCGGCGTCCTCCTCCTCGTCCTCCTCGTCGTCGAACCGCCGCCGCCGTCGAGACTCTCGCGTCGCGCGCTGCCGGTCGCGGCGTCGACGACGGTTCGTTTTGAACTTTTGAATTCGTTTGAAATCTCTGTGTGTTCCAAAACGACGATTCATGAACCGCGAAACAGCACAGATGGTAGGAGTCCCTATGTACTTTTATGAGTCATGAACCGTCGACTGGGGGACCGGCGTAACGACCTCGCCCGCGACGCCACCGCCCGCGGCGCCCGCAGCGCCCGTCGCGTCCCGATGTTCGGCGCGGCGTCGAGCGCGCGCGGCGCCGGAACCGCGGCGCGGTGCGCCCCGCGCCGTCCGACCCGTCGGCGCTCGCCGCCGGGCGCGTCGCGAGGACGACGCGCGAAAAAGGGGCGTCGAAAAAGTGTCGAAAAAGGCGCGACGGAACGCGGATGCGACATCGCGCTCGCGCCCGGGTGCTTTTACCGCCCGGAGAGCGCGCAAGGGCGAGACTTGGCGACGCTCTGCGCGATGGTGGCCGCGGAGACGCTCGGTCGGGGGTTGGACGCGTTGGACGCGACGTGCGCGAGCGGCGCGAGGGCGACGCGGTACGCCCCGGCGCTGCGCTCAGTCGTGTGCAACGACGCGGATGAGGAACACGTCGCGCGGGCGCTGGAGGAAAATTTACGCGCGTGCGGGGTACCGAAGACGGAGATGCGGTTCGAGGACGCGCACCGGTTGCTCGCGAGGTATTGGTTGGAGGATGCGAGGTTTGATTTGGTGGACGTCGACGGGTTCGGGAGCGTGAATTTCGCCGAGGGCGCTTTGAGGGTGGTTCGGTACGGTGGGTATTACTACGCGACGTCGACGGATGGGAGGGCGTTGTGTGGACAAAACCCGTCGGGGGTTGGGGCGTCGTTCGGGAACGTCGTCGTGGCGCCTTCGCGACCGTCGGTGAATGAGACGGCGTTGCGAGCCTTCATCGGCGACGTCGTCAGACGCGCGGCGGTGCTAAAACTCGACGTCACGCCGGTGTTTTCGCTGTTTCACCCGCACGGACCGGTGTTTCGGGTGATGTTTCGCGTGGATAAGGCAAAGAAGACGTCGACGCCGGCCAAAAGTGGGGGTGGGAACGGGACCGCGTCTTATGATGCCTTTGCGGCGGCGGATGCCAACCGCGTCGCGAGGATGGGATTCATCGGTTATTGCGACTCGTGTGGATCGACAGAGGTGATCCGCCGCCCGCTCGTGAATGTCTTCGGGCACGATAAACCTCACCGACGAAGGAAGGGTGTCGATGGTGACGATTCGTCGGAGAGACGATTAAAATGTTCAGTCTGCGGCGCGCGCGACGAATCGCTCGCCGTCTCGGGTCCGATTTGGATTGGACCTCTACACGACGCAGAAACGGTCGAGTCGATGTGGACCCAAGCCGACGCGCTCGGTTGGCTCGACGACGACGACGACAATGATGATGACGGCGTGCATACCACCGACGACGTAGAGAAGCCATCACAGCGTCGTCGTCGAGAAAAAGGTCAACTCTCGCTTCGCGATTTACTCGACGCGTTCCGCGGCGAAGCCAATCCACGACTCTCCGGCGTCGCCCATTACTTTAGAACGGACGAACTCGGTCGCAAGGGAAGATGCGTGCGAGTACCACCTCGCGATGTCCTCATCACCGCTCTTCGCGCTGAGGGACACGCCGCGACGCGAAGCCACATTGATCCGCGAGGCATCAAGACAAACGCCGCCGTAAACGTCGTCGTCGACGTCGCCAATCGAGCCGTCGCCGCTCTCGATGAGCTCGACGGTCGGTGACATTCCCATTCATTGATGCGAACGCGTTTCATCTCATACGTTGTAACATTCACGCATAGCTGTGCGGTGTAGACGGCTGGAGTCTCCAAAATCCGCGTTCGCCGACGCGTTCGATTCGGTCAAACCAACTGTTCTTTTTGAACGAGTCGTCACAACACCCCCGCGCGCGGTCCATCATGACCCCTCACGGGACGTCCCCGACGTCCAAAATGATCCGTGAACTCGCGGCGGAGGTTTTACGAACGCCCGAACGCGTCCGGGATGACGAAAACGATGCGAGAACGTCACCGTTAACGCGCGAAAAGATTACGCATTCATCGTCACCGTTGACTAGCGCCTTTGACGCCGCGCACGACGGTCCGACCGAGAAACACGTCGTCGACGATGAAGACGAAGACGTCGTGAGTCGATTCGAACGTCGAGTGATGGCGCTCGAACGCACGGCGGACGCGTACGACGACGCGTTGGAACGCGATGAGGTTGAGGCGGAGCGAGCGACGCGCGCGTTGGCGTCGCTGAATAGAGAAAGGGTCGTCGCGGAAGCGTCGAGACGCGCCGTGGTGGACGCCGAAGATGCGAGGAGGTTGAGGGAAGCGCTGAGAGCGAAAGAACGCGCAATTGAGAGCCTCACGGGAAGTTTGGCGTCGACTCGGGAGACGTACGAGGGACGGTTGAGAGCCGAGGAGGAACGAAGCCGAGCGAGCGAAGAGCGGGAAGCGCGGTGCCGGAGCGAGATGGAGGCGGTGTCGGAGCGCGTTCGCGCGCTCGAGTCGAAGAATGAAATCAGAGAACACAAGCTGGCGATGCAAGAGGAGACGATCGAGAGGTTGAGACGAGAAGTCGAGGCGAAGCGTTCGTTTGACTCTGAAGTGCACGATCGAGCGAGAGCGTTGGAGATTGACCGGTTAGAACAGCGCGTCAAGGCGAGCGAAGAGCGCGCCGCCGCGGCGGAGGGTAAATTAGAGGCATACTTAGTGGAGAGAATCTCGCTCGTGCGCGAGGTCGAGACGCTGAGGGAGCAAGTGTCCCGAATGCCGTCGCAAGAGGAGCAAGACGAAGCGTTTCGGTTGCGCATCGAACGGGCGGCGGAGAGTAAGATTGCCGCAGACAGGCTGCTTCAGGAAGAAGCGCGCACGCGAATGGAACTCGCGGAAGTATTCGCGCAAATCAGAGAGATGACGGTGCGCGGGGCGGGCGGAAAACTTCTAGACGCCGCGTACGTCTCACCGCTCGCGCCGCAACCGACGCGCGAGGACGTCTCCGCCGAACTCGAACGAATCAAACGCGACGCCGAAGCCGAAATCTCCGCCCGGCGTCGCGAATTCGATCGCATCCAAACCGACATCAGCCGCGACAACGCCCGTCTTCGCCGAGAGCTCGCAGACGTCCGAGGAAAACTCGGTGAAAAGCTCTCTGGTTCGCCCTCCGGCGCCGCGTCTCGCGCCGTCGGTTCGCCTCGATCCGACTCTCCCTGGGCCGCAGACTTTTCCTTTCCCCCGAAACGCGTCGGCAAACCCACCGACGCCGTTCCTCGCGGCGGTTCGCCGTCCAACAGCGCCGATAGCTTCATCGAAATCGCCCCGGCGTAGCGTCTCAAATGCGTCTCTTTAATGGCGAGGCAAAGGACAAAAGTGTACACCCGAATGCGAAATCACCGACACGCCGCCGCCGTCACACGCCGCCGCCGCGCGCGACCGCGCGAACGATGCGACCGTTCGAGGCGAACACGGACACCCTCGTGTGCCTGAACAACCGCGAATTCATCATCGAGTGCCTGCGCGGCGATGACCAAGGCGGTCCGTTTCGCATGGATGGACGGGCGCCGTCGGAACTGAGGTCAGACGTGGAGATCACCGTGGGACCGCGTGAAGGGACGTGCACGGTGCGGATCGGACAGACGATCGCGTGCGCGTCGACGACGGCGAGGTTGGAACGACCGCAGCGCGGGGGATCGACGAGCGAAGGGGTGGTGCGGGTGGATGTGGACTTTTCGAGCGGCGCGTGCGAGGGGTTCGCAAAGGATGGACGAATGTCGAGAGAACTGAGACAGCGAGCGAACGATCTCGGGGCGTTCCTGGAGAGGGGGTTGAAGGAAGCGAGAGCGGTGGATGTGGAATCGTTGTGTGTGTTGGCTGGGAAACGGGTGTGGGTGGTGACGTGCGCGGTGACGGTGCTGGCGCACGACGGCAACTTGGCGGGCGCGTCGAGTCTGGCGGCGTGTGGATCGTTGATGACGTTTCGTAGACCCGAATGCGCGGTGGACCCGAATAGTGGAACCGTGACGGTGCACGACGTGGATGCGCGAGAGCCGATTTTGCTCAACATGCATCACTTTCCCATCGCGTCGTCGTATTGCTTTTTTGACGAACATCCAGACGTTGGCGTGTGCGATCCAAACTTGGAGGAGGAAATCACGGCGGATGCCTCTTTGGTCGTGTTGACCAACTCGCACGAGGAAGTGTGCGCGGTTTCCAAGACTGGGGAAGGGGTGAAGAGCCAAATCATGCGGCTGTGCGTGCGAGACGGCGCCCGGGTGGCGCGAGCGTGGACCGAGACGCTCAAGGAAGCGGCGGCGGATTTCGAAGCGGATCGCCTGGCGAACAAGGTTCGCACGCACTACGATGGGTACAAAGACGCACCGGATGACGACTACCTCTTGGATGCCTTTATCGATGCCGAAGGGGCGCAGATGGAAGACGACGCAGAAGGAGCGGTGGCAGTAGACGACGTCGAAAGCGATAGCGCCGAAGACGAAGACGACGAGGACGACATGGACGGATCGGATGACGACATGGACGCAGACGACCACGCACCTCCCAAATCGTCCGACAAGCCGTCGCCGTCGCTGTCCTCAAAGAAGAAGAAGAAGAAGCGCGGCGAGAAGGACCCGTCGCCGCCGCCGGCGGCTTCCGATTCCGACGAAGAGACCAAATTCAACGAAGACGACGACATCGACGCCCTCTTCGCCAAGGCTGAGAAGAAGAAACAAAAGAAACTCGGCGATTGGGACGGTCTTCCTGGAGACGGTGATTCCCTCGCCGCCGCCGTCAAGCCTCGTAAAAAGCTCAAATCACTCAAGAAGAAGCCGTCTTCCAAAAAGTGACCGACCGGCGTCCCGGCGGGCGCCGCGACATTGCTCGACGATCGCACGTCATCATCGAACGAGCCGATAGACTCGACTTTGTGTAACATCCATATTTTCCAAGGTTTTAGCTCATCATCAATCACATAGACCTCCGGCTCTCTCCGCGCGCGCGTTCGATTCGACGCGCGCGCGCTCGCGCTTTGGCTCGATCGCCTAGAATCCCCCCCGTGGCACTCATCTTGAGTAATGACTCGTCACTAGACCCCCCCCTCTCGTGGATATCTTGCCCTACAGACGTCAGACTTCGTCGCCGAGACCATGTTGACGCAACGAGCCGCCGTCGCCGCGCCGCGCGCGCGCGCGACGCTCTCCGCCCGCGCCTCCTCCGCGCGCTCGGCCCGCCGCGCCGCGTCGCTTCGCGTCGACGCCGCCGCCTCTTCCATTTATGACTTTACCCTCAAGCGCCTCGGTGGTGGTACCCGCGACGCGCCGACGGAAGGCGCGGACCTTCCGCTCTCCCAGTACAAGGGTAAGGTTGTCCTCATCAACAACGTGGCGACGATGTGAGGCACGACCGTCAGGGATTTTGTTCAGTTGAACGCCCTGAAGGAAAAGTACGGAGACGACCTCGTCGTGTTGGGCGTGCCGTGCAACCAGTTCGGCCACCAGTGCTACGACAAGGATTTCGAGTTGTTGAACACGCTCAAGCACGTTCGACCGGGTGAAGGGTACGAGCCGAAGTTTACCATCACGGGTAAGATGACGGTGAACGGTGCGGAAGAGGACGCGTTCTGGACGTACCTTAAGAATTCCATCCCGTACCCGGCGGACGACAAGGGCGGCTTGGGCTCGGACCACATTTACAACACGCAACCGAACTCCATGCCGATTCAATGGAGCCCGGTGCGCCGCGCGGATATTACCTGGAACTTTGAAAAGTTCTTGATCGGTAAGGATGGTGTCCCGGCGAAGCGTTATTCCCCGAAGTTTGAGAACGCCAACCTTGTCGACGACATTGACGCCTTGCTCAAGGCGTAAACGGCTGACGATGGGTTCATCGATAGCCGAGGCGTGAAACTCGAGATCAAGCGTGGACAATAATCGAGCCGCGGCGCACGCGACGTGACGAACGATGAATAAAGACCAGACGCAGGTTTTCATCGGTCTGATAAAACGCGTGATCCGCAGGTTTGACGTCGACGCTCTTCGAGACTGCGAATTTATCATTCATTTAATTTCATAGCGAATCGTCGCAAACGGGGACACGTCGCTTCGGCGCGCGACTCGTTCGGTGGCTTCTACGTATTTAATCAAATCTACTAAGTACCGGTACCGGTAAAATTGACAAAGTAATGAACACGGCGCGTTCCTCCTGCGCGCTATATATCTAACCAGTCCCGCCGCGACGCTCTCAAAGTTCTTCGTCTCGATGGAAATCGAGAACGACGACGTCATCCGTCTCAATCTCGTCTTCGTACAGCGACCCCGATCGCTCCATCCGGCGGCGAAGCGTCGTCGTCAGCGCGCTCTCCACGAACGGAACCTGCGCCATCGTCTCGCTCTGTCGCCTAAACATGACGCTGACGAAAACCGCGGCGTGTCCTCGCGCCGGGTCCCCGTTCGCCACGACGTGAAACCTCCACTCGAGTCCCATCTCCCGCGTCTCCTTCGCGAGAAACGAATACCTCGCCACCGCACTGAACGACACGGACACGATCACCCCATCTTCGGCCATCATCCGCACCATTTCTCTCAACAATCGCCTCTTATCCTCCTCGCCGTTGAGCGCGTCCAACGTCCCCTTATCGATCACCACCGCCGCCTCCCCGTCCCTTACCACCCCCGACATGTCCCGGCAATCCACGCACACGCACTTCACCCGCGCATCCCCTCCGTGATCCTCCTTAAGCTTCTCCACGAGCACCGCGCTGACGTCGGCCAAGACGAGCGACGAAAACCCGCTCGCGTCGCTCGACGCGCCCCACCGCCTCAAAACCTCCACCCCGATCCCGCTCGACCCACACCCGACGTCCACGACCGTCCCACCGCGTGCACACCCATCCGACCCACCGCACGCCGTCGCCGCTCGATCGATATGCGCGCGCACGCGCGCTTCATCCACCACCGCGCGCGCGTCCGCGTGCCACTCCCTCGCAGCCAACTGTTCCCTCTTCGTCTCGTACACCTCTTCCCAGTGCGCCCTGTACGTCTCCGTCGGCGTCCACCCGTCCCGTCCATCACATGCGTCGTCCCCGTCTCGTCCGCCGTCACCACCGTCCATCGCCGCCGTATCCATCGCGTCGCGAAACGTCGATACGGAACACGAACCGTCCGATCGAATGGATCGAATGGATCGGTCGGTCGGTCGGTCGTTTAGGTTTCCACACACTGTTTACACACACGCACACCAGCCTCGATCCTTCATGAAAAACACCCGGGAGTGACGTGTCGTCGTCAAAGTCTCGAAGGGGAACGCGCGCCGACACGACACTGACGGACGACCGACATGGCGCCCCGACGGCGGACGACGCCGAGTTACTACGCGTGCCCGGTCTCGCGCGCGCCCGGGATTTACACGGCGTGGGAAGACGCCAAACGCGTCGTCGACGCATACCCGGGGGCGATACACAAGGTGCGTCGCGGTCGGACGGTTGGTGATGTCGGTGTCGTTAACGAACGGCAACGCGCGATTGGATTCGCGGCGGCGGGACGGATCGCGAGCGACGATGCGACGACGACGCGACGACGGAGAGACGACGGAGTAGGGAAGGAGGGAGTGACAAAAATTCGTTTTTATTTTTCACGCGCGCGCGCAGAAATTCGGGTCGCTGGATGAAGCGCGGGCGTTCATGCGCGACCACGGGGTGGATGTCGTCGACGCGCAACGGACGACTGTGGATTCTTCGCCGACGAAGCAGAGACGGACGACGACGAAGCCGCGCGCGACGACTGCGTCGACGGCGGGGTTCGGGAGGGTTGGGGCGACGATGTGGAGACGCGGGGCGAGCACGTCGGCGCGCGGGGATGACGGGACGGTGGAGGATGACGACGACGCGAGGAGAGCCGTTGACGCGTCGGAGCGCGCGGACGCGCTCGCGGAGGAGGAAGATCCCGTCTCGGTGTCGAGCGAGGACGTGTACGTCCTCGAGTTCGACGGTGCGAGCCGGGGAAACCCCGGAGAGGCGGGTGCGGGGGCGCTTTTGAGACGGAAACGCGATGATCGAATCGTGGAGGAGTTGTTGGAGTACCTCGGACGCGAACGGACGGTGAACGAAGCCGAGTACGCGGCGTTGTGTCTCGGTTTGCGTAAAGCGGTTGAGCTTGGAATCACAAAGATTGACGTGCGAGGGGACAGTAAACTCATCGTGAATCAAGTGGATGGGTCGTTTAAGCTCAAGTCGGCAAATTTAAAGTCGATGCACGCCGAGGCGTTGGCGCTCAAGGAGAAGTTTGTCGAGTTTAAGATTTCGCACGTCAAGCGCGAGTTTAACAAGCACGCGGATCAGTTGGCGAACATGGCGGTAGATTTCGGGTTAGCCCCGAACAAAATCGCCGAAAGTGGGTTCATGAGCGGTGGGAGCGGAGGTTTAGGTGGCGGCGGATCGGACGATGGTGAGGGTTCCAAGCGTCGCAAGGTTGAGGAGAGGCGACTGGCGCGCGGGGCTGCCGTTCCGCGCGGGTATCACACGGTTGCGCGCGCGTTCAAGGCGCCGTGCGATGACAACGCAACCGCGGGATTGGCGTCGGTTCCAATATTTCTAGGAGCTTCGCGTGGGTCGGTGGCGTCTCTCGCGGCGACGCGACGCGCGTGGTTACCGATCGCCGCCACGCGCGCCGCGCTCGGCTTCGCGCGCTTGAGGCTGTAGCGCTCGCGTCTGTTTTTGTGTGTGTGTTTGTTGTCGAAACGCGTAATAAACTAAATGGTACCTTTTGTATATTGATGAAACGCGTCGCTCATTCATTCGTTCCTAGTCGGAATCCTCCCCCACGTGCACCTTTGGTCGCAAGACTTCCTCAAACGCGCCCTCTTGCGGTTGCGCCACCTTGATTGGCCGCGGGAACCGCTCGACGAAATCCATTTGCGAAACGTCATCAACGCCAGATTCCATGCGAGACGACAAACGATCCGTAGAATCGGATTCCATGCCCGAGGTGACGTCGACGTCGACGTAGAGCTTCTTGAGCATTTTAGGATCTGGTCGGCGTTTATCCCTCGGCGGTAGGAGGGGCGCTTTTTCGCTCTTGGTCGCCGAAGCCGACGCGCGCGTCGTCGTAGGTATCATTGACGATCGCCCCCTCTTCATGGGTGAGAACGGCGTCATGTTTGACCAAGGATCGCCGCTCAAAACGGCGGTGGGCCACTTGCTCGCAATCGTGATGAGCGCCAAGCCGAGGATGGCGATGGATAATCCGACGCTCACCTTTGCCGAGGATTCGTGGAAAAACCGAGCGATGGCGTTATCCACGTGAATGTGCATGTGCTCATGTTCTGGAAACCTATGCGCGGCGCGCGTCGACGGTTCGTCATCCTCATCGACGGCGTCAGCGCGGGCGAGTTCCGTCGTCTCAATCGTTTCCGCGCTCCGCTTGACGGGCGCCGCGACGGGTTTGATGACGACGCTCGAATGCGCGCACGGTTCAGCTACGAATTCGCACGAAGCAAACTTTGTCGGTCTGCAATCAAACACAGCTGCCAAAAACGCCGTCTTCTTCGCCTCATCGAGGGTTCTGGGACAGCGTCGCACTTGGTGACACTCCAAATCCTCGCTCACAAACCCGCGCTTACCGATGATGTCGCCGCATTTTTGGACAATGCCGGTGTGCGGGCAACCCAATCCGGCGCGCGAGTGCATCGCCGAGCACGCCTCTGAAGCCTCCTCTGCTGATCCCAGAGCGCTCGCGTCAATGTCAAAGCACGTCGCCTGCGTCGTCTTTGTGTTTGGACAACCGCACACGCACGAACCTCGCAGAGCGGTGGATTGCGTGCGGTACGCAGCGCCGAGCAAAGGAAGAGACAAGGAGGCTTCCCCGTCGTGACCGCCCAATTTACGCGACTTCTTCGCGTGATGACTGGCACTCTTCTCCTCCTTGACGAAGTCGGCATCGGCATCCTTATCCTTAGCCTTGTCCACTAAACGGTGCATCTTTTCACTCACCGCATCCATCTGCACCCCAATCTCCTTAAACCGACGATGACTTCCACCATGAGAAGTCTTTGTAGTCGACGACGAAGAGATCGCCGCGGATTCCTCTGGAAGCGGCGGCATGGTCGATTCACGCCACGCGTCGAGCTGCTCTAATGATTGCTTACCCGTATCTTCAATCTCATTGACCGATTCGAGGTATTCCGCCGCCGCCACGTCTTCTAAGCTCGCGCGCGTCGGCGCGTCGGTAACCTTTTGCGCCTCACGCATATCCTTTTGGTACTTGCTTCGCGTCGCCTTGAGCGCTTCGCGATAGTCGCGCTGCACGCCCTCTTCAAACTTTTTGTACTCGCGCTCTTGCATGTCGCGCGCGTACTCAATCTGGCGTCGCTTGTACTCCTCTTCCGCCAAGTCCCCCTGACTCGGCTGCGGCGGTTCTATGACAAAGGATGTTGGACGATGACGCACCGAGTAATCTTCGTCGTCTTCGTCTGCGTGCTCGCCGTCGTCGTACGACGCGTGTCCGTCGTGCACAACGCCATCGTCGCGGTTCGTACTCGCCCCGATCGCTTCCACGATGGCTGATCGCACGGCTTCCAATATGTTGCCATCTGCGTCACCCTTTGAGGCGTCGAAACTGCCGCCTTGCTTCAACTTTTTAGACTCCCATCTCTGCCAGTCGCGCTCTGAATTCGGCGCCGATTTGTTGGACGAATGCTTGTCTTTGGATGACGACGACGACTTGTCAAGCTCAATCGGCTTGAGAGCGCCGCTCATTGCTTCCCAGAGCGTTCTCACCAAATACGCATCGTCTCGTCGACCGTTTCCATCCTTGGTGACGACATCAGACGGCGCCACCGGACACGCCGGCGATCCCGCCGCCGTGCGTCCGAGCGTAACCACCACTGTGCCCGTCTCTGGAAGCATGTAAATCATCGATCCCTCATCTCCGACGCTCACCGCCACCGGCGCGTGCGGAGCATTCTTGCCTAATATCGGACCACTAATCGCTTGCGCGCTCAAACCGCACGATGTCGTCGTCGTTCTCGGCGTGCAACACTCCGTTCCAGACGCGCTCACGGGAACGTGCAACCAGGTCATCAACCCGTGCGCTTGGTTGAGCTTTGGATAACTCACTGACAGCGCCGTCACCGCGAAAGACGGATCGAAAAGCTGTCGCGTGCTCCCGTCTACGCTCAACCACTTGCCCTTGTTCACGAAGAGCTGCCCGAGCTTGGCGGCGTCTCTGCAAGACATTCTCAAATCCCTCCACAGAGACGCGCCTTCGTTGCCATCCGCTCGCGTCGACGTCTCAAACATCTCTGGCGCCCCAATCTTCTCCGCCAAGTTCACCTTGGCCCACTTGCGAAGATCGATCCCACTCCTCGATTCAATCAAATCGCCTATAATGTCCAAAAATACCCCGCTTCTCGGATCATCCCGGGTAAACGCCGAGCCCGGCTCGCGAACACCCGCTCCGTGCGTCTGCGCCAACAACTGTCGCGCGCTCACTCGATCCGCGTACTCCCCGAACGCCTCCTCCGCGCTCGCGATGTGATACGTCGACAACGGTACGTCTAATTCAAATAACCCCTGCGCCACGGCGATCCCCGTCGCTGCGACGAGCGCGAGACTCCCAACTCCGTCCACGACGGATTTAGTGTTGGAATCCATCGCCCCGCCGTAATACGACTCGTGCACGATCGCCCCATCCTTTGCGACGAGAAAACAATCCCGCGACAACACCGTCTCGACGTTCGCCGACGCCTCCTCGAGCGCGTTCGAGCTCAAACCGTGGAGTTCGGCGCGTTCGACCGTCCAGGGTCGCGGTCCGGGCGCACCCGATGAGGATGCAGACGCCGAACCGCGACGTCCCGACGTCGACGCCGACGCCGTGGACGCGAAGACGTCCGCGGCGAGGAGCGCGACGGTGAGCAGCGTCGCTCGGGACGTCCCGGACGTTCCCGAGCGTTCGCGACGCCCGCGCCGGGGCATCTCGTCGACGCGATGAGTTTTGACGATCGCAAGGGTGTTGACACCGTTGTCGTTTTCAAGTGAGGAATGGGTCCCACACTCAATGGGTCTTTTTCGAGTTATGAATCGTCAAATGTGACATTTCGCTCTACTACAACTTGGCGACGCGCGGCCTGGGCGCGCGCTCGCCCGCGCTCGGATCCCAGGAAAAGATTTTCCCGGGGTTCATGATGTTTTGGGGATCGAGCGCGCGCTTGATGCGGCGCTGCACGTCCAGGTGGGCGGTGCCGTGCTCGAGGATGAGATACTTTTGTTTGCCGACGCCGACGCCGTGTTCACCCGAAGCGGAACCGCCTAGGGCGATGGCGTTGCCGATGACGCGGTCTTCGAGGGCGAGGAGGGCGGCGCGTTCGCGCTCTTGAAATGGAATGAGACAGTGGAAGTTGCCGTCGGCGATGTGGGCGCAGATGACGCAGGGGAATCGGGCTTTTTTGAACTCGCGCTCCGTGGAGGCGATGCACTCGGAGAGCTTGGACGCGGGCACGCAGACGTCGCCGACGTACACTTTTTCTTTCGCGTTGGTGCCGGCTTCGAGACCGCGATAACGCATGGCGCCGAGGTAGCACCCGCGGCGAGCGTCCCACAGCTCGTCGAGCTCGGCGCCGTCTTTCGCAAAGGTGTGCGAATCGGCGCCGTTGCGTTCGGCGCGCTCTAAAAACACCCTCCAGTCTTCCAGCATGGATTGGTTCGTGTTCCCCACGAATTCTAAAAACAAGGTTGGTTCGCAAGGCAACTGCGTCTTGAACACGACGTTGGTCACCTTGATGCCCTCGTCGTTCATCAATTCGCACCGCAAGAGCGTCCCCAGATTTAACGCCGTCACCTCTGCCACCGTCTTGGCCGCCTGCCCGACGCTCGGAAAGCGCACGACGGCGCCGCATCGCACCTTTGGAAGCGGCACCAATTTCACCGTCAGCTCCGTGATCACCCCGAGCGTGCCCTCGGCGCCTAGATAGAGGGCGTTCAGCTCGTAACCGGTGCTGCTCTTGCGCACGTCCGCGCGCGTCTTGATGATATCCCCCGTCGGCGTCACCACGACGAGCGATCTAATGTTCTCCTTGGACGTTCCATATTTCAGCGTGCTCAAACCACTCCCCCCGGTGGACGCCATCCCACCTATGCTCGGATTACTGCTCGGATCGGGCCCAAAGCAAAATCCGTGCGGCGCGAGCGCCTTATTCAACTCATTCTTCAGCACCCCAGCCCCGACTTTCGCCACCCCATCCCCCGGAAACACCTCAATCTTCTTCATCAACCTTGTATCCAACACGATCCCGCCCGAGTACGCCACGCACCCACCCTCGAGCCCGGTCCCCGCCCCTCTCGGCACGACGACGACCCGTCTCTTCGAGCACGCGCGCACCACCGCCGCCGTCTCCTCCGCGTCTCTCGGCAACACCAACGCGTCCGGCGTCGCCCCTCGGTGCACCCCCATGTCCTCGCTCGCCTCCCTGAGCGATTCCTCGTCCGTTCGCACCCGGCTCCCGTCGTTCGAACACGCCGCGACCAACTCTCTCACGATGTCCGCGCGAAGAGCAAGCCGACCGCCCATCGCTCCTCACCGCGTCACCGATCGTCAATCCGCACCCGTCGTCCCGGCCGAGCGCGTCCACGGCCTCCCCGACCTCTCCCCGTCGTCCCGGCCGAGCGCCCCCGTCTCGCTCCCGGTCACCGATCGTCACCGCGCGAGCGCCAATCCCGTCGAAACGCAACCAACGAACGCAACGAACGCAACGAACGCGACCCACACTCAGATCCACACGCATACTAATAAAAAACTAACATACAGTACGCAGGTCCATACCGTACTGAGATACCACAAAGATCCATTTAGAAATAGTAAAAACACAACCACCACACTGTTTACACATACACATAATCCACTTTCAGAGCGCGGGTCCGGCGGCGGCGGCGTCCTCGTCGTCGCGGTCGCGTCACACCCCGACACCCCGACGGAAACGGAACCCCGCGAAAGATGTTCGGAAGACACCCGGGACGACAGGTACGGATGCGTCGACGTCGCATCGCCCGCCCTCGACCGCGCGCGATTCGGAATCGTCGTTTACCGTCGGTCACTCGCGAGATCCATTCCATTCATGAAATCTTTCATCTTCTTTTCGCGCCATGGAAGGACTTGGAAGACGACGACCGAATGGATCTCGTTCGGGTGACGCGCGTGGACGACGATACGCGGGACGGATGATACGAATGAAAGACCACGGATGGGCAAGCGTGGACGAATCGCGCGAACGGGTGACGCGCGGACCGAGCGACTGACGCGCGATGTGATTTTCGTTCCGTTTCTCGACGCAGTCCGACGACACCAAGCTGTACGACTTGCTGGGCGTGAGCAAGTCGGCGACGCCGTCTGAAATTAAAAAAGCGTACCGTAAGATGGCGGTGAAGCACCACCCGGATAAAGGTGGGGACGAACAAAAGTTTAAGGAGATTTCTGCGGCGTACGAGGTGCTGAGCGATGAGGAGAAGCGGTCGCTGTACGATCAGTACGGCGAGGACGCGTTGAAGGATGGAGGCATGGGCGGCGGCGGCGGCGGCTCTCCGTTTGACATTTTTGAAGCCATGTTTGGTGGTAATCCGTTCGGTGGTCCCGGCGGTGGACGCGGGGGCGGGAGACAACGCGTTCGTAAGGGTGAGGATGTCGTGCACGCGTTGAAGGTTGGTTTGGACGATCTGTACAACGGCGTGACGAAAAAGTTGAGTCTCTCTAAAAACATCATTTGCCCAAAGTGCGACGGTAAGGGAAGCAAGTCGGGCGCGAGCGGGACGTGCCACGGATGCAAGGGTGCTGGCGTCAAGGTGGTTGTGCGACAAATCGCTCCGGGTATGGTTCAGCAAATGCAAACCGTCTGTAACGACTGCCGAGGCACGGGGCAGACAATCAGCGAGAAGGACAAGTGCGAGCAGTGCCACGCCGCCAAGGTTGTGCAAGAGAAAAAGGTGCTCGAGGTGCACATCGAAAAGGGTATGCAGCACAACCAAAAGATCATTTTCCAAGGCGAAGCCGACGAAGCGCCGGATACGGTTCCGGGCGACATCATTTTTGTCATTCAACAAAAGGATCACAAGACGTTTACTCGCAAGGGTGACGATTTATTCATTGAAAAGGAGCTCACCCTCGTCGAGGCGCTCTGCGGCTTCAAGATGACGGTCGATCACCTCGACGGTCGCCAGCTCGTCGTGTCCACGCACGAGGGCGAAGTCATCAGGCCGGGTCAATTCAAGGCTGTCTTTGATGAAGGCATGCCGAAGAAGGGTATGCCCTTCCAAAAGGGTCGCCTCTTTATCCAGTTCCACGTCAAGTTTCCATCCTCGGGCGACTTGTCCGACGACGACCTGAAGCAACTCGAAACGATTTTACCGGGACGCCCTGAGATTAGCATTGACATGGAGAGCGAAAACGTCGAAGAGTGCAGCATGCACGAAGTTGATATGGAGCAAGAAAAGCGCCGACGCGCCGCGGAGAGCAGAAAAAGTCAACATGAAGACTCTGACGACGAAGGTCCGGGCGGACCGGGTGTGCAGTGCGCTCAACAGTAAACAGAGGAGTGCGTCTCTTCCTCGTATGAATCTTAGTCACGTTGTTAACGAATACAATACTGGTACTACAAATGTGTGCGCCGCCGTCGAACGTATCGACGAGGACGCGGACGGCGACGGCGGCGACAAAGAGACACGGCTGCCCAACCGTCGACCGTCGCAATTCTATCTAAATCTTTCTCTCTTCCTTGCTCTCTCTCTCTCACTGTTTTGCTCGCCATCTCTCGTCTAAATCCTTGAGCGCGCAGCTCTTGACTGGCTTGTTCAGTTTACGATTGACTTCGTTGTGTCGCTCGCATACCCAAACGCTTAACGCCTCGCGCGACTCCACCTTGGGCGGATTCGCGTTGATATCCTTCCTCAAATCCTTTTGACACATCGAACACGGGTATAAATCACCGAGCGCGTCGAAAAACCGTCGCGCTTGGATCCTTTGCGCTGCCGATGGTTTATCCTAAACCCGTCAACGAAAAGTATGTCAGTCAGTCGCTCGCTCGCTCGCTCGCTTTTACGCGCGCCAGAGAATGCATTCTCTCACTCGCGAACGTCCGTCCGCGTCATCGACACGCACCGGGTAATACGCCGCGATGGTGTGCAACTGCGTAAAGCGTCGCGAACACGAGGAAGGTTTCGTCAGTCTCGCGTCGTCGTCGAGTCTCTCTCTCGCGCGTTTCGTTTCGTTTCGTTTCGTTTCGTTTCGTCGCACACACCAGTCCCCAGGATGCGCGACCCAACTCGTCCACGTCTAACGGTTCCGTCGTCGTCGATGCGGACCCTCCCACCGACGCGCGCATCGCGTCGAACATTTCATTCTTTCGAGAGCACACCGGGTCGTCGCAGTCCGCGTTGGCGGCGGGTGTTTTGCCCGTCATCGTCAAGGAATGAAGCGCACTCAGTTGGAGTCGCGTCGGAAAGCGCGAGCAAAGTGAAACTTTAATGATGGTGCTATACAATGTCTATTGCTCTCTAAAGAAGCTCGCCGAGTACTTGCCGACGGTTTCGATTGTCTTTTTCTTCTTTTTCTTCTTCTTTTCAACTGCGGAGACGTCGGTGGCGGATCGTTTTTCGCTGTTTGAAGTCGTCGCCGATGCGTACACCCAGGATTTGGCATCCGGCGGTAATCGACGCGAACTTCGCCGCGATGGAAGCGGTGTCTCTGGGTCCCACTCTGGCAATTTATCTTCGGTGGATAGTTTCGCCGGTGGGGCGAACGCGCGGCGGATCGCCTGGATGCCGTCCTCCGTGACTGGCCATTTACGTTTGGCCGCCGCGTTTTGTAGAAACATGACGCTCGTCGGCGCCGAGCTCGGCGTGATCTGGTCGATTCTGGAGTGCTGCGCGCCGCTCACAAAGGCGTGCTCCTTGGCATTGAGCGTGGTGTTCGACGCGCAGTATTCGCTATTGGCAAGTCGCATCCACGCCGCGCTCTCGGTCCAAGTTGGCACGACGACGCAAAACGATAGCGGTCTCTTTTGCCCGGCGGATGACAGCAAGCCCTCTAAATGTCCCACGAGTCGTCTGATGACGCCCTCGTCGAAGGGTGGGTTGCACTCGTAACTTCCTTCTTCTGGTTCAAAGCTAAATGCCGATCCGCGCGATCCAAACACTGCATCCGTCGACGGACACGCGCTGCAAAATTCATTGAGAGAGGCGTTCAGCGGCGAGGCAAACATTTCGCACGAGACATCAAACTTTTTCTGCAGCACCTCGAAGACTTTGGGCGGAATCGCAGCTTGCATATTACCGGCTTTGTAATGCGTCCCTTGGAGCGTCGCGTATCGCGCCACGACACAAAACGCCGCTCGATTGAAATCGTCGTCCGAAGTCCTCGAACCGTTTGTTCTATCATACATCCTCCGCAGTTTGTCGTAATGTCTCGCGTTCACCTCCACTTTAATCTTACCACACACGAGTTCCACCTTGCGCACGTCCTCATTGACGTCAAACTCTCTCGCCCGGACGTAATTCTTCCCGATGCCTCGCGCGTTTACGCTCTTCGACCACTCGCTCTCCGAAGCCTTTCCGACCGTCTTACATATAAACTTCGCCTCTCCATCTGTCGCCCCCGCCGCTTTGAGTTTCCTCGCGAGCGCTTTATCGAACATCGCCTTCTCACCACGCGGAAACGCCTCGTCTCCATCGTCGTCCTTCTCCATCGTCGTCGCCGTCGCCGTTCTCTCTCTCCTGGCCGCCGCCCGACGGCTGTACAGCCAAGACTCAAAGTGTCCGTACCACCTCGATCCCAGGTACGACTTGGTCTCCCGCGCGAACGCAGCGCACACATTTTGCATCGCTTTAAACCGCGCCGCCTCCTCCGCGGGCGTCGCGCGTGTTGTCGCCGACGCAGAGGGACCATCTCGCGCATCCTCGTCTTCGCTCGAGCTCTGCGCTTCGATGCCTTGCGCGGCGCGCATCTGCGCGAGTATCGCCTCCATCACTCGAAACGACACGAGGTGAAACGCAAACAAAAGTAAACCGAGCGACCGCGTTCGAGACCGACTCGCGCGTCGTTGTCCTAATCGTCGCGTCGTCGTCTAAGGTATCGTCTGGTTTACGAAACTACTTTGGTACAACAAACAATTCGTCGTCGCTCGACTAAAAGTCGACACACGGAAGAAGATCAAATCAATCCGTCGTCGCCGCGCGCTGACATACACTAAAACTAAACCGTCGTCCATCCCGCCCTAATGCCGGGCGGACGTCCGTATTATGAATCAAAGCTCTTGCGTCGTCGCGCTGAAACGCTCCCAAACCGCAACGCCCACGACGCGCTCCCCGCCGAGGAAAAACGTCAACGCCCAAGCAAGGAGGAGGACGTGCGCCGTCGCACCGAGCCACATGGACGCTCTCGCGCGTCGTGCGACGTGTGGATCGACCCCTTTCGCGTCGGACGAGGCGAAAACATGCGGCGCAAAGGTCCACGCGTTCAACACCCAGAGCCACGGGAGGGCGAGGAAACCGAGGTAGAAGAGCCGGTCCGCGAGGCGACGAGCGGCGTCGCGGGTGATGGCAGCGACGTCGTCGACTGTGTCGACGTATCCGTCGTCCGACATGACGGGTCTGCGTCGGTGCGTCGAGATGTGCGGTCGAGTGACGCGTCGTTCGGTGGATGCGGCGAAAAAAGAAGTTTTCGCGCGCAAGACAAAGACGCCAACAGAGGGAATCATTCAACAAATAAATCGTTACAGCGCTATCCCCGCACAGTAGCGGTGGTTAAAAAGAAGAGAAAAGATAAATTCTATCCAACGACCGTCGCGCTCACGCGGCGCTGCCGGAGCGATAAGGAGACTTTGTCAAAATTTCCACGCCAGTCTCCGTCACCATCAGAGTGTGTTCGCACTGGGCGGTCCACTTACCGTCAGCGGTGACGCTCGTCCAACCATCCTTCCACATCTTATCTCTAGTCGTTCCGATGGTGAGCATCGGCTCGATGGTGAAGGTTTGACCAACCTTGAGCGTACCCGGGTCGTTGTTGCGATGGTGTCTCACCGTCGGTCCGCTGTGAAACTGCTTACCGACGCCGTGACCGACAAACTTATCCACGACGCCGAACTTACCCTCGTCGGCGATTCCGTGAATTGTGGCACCAATCTTTCGCACCGCAACGCCCGGTTTACAGATGGCAATCGCCGCGTCCAACGCCCGCTCCGTCGTCTCCACCAAGCGTCGCACCTCATCCGTCACGGTTCCCACCATAATCGTTCGCGACGTGTCCCCGTGGTACCCATTCAGGTACACCGTCACGTCAATGTTGATGATATCCCCGTCCAAAATCACCGTATCATCCGGAATACCGTGGCAAATGCACTCATTCAAGCTCGTGCACACGCTCTTCGGGAAGCCGCCGTAGTTGAGCGGGCTCGGGTACGCCCCGTTCTCAATCGTCATCTTATGCACCGCAACGTCGATATCGTTCGTCGTCGTCACACCCGGGACAATCATCTTCTCCGCCATGTCCAACACTTCCGCCGCGAGTCTCCCCGCCGCCCGCATGCCTTCGACGTCCTCCGGTTCCGTCTGTATCTGCACCACCCTGTCGTCGTAGTCCGGAAGGTGTCCGTCGTCCGCGTACGGCGGTTTCAAGATCCCCGCCGGCACTTTCACCTGCGGCGCGTACTTCCCAGGCTTGAGCGGCGCCCTTCCGTTGTACCAGCTCTTTTCGTTTCGCTCCCGATCGATGGCGACGTTCAGAAACTCTGCGAAACCCTTCTTCTTCGCTTCGATTTTCGTCGTCGACGCGCGTCGTCGGCCGCATCTCAGCGCCGGTCTCGTCGCGATGCTCGTCGTCGTCGTCGCACCGATCGCGCGTCGCGCGGCGAATCTCGAGCTCAGCGCTCGCGCGATGCTCGTCGTCGTCGTCGGACTCGTCGCGCTCGTCATCATCATCGTCACGTGCGCTGCGCGTCGCTTTGTGACGAATTCGGGCGCAACGACCGACACTCACAGACGCGCGCTTCATCGACGTCGTCATCGCGCGCGTCGACGCGAAACGCCCCGAAACGAAAGAGAATAAACTTTTCCCGCCGCACCCCCGGTCGAGTATCCGACGGCTGACGCTCGCGTCGACGCGCGGAGCCGCGAAGTCGTCTTCGAACGCATCGCATCGCTGACAGTTGTTGGCACCGCGTTCGAAATCCATCATCGGTTCGTTCATTCACCGAACGTCGCGACGCGCGATCGGGTGTTTCCCCGTCTGAAGACGCGAAAAGCCCCGGTGGTTTTTCTTTTTTCCGCCGCGCCAGTCCTCGGCGGTCGACATGGCGTCGACGAAGGACTTTTACGCGGACGATGCGGATTTGTTTTCAGACGATGAAGACGCTCGAGCGCGGCGGAGCGGCGATGCCGGCGGTTTCGACGCGGATTTCGACCCGGATGCGCACCGAGACGCGGTGGTGATGCTCATCGACGCCTCGCCCGCGATGTTTCGAGCGGATAAGACGAGAGAGGGCGGGGCGTGTGCGTTCACGGCGGCGGCGAGAGCGTGTTTTGAGTTTACGCGCGCGCGCATCGTCGTCGCTCCGGATGACGTCGTCGGCGCGTGCGCGTACAACACGGCGGGGAGTTTGGGGGGGTATAATTTCCCGCGCGTGAGCGTCGTGCAGGCGGCGGACGCACCGAGCGCGTCTGGGGCGTTGGAATTGAGCGAGTACGCGGATGGTGAGGCGGGTGTGAAGAAGTTTAGGGAGAAATTCGGAGTCTTGTCGCCGGATGACGACGTCAATCAAGAGGACGCGTTGACGAACGGTTTGTGGACGGCGTCAAACATGCTGGAGAGCGGGCCGAAACGCGCGGCGGGGCGCAAGAGCGTGTATCTGTTTACGAATGAAGACTCCCCGTTGCGACCGGGGAATTTGGCGGGGCAAAAGCTCATCGCGCGCGCGAAAGAAATGTCGGCGTTGGGTCAGAGAATTGAAGTGTTGAGTCTCACTCGAGACGGCGCGTTTGATTCATCCGTGTTTTACGACGAGTTTACCGCCGAGCACTGCGGGGCGGCGGAGGGTGAACGCGCGCTCGTCGTCGTAAACGACGGTACCGAGCTGCAGCGAGAGTTTTTGAAAAAGTCGCGAAAAAGACGACGATTGAAACAAACAAAACTTTGGCTCGTGCCCGGGAAAATCGGCGTTCCCGTCGGCGTGTATTCTTTAGTGAGCGAAGCGAAAAAGGCGACGAGCATTCTCGTCGATGGTAAAGATTTAGGAGAGATACGAAGAGAACAAACGTACATTTGCAAGGACACCGGGGCGACGATCGAAAAGCCGACCAAGTCGTTCGTCGAGTACGACGGAGAGCGACTCGTGTTTTCAAACAAGGAGCTCGCCGTGATGCGTAAAGTCAAATTTGGAAACGTCACCGGTGCGGCGTCTGTCGGTTTCCACCTCGTCGGTTTCATGTCCGCCGATAAAATCACTCGCGATTTGACTCTGAAAAAGTCCCATTTCATCGCGGGCGAAGGTGGAGGGTGCACTGCGTTTCAGGGATTACTTCGAGCGTGCGTTCAGGAAAACAAAGTGGCGTTGTGCGCGTTTGCGCGCGGAGAACGCGCGCCGATGCGCTTCGTCGCGCTCATCCCGCAGCTCGCCCCGGGTGAAACCCGCGCGGCGCTCGCCAAAACCACGACGACGAGCGACGGAAACGACGGTGGAGGCTTTGGTGATGCCGATGAAGAAGATGACGACGACGACGCCGTCTCGCGTCTCGACCCGCCAGAGGGATTTCACGTCTTTTACCTGCCGTTTCGAGACGACGTCCGCCAACCGGAACGCGCCGTCGCCTCCGCCAACGCCCCGCTCCCGCGCGCGAGCGAGGAACAAATCGCATCCGCCGCCAAGGTGATCGACGCCATCCGTCTCGTCAAGTGGCACCCGAAACAGACGCCCAATCCGGCGCTTCAGACGCACCATCGCATTTTGGAAATGTGCGCGTTGGAACGCGTCGAAATGGAACCCGTGCACGACGACACGGCACCAAACTACTCCGATTGGCAGCGCGTCGGCGTCCCAGCGCTCTTACACGACTACGACGCTCGGTGTTTCGCGCACGTCCGCGCGCTCGGCGCCGATTCATCGCCACCGACGTTTCCCGCGAAGCGCAAAGCCGACGAAGCCGCCGAAATCCAATCCGGACGCTCGCCCGATTCGCCGCCGCCGTCATCATCCCGTCGCGCCGCATCGACGCGCCCGATCGAACCCCGCGTGCTCCCAGAGCACGCAAAAACCCTCGATCACGTCCGCGCCGGCACTTTAGCCGATCTCACCGCGGATAAGCTCAGGCACTTTCTCGCCGCGCACGGTTTAACCGTATCCGGCTCAAAGCGTGACTTACGCGCGCGCGTCGAATCCCACGTTCGCGCGTACGCCCCGGACGCCATCGGGGCGTTCCCCATCGGTGCAATCGACCCGGAGCTTTAACGCGCGACGCGACGCGATGCGTCCATCCATCCGAAGACGTCTTCGATCCCGTAGTACCGATGTAACAATGACCGACGTCTTCCATGCCTTTGTCTTCACTTTGAGACGCGAATTCAGCTCGAACCATCCATCCATCCGCCCATGCCCGACGTCGTCGCCGCCCCGGTGACGGACGCCCCGCCCCCCGACCCCCCGGTGGAGCCCCCGTCGCAGCTCATCCCCGGGAACATCCCGTTTCCGCCGCGCGACGATGGAAACGCCGACGACCGAACGGACGGGATCGTCCTTCCGCCGCCGCCGCCGCCCATGTACCCGCCGCTCCCGCGCGGACTCAAACCCCCGGTCCCGCCGTCGGAGGACGAGCGCGAGGCGCTGGCGACGATGCGAGCGATGCAGGATTTCTTCCGCGCGAGCGCGTACTATCACGGCGACGGTAGGGACGGCGGGCGCGGACGACGGGCGAGAGAGGGTGACGTGACGCGATGGAGAGACGCGAGCGGCGACGAAGCGAGCGGAAGCGGACGAACGGAAGAGACGGAGCCGAGGACGATGGGAGAGGCGGAGGAGGAGGACGACGACGGGAGTTGCGATGCGAAATGGATCGCGCGGTTGGCGAAGGGGCACAAGTTGGAGGATTACCCGGTGATGGATGAACGGATCGTTCCGAGGGAGATTTTGGACGTCGTGTTCGGACGCGACGCGACGACGGGCGGAGCGAAGAAGAAGAAACGCGACGACGACGGGGATGACGGGGATGACGACGGGATGCCGACGTCACCGAAACGGGCGAGGAGAACGTCGATGAATAACGCGCAATCGCGATTGGAGCGATTGGTTCGATTGGAACAAAAAGCAGACGAGGAGGCTCGAGCGACGCGGCGTCGCAGACGGACGTCGGCGTCGCCGCACGCGAGACGATCCAAACGCGGCGGTGGGGCGTCGTCGACCCCTGGTAGGGATCACGACGACGAACACAGCGGGGATGATGTGCACAGCGACGATGGGTACGACGAAAACGCCGACGAGGGAGGTCTCGCGCGGCGGGGCGAAGACGGCGGACGCTCGGGCGAGAGCCGACTCGGCGGCGCCGAAGGACGCAGAGAGCGCGGCGACGATCTTCGCGGTCGCGACGAAGAGGACGACGATTCGGGTTCCGATGGCGATTACGGTCGCGCCGAGGATTTCGACGACGACGACGACGGGTTCGATGACGATCGCGACGATCAAGCCGAAGCGTTTTACTAAAAATGGAAGACAAATGGAGGACGACTCGACTCGACTCGCGTACCTATTACATCATCATTGGAAACAAATCAACGTTTACACAGACAGATAAACACATAAACACAAACGCACGCACACGCACGCACCCGAACCGCGCGTCGTGCAAACGCACCCCATACTCCGTCGTTCGATCATCGTCCGCCTTGCAACCGCTCGAGCACCACGCGTCCGCTCTCCAAGTAACGCAACGCGCAGTTTGTCAAACAACTCGCCTCGCTAGAGCTAAACTTTGCCCCCGGGGCGTACGTCACGCACTTTTCAAAGCACGTATCCGTGAGTTTCGCGACGACTTCGTTGAAGACAGCCTTACGCTTTTCCTCCTGCGCGCGCGCGCGTCGGAACGAACGCGATGACGATTGGGTTAGCAGAGTTGATTTTTGTCTCTCGTCGCGATGGGTGCGCGACGACGACGACGACGCGAAAGACGCAAAGGCGCAAAGACGCGTACCTCTAAGAACTGTTGCATTTGCGCGTCGTTGGCGGACATGTTCGCGCGTCTCACCGATCCTATCCGATGACGCCGCGGTGTGAAGCGCGGCGAAGAGGGAACGCGAAGAGAGGCTTTGAGCGCGAAACGACGAATGTCATCATTCACAACGCTAAATCAACGACCGCGAGTAGCTTTTACATCAACGCAAAACAAAATCCAATACGATTCAACCCAATCCAACCCTCTAAGACGCGCGAACCGTCGCGGGTCGATGCGACCACTCGCTGACGGATACGCCCTGTTCCGGAACGACGAAAACTCCGTAATCCGAGTGCTCTCGCGACACCTCCCATCCATCGTCCCGAGGCTCCGCGAAGGCGCCGTCGGCGAGGTAGTCGACGCACGCGTCCAAGGAATCCACGCACGTGACGATTCGAAAGGTTCCCATCTCCCACGCGCGCCGTAATTTCGACGAGACTCTCGTCAAACCTCCGGATGTCAGCCAGCAAAAAACAACCGTCGGCGCCGGCACACCGGGTGGCCCGAGCGCGAGCGCATCCGGGGTCATCTTCGTGATGTCGCACGAGTGAAACTCGCATCGTTCGGCGACGCCGGCGTCCAACGCGTTGTCTCTCGCGCGCACGATCAACGAGTCGTCAATTTCCAAACCGACGCACTTTTTGACGCCCATCTTGGCGGCGTCTATGAGCACCTCCCCAGTCCCCGATCCCAGGTCGTACACGACGTCGTCCGGCGTCACGCGCGCGGCGTCGAGCGCGCGGAGTCTTCGGGCGCGCACGGTCGGGGCGTACGGGGCGAGGAAGGACGCGCCGCCAGTGTTCGTGTCGGCGGCGGTGTGTCGTTTCAGAGCTTGCACGAGCGCGGCGCGCTGCGCGATATCGGTTTCCTCGGGTGTCGCGTCGGCGTCCGTCGCGATCGGTTCATTCGTCGTCGTCGAGGACATCTTCTTCGCCGCGCGCGGTCGAACAATCGTGCGTTGTTTCGTTCGTCGACCGCGCGCGCGAGGGTGTGAAGTAAAAGTGTCTCTTCGCGCGCGTTTCGTCGCGTTTCGTCGCTTTGCGTTGAGCGAGACGAATAGGATTACATGATGAGTCTGAGCGCGGCGAGACTGAGCGCGCCGAGGGAAACGAGCGTACCGACCGAGTAACGAATAATCTCCGTCTTGGCTGCTTCGATTTGCGTGCGCATGACGTTCAATTCTTTATCCACGCGCGCCTCCATCTCTTTATGCTGGTTATCGGCAATCGACAATAGTTCGCGCATGCGACCCTTTTCCAGGTTCAAATCGAGCTTTTGCGACTGCGTGATGCGATCGATGTTATACTTGAGATCGGCGCGGAGCTTTTCGTTCTCGCCGAGCAGGGTGTCGGCGTTGTGTTTGACGTGGGCGTTCGCTTCTCGAAGCGAAGACGCGAGTTCAACCTTTAACGCCTGAACTTCAGCGCGGCCAGTCATGAGTTCGCGTTCGAGTTCCGCACGCGCGACGAATCCCGCGCGCGTCATGGATTCGAGCGTCACCTGGTATGCGTCGTCGCGTCAGTCAACCGTGCGTCGTCGTCGTCGTCGTCGTCGTCGTCGTCGCGCACGCATTCGCTCAATCATTCAGTTGGAAATTCATTTCCATCTTCGCACCTTCACTATACCCTCGGACTGCGGTTCCGTGAACGCGCAGTTCCGCAGCTCCTTCACCAACGAGTGACTATCGAATCGATCCACCACCGCCGTCGCCGGGGACGCCGTCGCCGTCGCCGTCGCGGGCGCCGCGGCGGACTTCCAACGTCGCTGCGACGTGCTTCCAACGACTTCATACGAATCCATCCTTCGCAACGCCGCCGCCGCCGTCACCGCGATCCCGCCGACGTCACCGCGCGAGCGTCCCGTCATCGATGATGTCATCGTCATCGACGTCGACGCTTCGAGCGCCGTCGCCGCGCGCGCGATCGTCGCTCGCGTCGCTCTCAAACCAAACATCTCAAACCAAACCGTCGTCCAAACGCGCGACGCGTTGTGACGCCCCGTCACCCTTCGTCGCCGCACACGACGACGCGCGACGCGGCATGTCGACGTCCATCGCGCCGCGCGCGCGCGCAGAATTTCCTTCCATCCATCCCGCGCGTCCCGCGCGTCGACGCGTCGTCGCATCGGCGCGCGCGCGTCGCGAACGCGACGCCGACGCTTCGACCGCCGCCGGTGTCGATGCGAAGACGCGAAGCAATCAGCGTCGCCGTCGCGGCGCGAGACGACCGAAACGCGACGACCGAAACGCGACGACGACGACGACGCGCGAAGACGTTTCCGGCGAAACCTCCGCGTGGCGCGTGTACGACGTGTCGGTGTCGTTCGAGCGCGATGACGGGAAGGATTCGCGAATGGCGACGTCGGCGGTGCGAGACGCGGTGGGTAAAATTTTGGGCGCGAGAAACGCGTTGACGTCGCCGGACGGCGTGCGGATCGTTCGGAAGACGTGCGACGCGCGGGCGAAACCACCGACGTTTTCGTACGTCGTGGACGTGGACGACGCGGCGATCGAGGAGGCGGGTGGGACGAAGAGGGAGATCAGAGCGCGGGCGAAAAAGGTGGAACGGGTGAGCGCTGCGACGGTTGAGACGCCGGCGGTCGCGTACGGAGAGAACGCCACGGCGCTGAGCGATGCGTACGTACGCGCGCCGGATCGACGACGACGAGAGTCTGGTACGTCGTCGTCTGGTGGTGCGTTCATGGATGATGACGACAAGGTGGTCGTCATCGGATTGGGACCGGCGGGATTGTTCGCGGCGTTGGCGCTCGCGGAAGCGGGCGCGCGCGTCGTCGTCGTCGAACGCGGACAACCCGTCGAAACGCGCGGGCGCGATATCGGAGCGCTCTTCGCCCGGCGGCGACTCGATGAAGAGAGTAATCTGTGCTACGGGGAGGGTGGGGCCGGGACGTGGTCGGATGGCAAGTTGACGACGCGCATCGGGAGGAATAGCGAACGCGTTCGAGCCGTGTTGAGAGCGCTCGTGACGTTTGGCGCGCCCGAGGGCATTTTGATCGATGGCAAACCGCATCTCGGTACCGATAGACTCGTGCGGATTCTCCGCACGGCGAGGGAGTATTTAATGACTCTCGGCGTGGAGTTTCGGTTCGGTGAACGCGCGACGCGGGTACACAGAGACCCGACTACGGGCGCCGCGTGCGGCGTGTCCACGGCTTCGGGCGAACGTCTCGCCGCGCGCGCCGTCATTTTAGCCGCCGGGCACTCCTCCCGCGGTCTCATGGAGGCGCTCCACGACGAAGGGGTAAAACTGAGTTATCAATCCTTCGCCGCCGGGTTTCGCATCGAGCACCCGCAAGGCATGTTGGACACGATTCAGTACGGAGAAAAGTACGCCGGGTACGTCGATCGAGGCGCCGGACCGCTCCCCGTCGCGGATTACCGCGTCGCAAACACCGTCGCGGACGGCATCGCCGCCGGTCGCGCGTGCTACAGCTTTTGCATGTGCCCGGGCGGGCAAATCGTCCCCACGTCCACGGTCGAGGATGAGCTCTGCATCAACGGGATGAGTTTTAGCAAGCGTTCGAGCAAGTGGGCGAATAGCGGATTGGTGAGCACGATTACCGAAGAGGACGCGAAACCCTTTGCGCAAGTCGGATACGAACCTCTCTGCGGCGTTTCTTTTCAGCGTCACATCGAACGCGAAGCCGCCATCATGGGCGGCGGTAAACTCGTCGTTCCGGTGCAAACCGCGGAGGATTTCCTCAGTGAGACGATTTCAAAAGTTGAGACGTTGCCGTCGACTTCGTACCGATTGGGCGTGCGACCGGCGCCGCTTCACGAGCTCTATCCGCCCGCCGTCACGGCGGCGATTCGTGAATCCCTCGCGAGGTTCGACCGTCAACTTCCCGGATTCGCCGGTCCGCAGGCGTTGATTCACGCCCCAGAGGCGCGGACGTCGTCGCCGGTGCGCATCGATCGGGACAAGACGACGATGCAGTCGGTTTCGATGGATGGTTTGTATCCCACGGGCGAAGGCGCGGGGTACGCGGGAGGAATCGTGAGCGCGGCGGTGGATGGATTAGCGGCGGCGGATAGCGTTCTCGCCGCGTTCGAAGTGTTGTAAACTACGTAACCTACTGTGACACGCGCGCCATTTGGACGATTGTCATAAACTCTTCATCTTTTGCTCTCTTCGTTAACAACTCGATGGGTTTACGATTTTTTCGCTATTGAATGAACAAACGCGAACGAAATGAATACATACAACTGGAAACTCACGCGTTTCTGGCGAGGTAACCCGCGCCTCGCGATGGTAAATCCCAATCCCTCTCGACATCAAAGGCGTCGACGCCCGCGGCGCCCGGCGGGGAGTCTAAATCCTCGTCGTTGATGGCGGATAACGTGTTGTCAAGAATGGAGCGCACCGTCGTCTCTGAAAGCTTGGCCCGCTTTTGCAATTCCTCATCGACGAGTCGACGCCACGTCTTGTTGTTGGCGCACCCGTGAAATAGGTTTTGAATCGGGTGCATCATGTGGCGTACACTCGGGACGCGGTAACCATCCTTGGCGGTTCCGAAACGTCCAACCGTCTCGTCGGCGTATTCGGCGTACTTGTCCAGGAATTCCCGTCTGTTGGCGCAGGGATTGGCGTCGGCGCCAAAAACAGTCGTATCCGCGGCGCTGAGTAACCCCCACGGATCGGCGTGCGCTTGTCTACCAATCATGGCACCGTAAACGCGTCCACCGTTCGCGGGCCCGCGTTCGAGCGCGTTTTTCACGTCGTTGAGCGTCTTGAGCCCGCCGTTGAGGTGAAACTCGCACTCTGGAAAATCCCTCGCCAGCGCGTACGCCCAATCGTGCTTCAACGGAGGCACCGTTCTGTTTTCCGCCGGCGACAGCCCATCGAGCAAAGCTTTTCGGGCGTGCACGTAAAACCTCTTCGTCGGACTCCTTCGTGTGATTGTCTCGACGTACTCGCACAGCGCGTCGTACGAATCCGTCTCGTCCACGCCGATTCGACACTTGACGCTCACCGGAGTCCCATCCGGGGCGTTCTCCCACATTGCCGCCAAACAATCCCCCACGAGTTCGGGCTCCGCCATCAACGCCGCCCCAAAACACCCTTTCCCCGCAACTTTTGGGCTCGGACACCCGCTATTCAGGTTAATCTCGTCGTATCCGTACGGCGCCGCGATGCGCGTCGCGCTTCCCAAAATCGCCGGCGACGACCCCCCCAACTGCAACACCGTCCCGAACGTCTCCGTCGGGTAATCCAAAAACCGGTCCACCCTGTTCCCCGGGTCTTCAATCGCGTGCGTCAGCGTCTGATCCACCTCCATCTCCGTCCAGAGCCACGTGTGCGCGGACATTAACCGACACATGACGCGAAAGTGCGGCGTCGTGTACTCCATCATGGGCGCGACGCTCAACAAAGACGTCGACGTCGGACGCGGTCGGTTCGCCCGGCGTTCGTCGGCGTCGGCGCCTCCGCGGGCGTAGGTTTCCCCGGCCCACGGTCGCGTCGTCGGGTGCGCGTCGACGGCGGCGGCGTCGGCGGCGCGCGTTCGAACGGTCGCGCGAAGCGCCGCCAGAAACGGTGCGCGCGCGCTACCACCACCTCCCCCGCGCGACGTGCGCGACGTCGACGTCGAAGCGGCGTTCGCGACGCGATGCGTCGTCGTCGTCGTCGTCGTCATCGTCGACACGGCGCGCGCGGCGAGTCTGCGCATGCGCCGGCGCGCGCGCGTCGGTGTGAAGTTTGCGCGCACTTTTTCAATGCGATGCGTCGCTGACGTCAGTGTCAGCCGCGCGATGCCGAACGCGATGTCGACGCCGTCGACGCGCGGGACGACGGTCGTTCGCCCGCGAAACGACGGCGCGCGTCGCCTCCGACACCGTCGACGCGCGACGCGGATGAAAACGATCGGCGCGACGCGGAACGACGACGATAACGATGCGATCGGAAGAGTCTTCTCAAAGCTGTACAAGGAAAACTCGATCGGAAAATCCATCGTGTACGGCGTGTTTCAGCGCGACGTGGACGAAAACGACCGCGTGAGCGACGAAGAAGCCGCGTCGCGTCGCGCGGAAGCGGCGCGGACGCTCACGAACATCGACGCGAAGGAGAGACAAAGGAGAATGAACGTCGGTTTGGTGGCTTGGGCGCTGACGGCGACGCTCGTGGCGACGCAAATGTGGACGCACGCGCCGAGGATTGAACGCCTGGCGGTCGTCGTGCCGCTGTTTTTCGCCCTCGGGTTCGTCGGATCGGCGAAATCGGGTTTGTGAAACATCGCGCAGGCTGGGGTTTGGGACGTCGACGGCTCTGGCTTGAGTGAAATTGAAGACAAATCCGTAGCGGCGGCGATTCGGGAAAAGGTGAATGATTTCAACGCGAAATCCGCCGTCGCGGTTGGTGTGTGCACGGCGCTGTACCTGGCGCTTCCGGTGCGTTGGTAAAAGAATCTCACGCTTTGGATGGATGGCTTTCGTTCGTTCGTGACGGCGGATGCGTAAACGCGACGACGTGTTCGCGACGCTTCCCGCCCGATTTATCGCGATTTATCGCCTCCTCCAGAACTTTTTACATTATTTTACGCGCCGCCCGCCGCTTGTAATTTTACGCTCCGAGAACATGCTCTTCGTCGTCGTCTCGATCGTCGTCGTCGTTTTAAGTATTAATAAATCTCTCTACGTACAGGTATGCGTCGCGGCGTCCGTCTCTCTCTCCCCTGGCGTCGGTGTTCACTCGCCGCTCTTCGGGGCGACGGATTTGATAAAGAGCTCGTCGTACTGCTTGTCGTCCACCGCGCCCGGGGCTTCGGTGAGCAAACACTGCCCCGCCGCCGTTTTCGGAAACGCGATGACGTCACGAATAGATTTTGCCCCCGCGAGCATCATCACGAGTCGATCGAGACCGAACGCGAGGCCCCCGTGCGGGGGCGCCCCGTACTGAAACGCCTCCATGAGATAACCAAACTTGTTCTCCGCCTCTTCGTCGCTCAACCCGATGGCTTTAAAAACCTTCTCTTGAATGTCCCGGCGGTAGATGCGAAGTGAACCGCCTCCGATTTCGACGCCGTTGTACACCAAGTCGTACGCGATGGCGCGAGCGCCGGTGAGATCGTCGGGGTTCGCCTCGGCGTCGTCCTGGTTGGGCGCCGTAAACGGGTGGTGCATCGCTTCGAAACGCTCTTCGTCCTCGTTGTACTCAAACATTGGAAACTCGGTGATCCACGTCACGGCGTGGGAGTCGGTTGGAATCATGTCGTAGGATTTGGCGATGAATTGACGGACTCGGTCGAGCGTCTTGTTGACCAACGCCTTGTGACCGGCGGCGAGAAGGATTAAATCTCCCGGTTTGGCGCCCGAAGCGGAAATCATCGCGGCGGCGTGCGGCGCGGTGCCTTCAATTAATCCCTTGGCGCCCTCGAGGGTGGTGCCGTCCTCGGCGACGCGAGCGAAGGCTAACCCGCCAGCGCCCGCGGCGATGGCTTCGTTGAAGACGTCACCCTTGGGCTTGAGCTTGGAGTTGGGGATTCGCTTTTTGGCGTCGTCGACGACGAGCGCCTTCACCGTACCGTTGGACGCGGCGAGCGCGTCGGCAAAAATCTTAAATTCACACCCCTCCAACGCGGTGTCCAAGGTGGTCATCTCCAACCCGTATCGGAGATCGGGTTTATCGCTCCCGTACTTTTCCATCGCCTCGGCGTACGTCATCTTTGGGAATTTCGCCGGGAGATCGACGCCGACGCCGTTAAACGCGGCGCGCATCAAATCCTCGGCGAGCTTCATGACGCCCTCGTCATCGGTGAACGCCATCTCGATATCGAGCTGGGTAAACTCAGGTTGGCGATCCGCGCGCAAATCTTCGTCTCTAAAGCAACGCGCCACTTGGTAGTATCGATCGACGCCGGCAACCATGAGCATTTGTTTGAAGAGCTGCGGAGACTGCGGCAACGCGTACGCGCCCCCGGGTTGCAAACGGCTCGGCACGAGGTAGTCCCGCGCCCCTTCCGGCGTGCTTCGGGTCAGCATCGGCGTCTCAACCTCCAAAAACCCATAATCATCCTCCATAACCTTACGAAGCGCTCTCAAGGTGTCGTGACGAAGCTTTAAATTTCTCGCCATTTGCGGTCGTCGCAAATCCAACACTCTGTTCTCCAGCCGAGTCTCCTCCTTGATCTCCTCGTCTTTACCCGAAGACTCCGACACTGAAAACGGCAACGACTTACCCACCGTGTTTAAAATCCTCAGCTCTCTCACCACAACCTCCACCGCGCCCGTCTTTGTCTTTTTATTCACATTTTTCCTCGCCCGAACCTCCCCTCTCGCGAGCACCACGCACTCTTGTCTCAGGTTTCCAAAAGTCTCTCTCACCGCCTCGCTCGCGTCTTCATCCGCGACAATCTGCGCGAACCCGCTCTGATCGCGCACGTCCGCGAACGCGATCCCACCCATGTCTCGGGACTTGTCGATCCATCCGCACAGCGTCACCTCCCGTCCGCAGTCGGCGTCCGTCAGCTCGCCCGCGTACGCGTCTCTGCGCGGCCACTCCAACCTCGTCGTCGCTCCCGCGGCGCTCACCGCCCGAGACGCGACCGCCCTTCGCGACGCGCCGTCGTTCGCGCGCTTCCCAGTCGTCGCGAGCCGTCGTCGCGACGCCGTCGTCGCCGTCGAGGCGAAACTCACGCCGCGAACCGCGCGGCGCAAACCCAACCCCGGTGTCGTCACCCGGCACTGATGCGTCGTCGTCGTCGTCGTCGTCGTCGGGTTCGCCGCCGTCTTGACCGTTCGAGCGCACCGAAGCGTCGAGCGCGTTCGCGCGAGCCCGCGTTCGAGCATCGCGATCGTCGTCGACATGGATGCGCGTCGTCGTCGTCGGCGTCTGCGGCGTCGATTCGGATGCGTTTGCTTTTTGGATACAAAAACGCACCGTATGTGACGAGTCATTACTCAAGGAATAGAGGGGGGACTCGAGTACAAAACGCATCGAACCGACGACGGCATTGCGCGACGACGGCATTGCGCGACGACGCGTGGACGCGCGGACGGTCTGAGAAGAAAGAATCGTCGCTCTTTCGCTTTCTCCGCGCGCGCGCGTAAACCGCGGTGGTCGCGTCGTCGCTCGCGAACGCGGTGAGGATTACCGACGAAGAGGATGATGTCGGTGTTGACAGTTGGTGGATTGGTGACGACGGGACGCGCGGTGCGCCGTCGCGACGTGGGACGCCGAAATCGCGCGCGTAAAACCGCGACGGTTTCGACGAGGGTTTCGACGACGCGCGCGTCGTCGAGCGATGACGCGGGGAGCGGTGGCGGTGGCGGTTTGGGACCGGGCGTGCGCGCGCGCGCGGCGTTCGTGT
>Ga0181573_10000247_pt1 | contig 57099 bp, 48 predicted proteins | sample 101ome_25_FD_148643 | JGI IMG/M metagenome (GOLD analysis project Ga0181573, IMG submission 148643) | Coastal salt marsh microbial communities from the Groves Creek Marsh, Skidaway Island, Georgia - 101409BT metaG (spades assembly) | ecosystem: Environmental > Aquatic > Marine > Intertidal zone...
TTGGCGCGTTATGGCAGCGGCGCCAGGTGAAGCGGAGCGATCCGAGACGGAACTCAATGCGCTGGCACTAGGCCGGGGCTTTCATGCCTATCTGGCAGCAGAGATTCTCTCACTACCGCCTAGCCTTTCACGCGACGAAGTAGTAGCGTCGCCGGCCGCAGATAATGTTGACGTTGCACGCGTTCGAGAGCTCATCGCAGTAGGTATGACTTGGGAAGCGAGAAGTGAGTTTAGAGCCGCGCTCGACGACCCTGTTGTGGCTTTGAGACTTGCAGAGTTAGCCGCTGAATCGGAATGGCACAGCCTTGCTATTGAAGCTGCGGCTGCGGCGCAGGCTTGGGGCCGCGTGGATTTACGGTTTCCTGTTGTCTTCGAATCTGAATTTATGAACGCATCCGAAGAGTCAGGCTTGGATGTTGAGGAGCTATTTGCTGTAGCGAGACGAGAGAGCGCAATGGCTGCGGATGCGGTATCTGAGGTTGGCGCGCGAGGGTTGATGCAGCTGATGCCTAGCACGGCTCGTTTAACCGCGCGAAAGCACAATTATCGCTACAGTCGTTCGCGTTTGATGCGTCCGGGCTATAACACCGCGGTTGGCGCACTGTACTACGCTGACTTGATTGAACAGTACGATGGCAATCGTGTCTTAGCTTTGGCCGCCTATAACGCGGGCCCCAACCGTGTTAGGCGCTGGAGCGAGGGAACTATGAGTGTCGCGCGATGGGTCGACACGATTCCGTTCAAAGAGACGCGCGAGTATGTTCGCGCTGTTTTAGCTTACAACGTAATATATCGACTCAAAGCGGGGAAGCCGGCAGAAATGCTGAATGAAACTGAGCGCGATTATATCTATTGATAGGGCTCGCTTGCAGTCTGTCTGCGGTTAACTGATCAATAAGGCACCAACCAGAACAACAACGAAGGAAAACAGTATGAAAAGTCTCCAAATGCAGTCTTGTGTCCATGAAGAGGGCACGATCGAATGTGCCTTATTTGAGGTTGATATCGCGTCGCCCAAAGATAACGAGGTGATGGTCAAGATCGAGGCGTCACCGATTAACCCTTCCGATCTTGGGCTAATGTTCGGTGCGGCTGATGTCGGTTCGATTCGTGCCTCAGAGCGCAATGGACACCCGTCTATCGTGCTTGATGTCCCAGCACCTGCGATGCGTGCTATGGCCACTCGTGTTGGAGAGTGGCTCCCCGTCGGAAACGAGGCCTGCGGGACCGTTGTAGAGGCCGGTGCTAGTCCTGAAGCGCAGGCGCTGCTCGGAAAGCGCGTCGCGCTATTCGGTGGGGAAATGTACTCGGACTACCGAACGGTATCGATTTTCCAATGCATTCCCTTACCCGATAGCACAACGCCGGAGGAGGGGGCCTCGTGCTTCGTAAACCCAATGACGGCACTTGGCTTTGTAGAGACCATGAAAATGGAGGGCCATAAGGCAATCGTTCACACAGCAGCCGCCTCGAACCTCGGGCAGATGCTGAACCGTATTTGTCTTAACGATGGGATCCCGTTGGTCAATATTGTGAGAAGTGAGGAACAGGTAAGTCTCCTCAAGTCGCAAGGCGCTGAGTATGTGGTCAACAGTTCAGATGCGGACTTTGCCGAGCAGTTAACGGCCGCCCTCAATGCGACCGGCGCCACCTTGGCATTTGATGCGATTGGTGGTGGAAAGTTGGGTAACGCTATTCTGATGGCCATGGAGGCAGCTGCGGTGCAGCGTATGACCGAATGGTCTCGCTATGGTTCGAATGAATTTAAGCAACTGTACATTTACGGCGCGCTCGATCTTGCACCTACCACACTCAACCGAGGCTATGGCTTTTCATGGGGTATTGGCGGCTGGCTTCTAACTCCCTTCATGATGAAGGCAGGTCGTGAGGTGGTAGATCGCATGCAGGCGAGAGTCGTTGCAGAACTCACGACGACCTTTGCCAGCGGCTATTCTGATCGAATCTCCCTAGCCGAGTCTGTCACTCCTGGAGCAGGCGCAAAATACGGTGTACGAGCTACGGGTCAAAAGGCGCTCATCACCTTCTAACTTAGCCACCGGCGAGTTTGCAGGTAAACCCAAGGTGCTCGAGCGTGCTTTTACAGGTTGCGCGCTGATCACCTTGGATTTCGATCTGCTCGCCTTTAATCGCACCACCCACGCCGCATCTTTGTTTAAGCGTTTTGGAGATGGCTTTTAACTCGGCGGGTGGGACGGGAAGGCCGTTGATAATCGTCACCGCTTTTCCGCCGCGCCCTTTGGTCTCGCGCGAGATCCTTACAATACCGTCTCCAACATGGCTGGGGCGGTTGCTTCCGCATACGCAGCTAGCGACAGCCCGGTGACATTGAGGACAAAGTCGACCCTGATCCGTGCTGTACACCGCGTTGCCTTTGATTTTTTTCTTCATGGTGTGGTTGAGGTGTTTTTTACTTCCCCAGCAAGTTTAGCAGTTGGTATGGTGTGCGGTGCTAGAGGGCGTCCCATTAACCGAGAAAACAACGTAGTGAATAATCAGGAAACGATAGAGATCATCACCGAACTTGAGACGAAAATTGCATTTCTCGAAGCGGCAAACGATGACCTAGAGCGAGCACTGCTGTCACAGCATGAACGCATTGACCGGCTCGATGTCATCGTCAACGAGTTGCGAAACCGCATAAAAGAGCAGGCGTCTGTCATCGAAGGACTTGAGAGCGTGTCGAGCGAGCCGCCACCCCCTCATTACTAAAACCAACAATAACAAAGAGATACAGATTTATTATGAAACGAATTCTAATCTCGCTTGTGGCGCTAGTTGTCGTCGCGGGACTCTATGTTTCTACGCTGGTTTCGGCGCCTAGACCGCCGAACCATCAAGTGTTCATTGGAGGTGAGGTCCTCACTATGGACGCTGACAACCGAATTGCAGAAGCGGTCAGTGTTCGAGACGGCATTATCGAACAGGTGGGCACCACAGCTGAGATTTCGACCCTAATCACAGACAGTACGGCTGTTGTTGATCTTGCTGGACGGACGCTCATCCCGGGTTTTGTGGACGCGCACGGCCACTTCCCTGGCTCTGGTCAAACCGCCTTTACGGTCGATTTAAATAGCCCTCCGATTGGTGATACCGAGTCTATCCCCGAGTTACTCGAAAAATTACGAGCGTTCGGTGAAAAGCGATCCGACGGTTGGCTGATTGGCAGTAACTACGATGACACCTTGCTTGCCGAGAAACGTCACCCGACGCGTGACGATCTCGACCTTGTGTCGGCAACTCGACCGATTGCAATCGTGCATGTCTCTGGACACCTCATGGTGGTTAATTCCGCCGCGCTGGCAGAACTCCATATCGATGAAACAACCCCTGATCCTGAGGGCGGGCACATTGTTCGTGATCTTTCCTCGGCCGATCAACGGCGACCAAACGGCATTCTCGAGGAGACGGCGACGCATCACGCGCGAGAAAAAACACTGGATTTATCCGCTTCAGATGTTTGGCAGATGACCAAACTGGCTTCAGCTGAATATTTGGAATACGGCGTTACAACGGCATCCGCCGGTGGTATGCCAAAGGCACTCGCTAGCCTTCTGGGTCCAATGTCCGAATATAACCAGATACCGCTGCGTGTGGCACTGTTTCCCTGGTTCAACGAGGTGGGTAATGAGCTTGTCAGCGGCGAGGTGACTTTGTCTGAGTTTTCGGGCGGTCGTGTGGTGGTTCCGAGAGTCAAGATTATCGCAGACGGCAGCATACAGGGATTCACCGGGTATCTGAGCCAGCCTTATCACCGGCCTTACAAGGGCGATGCTGACTACCGCGGTTATCCCTCCGTGTTGCGCGAGGCACTTTTCGAGCAGGTAGAGGGTCTCTACAGGCAGCGTGTGCAAGTGGCAATTCACGGTAACGGCGACGCTTCAATTGAAGATGCACTTGACGCTATCGAGGCGGCTGCATCGAAATACCCATGGCCCGAAGCGAGACCACTTATCATTCACGCTCAAATGACGCGTAAAGACCAAATTGACCGTATGGCGGCGCTCGGTGTGACACCGAGTTTTTTTGCTGCTCACACGTTTTTCTGGGGCGATCGCCATGCCGGTATCTTCATGGGTCCAGAGCGAGCGGCCAATATGAGTCCCGCAAAGTGGGCTCAAGATGCGGGTGTTCGCTTTTCCTCGCACATGGATACGCCGGTGACGCCCATGAGGCCCCTGCAAGCGGTGTGGAGCCCTGTAGAGAGGAAAACGAAGACAGGCGTCGTATTAGGGCCGGATCAGCGCATCGATCGTATGAGCGCCTTGCGAGCCGTCACGATTGATGCGGCTTGGCAAGTGTTTATGGATGATGACATTGGTTCGATTGAGCCCGGTAAGTTGGCGGACTTGGTAGTCTTATCGGGAAGTCCATTAACTGCCCCTGATTTGCGCGAATTACTTGTAGACATGACCCTGATTGAGGGGGTCACGCACTTTGAACGTGCTGCCGACTAGCGTGTTTTAGAACGCCACGTCCTCAGCTCACTCACCAGAGCATCGGGCACTTCTAAGGCGGCGAAGTGTCCCCCGCGCGCGAACTGATTGTTGAAGTGCACCAGATCGTGGAATCGACCTCGGGCCCAACGTTCGCTTGTGCGCATGATTTCTTTAGGGAAAACACTCAACCCCATAGGTCGGGTGATCGGATTCAGGTTAGGGGTGTTAAAGCTCTCCCAATAGAGTCGCGCTGAGGATGCGGCTGAGTTGGTAGTCCAATACAGCGTGACGTTGTCCAGAAGTTGGTCTTTGGAGAGCACGTTTTCAGGGTGACGGATGTCGTTTTGCTCGCAGTCCATCCAAAAGGCAAATTTTTCCACGATCCACGCCATTTGGCCCGAGGGTGAATCGGCGAGGCCATACCCCAGTGTTTGCGGCCGTGTACTCTGTTGCTTTGAATAACCCGAGTCCCAATCGTTATAAAACTGGAAGGATTCAAGCGCATCGAGCTCAGCGGGCTGCGGATCAGCCAAGGTTGTCTCATCCGGCAGCACAATTGGTAGCGTGCAGTGCCCGGCGGTGCAGGAGGTTTCCTCTTGTAAGAGGATTGCTTGCGTAATGATAGAGCCCCAATCACCGCCGTGAGCGTGGAATTCGCAGTAATTCAATCGCCCCATAAGCGTTTCCCAGAGAGTGGCGATCTTGGGAACGCCCGTGCCGGTATCTCTGGGTTTGCCCGAAAAACCAAATCCGGGGAGGGCCGGTAGTACCACATGGAATGCGTCGTCGGGTGTCCCGCCATGTCGCGTTGGATCTGTTAGTGCATCGAGAATGTCGAGGTATTCCAAAACGGATCCAGGCCATCCGTGGGTGATCAGGAGAGGCGTCGCTGCGGTGTGCGGACTGCGCTTGTGGATGAAATGAATCTCCACGCCGTCGATGTCAGTTTTAAAGTTATCGAACGCCCCAAGCCTTTGCTCGAGACGCGCAAAATCGTACTGATGGGTCCAGTAGGTAAGAAGCTCCGCTTGATAACTCAGCGGGACACCTTGACTCCAATCTTCTACTGTTTCGGCCTCAGGAAGCCGCGTCTGCTTGAGCCGTTGAATAAGGTCTTCAATGACTTCAGTTGATATCGAGGGTGTGAAGGGCCGAATCGTAGTTGAGTCCATGGGCATACTCGTGCACAGCTGCGGATTACCTCAACATACGGTGACATGGGGTGCGACTCAAGAGGTTGCTGGTTGGTGGTGCTCGAGGGTCGTCCTATCAACCGTGGCTGTGAGCGTGGATTCAAAATCGTGTTGTAAGCGCGGTTCCAATGCTTTGCGGTCTTCCTCTGACTCAACGTTGTTGCCCAATAGGTAGGTGGATCGTGGCTCTCTATCCAAAAATAGTTTGCCCGTAGACAAGGCAGCCTGATTCGACTGAGCCATCCAAACCACGGTGTCCGCGCCCTCGGCATGTGAGCGAAGGACCAGTCTTGTCAGGCGACGAAAGAGGGGAAGCGACTTTTGTACGCCAGGTGTATCTGACCAGCCGGGATGCATGGCGTTGACAACAATATTGTGGTCTTGCCATCGCTCTGCCCATACCTCCGTCATGATGCTCAAGGCTCGTTTACACTGTGCGTATGCTCGGGCGCCTCGATAGCCGTCTGAAGTCATGTTAAGTCGCTTGAGATTTAGGCGCTCCGCATACATGCCGCCGGATACGACGTTGATAATGCGAGCTGTCTCCTCATGATTCTTCAGAAGTGGCAACAGCCGTTCACACAGTCTCCACGGAGAGAGCAGTAATAGCGCATAGCTTTTCTCTAACCCCTCAGAGGTCATTGTGTGGTCGTTAAACAACGCACCTGCATTGTTTATCAGGACATCGATTGTGTCTCCTTTCGCAAGGAGGCGGTCGATCAGTGCGTCGGTATCCTTCAGGAGACTGAGATCACCGAATTCAAATTGAATATCGGTTCTGCCCGTGGCTTCTTTGATGGACTCTGCGGTTTGCGCGGCCTTGGCCTCATCTCTGACGACCAGCGTCAATGACGCGCCTGCCGAGGCCAGATCAATGGCCGCTGCAAGTCCAATTCCGGAATTGGCGCCAGTGAGGACTACATGGCGGCCTGCCATGCGCTCACTCATTGGTGCCCAGACTTTCCGGCCAGTGACGTACCCATGCCGTGTAAACGTCCGAAGCGCACTCAAGGTCTTTGTGTCCGCTTTCGCATTTCGAGCGCTTAGAACGGCTTCATCAGCCGTTGCGGTAAGCGCCGTCTCCAAACCATCGATCGCCAGCTGACACTGCCTGTCCAGTGCGTCAGCAAGCCTTGGGAAAAGGCGTTCAAGTCCAAGTTTAAAGTGAAATTCTGCGCGATAGCTGATGGTTGTTCGTCCATCAGACTCGCTTAATTCGATGCTGTCGTTGACGTTGAGAAAACTGCTTCTACCGGCAATCACGATCCGTTCATTGGGGTTATGTTCAGTGATGATGTATCGGAATGGGATCGAGAGTGCACCAATGGCCACGCGTACGGTGAAGTAGGAACCTTTCGCAACGGGTCCCTGTGAGTTTTTGCTGGTAGCCGACACGGCCGGATCCCATTCGATGAGTTTCCGAACATCACTCAAATAGAGGAAGCAGTCTTCTGCGCATCGCGCAACAGTAATCGTCTTGGTAATGCCTAACATCACAACTCCCACAGCATGCGTAGTTCCCTACGCGGTCCTGATGTGCTCAGTTCACCGAGGGTTATTCTTCGTGATAGACAATACGGAGTGGTTCACCGAAGTCGTCGTAGACAATTTGCTTCCGGGGCAGCGGTTTTCGACGTCTGACGGTTTTTGGGGCACGTTTTAATTGTGACTCGCGCCGACGTCGCAACGTCTCAATGACATCGTTTACGGGCGTTCGTTGCTGCGGCTTTCCCGTAAAAATAGGCGTCTTGATGGGAGAGAGCGCTTCGTCAACCGCACTGACCCCTTGCGGCACCGCGCGGATCTCGCCACCACGATCAAGATATGATCGTGTCTGTGACTCGAGTCGACGGCGTATGTCCTGTTTTGACGGCGGTTTCTTCACTGTTTTCGCTCCTGAGGTTCAGTATAAACCCCAGACCCTGGAATGACAGCGTTGACCTATTTTTGTAAGTGCTTGTACGACGGCTCGACCTTGATACTATCCATGCGCGCCGCGTAACTGTTTTTGGGGGACTTCCGTGCTGGCTATCCGTTCCGCTCTCGTTTTTTTGATTATGGCCGTCACCGTGATACCGCTTGCCACGGTATTAGTGATCTCCTCCTTTATTGCACCTTATCGCGTGACCTATTTTTGGATTGGCAGGCCTTGGTTACAACTCGCCATAGCGGCAACGAGGTACGTCGGCGGTGTCAAAACGCAGGTGAAGGGTTACGACAACTTACTCGCCGCTGCAGAGGGTAATCGAGTGATCATCTGCAGTAAGCACCAATCCACATTTGAAACCTTCTTTTTTCCAAGTGTTATGACTAATCCGGTCGCTTATGTGTACAAGAAGGAACTCCGATGGGTGCCTTTTTTCGGTTGGGCGATTGGTCGTCTGCACATGGTCCCGATTGATCGAAGTGCCAAGGGCGATGCGTGGCAGCGGGTGGCTTCGATTGGCGCGAAGTTAATGGATCAGGGAAAGTGGATCATCATGTTTCCCGAGGGCACCCGGGCAGCACGAGGCGATCAACTGTTATACAAAACCGGTGCGGCTCGGCTGGCTCTTGAAACTGGGGCGGTCGTGGTTCCTGTCGCTGCAGCGACAGGCCGCTGTTGGCCTCGAAAAACGTGGCGCTTTGTCCCCGGAACTGTGGACATCTCAATCGGTCCAGCCCTCAAGCCGGAGGAAGGTGAAGATGCCATCGCATTTATGAAGCGTGTCGAAGCGTGGATTGAGACTGAAATGCGCGTAATCGACTCAGAGGCCTACATAGACTAAATTTTGGGGTTCTGATTCAGAGACATCATTCATAGGGGGATACATGGGACTTTATAACGATTATGTCGTACCGCGGTTGGTAACCTGTGCGTGTGGAACAAAACCAGTCATACGGCAGCGACAAAAGGTGGTTCCCCGCGCCCACGGGCGGGTTCTCGAGTTCGGTATTGGTGCGGGACACAATCTGCCTCACTATCAGGCCGATCGCGTTGATAAAGTTGTGGGTATTGATCCCTGCAGTAAATCCTGGGATTTGGCCGCCGAAAGGGCTGATCAAGCGAACGTTAATGTCGAATTCATTCAGGGTTCTGCAGAGGACATACCGCTCGAGAGCGGCTCGTTTGACTCAGTGCTGATTACCTTTACGTTGTGCACGGTTCCTAACCCTGATGCAGCGCTGGCTGAGGCACGTCGAGTGCTAAAGCCCGATGGCACGCTCTTTTTCTGTGAGCATGGTATTGCGCCTGACGAGTCAGTTGCAAAATGGCAACGTCGAGTCAATCCAGTTTGGAAACGACTCTTTGGTGGCTGCCACATTACGCGTGATACGAGACAGCTATTGCAAGATGCTGGGTTTGGTATTGATGCCATTGAGCAGATGTACTTGCCGGGAACTCCTGCCATTGCAGGATTCAATACCTGGGGTGAAGCAAGCGTTGTCTGACCTTTTGGGTGGTGTCGATACTCCCGTGAGTCCCGAGTGAGAATCTATCCAGTCAAGCCAATGAAAAGAAAAGTCGTTAACGAGCAACAGTGTGAATAAGAGGTAGACCCACATGCACCGCCCCGAACCCAACTTTAATGTTGCTGCACAGGTTATAAAGCAGGCTGAACAAAACCCCGGAAATACGGCCATTATTTTCGAGGGTAAGACCACGTCCTATGGGGAATTCGCAACGCGTGTTCGAAAACAGGCGGGATTGTTGCGTAGCCGGGGTGTGTGCGTCGGCGATCGGGTCGGTTTTCTTGGTTTTAATCAGCCGGGCTTTATTGAGACGATGTTTGCCACGATTAGTTTGGGTGCTGTCTTTGTTCCGTTGAACTTCCGGCTAACCGGCGAAGAACTTGCCTTTATTATCGGTGATGCTGGTGTGCACACTTTGGTAGTAGACCCCGAACTGACCGACGTGATCGATAGCGTCCGCGATCGATTGCCTTGCCATCACTATTTTGCGGTGGAGGGCACACCTTCTGGCTACGACTGCCTTGAGCAGTCGATGCAGGAAGCCGACGCAGCGCCAGAGATCGCGAGCTCCAGTGCGCACGATACCTTACTGATTATGTATACCTCCGGTACGACGGGGCTGCCAAAAGGCGCGATGTTGACTCACGGCAATATCGTCTGGAATAACGTCAATGCAAACCTGGCCTTCGGTGCAAAAAACACCGATGTCTTACTCACCGCTGCGCCGTTATTCCATATCGGCGGTTTGAACGTCATGACGATTTCGGCCTTTCAAATGGGCAGTCCACTGGTGTTACTCCGACACTTTGAACCTGAGGCGGTTCTCCAAGCGATTGAGCGATATAAGGTGTCCCATATGTTCGGCGCGCCGGCCATGTTCCTCTTCATGTCTCAGCACCCTGCATTCCCAAGCACAGATCTCTCGTCTATCGACATCTTGATTGTGGGCGCGGCACCGTGTCCCGAGTCTCTCATTTCACTGTATGGGGAGCGCGGTATCAGTTTCTGTCAGGGTTACGGCCTAACCGAGACCAGTCCGTTTGCATCCTTTCTCGGGCCGAAGCGATGTTTGGAAAAACTGGGTTCGGCAGGACTGCCACCGGTGCACACGGATATTCGCGTCGTGGACGACTCTAACTCGCCCGTCGCGGCGCTCGAGCGAGGCGAAATCTGCATCAAGGGACCCAACATCATGAAGGGGTACTGGAATCGACCCGATGCCACCGCTAGTGCCATTGATGAGCTCGGCTGGTTCCACTCTGGTGATGTGGGCTATCTGGATGAGGAGGGGTATCTCTACATCTGTGATCGACTCAAAGATATGGTTATCTCAGGTGGTGAAAATGTCTATCCGGCCGAGGTCGAAAGTGTCTTGTTTGAACATCCGGCTGTGGCCGAAGTGGCCGTCATTGGTTTGCCGGATGATAAATGGGGTGAGGCTGTAACAGCGGTGGCCGCACTGGTTCCGGATGCGGATCTGTCGCTCGAAGAATTACGCAGCTTCGCCGAAACAAAGCTAGCGCGTTACAAGCTACCGTTGCGGTTACACGTGGTTGACGCGCTTCCCCGAAACCCGGCCGGCAAGGTGTTGAAGTTTCAGTTGAGAGAATCGCTGGCCTGACGAGTTCGCTTGGAGTGACAGTTTCTACCCATAAGCTCTGGCGCCTCCTTGGCATCTCTTGGCTGGCTCTATCACTTGGATGTGTGCAGGAACGCCACACTGAGGCGGTTACCCGCTTGGCGACGCCTGTCGACATGACGGGGCACTGGGAGATCGACTTCGCTCGCAGCGACAATTTGCAAGATCAATTGAGCGCGATAGCGCGCCGGGTGCAAAGAGAAGCGGTCCGTCGTGCAAGGCTTGCCGAGGAAGGGCGAGGTTATGCGGGCAGCCCGTTACCCGGTCAAAGCGATTTAGTGACGTTGGCTCGATTGGCTGAAATCATTACCGAGCCGATTCTGTTGGAAGTCATCCAAAACGATGCCCGTATCAGGGTCAAACGAGAAAATAGCTTTGCGCTGGTATGCGAGTACGACGGATCAGGACTGAGCATCACGGTGGATACGCTTGGCATACAACGTTGTGGCTGGGATGGAGATCAATTGTTCTTCGTGTTGGAGCTGGAAGAGGGGTTGGACGTGACCCATCGTCTGTCTCGATCTGATAAGACAGACATGCTGTTGTTGGTCACCTCAGTAGAGACAGCCTCAACGCGATTTCCTCTCGTTGTCAGTCAGTATTTCACGTCTTACGATCCGGATGCCTTGGGATACCGATGTGAGCGGACATTGACACGGGGAAAGGTGTGCTCGACGCGGCAATGATGGCGATACTGGGAAACAAATGGCCTGTTAGTAGACCTCATTTTTTGGTGTTGTCTCTCACTGTCTTGCTGTCACACATGGCATTGGCCGTGCCCACGTCTGATGGCGATATAAGGGTTGTAGGACAATCTGTCCGCTCGGTGGGTAATACCCCGGCACGGCTTGATGTTGGTATCTCGGTCAATACCAAGGTTCGTAATAAAAGTGGTACCGATATGGAAGCTGCCTTCAGGGAGACCGAAGCCCTATTGATCGGGCAACGTCTGAGGGGCGAACTTGAACGGAACGATGATTGGGGGGTCATTCGACTATTCCCCGAGCCCTCGGTGATACCGCAGCTAACCGTAAAGTTGTCCGTATTGGTGTCTGATGGACGTGAACTTGTTGTTGAGGCCGTTGTGCGCGCTGTTTCGGGTGAGACGATGTTGTCTTCCGTGTATCGCGATATCTCGGTCAATGACGATTACACTAGCGATAAGACCGACCCATTCGCAGATCTTTATGCTTCGATGGTCAACGACATCGCGGATTTGGTGTCATCGACAGTCAATCGGGAGGCGTATTTAAGAACGCTGTCATTATTACGCTATGCGAGTGAATTGGTTCCAGACGCTTTTCCCGATTATTTAGGCCAAGAGGCAGGTCTTTACAGCGTTCGACGTGAGCCGAGTCGCGAGGACCCCATGCTCATTCGACTGCATCGGTTACAAGACTATGAACTCCTGTTTGTGGATACGATCGATGAGCAGTTGGCCAATATTTCACGTGAGGTCAGCGATGCTTACTACCTCTGGATGAAAGCTAGTAAGGAGCAGTTGGATTGGTTAGATCTGCGTCGCGAGCGGGGCGTAAATGCTGAGACGTTGCGAAATGAATCAACATTTACACGACTTCAAGCCGTGTATGCAGCGCATCGATCACTTAAGATCCACGAGCAGGAGCTGTTCGAATTGGTGCTGGAGTTAGAAAACGAAACGCGTGCCACTGCGGTGTATGCCAACGAGCAAGTGTTCAAGCTTTCTGGAACGTTGGACCAGCAGTATCAAGAGTGGCGTGCAACCCTGCGACGAATTAACGATCTAGAGTCGACTTTATGACCAACCCATTGTCTTTTCTCGCCACCTGTCCTGTGGGATTGGGGACATTGCTAGTCGACGAGTTGTCAGAGCTGGGTGCTACTGAGGTGCGGGAGACACCAGCAGGTGTGTTCTTTAGTGGGTCGCTAGCAGTTGCCTACCGGGCTTGTCTGTGGAGTCGGCTGGCGAATCGAATTCTTCTCAAGCTTTCAGAGACGGCCGTTGCGAGTACGGACGATGTGTATGTGGCGGCCCGAGGCCTCCGTTGGTCTGACCATATGACATCACGAACCCGTTTTGCTGTTGAGTTTCGAGGGCAGACGAACTACATCAAGAACACCCATTTTGGCGCGTTGAAAATTAAAGATGGGATAGTCGATTTTTTCAGAGAGCACTCGGGTCAGCGTCCCTCAGTTGATGCGAAGTGCCCCGATCTGCGCGTTGTTGCGCAGCTCAATAAAGGCAAGCTAGCACTCAGCGTTGATTTGTCGGGCGATAGCCTTCACAGGAGGGGTTATAGGCTTGATGGTGGCAAAGCACCGCTAAAGGAAAATCTCGCTGCAGGGATACTGATACGTTCCGGGTGGGCTGAACGAGCGGCGCGCGGTGAGAGTCTGATTGATCCGATGTGCGGATCGGGAACGCTTCTGATCGAGGCGGCAATGATCGCTTTAAATATAGCCCCGGGGCTTCACAGGGAGCGGTATGGTTTCATGGGGTGGCTCGGCCACCGGCTCGATCAGTGGCAAGCTATCCTGGGCGAAGCAAAAGCCAAGGTGCGTTCATCGCTTCCAGATGGTGTTGAGATCAGGGGTTACGACGGAGATTTGGGTGCTATCCGCCGCGCCGAGGAAAATGCCCGCCGCATGCAACTAGGTTCCTTTGTTCGTGTCCGTGTCAGACAGCTATCAGATATTGCCAAGCCCACACACAAGAAGATGGACAGAGGATTATTGGTCGTAAATCCGCCATGGGGTGAACGATTAAGCACGCCGTCTGCGGCGGCAAATTTGTATGCGGCGCTGGGTCAGGTGATGCACTCGGAATTTGGTGGATGGGATGCGTCCGTGATTGCCGCTGACGCTGCGCACGCACGTGCCACAGGTCTGCGAAGCCACAAGAATTACAAGATGAAAAGTGGCCCTTTGGACATTACGCTCTTTTTGTTCTCGTTGGGCGCTGACAATAAATTACGCGCCGCAACGGATCCACTACCGAGTGAGACGGAAGAGTCCTCGCTACCCGTGCTCTCGGCAGGTGGGCAAATGGTGGCAAACCGCTTACAAAAGAATCTGAAAAAGCTCGCTAAGTGGCGACAGGCGAATGAGGTGGAGTGCTTCCGTGTCTATGATGCGGACATGCCTGAATACGCCGTCGCTATCGACGTTTACGGTGGCGACATTCATATGGCCGAATATGCGCCTCCCAAGTCGGTCAAGGAAGCGGATGCCAACCGACGCTTTGATGAAGTAGTCGATGCGGTTCAGGTCGTCTTTAATGTTGAAGATCGCTCAGAAATAGCGGTTAAACGCCGTTCAAAGCAGCGGGGCCTTCAACAATACGAGCGTGTCTCAACACGGAACGAACGACGCTTGGTTAACGAGCTTGGGGCTAAGTTGTGGGTCAATCTCTATGATTACCTCGATACTGGCCTCTTTCTAGACCACCGACCGATTCGCGCGCGTATTCGGGAAGAAGCTGCAGGTAAGCGATTCCTCAATCTTTTTTGCTACACGGGAGTTGCTAGTGTGCATGCCGGTCTGGGAGGCGCTCGATATTCTACGAGTGTTGATCTCAGCAATACCTACCTCGATTGGTATCGCGAAAACCTGGCGATTAATGGCTTGTCAGATCAAAAACATCGCGCAGTAAAGGGTGACGTCCTCGCATGGTTGAAAGAGGAGGAGGGTATATACGACCTTGTGTTATTGGACCCACCGACGTTTTCTAATTCGAAATCGACCAGCGCTGACTTTGACGTACAGCGAGACCATGAGGTCCTGATATCATTGACGATGGATCGCTTATCCGATGATGGCGTACTCTATTTTTCCAACAACAACCGTCGGTTTCAACTGGCAACGGCGTTGACGGAGCGCTACTGCGTTGAGGACATCACTCGCGAGTCGTTGGGCCCAGATTTCGAGCGGGCGCCGAACATACATCAGTGTTGGCGTTTTACGCATAAGATCGGTATTTCTGACGCGAATTAAAAATTGTCCCCATATAACTACCGGAGATATCAGGCATTACCCGTAAACCTATCTTGACAACTCTGTCGGTAGGACGTCGATAAGTTACTGATTTTCATGTTTAAAATCCTAGCCAAAAAAATAGCACTCATCTCTGAAGTAAAGTGCGCTGGACACTAGTCCCGGTTCGCACGAATTGATCCCCATAGTTATCCACAGGCTATCGACTGGACCCAATAGACGGGATCTATGCTAAAATCGCGCGCCGCGTGACTAGTGATCGCAGGCAGTACAACAACGTCAGCCGCAGCGTCCTTCATCGTTGTCGGCCTCAGTAGGGAATCCGATATGGGACGCACGCTTTACGACAAGCTGTGGGATGCACATCTTGTGGATCAGCAAGACGACGGGTCAGCACTGATTTACATCGATAGGCATTTGATCCATGAAGTAACATCTCCGCAGGCTTTCGAGGGCTTGCGCCTTGCCGGTCGTTCACCGCGTCGCTTAAACGCCAACGTTGCCGTGCCTGATCATAATGTATCAACCGATCCCAGTGAGCGCGCGCTAGAGGGCTATTCTGGGGTGGCTGACGCTACTAGCAGGGTCCAGCTTGAGACCCTCAATAACAATTGTAATGACTTCAATATCCCCTTAATCGATTTGGCGGATCAGCGTCAGGGTATCGTCCATGTCATGGGGCCTGAGCAGGGGGCAACGCTGCCTGGCATGACCATCGTTTGTGGTGATTCGCACACCTCCACTCATGGCGCATTTGGTGCACTTGCTCACGGCATTGGCACGTCTGAGGTTGAGCACGTGCTAGCGACACAGTGCCTACTGACTAAGAAGATGGATAATTTTCGCGTGGTTCTGGACGGAGAAGCCCAGCCGGGCGTGACTGCTAAGGACCTTGCTCTTGCGGTGATAGGCCAGATTGGTACGGCGGGCGCCACGGGTTGTGCATTGGAGTTCGCCGGTTCGGCGGTCAGGTTTCTCACAATGGAAGGCCGAATGACGCTGTGCAATATGGCGATTGAAGCCGGCGCGCGCGCGGGCATGGTGGCCGTTGACCAAGTGACCCTTGACTATGTAAAGAGCCGACCCATGGCTCCGACCGGTGAGCAGTGGGAGATGGCGGAGAAATACTGGCGGACCCTGCATAGCGATGCTGATGCCATCTTCGATCGTGAGCTCGTTATTGATGCATCGGCTATTGAGCCACAGGTGACCTGGGGTACATCGCCCGAGATGGTGACGTCAATCGGAGGTACGGTTCCGACCATGGACGACATGCAGGATGAGACGGGCAGGAAGTCTCTCGAGCGTGCTCTCGACTACATGGGCCTTCAGCAAGGAATGAAACTGAGCGATATTCCCGTGGATATGGTCTTCATTGGCTCATGTACCAATGCCCGCATCGAGGATATGCGTGCGGCTGCAGCGGTTGTCCGCGGCCACAAGAAAGCCGACAACGTCGAGCGAGTGCTCGTCGTCCCGGGCTCGGGTCTAGTTAAGGCGCAAGCCGAAGCCGAGGGGCTTGATAGGGTATTTACTGAGGCAGGCATGGAGTGGCGTGCCCCCGGATGTTCAATGTGTCTGGCGATGAATGCAGACAAGGTCGAGCCCGGTAAGCGGTGTGCGTCGACCTCGAATCGAAACTTTGAGGGTCGACAAGGGTTTGGTGGTCGAACTCATCTAGTGAGTCCTGCAATGGCCGCAGCGGCCGCTGTTACCGGTCGCTTTACCCATCCGGCGAACGTGGAGGCCGTCTAATGGAAGCATTTAGAGTTCACAGCGGGCTGGTTGTCCCATTGGATCGTGCCAACGTTGATACTGACCTGATCATCCCAAAGCAGTTTCTGAAATCCATTAAGCGGACGGGTTTTGGCCCCAACCTGTTTGACGAACTACGGTACTTAGATCCATTTGACGAAGCAGCGCCCAGCGCGACTCGCCAGCCAAACCCAGAGTTCTCGCTCAACATGCCGAAGTATGCGGGCGCATCCATCCTTCTTAGTCGAGAAAATTTCGGGTGTGGATCGAGCCGAGAGCATGCGGTGTGGGCGCTCGTCCAGTTCGGGATTCGCTGTGTTATCGCGCCGAGTTTCGCGGATATCTTCAAGAACAATGCGTTCAAAAGTGGCCTACTACCGATCGAGCTGAATGAGGCTGTGGTAGATAGGCTGTTTCAACAAAGTGCGGATCGTGACGGGGTAAGTCTCACGATCGATCTCGACAGCCAACAAGTAACACTGCCGGATGGTGCTCAGGTCGACTTCTCAGTCGATCCTTTCAGGCGCCACTGTTTACTCGAAGGGCTGGACGATATTGGTATTACGCTGCAGCGTGAAGATGCCATCACAGCTTTTGAGCGAAACCATCAACGAACCCAGCCTTGGTTGTTTAACGAGGTGAAACTCTGATGTCGCATCGTATTTTGCTGCTGCCTGGAGACGGGATCGGCCCAGAGGTGGTTGAGCAGGCGAGGCGTGTCCTCGTAGCAACCGCCGGGGTCTTTGATTTGGATCTAGTATTCGACTCGGCAGATCTCGGTGGTGTAGCAATCGACCGCCATGGAGACCCATACCCAGAGACGACTCGGTTACTTGCGAGAGAGGCCGACGCGATTCTACTTGGCGCCGTCGGCGGTCCTAAATGGGATACGCTGCCGGCTGGGGAAAGGCCTGAGCGCGGCTTGTTGGCGATTCGCTCCGATTTAGACCTGTTTTGTAATCTGCGTCCTGCCATGTTGTACCCGCAGCTTGCGGATGCTTCTAGCCTTAAACCTGAGCTTGTTGCGGGTCTCAATCTGCTGATTGTTAGAGAACTCACTGGAGGGATTTATTTCGGTGAGCCGCGAGGCGTGGAAACTTCAGCCGACGGTGTCAGAAGGGGTTTTAATACGGACGTCTACGATGAGGGTGAGATCGGTCGAATCGCTCGATTAGCGTTCCAGTTTGCTCAAAAACGAAACGGTGGACTATGTTCGGTAGACAAGGCCAATGTTTTGGAAGTGACTATGCTTTGGCGCGACGTGGTTACTGAGGTCTCCGCAGAATTCCCAGAAATCGAGTTGAGCCACATGTATGTCGATAATGCCGCGATGCAACTAGTGCGTGAACCGAAGCAGTTTGACGTGGTTCTGACTGGCAATCTATTCGGCGATATTTTGTCAGATACGGCTGCCATGTTGACTGGCTCAATCGGAATGTTGCCATCGGCCTCACTGAACGCAGAGTCCCGAGGGTTGTACGAGCCAGTTCATGGCTCTGCACCTGATATTGCGGGCGCCGGCAAGGCAAACCCGCTGGCAACCATTCTGTCGGCTGCCATGTTACTGCGCTATTCACTCGATGAGGGTCCCGCCGCAGATGCTATTGAGGCGGCGGTAGAACACGTATTAAACGAGGGTTTACGTACCCTGGATATAGCGACCAGCCCCGCTGACGCCGCGACCACGGAAGCCATGGGCGACGCCGTAGTCGCCGCTATTACAAGCCTGTCTTAATGTCTGGAGAAATTTGGTGAAGACTTACAATGTAGCCATTGTTGGTGCTACTGGCGCCGTTGGGGAGGTCCTGCTCGAGCTATTAGAGGAGCGCAATTTTCCTGTCGAAAATTTATATCTTCTTGCGTCTGAGCGATCAGCTGGCACTAGCCTGTCATTCAAAGGTAAGCGCATCACCGTTCAAAATCTGGCTGAGTTTGATTTCTCGCAGGCGGATATCGGTCTGTTCTCTGCCGGCGGCTCAATTAGCGAAGAGTTCGCGCCCAAGGCGGCGGCGGCTGGATGCGTGGTCATCGACAACACCTCGCACTTTAGGCGTGATGACAACATTCCGCTGGTGGTGCCCGAGGTAAATCCTCACGCCATAGCGAACTATACTGAAACGAACATCATCGCTAACCCGAATTGTTCGACCATCCAGATGCTGGTTGCGCTTAAGCCAATTCATGACGCAGCAGGCATAGCACGTATCAATGTCGCGACGTATCAGGCGGTCAGCGGCACTGGAAAGTCTGCAATCGAGGAGCTGGCAAGCCAGACAGCACGTCTTCTTAACGGTCAGCCGGCAGAGGCAAAGGTGTACCCAAAGCGTATCGCGTTCAACGCACTGCCTCACATTGATACGTTTCAGGACAATGGATACACCCGTGAAGAAATGAAAATGGTTTGGGAAACCCAAAAAATTCTCCAGGATGACTCGATTTTGGTGAACCCCACTTGCGTTCGTGTTCCCGTTTTCCACGGTCACTCGGAGGCCGTGCACATCGAAATGCACGAGTCATTGAGTGCGGAGCAAGCTAGAGCGCTTCTCGAGGCGGCGCCGGGCGTTCAAGTGATCGATGAGCGACAAGACGGCGGTTATCCAACCCCTGTCTCTGACGGAGCAGGTGCCGATCCTGTGTTCGTAGGCCGTATTCGCTCTGACATTAGTCATGAGCGCGGGCTCAACCTCTGGGTGGTCTCCGATAACCTTCGTAAAGGTGCAGCGCTGAACTCCATTCAGATTGCAGAAGTTCTCGTCGAAAAATACCTCTGACAAGTCATCCAGATCGCGGTTAGTATAGGGGCGTTTGGGGGTTTTGATCGGTCACTATGAACACATACCGCATTAAGCTTGTAGCACTGCTCTGGTGGGTCTTGCCGGGATCGTCACTGGCCATTGGTATTGGTGATATGACAGTAACTTCGTATATCAATCAGCCACTGCAGGCCAATATTGCAGTGCTGCAACCCGACGGACTTTTGGAGTCTGAGGTCATTGCCAGCTTAGCGTCTCCGGATGATTTCGATCGTCTGGATCTTGAGCGTCATTACTCACTTAATGCGCTGCGTTTCGCAGTTGACTTCTCTCGATCATCTCGTCCGGTCATCACGGTAACGACCGATGATCCTGTGTTGGAACCCTATTTGAGCTTTCTCTTAGAGCTTAAATGGCCAGAGGGGCGTGTTTTACGGGAGTACACGGTTTTCCTGGATTTGCCGCCCAGACGCACGAGCGAATCAGCGTCAGACTCTAAACGTCGCGACCGACAATCGTTTGGTGAAGTGGCGATGGATCAGTATCGTGTGGCGCCCAATGACACCCTGGGCGGCATAGCCGCTGCTCTGAGGCCCTCGGAGCTTACAATCGACCAGATGATGCTGGCGATAAAGTCCGCTAACCCAAACTCGTTTATGCGGGACAATATTAATGGCATCCGTGTGGGCGTTTTGTTGGACATTCCCTCTGATTTTTCGGATGTGCCGAGTGCAAGAGCAGCGAGTCGTGAAGTGGCGAATGAGTGGGATCGTTGGAGAGCACCGAGGTCACGTGGACTGCGAATTGTTGCTGATAATGAGTTGCTTGACGTCGCTGAGACCACGGCAGCCCCAGTTCAGAGCGAAGCGCCAACTGTCGACGAAGTAGCGGCGGTAAACAATGCACCTGGTTCAGCGTCTGAGCCGGTTTCCGTTAACTCTGATTTGGCGGAGATTGAGGCTCGACTACTGACACTGGGTGAGCAGTTAGCGGACATACAGGCGGTAGTGGCGACTAAGGACGCAGAGATTGCTCGATTAAAGTCTGAACTCGCTCAGCGACCATTGGTAAGCCCAGCTTCTCAGGATGATAGCGGACCAGCTCCGGCGGTCGCTTCTCCCAACCAGACTGTGCCTGAAAAGTCGAGTGCATGGACAGGGGTTGTCTGGGTGCTCTTAGGTGCTCTATTGGTTGGCGTGATTTGGTTCATTAGGCAGCGAAGACAAGAATATGAGGAGGGGGCGACAAGCCAAATAGGCGAGATGGAGCAAGCGCGAGACGAATTGCAGAGTGATGTTCTTTTACCCGTGCCTCAAGAGATAAAATCTGCCGAGCCGTCTCCATCGTCAGCTGGTTCTGAGCGCGGGTATGGGGAATCCTTGCTGACTGGCTATGCGGCTGATCAGACGCTTGCCGATGCGGTTGCCGAAGCCGATATCTACGTTGCCTATGGGCGTCACCAACATGCGCTGGATACGCTTGAGGCAGCGTCAGCTGCAGAGCCAAACAAGGCGTTGGGGCTCTTGAAGATGTTGGATATTTACCTGTCTCTGGATCGAATCAGCGAAGCCAATGGCTTGCTCGCGCTGATAGAGCGTACTGGCGATACGGCGGCACTAGAGAGTGCGGAATCACGCCTCAAGGGCGTCCAGGCAACGCTGGAGGGTGATAACGCAGCCCATGATTTAGCTGCATTGAATGTGCCCGAGTCCATTGAAGCAGAAGTCGACGAAACACTAGATATATCCCTTGATCTTGAGTTCCAGGAAGCCGCGAGCCCCGTCGTCGAAGAGGCCGAGACCGACACGTCCGGTGCATTAGATGCAGAAGATCCGGCTGAGACCGCATTAGACCTGGCTCTCGCTTACATCGACATGGGTGATAAAGCCGGTGCAGCCGAGTTATTGCAGACGGTGCTTTCCTCGGGAGATGAGGCGCAGCGTGAGCACGCGCAGTCGTTGTTAGACAGCCTCGAATAAGCTCAATGAAATTCTCGGATGAAAGGCTCGAGCCCGGCACTCGAATCGCGTTGCGTGTCGAGTACGATGGAAGGGCATTCAACGGTTGGCAAGCTCAAACAAAGCTGGCTGTGCCCACGGTGCAGGAGACCTTGGAAGCAGCGCTGAGCATTATTGGCAATCAGCCAATCCGCACCTGGTGCGCTGGACGCACAGACACAGGTGTTCACGCATCCGGCCAAATCGTTCACTTCGAAGACCCTGTCGGGCGCAGCCTGAAGTCCTGGGTATTGGGCGTCAATAGTGAGCTACCAGACACCGTTTCAGTTCACTGGGCTGGGTCGGTTGCCAGTGATTTTCACGCACGTTTCAGTGCTGTTTCACGGCGCTATCAATATATTATCGCCAATACACAGACTCGATCGGCACAACTCTCGGGTTTGGTTACCTGGTATCGACGTCCGCTCAGTGCGGAAGCGATGCACCAATGTGCACAAGTGCTCCTCGGCGAACACGATTTCAGCGCTTTTAGGGCGGCAAGCTGTCAGAGCACTACGCCGTGGCGTTACTTATCTGAAATATCTGTCACTCGCCAAAGCGATTTTGTGATTGTTGAGCTCGAGGCCAATGCCTTTCTGCATCACATGGTACGAAACATCGTGGGAAGTCTAATGTTGGTTGGGGCGGGCCTTAAGACGCAAACGTGGTTCGAACAGATATTTATTGGCAAAGATCGAACGAAATCTGGGGACACTGCGAGCAGTGCGGGTCTTTACCTGGTCTCAGTGGGCTATCCCGAGGACTGCGGTGTGCCCGCGGGCCCCAAAGCAGCAACACTGCTGTCTCACAGTGTTTGATACAATAGCCGGCTTTCTTCAAGGGTATCGACGTGCAAGTAAAGATTTGCGGCATTACTAACAGTGAAGATGCGCGCGCGGCCGTTGATGCGGGTGCTGATGCCATCGGGCTCATTTTTTACAAGGGTAGCAAGCGTTGTATCGATGAGCAGCGCGCCGCCGATATCGTTGCACACGTGCCTCCCTATACATCGATCAACGCCTTGTTCGTTAATCCGACGGAAGCTGAAGTTCGCAAGGTGCTCTCAACGGTTGATGTGTCTCAGATTCAGTTTCATGGTGAGGAGTCATCGGCTTTTTGCGAACAGTTCGACCATCCCTATGTCAAAAGCATCCCGGTGGTCGATGCGGCGCGAATGAAGGCATTGATCGCTGATCACACGAATGCCAGAGCCTTCTTATTCGACACTCATGTGCCGGGAGAGCACGGTGGAACCGGCAAAACCTTTGATTGGACAAAAATGCCCGAGAAAAATATTGGACATCGCATCCTTTCGGGCGGTTTAGACACGGAAAATGTCGCAAAAGCGATTAGAATAACGCGTCCGGATGCGGTGGACGTCAGCAGTGGCGTTGAAACGCAGCCCGGAATTAAAAATCACGAGACGCTAGTACGTTTTATTGCCGCCGCAAAGCGGGCCGGTAGGGACCTTGCATTATGACGATTGATATTAACCCTGACCTATACGCACAGGTGCCAGATGAGCACGGGCGCTTTGGTATTTACGGTGGTAAGTTTGTCGCTGAGACACTCATGTCTGCGTTGGCCGAGCTAGAGAGCCTGTATAACGATCTGAAAGACGATCCAGTGTTTCTTCGCGAGTTTGATCTCGATCTCGCGCATTACGTGGGAAGACCATCGCCACTTTACGAAGCAGCGCGCTGGTCAGACATGATTGGTGGCGGAAGAATCTTCCTCAAGCGTGAGGATCTGAACCACACGGGCGCCCACAAGGTGAATAACACCATCGGGCAGGCGTTGCTCGCGAAATACATGGGAAAGAAGCGCGTCATTGCCGAGACCGGCGCGGGCCAGCACGGTGTGGCAAGTGCCACCGTTGCAGCTCGTTTGGGTTTGGAATGTCATGTCTTCATGGGCGAGGAAGATGTGCGGCGACAGGCTTTGAACGTCTATCGCATGAAGCTGCTGGGTGCTGAAGTCATTCCCGTAACATCGGGTTCTAAAACCCTGAAAGATGCAATGAACGAAGCATTACGCGACTGGGTGACTAACGTCGATAACACCTTCTACATCATTGGGACCGTCGCGGGGCCCCATCCGTATCCGATGCTCGTGCGAGATTTCCAGAGTGTCATTGGTCGAGAGGCTCGCGCGCAGTCGCTTGCTATGACCGGTAAGCTCCCTGACGCGCTAGTCGCTTGCGTTGGCGGTGGCTCGAATGCCATTGGGCTTTTTCACCCGTTCCTTAGCGATAACGACGTTGCGATGTACGGCGTTGAAGCGGGTGGTAAGGGCGTTGAAACCGGTGAGCATGCGGCGCCACTAAGTGCCGGCATTCCCGGTGTCCTTCATGGCAATCGCACCTACTTGATGCAGGATGAGAACGGGCAGATTATGCACACCCATTCGGTGTCAGCGGGCCTTGATTATCCGGGTGTGGGACCAGAACACGCTTGGCTGAAGGATATCGGTCGCGTTAATTATGTTGATGCTACTGACACGGAAGCTTTAGCTGCATTCCATCGCGTCACGCGAGTAGAGGGCATTATGCCCGCGCTGGAGACAGCGCATGCACTCGCTTATGCTGAGAAGCTTGCCGCTGAAATGACGCCGGATCAGCACATCATTGTCAACCTTTCGGGTCGCGGCGATAAAGATATTCTGACCGTTGCTGAAATCGACGGCATTGATCTGGGGACTCGTTAATGTCGCGTCTTGGTCCTCTCTTTGACAGACTTCGCGCGGAAAATCGCCGCGCCGTGATTCCCTACCTGGTGGCGGGGGACCCCGACGAGGCGTTAACGGTGCCTTTGATGCACAGTTTGGTCGAGGCGGGTGCCGACATCATTGAAGTAGGGGTGCCGTTTTCAGATCCAATGTCCGAGGGCCCTACAATTCAGAAGGGTCATGAGCGAGCGCTAGAAGGAGGCACGAGTCTTCTTTCAACGCTTGCATTGGTGAAGCAGTTTCGTGAAACAAATACAGAAACCCCGTTGGTGTTGATGGGGTATGCAAATCCACTTGAGCGCAAAGGTTACGCTGCTGTGGCCGATGCCTGTGCTGAAGCAGGTATTGATGGTTTGATCACGGTAGACCTCCCTCCAGAAGAAGTCGCGGCGATGAACGCCGAATTACAGCGCCAAAACATCGATAATATTTTTCTGATCTCACCGACCACAAGTGATGAACGTGTCGCCACAATTACGGCCCAAGCCAGTGGATTCATCTACTACGTTGCACTCAAGGGCGTCACAGGGGCAGGTCACCTAGACACGGATGCGGTTGAGGCGCATCTAGCCACCATACGGCAGCATACGAGCCTGCCGGTTGCCGTTGGTTTCGGTATTAAAGATGCAGACACTGCAGCGACAGTCGCGGGATGCGCTGATGCGGTTGTGGTCGGTAGTGCATTGGTTGATCTTGTAGCTAACGACCTCAGCAGTGGCGGGTCTTCCACTAGTGCCATTTCTGGGGCACATTCATTGATCTCAAGCATCCGAAACGGCGTAAATTTGGCAACTTCCAACTAAAACCGTCAACGACGTATACTGCGCACCGTGATGTGCAGGGGGCCAAAATGAGCTGGATCGATAAAATTATTCCCGCGGGTGTGCGGAAAACGGACGGGGATAAAAAGGCGAGTATTCCCGAGGGGTTGTGGCGCAAGTGCGTTAAGTGCGATGCCGTACTCTATCGTCCCGATCTGGAGCGTAATGCTGAGGTTTGCCCTAAATGTGATCACCACATGCGCATCACCGCGCGTCGACGGCTGGACCTCTTTTTAGATGATGCCGAACGAACTGAACTGTTTGCCGACCTTGAAACGGTTGATCGGTTGAAGTTCAAAGATAAAAAACGCTATCGAGACCGCCTGACTACGGCGCAGAAAAGTACCGGTGAGAAAGATGCGATCATTGCATTCCGAGGGACACTCCACGGCATGGAGGTTGTCGCAATATCGTTTGAGTTCAACTTTCATGGCGGGTCCATGGGCTACGCCGTGGGTGAGAAGTTTACGCGTGCTGCTGGAGTCGCTCTTGAGAACGGCATACCACTGATTTGTTTTGCCGCCTCAGGTGGCGCGCGCATGCAGGAAGCGCTGATTTCATTGATGCAAATGGCGAAAACATCTGCTGTGATCGAGCGGATGAAGGCCGCCGGTGTGCCTTACGTGTCGGTCATGACGGACCCGATTTATGGCGGTGTGTCTGCCTCGCTAGCGCTCTTGGGCGATATCAATGTTGCGGAGCCTGATGCTCGTGCCGGGTTTGCGGGCCCTAATATTATTGAGCAGACGATTCGGCAGAAGTTGCCTCGTGGCTTCCAGCGAAGTGAGTTTCTTCTTGAGCATGGCGCCATCGATATGATCATTCCACGGTCTGATATGCGAGACACGCTAGCTCGGGTTCTCGCGAAGTTCACCAACGCACAGCTCGCTTCATAAGTTAAATCGGGGGTAGTTTTGGATCTTGCCGCGTGGCTTGAACGCCTCGAGCAATTACATCCCTCTGCGATTGACCTTGGCCTAGCCCGTTGTGGTGAGGTCGCGCGGCGTCTCGACCTGGTGGATACAGCTGTTACTACTATTACAGTAGCGGGTACCAATGGTAAGGGCAGCACCGTTGCCGTCATGGAAGCCATATTATGCGCCAGAGGTGAACGTGTTGGTGCGTTTACATCCCCACACCTAGTCCGATACAACGAGCGCATTCGTGTCGAAGGCGCAGAGGTGTCAGATGCACTTATTGTGGAGGCCTTCGAAGCCATCGAGATGGCGCGATCGGACATTTCGCTCACCTATTTCGAATTCAACACGCTCGCCGCGCTGTGGATTTTTAAAAAGCTTGATGTGGCCTTCCAGCTTCTTGAGGTCGGCTTGGGCGGCAGATTAGACGCGGTGAATATCGTCGATGCCGATGTGGCAGTTGTCACCGCCATCGGTTTAGACCACCAAGAATGGTTAGGCTCGGACGTCGAGACCATTGCTATTGAAAAATGCGGCATTGCACGTGACGGACATGCCTGCGTTGTCGCCGACTCCTCGGCACCTGTCTCGGTATCGACAGAACTAGAAAGAATCGGTGCTTGTGAAGTACGAGCGCTGCGCGATTACTCTTTCGGCGACACCTATTTTGAGAGTCCAAAGGCGGGTTCAATTGCCTGGTCATTGCCAGCAGGCATTCTTCCTTTGAATGCCGCCGCAGGCCTAAGAGCGCTCGGTGCTGCTGGTGTTGGGGTCACCGAAGAGCTTGTTGCTGCGGGCATGAAGCGTCTTGTGCTCAAAGGAAGGCGAGAGTCTTTTCGCCTCGGTAACATCGATATTGTTCTTGACGTCGCCCACAACCCCGATGCCGCGGTGGAACTCAGAAAATTCCTCGATCGCCAAACAGCGACGCAAACGACGACAGCCGTCTTTGCTGTCATGTCCGACAAAGACTGCCGTGATATGATCGCGGCGGTCGAGCCAGTCATCGATAAATGGTATCTACCGACAGGCATCGGCGGAGCGCGCGGGCAGTCACCGGAGGTAGTTGAAGCGCTTATTTCCGGAGCGGCACACGTTACACCAACGTTCGAATCGGCCTTTGAAAGCGCCATGGGAAGTCTGGCGGATGGCGGCAGACTCGTTATTTTTGGCTCATTTTTCACCGTGGGAGAAGGTATGAAAGCGCTTGATAGCGTGCGTCTGTCGCCACTGGATGGTCAATCGTGATTAAGCAGCGTTTTGTCGGCTTTGTGGTGCTTGTTGCGATTGCAGTCATCTTCTGGCCCATCGTATTTGTTACGCCAGACGATTCCGATGATTTTGAGCTCCCTGTCTTCGAAATGCCCCCAAAACCTGCGGTCGCGGTGTCTGAGCGTCGTGAGCCGGTACTCGATAAAGTAGATCAATCGAATCTGCCTGAGATACCGGAGCGGCAGCCACCAATCGTTCAACCTGTTGATATCGCATCTCCAATGCCTGATATGGCTCTCGTGGACGCCGACGAGGAACCTGAGCAGCAGGCGTCGGCATTGGAGAGAGCAACATTTGACGATCAAGGCCTTCCCGTCAGCTGGGAGCTTCAGGTAGCAACCTTCAGTACCGCTCAACGAGCCGAAGAAATCGCGCTGGAATTACGAAATAAAGGGCACAAAGCCTATGTGTCTGCTGTTACCATAGACGGCAAGATGCTGTTCCGAGTGCGAATCGGTCCAAAAATGCAAAAGCAGCGATTGCAAGATCTTCAGCCTGGCATTGACGCTTATTACGGCGTCGAGTCATCGATCATTCGATTCGGGGTATAGGCGACCTCATGGAAGACTCAATAATGGATCTCGTTGAGCACTTTAATCAGTTCGACTGGATCGTCGTTGCTGTCGTTTGTATCTCCGCTGGGTATGGTCTTATCCGTGGGTTTGCCCGAGAGGCGACCTCCTTTCTAGGCTGGGTTGGTGCTTTCTTCCTCGCCAATATTCTGGCCTTACCCGTTGCCGACACCATGGCGGATCTCATTGATGATCGATCGTTCAGGTATCTTGCTGCCTGGAGTTTGGTGTTCGTATCTGTTGTTTTTCTCTTCGGTAGTGTCGGGCGGGTTTTATCCAACCAGATGCGACAGCCGGGGTTAAATTTCGGTAATCGGTTTTTAGGTGCAGCGTTTGGTCTCGCGCGTGGCGCTGTTATTTCAGCGATACTGCTACTGATGCTGAAAGGTTTACTTCCAAGGTCGGAAGATTCAATGCTTGACGAATCGCAACTGGTCGAACACATCGAGGTTATCTCTGAATGGTTAGCAGACAACTTTGAAGACATACTCGATGGGGATGCGGCGCCTCTAGTGGAGGAAACTATCACTAGCGGCAATATGCTTTAGGAGCAACTCACATGTGCGGCGTTGTGGGAATTTCATCAAATGAGAGCGTGGCTGCGGACATTTATGACGCATTGACCATGCTGCAGCATCGTGGCCAAGATGCCGCGGGCATTATGACCTGCCATAAGGGCCAGTTCCTTCAGCGCAAAGGGGAAGGGCTAGTTCGAGACGTCTTCCAAGCCAATCATATGCAGCAACTGGCAGGTAATTTCGGCCTTGGACATACGCGCTATCCCACGCAAGGGAGTTCTGGCTCAGCGCTAGCTCAACCCTTTTACGTCAACTCTCCCTACGGAATTGCGCTGGCACACAATGGCAACCTTACGAACTCGGCGGCCTTGTCCGAGGAGTTGTATCAAACCGACTTGCGCCATCTGAACACCGATAGTGACTCGGAAGTCTTATTGAACGTCTTTGCACACGAATTGCAGCGACAGGGTAAATTGATTCCTTCGGCGGAAGATGTATTCAACGCTGTAACAACGTTACACACGCGTTGTGAAGGCGGCTATGCGGCGATCGCGATGATCGCAAACGTCGGTTTAGTGGCGTTTAGGGATCCAAATGGCATAAGACCCCTGGTGGTTGGGGTTAAAAATCAGGGCGATCACAAAAGTTATATGTTGGCTTCAGAGAGTGTCGCTCTTGACGTATTAGGTTACCGGCTTATAGGCGACGTGGACCCCGGCGAGGCCTTGTTCATTGATGCCAGTGGGGAGCTTTTCCGAAGACAGTGTGCGGCTGAGCCCAAGTTAAAACCTTGCATCTTCGAACACGTTTACTTTGCTCGCCCTGACTCATTGATGGATGGCATTTCTGTCTACAAGACTCGGATGCGTCAAGGCGAGCGGCTAGCACATAAAATCATGCGTGAGCGCCCCGATCATGACATTGACGTCGTGATACCGATTCCTGACACCAGCAGAGTTGCGGGTCAGGCACTCGCGCATGAGCTCGGCGTGAAGTTCCGCGAGGGCTTCATGAAAAACCGTTACATTGGTCGAACATTTATCATGCCGGGACAGACCCAACGTCGGAAATCAGTGCGGCAGAAGTTGAATCCGGTGCCGCTCGAGTTCGAGGGCAAAACCGTGCTCCTGGTCGACGACTCGATCGTTCGTGGCACCACGTGTCAACAAATCATCCAGATGGCCCGCGATTCTGGCGCAAAACGGGTCTATTTTGCCTCGGCGGCGCCGCCTGTCCGCTATCCCAACGTCTACGGCATCGATATGCCAACGGCATCAGAGCTCGTAGCTCACGGTAGAACCGTCGAACAGATTTCTGAGCACATTGGGGCTGACTGGCTGATATATCAGGAGATAGACGATCTCATTGAGTGCTCCCGAGAAGGAAATTCTCTAGTGGATGGCTTCGAGTTATCGGTCTTCGATGGTCAATATCAAACCGGTGTCATTGACGACGCCTATCTCACAGGCCTCAGTGATGCTCGTTCGGATAACTCGGTTGATCGTGCTGATGGCGCGCTTGTTGGCCTTCATAACCGGAGTTAATCGGTGTCAAACGAGTGGTTAAAAGAGGCTGGTTTTGAAACACTGGCTATTCGAGAGGGACTAATACCGGGATTCGAGCAAGAACATTCCGATCCGATCTACGCTACGTCGAGCTTTGTTTTCGAATCGGCTGAGCAGGCCGCGGCGACATTTTCGGGCGAGCGTGACGGTAATACGTACTCGCGTTTTTCTAATCCTACGGTGTCTGTCTTTGAAAACCGACTCGCCGCCCTGGAAGGGGGGCAAGAGGGTGTAGCTACCAGCTCAGGTATGGCCGCGATTCTGACGCTCTGCCTGACCGTGCTGCGGGCGGGCGATCATGTAATCTGCTCACGCAACGTCTTCGGAAGTACTGTAGGTCTATTTAATAACATACTGACTAAGCTGGATATTTCTGTCACGTTTGTGGCACTTCGCGAGCTCGATGAGTGGCGAAACGCGGTTACTCCGAATACCAAGCTTTTCTTTTGCGAGACGCCCTCGAACCCGCTATGTGAGGTTGGAAATATCCGAGAAATTGCGAATATTGCGCATGACTCGGGCGCGCTACTTGCCGTTGATAACTGCTTTTGTACACCTGCGTTACAACGTCCACTGTCTCTCGGGGCCGATGTGGTGATGCACTCAGCAACCAAATATCTCGATGGTCAGGGTCGGGTGCTGGGAGGTGCTTTAGTTGGCTCTGAGGAGTTAATGGCTGAGGCCCGAGGCTTTGTCCGTGTATGTGGCCCATCGATGAGCCCCTTTAACGCCTGGATATTCAGCAAAGGGCTCGAAACACTGCAACTGCGAATGGACGCTCACAGTCAGCGCGCACAAGCCCTGGCAGAGTGGTTAGAAGCACATGCTGGGGTGAAAAAAGTCAATTATTGCGGTCTAGCGTCGCACCCTGATCACGCGTTGGCGGCGTCTCAGCAGTCGGCCTTTGGCGGCGTCCTGTCATTTGAGGTTGATGGCGGGCGCGACAGGGCATGGGGGTTTATTAACGCGGTTCGACTGATGTCCCTAACAGCGAATTTGGGCGACGTTAAAACCACGGTATGTCACCCCGCATCAACAACGCATGGACGATTAACTGATGAGCAGAAGCAGCAAGGTGGTATTACCCAGGGCTTGATACGGATTGCAGTTGGACTTGAGGACCTCGAGGATCTCAAGCGTGATTGTGAGCGGGGTTTTGCTGCCATTTCGGCATAGTGGCCAACAGACGTGTTTCATACTTTCGTCAGGTATAAAAAAAGCACCCTGTAGGGTGCTTTTTTTTGGGCGAAATTGTGATCAAGCGACTTCTTCAATAAGCGTTGCCGCAATTTTTTGCCCGTCATCGGCCAGGGCCTGGAAACTTTGGATCTCGTTGAAATTCATGTACCGGTAAATTTCACCTGCCATCGAATCCAATTCATCCGCGTAGGTCATGTACTCCTCTGGTGTGGGGAGGCGCCCAAGAATGGCGCCTACGGCAGCCAGCTCCGCCGATGTGAGGTAGACATTCGCGCCTTCACCCAGCCGGTTAGGGAAGTTTCTCGTCGAGGTCGATAAGACGGTCGATCTGGGCGCTACGCGTGCCTGGTTGCCCATGCACAACGAACATCCTGGCATTTCAGTTCGCGCTCCTGCGCGTCCAAAGATGGCGTAATAGCCTTCCTCCATGAGCTGATACTCGTCCATGCGGGTAGGCGGACAGATCCACATGCGTGCTGCAACACCGCCTGTATGCTGGTCAAGTAGTTTCCCGGTGGCTCTGAAGTGACCGATGTTAGTCATGCAGCTACCGATGAAGACCTCGTCGACCTGATCGCCTGCCACCTCACTGAGTAAGCGCGCGTCATCTGGATCATTGGGGGCACAGACGACGGGCTCAGTCACCTCGGCGAGGTCGATTTCGATGATAGCCGCGTATTCGGCATCTGCATCGGCCTCGAGTAACTCTGGGGTCTCGAGCCACTTCTCCATATTGCGAACGCGACGCTCCAACGTACGTGGATCGCCATAACCCTCGGCGATCATTGAACGCAGGAGGACAATATTTGATTTCAGATAGCTGCCAATCGTCGACTCAGAGAGCTTAATGGTGCAACCAGCCGCTGAGCGCTCAGCAGACGCATCAGAGAGTTCAAAGGCTTGTTCTACGGTCAGTTCTTCAAGGCCTTCAATTTCGAGGATACGACCCGAGAAGATATTCTTCTTGCCTTTCTTCTCGACAGTCAGCAGACCTTCTTGAATGGCATAGTAGGGAATCGCATGTACCAGATCACGCAAGGTGATTCCTGGCTGCATCTCGCCCTTAAAGCGTACAAGCACGGACTCTGGCATATCGAGCGGCATAACACCGGTTGCTGCGGCAAAGGCTACAAGTCCCGACCCCGCAGGGAAGGAAATGCCCAGAGGGAATCGTGTGTGCGAGTCACCGCCAGTACCAACCGTGTCAGGCAGCAGCATACGGTTCAACCAGCTGTGAATGATGCCGTCACCTGGACGAAGTGATACGCCGCCTCGGTTCCGGATAAAGTCTGGCAAAGAATGCTGTGTTTCGATGTCAACGGGCTTAGGGTAGGCCGCTGTGTGACAGAAAGACTGCATGGTGAGATCCGCGGAGAAGCCGAGACACGCAAGATCCTGCAGTTCGTCCCGTGTCATAGGCCCCGTGGTGTCCTGAGAACCAACAGTCGTCATTTTGGGCTCGCAGTAGGTGCCGGGTCGAATTCCTTCAACACCACAGGCGCGCCCCACCATTTTCTGTGCGAGGGTGAAGCCCGCATTCGTCTCCTCGGGCATATCGGGCTTTCTAAAGAGGGTGCTCTCGCCCAAGCCCAGCGCTTCCCGTGCCTTAGCGGTCAAGCCACGACCGATAATGAGATTGATTCGACCACCGGCACGGACCTCGTCCAGCAATACGTCCGAGCGCAGCTCGAACTCGGAGATAACGTCACCAGCCTCGTTAAGAACCTTTCCGTCATAGACACGGATATCGATGATATCGCCCATGCCCATCTCCTCGACGGGCGCTTCGAAGACGAGAGCGCCTGCATCTTCCATGGTGTTGTAGAAAATCGGCGCAATTTTGCCGCCAATGCACACACCACCCATTTGCTTGTTGGGGACACCTGTTACAGGCTGACCGAAATACCACAAGACGCTGTTGGCGGCAGACTTTCTGGAAGAGCCAGTGCCTACGACATCGCCTACAAACGCGACGGGTAAGCCAGTCGCCTTCACCGCCTCAATTTGAGCCATGGGGCCGACTTTGCCGTGTTCTTCGGGCTCCAGTCCGTCGCGTGTCATCTTGTACATGGCACGTGCGTGGAGTGGGATGTCAGGTCGTGACCAGGCGTCAGGCGCCGGTGACAAGTCGTCCGTATTGGTCTCGCCAGTGACCTTAAACACCACCATCTTGAGGGACTCAGGTAACTCATCCCGCTTAGTAAACCACTCGGCGTCAGCCCAAGACTGCATGACTGACTGCGCGTTGGCATTGCCGTCCTTTGCGAGGGCCGCCACGTCATAAAAAGCATCAAACATGAGCAGTGTGTGCTTGAGTTCTGTTGCTGCTTGCTCGCCCAGCTCACCGTCGCTTAGGAGTTTTACCAAAGTCTCGATGTTGTAACCGCCGTGCATGTCACCCAAAAGGTCGACTGCCGTCACTTTGTCAATCAAGGGACATTCAACATTACCGAGCGCAACATCCGACAAGAATGCGGCTTTAACGTAAGCGGCTTCATCAACACCTGGTGGAACACGGTTGGAAATTAGATCGACAAGATAGTCTTCTTCACCGGCGGGCGGCGCCTTTAATAGTTCCACCAAGTCTGCGACTTGCTGCGGTGATAGTGGTTTTGGTGGGATGTTCATAGCCGCACGGTCGGCTACATGATCACGATAAGCTTCAAGCACTGAATTTTCCTCTTCCCCAGAATTTGTGAGGGCGCTCGCTTTTGAAGGGCGCCTTGCTCTTTGGCGCGCAAATTATAGCTTGTGACCAGGTCTGTCGACAGCGATTCGATCAATTCTGTGCATTCATGCGATGTTTATCCTAGACTCTCGCGTCATGTCGACCGGCAACCCAACAAAAACGAACCCAAAGCCAATCAAGACGCCTTGTATTGGCGTCTGCTCAACAGGCATTGGTGATAGCGTCTGTCGCGGTTGCAAGCGGTTTAGCCACGAGGTCATTCACTGGAACGGCTACACCCAGGACGAAAAACGGGTCGTTGATCAGCGACTGTCTAAATTTTTATCGCAGGCCTGCGCCCACAAATGCACTGTCACCGACCGTGAGTTGCTGAAGTGGCAGCTTGATACGCAGCTGGTGAGATACAACGATGAGCACGATGAATACTGTTGGCTGTTTCAGCTGCTTAAGGCGGGTGCGAGTCAGATCAGTGATCCCAGTAAATACGGGTTCCGAGTTCATCCATCGTGGGCCGATCTAAGTCTCGTTGAGCTCCGTGATAAAATCGACGAGGATTTTTGGGTGTTGTCGACAGCCCATTACGATCGTTATTTAGCCACACCCGATCTTTTCGAAGACGTGCAGGGCTAAGCCATGCCATCCATCGTGGACCTGACGCCCGTGTTTGATTTTCTGCCGTGCCGGACGCCCGATGCTTGGTTATCAGCCGCGGTAAAGTCGTTGCCCGTATTGATGATTGATCATGCAAACTGTGAGAAGAAGGCAGCGGCTACCGCGATGTCGCTCATGCATCGTTACACCGACAATACACCGCTTCTTAACAAAATGTCGCGACTGGCCCGGGAGGAGCTGCGACACTTTGAGCAAGTGCTAAAACTGATGACACAGCGAGGTATCGCTTACGAGTCCGTAACAGCCTCTCGGTATGCGCAAACTCTCCGGGAAAAGGTTCGTAAAAAAGACCCACATAAATTAGTGGACACGCTTATCGTCGGAGCACTCATCGAGGCCCGCTCCTGTGAGCGTTTTGCGGCGTTAGCACCGTATGTGGATGACACGCTGCGAGACTTCTACACATCCCTGCTGAAAAGTGAGTCGCGCCATTTCGCCGACTACATCAGCCTGGCAAAAAATTTAGAGGAGGCAGTCGTTGTAGAGGACCGTCTCGCCTTGTTCCGCTCGCTGGAAAAGGAACTCATTGAAAGTGAGGATACTGAGATTCGCTTTCACAGCGGCGTGCCGATGGTTTGAAACTGGGGAGTTAAAGCGAGAACTCGCATAGCTCCAGCGATGTTCCTTGTTCTCGTAAACACCAGCCGGTCTTATTCCAGTCGCCCAACACGATTCGCTCGGCGTTTTGCAGTGGGTGTCGGCATGGTCTGTGCGTGTGACCGTGAATCAATCGTGTGACTCCGTGCTCCTCCATTACGGAGCGAACGGTAGCGTCGTTCACATCCATGATGTCTTCAGCCTTGTTACTCGCCGCCTCTTTACTCATGGTACGGAGTTGTCTTGCTAGCGCTCTTCGTTCTTCGAGTGACTTGCTTAACATTTCCGCCTGCCACTGGGGGTTGTGAGCGATGGCGCGGAACGCCAGATAATCGACGTCATCGGAGCAGAGTAGGTCACCGTGCATGAGTAGGGTGGATTCGCCAGCAACCTCTACACATATCGAGTCGCCAAACAGTTTTGCACCGAATTGGTCCAAATAGTTCTTACCAACGAGGAAGTCCCGGTTACCCCGGGTGAAGTAGATTTGCGTGCCACTGTCCGCGATCCGTTTCATGGAGTCGGCAAACCGCTGCGCTAGCGGACTGTCATCGTCATCCCCAATCCACGCTTCGAAGATGTCGCCCAACAAAAAAAGGCGATCGATATCGCCTTCTTGTCTCAGGAACGTTGTCAGTCCTTGTTCGATGTGCGGCGTATCCTCACTTAAATGGAGGTCGCTGATGAACAGGGATCGCGTCATGGTTAGTCGGAGAGCACCGTGACAGATTCAATAACGATAGGGTCGGTAGGGACATCTTGGTGACCGGCCTGACTGCCCGTAGGGACAACGCGGATCTTGTCGAGTACGTCTTCGCCCTCAACCACGCGACCAAATACGGCGTAGCCCCAGCCCTGCATGTTCTCTCCAGAGAAGTTCAGAAAGTCATTGTCTGAGACATTGATAAAAAACTGCGCTGTCGCAGAGTGGGGGTCCATTGTACGCGCCATGGCGATGGTGCCGCGGTCGTTCTTCAAGCCGTTATTAGCTTCATTTTGAATGGGCGCATTAGTACCTTTCTGGCGCATGTCGGTATCAAAACCGCCGCCTTGCACCATAAAATTGTTGATCACTCGATGGAAGATGGTGCCGTCGTAGTGCCCGCTCTGAGCATACTCGACAAAATTAGCAACGGTGGCTGGCGCTTTATCGGCATCCAGTTCCAATGTCATATCTCCGAGAAGCGTCTTCATTAATACGCGAGTCATCGCCATGGTTGATACTGCCTTTTTTGGGAAAGGGCGCATGATACAAGGTCAGCCTTTTGCATTCGAGTAAATTACTACCAGCCTGTCACCGTTGTTGGAAACTGACGTGACCGGTTTCGCTTGGTAAACTCGCGCCCACACATCAAGGGCGTCGCATGGACACAGAACCTCGCAGTAACTTTCTACGGACTCAAATTCAGAGCGATCTGGACGCTGGGGTTGTGGATCGAGTGGTCACTCGGTTTCCACCCGAGCCGAATGGCTTTTTACATATCGGCCACGCGAAGTCGATAACGGTAAATTTTGGACTCGCCCAACAATATGGTGGTGTCTGTAACCTGCGCTTTGATGACACCAACCCTGAAAAGGAGAGCCAGGTCTTCATCGATGCCATTCAGGCGGATGTGAAATGGCTGGGTTACGAGTGGGACGGTGAGGTCCGTTATGCGTCAAGTTATTTCCAGCAGTTTTATGAGTGGGCGCTCCATCTCATCGACGAAGGAAAGGCTTATGTCTGTGACTTGAGCGCCGATGAGGCACGTGATTACCGAGGCACATTGACCTCACCCGGTAAAAATAGCCCGTATAGGGATCGGTCAATCGACGAGAATCATGTCCTGTTCGCTGCAATGAAAGCAGGGGAGTTTGAAGATGGGTCCCGGGTGCTGCGCGCCAAGATCGATATGGCGTCTCCAAACATCAACTTGCGAGACCCAACGCTTTACCGTATCCGCCGAGTAGCACACCATCAAACGGGCGATGAGTGGGTTATCTATCCCACCTATGACTATGCGCATGGACAGGAAGATGCGATTGAAGGTATTTCGCATTCGATTTGCACCTTAGAGTTTGAGGATCATAAACCGTTGTATGACTGGTTTATTGATAATCTGCCGGTTCCCTCCAGACCGCGACAGTATGAATTTGCCCGCTTGAACGTGAACTACACGGTCACCAGTAAGCGGAAGTTGAAGCTTCTTGTCGATTCCGGCGTCGTTAGTGGCTGGGACGACCCGCGTATGCCAACCATTGCTGGGATGCGTCGGCGCGGCTACACACCCGCTGCCTTGCGGCATTTTTGCGAGGAGGTGGGCACATCGCGCTCTGACGGTGTGGTCGACGTCGCCATGCTGGAGAGTGCTGTCCGTAATGATCTTAATGTGTCCGCGCCGCGTGCCATGGCTGTATTGAATCCACTCAAGCTGCAGATCACCAACCTGGAAGCGCCTGAGGTGTTACTGGTGGCAAATCACCCGGCGGATGACACACAGGGTAAGCGCGAGGTGCAGTTCGGACCTGAGATCTGGATTGACAAGGATGACTTCCGGCAAGAGGCCAATAAGAAATTCAAGCGATTGGTTTTGGGTAAACGTGTCCGTTTGCGGGGCGGTTATGTCATCGAAGCAGAGCGATGTGACGTCGACGCTGACGGCGAGGTAACCGCGGTGTACGCGTCGATAGTGCCCCAAACCTTGGGTGAAGATCCGGACGACGGTGTAAAGGCTAAGGGCGTCATCCACTGGGTTGATGCTACGACCGGTATTTCGGCAGAAATTAGAAGCTACGATCGTCTCTTCACTGTGGAAGACCCATCAAAAGCAGACAACATGGATGATGTAATCAATCCGACGTCCCTCGTTGTCGGCCAAGCGATTGTCGAAGCTTCACTCGCCTCGGCGGACCCCGAAGATAGATTCCAATTTGAACGTGAGGGCTACTTTGTGGCCGATCGTTTTGACCACACGAGCGACAAGCCCGTGTTCAATAGAGTGATTGGGCTGCGTGATACATGGGCTGGTAATGACTGAACTGCTTCTCACAAACAGTGCAGGCGGAGGTAAATCCGTCTTCAAGCCCATCGATCCTGAGCATATCCGGATGTATGTTTGTGGCCCCACCGTTTACAACCTTGTGCACATTGGAAACGCGCGCCCGGTCGTGGTCTTCGATACCTTATTTCGGGTGCTGCAAGCGTTGTACCCCAAGGTAACTTACGCCCGTAACATCACGGACATAGACGACAAGATTATCGTTGCAGCGCGCGAGCGTGACACCGATATCATGACACTCACTGAGGAATTCACTGATAAGTTTCGCCAAGACATGGCGGCTCTGAACAATCTCGATCCCTCAATCGAGCCCCAGGCGACAGCCCATGTGGAAGCGATGTTGGATCTTGCCGCCCGGCTCATCGAACGCGGACACGCTTACGTCTCTGATGGCCACGTGCTCTTTGACGTAACATCCATGGAGGATTACGGCGCATTGAGTGGTCGTAACCTCGAAGACATGCTGGCAGGTGCGCGCGTAGAGGTGGCTTCTTACAAGCGGCATCCCGGTGACTTCGTGCTATGGAAACCGTCTACAGGCGATGATCCGGGGTGGGACAGCGATTACGGTCGCGGGCGGCCGGGATGGCACCTCGAGTGTTCGGCCATGATCCACCAGCACCTGGGCGACAACATTGATATTCACGGTGGTGGTAGGGATCTGATATTTCCGCACCACGAAAACGAGCGAGCACAAAGCTGCTGTGGTTACGGTGGGAGCTTTGTCGGAACCTGGATGCACAACGCCTACGTCGATATGGATGGTGAAAAGATGTCCAAGTCGCTGGGCAACGTGAGAACAGTGCGTGAACTATTGGAGCAGTACTCGGGCGAAACCCTTCGGTTCGCGCTTCTCTCGGCGCACTATCGCTCGCCACTCAATTTTTCAAGGGAGCTTCTGGATAACGCACAAGCCACCTTAGATGGCTTTTATCTCGCTCTGCGTAATGCGGGTGACACCCCAGCAGAGGTCTCAGAAGCACATCTTTCACCGGTCTTTAACGCGCTTCTTGATGATTTGAATACGCCTGCGGCGATTGCCGAGCTTCACCAGCTGGCAAAAGTGCTCAACAAGGCGTCAGAGAGTGAAAAAGCCGCGGCAAAGGCGGCTTTACTGGCTGGTGGCGCCGTATTGGGAATACTGTCCGAAGATCCTGTCGCATGGTTGTCAAAATCGGATTCCGATAGCGATGGTTTAACTTCGGAGGTCATAGATCAAATGCTCATCGACCGTGCCGAGGCAAAAGCCAATAGAGATTTTTCGCGAGCCGACGCCATTCGGGATGAGCTCAATGCAGCGGGTATTATCATTGAGGATAGCGCGTCAGGTGCTACCTGGCGGCGTGGGTAAGCTCTAATTCAACTACGAGTGATGCACCTGTTGTAAGAATGCTAATAGGGCTTCATTCACTGCGTCAGGTGCCTCCTCCGCGGTCCAGTGACCGACATTCGGTAGCTCTTGTGCCATCAGCAGATTGTCGTAGTTCTTTCGCACATGATCGATAAACGAGGTACTCAGCGGAACGAAGCTACTGACAGGATCTAATTCACCAGTAATGAAAAATGCGGGTTGTTGGATTCTTGCGCCGTCTAAGTGTGCAAGTTCGTGCCAATCTAAATTTTGCGCTCGATAGCGGTTGTAGGGACCTCGTTTCCCACTCAACTCAAACTGCGATGTCAGATAGTCCAGGTCATCTTGCGAGAACCAATTTGGAAAGCTGTCGAAGCGAGTCATACCGTCCAGTAACTGGGCGTTTGGTGGCTTTATACCTATGAATCCGCCTTCCTCGTTTGCGCGCTGATGATGCATGCCTCGAGCATCAATGGCGGTGTATACCAGGAACAAAGATTTTGCTACGTCAGCTTCAAACTCTGCCTCAGCAATTCCCTCATTCAGGAAGTACAGCTGGTAGAAAAAGCGATCCTTGTAAAGTTCACGCCATAAATCCAATGTAGGTAACGGTGGTCGGGTCAAATGGGGAACAGAGAGCGAACCCGTTGCATAGACGCGATCCGGATAGAGTAGGGCTGTGGTCAATGCAATGGGCCCACCCCAGTCATGCCCGATTGTGATAAAACGATCAAACCCTAAAGCGTCGCCAATGCCCACGACATCGGCGGCGAGCTCCTTCAGGGTGTAGGCCTCTACTGCATGGGGTTTATCTGATTCACCATAGCCCCGCACATCGTAAGCCACTGCGGTATAACCGGCGTTTGCGAGAGCCGGGATTTGGTGACGCCAGCTATACCAGCTCTCGGGCCAGCCATGGCAAAGAACAACCAAAGGACCACTGCCTTGCATGGCAAGTCGCAACTTAATGCCGTTGGCAGTGACGGTCTTAAACTTAATGTCCGAGAGCAAGTCGAGCCCCTCCGGTTGCACTGTACTCACCCCAGTGCTTTTTCTCCGGATTCTACCGTTTGCATGATCAGAGTATTGATAGTCATTGGACCAACACCACCCGGGACAGGTGTGTAGGCCGAGACTCGATCAACCAATGGGCCGAGTTCAATATCACCGATCCCACCCGGGTGATACCCCGCGTCCACAACAACGGCACCGTCTTTTATCCAGTCGGCGCGAATAAACTCGGGTCGCCCGACAGCGCCAACGATCACATCGGCTTGTCGAATGTGCGATTCGAGATTTTGCGTTCTGGAGTGGCAAATGGTTACGGTTGCGTTCGCCTGGAGCATCATCATGGCCATCGGTTTGCCGAGAATGGGACTTCTCCCAACAACAACAGCGTGCTTACCTGAGAGTTCAATCTCATAGTGCTCCAGAAGACGCATGATGCCTTGTGGCGTTGCACACCCGTAAGCTGCTTCACCCATGCTCATCCGACCGAAGCCCAAGCAGGTCACGCCGTCGACGTCTTTCTCGAGCGCAATCATATCGAAGGCAGCTCGCTCATCGATGTGAGCGGGGACAGGGTGCTGAAGCAAAATACCATGAACGTCGGGATTCGCGTTGAGTTGCTCGATTTCTCTTAGCAAGTCATTGGTCTTAATAGAAGCGGGGAGTTCGATGGCTAATGACTCCATGCCGATGCGTCTGCACGCATTCGCTTTCATCTTGACGTAGGTGGCGGAAGCAGGATCATCGCCCACCAAAATGGTGGCGAGCACAGGTGTTCTATCGCCTGTATTTGCTTTGAGCGATGCGACACGCTCCGAAAGATTAGCCTCGGTTAGTTGCGCGACGTGTTTTCCATCCAGAAGCGTGGCCGGCATGAGAAGTCCCCCCCTATTTTTTGGCGCGATTGTGTCAGAATTCAAATGTAGGCGAAAGGCGATTTCTGCAATTGACCCAGTGACTGCAAACCTTGTAGACTCGCCGCCCGCGAGATGTTGAACATCGCGCCTTTTTCGGGGTGTAGCGCAGTCTGGTAGCGCGCCTGCTTTGGGAGCAGGATGTCGGGGGTTCGAATCCCTCCTCCCCGACCACTTTTTCGGCCATATCGCCACGGCCGAAGGTCTTGGGTAATCACCCAGTCAGTGGTGGCTGTAGCTCACCAGGTAGAGCACCGGATTGTGGCTCCGGAGGTAGTGGGTTCGAGACCCATCAGCCACCCCATCTTTCGTCGGTACTGATTACGCTGCTACAGTCGAAACAGAATCGTTTTTCGGCACGCTGATCAACTTTTCTGCGCGCTCCTGTGCGACTTTCTCAGGAGAGATACCTCGCGAGTCTGCCTCCGTTAAAACAGACTTAAGCCGGGCGGCGATGGCTGCTACCCCGGCGTCGATATCTACTTGCGTACCGCCGTGTATCCGTTGATAGACGTCTACAACTCCACCGGCGTTAATCAAGTAATCGGGGCAATATAGAATTCCTGCATCGGCCAGTCGCCTGTCATCCTCTTGGGTCAACAGCTGGTTGTTAGCTGCACCTGCGATGACAGTCGTTTTAAGGGTTGGGATAGACCACTCATTCAGTACTCCGCCAAGTGCACATGGGGTAAAGACGTCGCAGTGGCCAGTGAGCAACTCGTCATTGCTCACAATGCCAATGGAAAGCTCATCGCTGGCACGACGACAATTATTCTCGTTGATATCGCTGGCAACAACGATGGCGCCGCTATCGACGAGTAATTTTGCGAGTCCGAAGCCCACTTTGCCCAAACCCTGAATATGAACGCGAAGGCCGACCAGATCGGAGCGACAGAACCGGTAGCTAACGGCCTCGCAAATGCTTAAGAACACACCAAGGGCCGTGCTGGGTGAGGGGTCACCGCTGTTAGCTTCACTTTCAAGGCCGGCAACATGAGATGTGCTCTCGGCCATAATCGCCATATCGGCCGGTGAGGTACCGGAATCCTCTGCCACAATGTAACGCCCCCCGAGAGACTCAATAGCTGATCCCATTGCTTTGAAAAGCGTCGGCGATTTGTCGGTTTGTGGGTCACCGATAATGACAGATTTGCCTCCGCCGCTATTGATGCCAGCGAGGGCATTTTTATAGGTCATACCCCGTGACAGGCGCAGAACGTCAGTAAGGGCGGCGTCTGCACTTTCGTATGGCCACATTCGACAACCCCCAATGGCAGGCCCTTGCTGTGTGTTGTGCACGGCGATGATGGCCTGGAGTCCTGCTGCTTTGTCATTTACGAAGACCACACGTTCGTGATCGGCAAATTCGGGGTGGGTAAAGCTATTGTTCATTGAGTCCTCTGTGATTTACATCTGTTACGTTAAGGGGCTGTATTAATTGAAGCTCTGCTCGGTACTGATTTCGTTCCTCGAGCCACGTTCTGCGAGTACGGGTTCTTACATGCCCGTAACCTTTAAGCTTTGATGGGGCATTGGCGAGTTGTTTCGCCGAGTCAATCGATTCGTTGGTGGCCATTTCAGTGATCAGGTCGATGTCAGCAAGGTAGTCCGCAAGGTCGGCCCGTTCAGCCCGTCTTTCATCTGTGTAGCCGAACACATCCATGGCTGTGCCTCTGACAAACTTCAGTCCGGCGAGTACTTTCAAAGGAAATCTGGCCCAGGCACCCATCCGAACTTTTTTCGGTCGACCCTGACGTGACAACCATTGCGACAACACAGTTGGCGCGAAATAGAAATTAACGCCAGCCCCCTTGAGCTTCGGTATGCCGTCGGATTCATCATCAGTGGTCAGAATTCGAGCGACTTCGTACTCATCTTTGAGCGCCATAAGGCGGTATAGCTGCCTTGCGATATCAGAGAGAAGCGCCTCTGCACCCGGTAAATGGCTAAGTCGATTTTCCGCAACCTTGATTCGTGTTACATAGAGGGCCGCGTAGCCTTCAGATTGATAGCGAACCAACCGAGCCTTCCGATCGGCAACAATGTCATCGAATGAGGTCAGCTGGCTGCTCTTCGTCTTCGGTAATAGGGCGAGAATCTTGTCTGGTTGCTCGACGAACCGTCGACCCCAGGTGAATGCAGACTTGTTAAGTTCCACTGCCACACCGTTGACCTCAATGGCTCGCTCGATTGCCTTGGGTGATATGGGTAACAATCCTCGTTGGCTCGCGAGACCAACTAAGAACAAGTTGGCAGCGATGGCGTCTCCTGTGAGGGCGATTGCGAGCGCGGACGCGTCTATGGCATCTAACCGTTGGTCACCGACAACTTGGCGAATCAGTTGCGTGCTTTCCCCGTTAGAATCCATTGCCTCAGCGGTGTAGAGGAAATCGCGAGTTTCCGTGATCTGGGTATTCACTACCGCATGGCACGATGGGCCCGCCTTCCGCAGTGTGTCGGGATTGGATGCCACCAGGACATCGCAGCCCAGTAGTAGGTTTGCCTGGGTGTCCTTGACTCTAACGGCGTGGATGTCGCTCTGATCTCGCCCGATCTTGATGTGGCTTACCACTGCGCCATATTTTTGAGCCAGTCCGGTTTGATTCATCGTGGCAAAGCCCTTGCCCTCGATGTGTGCCGCCATGGCTAAGAGCGAGTTGACGGTGAGGACCCCGGTTCCCCCAATGCCTGCTACTAATCCACACCAGGGCTTATCGAGTGCGACAACCGAAGGGTCGGGTAGGGGATCAAAGATAGGGATATGGATCTCAGATGAGTCATCGCTAGCATCGAGCGCTGTCGCCGGCAGCGTAATAAAGCTCGGGCAGAAGCCTTCGATGCAGCTCAGATCGGTATTACAACTGTGCTGATCAATGACACGTTTGGTCCCTAATTCGGTCTGCAAAGGTTGAATGGAAAGACAGTTTGACTGCTGCCCACAGTCGCCGCAGCCCTCGCAGAGCTCAGGATGAATAAAGACTTTGGTTTTGGCCGCCGTTATCAGTTGTCGCTTTTGCCGACGTCGCTTTTCAGTCGCGCAGAGCTGTTGATAGACGATAACCGAGGTGCCCTCTATTTGGGCGTAGCGGTGCTGTAACTCGTCGTAGTCGGCTCGCTGCCATACCTCAACGAAGAGAGGCAGATCGCGAGGTGCCGCATCCTCGGAAACGACGGCGATGTGCTGTACACCCTCAGCACGAATCTGATGTAACAAATCATTGAGTGACAGACTGCCATCGATGGCTTGTCCGCCCGTCATTGCTACTGCTTCGTTGAAAAGAATTTTATAGGTGATGTTAACTTTGCTCGCGACTGCGGCGCGGATCGCAAGGCTGCCGGAGTGAAAGTAAGTACCATCCCCAAGGTTTTGGAAGACATGCTGCCTCGAGCTGAATGCTGCCTGTCCTATCCACGCTGCGCCTTCACCACCCATCTGAGTGAAGGTTCGGGTGTCTCTATCTGGCATCCAGGTCGCCATGTAGTGACAGCCGATACCCCCCATAGCGACGCTGCCCTCGGGCACCTTAGTCGACGTGTTGTGGGGGCAGCCGGAGCAGAAATGCGGTGTTCTAGTTGGCATATCAATGCAGAGACTTTGCTTGGTTGCCTTAAAGCTTGCCGCGCCGCGCAGAGCGACCCCCAAGTTCTCGATGCGAGTGACAATCGCGTGGGCCACCAGGTCTGGATCGAGTTCGCCTGTATTGGGTAGTAGCGATTCACCTCTGTGGTCAAATTCGCCGTATATCTTGGGTCGAGATTCTCCGCCAAGGTTGTATAGCTGTGATGTCAGTTGGTCTTCTATAACCGATCGCTTTTCTTCAACCACTAGGATTTCGCTCAAGCCACGCGAAAAGACCTGAATAATCTCGGGGTCGAGCGGCCAGGGCATACCTATCTTGAGCACCCTTATACCGAGGTCGTTTGCGGTTTGGTCATCGATCCCTAGCGAGCCTAACGCCTCCATGACGTCGAGGTAGGCCTTACCCGATGTGATAATGCCAATTGCGGGTTTTACCGAGTCCATCACAATGCGATTGAGCCCGTTAATGCTCGCAAACAGTCTTGCGGCATAAATTTTGTACAGATTCAGGCGTTTTTCTTGATCGAGGGGCGGGTCGGGCCAGCGTGCATGCATGCCGTCAGGTGAGATCGCTTCCTTGGGCGGTAGGACGATCGAGTATCGCGCAGCGTCTATTTCGACACCCATGGCTGCATCCATATTGTCAGTGATCGCCTTCAGTGCGACCCAGCAGCCCGAAAAGCGCGACATAGCCCAACCATAGATCCCGAAATCAAGGACTTCTTGAACGTTAGAGGGAGCAAGCACGGGTACCGAGGCGCCCATAAACATGTGTTCTGATTGGTGAGGTAGGGTTGACGACTTACAGGCATGGTCATCGCCCGCCACTGCAAGCACGCCGCCGTGAGGTGAGGTTCCAAACGCATTCGCGTGCTTAATGACGTCCATGCTTCGATCAACACCGGGCCCCTTGCCATACCACATGCCAAAGACTCCGTCGTAGTCGGAGTTTGAGACGATGCCGAGTTGTTGTGAGCCCCACACTGAGGTAGCAGCGAGCTCTTCATTAATGCCCGGGTTGAACTTGATGTCGTGGGTGTCTAAGTGTGCTTTTGCAGCCCATAGCGACTGATCTAAGCCTCCCAATGGGCTTCCACGGTATCCCGAAATAAAGCCACCTGTTTTCAAGCCGGCAGCAGTATCAATCTCGTGTTGCAATAAAGGGAGTCGAACCAGCGCGTCAATTCCCGTCAAGTAAACCCGAGTAGGGCCGGGAGCAAATTTATCGTCTAACTGAACATTCCGGAGGAGGTCGGGTGTTGCATGCGTCATGCTCATTTCCTCGGCAGGTTATTTTGTTTGCTTGAAAGCTGATTTTTTCGTTATTCCTTGGATAATTTTGTGCCTAATAGGGTGAAATATTTGTTCTTTTTTGCTCTCATAGCCTCATTTAAGGAATTATAATTTCTAAATTTGGATTTAAAGGGATTAAATATGTCTTCTGAATGGAGCAGACAGGATATCGCTATCATGTCTTCGCTACAGCAGGATTCGACGGTATCGACAGCCGCGTTGGCTGATCGCTTGAACAGCTCTCAATCACCTGTATGGCGACGTATTAATCGCCTTGAGGAGAAGGGGGTCGTTCAGCGACGGGTAGCGCTACTTGATAGGAATGCGCTGGGCATGGAGATCGTCGTTTTTGCGACTGTGAACCTGACTCAAACGGGCAGGCAGAACCTGCTTGCTTTCGAACGTGAAGTGGAGACGCACCCCGAAGTGGTTGAGTGCTACACCATGGCCGGGATCTGGGATTACGTACTAAAGATCATTTGCAAAGACGTGCGGCACTACGAGGATTTCGTTAGAAATACGTTGCTCAGCGGCGACCTAGTGCGTGAAATGCACTCTCACATCGCTGTGACAGAAATTAAAAACACCACTGAGCTACCTATCGCAACACAGCTTTAGTAGCGCCAGCATCACCTTAGCCTGGTACCGCTACCTGTGTTGGGCGCTTGGCTCCTTTGCCATACAAATTGACCTTAAGGCTCGAGATGGCGTGGACTAGGATAATAGGCTCGATTTTCTGTTTTCCTGTCCAATGGATATTCGGAAAACGCTCAAGAATGCGCTCGTAGGCCATTTTCAGCTGCATTTGCGCGATACGGTTGCCCAAGCACCGATGCACACCATGACCAAACGCCACGTGCTTCTCCACATTATCGCGCGTTAAGTCGAAGACATCGGGGTCTGGGAAGACCGAAGGGTCTCGATTCGCGGCGCCGTACCACATGATGACTTTTTCATTTTCTGCAATACGTTGCCCTGCGATTTCTGTGTCCTCAGTCGCCGTCCGGCGCATGTGCATGACGGGAGACGTCATGCGCAGCGCCTCGTGTGACATCCGGTCAATCAAAGACGGGTCATCAATCACCATTTGCCGCTGCTGCTGGAATTCGGTCATCAGCCGGATGGTGCCTGAAAGGGAATTACGCGTGGTGTCGTTTCCTGCAAAAATGATCAGCAACCAAGAGCCATCCAGGTAGTTTTGCGACAGAGGTTTGTCATCAAGCGTCGCGTTCGCAATGACTGTCAGAAGATCCTGCCGCGGATTCTTGATTCTGTCCGCCATGACACGTTCGCCGTAGTTGAACATATCCTCCAGCATCTGATTGAACCTAAATAGGAACATGGGCTCAGCCATAAACATTCGGAACGGGTGAGTCAGGAACTGGGGAGCGAGCTCGAGGTAGTGCATCCACTTGATGATATCGGGCCGATCTTCCTCGTCGACACCCAGCATTTCACACAGCGTGAACATTGGCAGCTCGGTCGAAAACATCTTGGCGAAGTCGACCTCAGGGCCTTGCCGCTCCATATTGTCTAGTAGGTCATCAATTTTCTTACCAACACGTTCTTTGAGAGTCTCCACGTATTTGGGAAAGAAGAATTCGGACTGCTGTAAACGGAGATCTCGATGCACATCCGCGTCGAGGTTAATGAGCGAATTGTGCGCGGCATACATCAACCGATCCGCTTTACCACTGGCAGGTAATACAGCCATGTGCATACTGCCGCGTTGAGACGAGAAAACCTTTGGGTTCAGCTCGACGTGCTTAACGTCATCATAGCGAGAGACTGACCAAAAGCCGGACGTCGGCTTTCGTCCTTCAGTCCACATAACAGGAGACTCTTCACGCATTCGGCGGTAATAGTCGAACGGCTGCCCGCGGGTCCACGCATTGGTTGATCCCAGATTAAAGCCCTTTAACCGCTGATAGATCTCAGGGTAAACAGGGTCGGTAGCACCGGTATCGACAAAAATATCATCGCTGACGGATGCATAATGGTCGATGTTTTGAGGCTGATTCATAGCTGGCCTTGGCAGGTTTGTTGAGCCGATGGCGAGTAGATTAACCAAAAATGATCGCCCTGGACTAGATCCGTCCAGCTTTTCTCCACTTGTTTAAAGGTGAGTCACTGATAAGTCCCGTGTACCCGACTCCTCCCTATTGCGGAGCATTGTTTGGACTACAGTGTCTGGGCCGGTTACTGTGTATCCAATGCGGTCTCGCTGGGGGCAATCATGTTCAAAAATGAAACAGAACGTGCTTTCGTGTTAGTTCTGCTTGTGTGCGGGTTCGCGCTGCTTTGGATGACGGTGAAAGACGCCGCGTTCGCGGGCTAACGACGCATCCAGTAGGTGGTGAGGTGTTGGGTAGCGCCAGCATCCGCAAAGAAATAATAAGAAAAACGGGTTACAACAATGGGTGAACAAGCCGACATACACGTCAAAATCCTTACTGCAGCGTCTACCGATGAGCTAATGGAGGTTTACGACGGTTGGGCAGATCGATACGACCGTGAACTATTGGAAGACTGGGGCTATACCAGTCCTCAGAAAGCGGTGCAGCTACTTCTCGACGCAATGGGCTCCCCTGAGCTAACGGTATTGGATGCCGGTTGCGGTACTGGGTTGGTGGGTGTCCTTCTAAAAGAAGCGGGAATGTCATCTCTGACGGGCATTGACTACTCACCTGGGATGCTCGCTGAGGCGGAGAAGAAAGGGGTGTATGACGCGCTCCATACGATGGATATGAATCTTCCTCTGACGTTGCCATCGGATAGCTTTGATGCGGTGACCTGCATCGGCACATTCACGTCGACCCATGTAAAACCTGAGGCGGTTAAAGAGCTTGCGCGGGTTACACGCTCTGGTGGTGTATTGGTGTTCACGGTGAGAGACGATTACTGGCAGTCGACGAACTTCATTGATTTGGTGACCGAATTACATGTCTCAGGCGTCGCGCGAATCGAGCAAATAAGACTTGAGCCATATATTCATTCCGAAGGCTCTGAGTGCCGTTTTGTTGTCTTGCGAGTATGTTGAGGCTTAGTTAGTAACGAAAAAAATTAATAAACATAAAAAGAGGTTACCCATGATCGACTTTGAAATACCTGAGGAAACCAAGTTAGTCCGAAGCATTGTGCGAGAGTTTGTGCATGACGTCTGTATTCCGGCCGAAAAGGGCCTCACAGTGGATACCTATGACGAAATTCTTGCAGAGCTGCGTCAAAAAGCGCGAGCCAAAGGACTTTGGTGTCCTTTTTTTCCAGTCGAGTGGGGTGGTATGGGCCTCAAGCCATTAGCAAATGCACTAGTGCAGATGGAACTAGGTGAGTCGATTCTGGGAGCCCTCGCGCTGAACACCCAAGGCCCTGATGACGCGACAATGATGACGTTGCTGCACCACGGCACCGAGTATCAGCACGAAGCCTTCCTCAAGCCTCTCGTGGCTGGTGAGAAACGAGTGTGCTACGCCATGACCGAGAAAGGAGGCGGCGCAGATGCAACGGGGATGAAAACGAGGGCGGTGGAAGACGGCGATAATTACGTACTGAACGGCGATAAATGGTACATCTCGTCGGCAAACGTGGCCGATATCGCCGTAGTTATGGCAAAGACTGACCCCGACGCACCGCGACATCAGCAGTTTTCTACGTTCATCGTCGAGTTGCCCAATCCCGGTTTCAAAATTCTCCGGAATATCGACACCATGCATCGTCACACACCGCTAGGTGAACGATTAGGTGCTGCCCACTGCGAGATCGAAATAAAAAATCTGATTGTGCCAAAGGCGAATTTGCTGGGGGGACGGGGTCAAGGGTTCAACATGGGCCAACATCGCCTTGGCTACGGTCGTTTGCGGCATGGCATGCACAACGTTGCTAAAGCGCAGCGAGCGCTCGACATGGCGGCCAAACATGTACTGGAGCGAGAGACTTTTGGGAAAAAGCTCTCTGATCGTCAAAGTGTGCAGTTCATGCTAGCGGACTGTGCGGCCGAGATTTATAAAGCGCGCCTCATGTTGATGCATATTGCCTACAAGGCAGAGAACGGGCTCGATATGACTCAGGAAAACTCGATTGCCAAAATATTTCTAGCCAATATGGTTCATCAGGTCGTGGATACCGCGCTTCAGCTTCATGGTTCGCTAGGATACTCGCGGGATACGCCATTGGCGGATTGGTACACGTCGATTCGAAGTCAGCGTTTGGTTGATGGACCGGATGAAGTTCACCGCTGGAAAGTGGGGAAGAATGTACTGCGGGCCTACGAACGAGATGGCACAACCGCTATGGCTGCGGGTGGTGACTTACTTTAATGTCCCGGTCCGCCTGTTGCATACGGTTTCGGCGCATAGAGCGTAAGATCTTCAAATCGGACGAATGTTGTAAAAAATAAAAGCGAGGTGTGTTGTGTCAAATACGTTCCACTTAGCGGTACCTGCAGGCGACTTAGCGTCTACGATTCCTTTTTACACTGAGGTTCTTGGCTGTGCCACGGGCAATAGCGAAGAGGGGAAATGGATTGACGTCAATTTCTGGGGTAACGAGCTAACCTTGCATCAGAGTGAGGAACGGTTGCCCGGTGTTCGCCACGATGTCGACATGGGTAATGTTAGTGTGCCGCACTTTGGTGCGCATATGCCTGAGGCCGAATTTCAGGCGCTGAAGCAACGAATTGAATCCAGCCAGTTTGACTATCTTGACCAGCCCTATCGCCGATTTAAAGGCACTGAATTTGAACAAGAGACGTTCTTCATCTCGGACCCTAACGGTAACGTACTGGAGATGAAAACCATGGTAAATCCAAGCGTTTTATTTGACTAAGCCCGATTTACCGAAAGTAGTTCGCTCGCATGAGCAGCAAAACCACTTCCGGCCTCGCCATACAGATTAAACGGTGATATCCCTGCTTCGTTCATTTCGGTGGCATGGTCTTCATGCCGGACCACGGCAGCTAATTCACCACGGTAGCCCATACTCCGCAACAGCTCGGCGACGAGCATATTCTCTCGATGGTTGGTCAGTGCCAGCATGATTAGTTCTAGCTCGTTAAGGTTTAGACGGAACCAGAAATCCGGATCGGACGCATCGGCGGTCACAACTCGACGCTGCTCAGAGATATGATGCGCTACTCGAGATTCCAACTCCTCAACACCGAGAACCTCATGGCCCCATTGGGGGACCAGCGAATCATAGGCACCTGTGCCTACCCGACCCATCCCTAAAATGACAATACGGGCTCCATCGGTGGGTTCGAAACTGCTTACTAATTTTGAGGATTGGAAAGTGAGCAGTCGATCTCGGTGCTTGCGATAAAACTCATGAGTTGCTGATGAGAGTGGCGCGGCGGCGACAAAACTGACGGCGACTGCAATGGACATGGCAGCGCTCCATTCTGGGTCAAGTAAATTCGTTGCGGCCGCCACAGACACTACGATAAGCCCAAATTCACTGTGGTTTGCAAGCACGCCTGAGGACAATACCGCCGTTCGCGGACTGGTATGGAAGCGTGTCATAAGCGGAAAGTACAGCAATGGCTTCAGGCCCGCGAGCAGACCGAGGAGAATCGAGACGATGATCAAAGTCGGTGTCGGCCAGCCGCCGAGACCAATGGACAAGAAGAAGCCGACCAAGAACAAATCTTTCAGCTGCATCAGGTTGTTCGCCATCGCCTTTGACTTGTGATGACCGGCCAGCACCGCGCCAATAAATAAAGCGCCCAGATCGCCTTTGATGCCAACAAACTCGGAAATTTGTGCTGAACCAATTGCCAGCGCCAGTCCCAGTAGTGTCAGCAACTCACCGTAGCCAGCAACGGCCAGTAAACGCAGAATCAGAGGCCGTAACGGAATAATGGTCAGCATCCCGATGGCGTAAACTGTGGGTACCTTACCTGCGGAGACCGCAAGAAACAGAACCGCCACTAGGTCTTGCACGATCAATATGCCAATAGCAAGCGCCGAGTGGCTGGAGTCTACCTCGCCGCGCTCCTGCATTGTTTGGATTACGAATACGGTGCTGGAGAAAGTTAAAGCGAGAGCGATAATACCCGCTCCTGCGTAGTCAAGGTCTAATTCGGGCAGGGTGTAGCTTAAGGATATAAGCAAGAAAAATACGACGACCTGTGTGACCGCCATTTGAATCAGTGTAGTGCCCCAAACCTTAGTCTCGAGCAGTTTGGTCGGCTCCAACTTCAGACCAATGGTGAAGAGTAGTAGGGTGATTCCGAGGTCAGCCAGTACTCCGAGCAAAGGACCACTGCTCATATCGAACTCGTAGAGAACAAAACCCGCAGCTAGATAGCCAATCAGTGCAGGGAAGCCAACCGCCCGGCTTGCCATACCGCACAGCAGTGCCGTTAAGATGATGAAGGGTTCGATCAAAGCCATTTCCTTCCGAAACTGTTTTCAGAATTTACAGCCAGAGTTTGTTGGTAACCCGGTGCGTTACGCCTTTCTTCGATTTACTGAACTGCTGCCTAGCCGTTATAGACGATACGGCATCGTAGTCACGGTGGTTTATATCAGGCATACCAACCACGGCTAGAGCATCAAATTTGCTAACGTGGTAGTCAGCCTGAGATCGCGGCAGGAAGATGGCGCGCCCACCAGGACTCGAACCTGGAACCTCATGCTTAGAAGGCACGTGCACTATCCAGTTGTGCTATGGGCGCGGGGCGCGCAAGTATCGCACAATCGATCGCGGTTATTCCACGATATCGCGACCTTGACAGTCCTTTCCGGGTATCGGCTTTTCAGTCCAGATTTGTAACAACTGCATGATGGCTGTGACGGCAGCTATGAGCAGGCAGCTGAATTGAATGGTATGTGGTAACGACTCGTTTAACCCCACCTCAAAAAGGATGCCCGTAACTGAAAGACAGTAGGCCGTCACCAGTGCTCTTGCCGTATTGGGAGCGCGCGAATCTGCAGCACCCTCATGCATTGAATGACTGAGCCTAAAGCCTAACCAAAGGCCTGTGAATGCGGCTATGAGCCACAGTGGAATAGAGGCATCAGCCATGTTTTTAACCGTCCAACTGCTTAATGAAACTTAACTACGGCAAGCAATTTATAAAACCTTCGTCACCGAGTCGAGTTTAGTACACCGACTTAAGCGTTGACGTTTAAGATTGCGCGCGTGGCGGTGCGTAGCATGGCTTCGGCGTCTGCGTCTTGGTCAAAGGTGTCTAACAAGCGATTGTGTTGCAGCGTGGCAATACCGTGCGCGGCGGACCACAACAGCGTTGCTGTCTGTAACGACGTCTCAACAGCCTCGGGACGCTGCTGTCGCAAGTAGAGCTCGATTGCTTCGTGTAGCACCTGAAAACCGGTTCGTTTTGCACGCGCCTCAGCTCTTCGCTCATCTGCGTCTCCATGGTTTTCCCACATCAGGCCAAAAAATGCTTTTTTGTCCATGGCAAATTGCAGGTACGCGGATCCAAGCGCATCAATGTGAGCAAGGGTGCCAGGTGCGACAGAATCTTGCGCGTCCGTGGTGTATTCCATGATGCCAATATGGGCAAGCTCCCTTACTGCAGTGAGTAGGGCATCCTTGTCCTTAAAATGGCGGTAAAGGGCGGGTGAGCTGACGCCCACCCGTTTTGCTACCTGTGCGATGGTTATGTCATAGCTTCCAATGCTCTCGATGAGTTCAGCGGCTGCGATGATGGCGCAGTTGCGTAAATCGCCATGATGGTACGGCGTAACCGATTGATTCATGCCAATGCTCCCCGAGTCGCCTTCAGTTGAGCTCGCTCAATCCGATTATCCTGCGGTGCGCCCAAAAGCACGTAGGCGGGTGGCACCAAATAGAATGAAATGATGGTGGATAACAACACGCCACCGGCAATGGCCATCGCAAATGGGGGCCAAAACTGACTTCCTTCCAAAATGAGAGGCAAGAACCCACCGAACGTGGTCAAAGTGGTCGATATGATGTGTCGGCTGGAGTCGAGTACTTCATCACGCATCGCGTCTCGATTGCCGCTCGCAGCCGCGGGAGACTGTTGAAAGGACGTCAAGATGATGATGCACGCGTTGATGGCCACACCAATGGAGCCAACGACGCCCACGAGCGCCATGATGCCAAGTGGATAGCGAAAGAGGGCCAGCGCCAGAAAGCTGAGACCGAAGGCGCAGATCACAACTCCGAAGGCAAGTGCGGTTAGGCGCCACGAGTTGAACGTGAGCATGATAGTCGCGAGGAGTAGCGACATCACCAGTCCAACCGGCCCAATGAGGTCGTTCACAACGCCTTCGCGCTCACCGCTGTCACCGCCGAAGCTGTATCGGTAACCGTCTGGTAAAGCGATCGGATTGTCTTCCAGGGACTCCCTGAGCAGCTTCAATGCTTCTTCTGGGAGCACGCCTCTGGTCAAGAACGCTTGCACCTGATTAATTCGCTCACCGTCTCTGCGCCCGATAGGCGCGTCATCGGGGACAATGTTAAGTTCTCCCACTGCGGAGAGAGGCACAAAGCGTGGCTGCCCGAGTTGCCCAGGGAGGGGGATCTGCAAATTAAGAAGCTCATCGCTGTCTTGCCAGGCCTCTCGCTCTAACTTTGCTCTAACACGTAGCTGCTCCGTATCTTCGATGACCGCACCGCCGAATCGACCTCGCAGATAACCATCAACAAGCCCTGCCACTTGCGTTCGCTCGAGCCCCAGGCGGCGTAACTTCTCCTCGTCGAGTTGGAACTCCACTTTGGGGGCGGCTGGGCTAATGGATAGCTTCGTGTGCGTTATGTCTGGCAGCTCTTGCAGGCGTTGCCTAAATTGTTCCCCCAATACCCGCAAGGTGTGTGTATTGGGACCATAAAGAATGACCTCTAGCGGCGCATCCACAGGTGGACCCTGATCAATACCCAAAACGAGGATCTGTGCTTGAGGGTACTTACGATCAAAATTTTTCTGTAGGCGGCGTATTAGCGCGTTGGTCTGGTTTTCGTCTCGAGTGAGCACCATACCTTCCGCCCAACCAGGTGCATTTCGCTTGTTGGAGCGCAGGTTGTAGTAGAAGGCGGGCGGACTTTCGCCAACGGACCAATCAACGCGTCGGATGAGAGGTTCTGCGCGAAGCTCCTCATCGAGCTGACGGACAAGCTCCAGCGTTGCTTCAATCCCGGCACTCCTCGGCATTTCAACCCGAAGGTACATTTGATCACGGTCAGTACCGGGGAAAAACTGTGCTGTAAGCGTCGACACGCTCGCAAATCCGAGTAGGGGGATGGATGCCGCGAGTAGTACCGAGGCTAAGGGATATTTTAGTGACCAATCGATCGAGGCGGCGAAACGTTCTCTTGCTCTGGGTAAGACGATACCAGATCGCCACCACGCGGGACGCTCCGTAATCGCTCCGGGTAAGAGGCGTCCCCCCAGCGCGGCTGTCAGGGACAGTGCGAGGACTAGGCTCATAACGAGCATAACGATGACGCAGGTGGCCAGACTCCCCAGAAAATCACCAGAGGGGCCCTGCAAAATAGCCATGGGCGTAAATGCGAGGACAGTCGTAGCGGTGGCGCTAACCAAGGGTACCGTCATGCGTTTAACGGCTTTTTGCATCGCCTCGATTGCTTCGTCGCCTTCGAGAAGATGTTTGCGGATCTCATCGGTTACAACGATGGAGCCATCCACTAACAATCCTAGCGCCACTACGAGACCTGTCAAAGACAGTTGATGTATGGGTACATCAAGATAATTGAGTACCACCATCGATAATAGGGTGCAAAGCGGTAGGCTGAGTGCCACGATTAATGCAGCGCGCCAGCCCAAGGTCACGAAAAGTACAGCAACAACAATCAGCACACCCGCGATGATATTTTTCGCAACGCCCGCCAGGCGGGCCTCTGTATAGCCACTCTGGTCATAGGTTGTTTCGATCGCCAGGCCGTCGGCCGCATTCGCGCGGTAGTCTTCAAGAAACGCATCGAATTGCTTGCTGTACTTATCGACTTGATAGCCTTCCTTCATTTCGACAGCGAGGAACACGGATCGACGACCATTTGATAGCGCTAGCCGGAGCGGCGGCTCGGCCTCCGATTTAGTCACAGTGGCGACATCGCTAATCCGGATGCCCGAGACGCTATCAGAATCAGCCTTGATAAACGTATCGCGCACGGCCTGAGCGTCCCCAAAATCGCCGGCGACGTCGATAGTGAGTGCCGTTGTGGGCGACGCGAGTTTACCTGCCGGAGTCCTCGAGTCAGAGAGGGCCAACGTCCGAGCAATATCGTCGACTGAGAGTCCTAATGTGCTAAGTGCTGTGCCATTTATCTCTACATTGATCTCTTCGTCCGGCAGGCCATAAGGTTTCACACGTCGTGTCTGAGGCACCTTGCGCGCCGCATCGGCAAAGCGAAGCGCTTCGCGGCGCAGGAGTGATGGCGAGATATTGACACCTTCATCCGCACTGATGGCAACAATCTTCACAAACGTGGTGAAAAGATCATCGTCGAATACCGGTTGGGTTGTGCCCTGGGGAAGGTCTGCAGCGACCCGATCCACCTTGCCCCGGAGTTCGGACCACACCCGCTTGATATCGGGTCGAGACAGATAGTAGTCAGCCTCGATGACGATTGTCGACACACCGTTTATCGAGTTGGAGTTGATCTCCTGGACATCGGGGTGCTCACGTAAAGCGTCCTCGAGCGGCTTTGTCACGAGGCTTTCCACTCGTGCGGGGCTGGCGCCGGGATAGAAGGTTTGAACCGAGGCAACGAAAGGCGTAATCGACGGATCTTCCTGTCGACCCAAGCTGTTATAGGAAGTGACCCCCACAACAACGATAGAAATTACGAGTAGGGCGAGATAGCGCCCATTTTCAAAGAGGCTTGTGGCGATCATAGCTGGGTGCTCAATTGATCACGCGTATCGAGGGTACGATTTCGACAGGGGATCCAGGTGACAGCCGCTGCATACCCGAGGCGACAACGGTCGCATCATCGGTGACCGTCCCTCGCACGAAGACGCGATCCCCCTCGCTGTAGATAACCTCCACACTCTCTCGGGCTGTAATGGTCTCACCGTCCGAATTTTTACGCGTAACGAGCACAGTCCATAGTCCCTTGTCACCCTCAAGAAGGGCACTGAGGGGTAACCATCCGCCTACCTCCGTGACATCCTCTTCGAATTGAAGTGAGACGG
>Ga0181573_10000248_pt1 | contig 56850 bp, 51 predicted proteins | sample 101ome_25_FD_148643 | JGI IMG/M metagenome (GOLD analysis project Ga0181573, IMG submission 148643) | Coastal salt marsh microbial communities from the Groves Creek Marsh, Skidaway Island, Georgia - 101409BT metaG (spades assembly) | ecosystem: Environmental > Aquatic > Marine > Intertidal zone...
CACCCTCTACTACGATGGCACCTGCCCCCTATGTCGCCGTGAGATGGCGCACTTAGCGCGTCTTAAATCCAACCAATTGGTGCTGCAGGATATTCATGAGCTGGAACCCGATGCGCAAACACCAGACAAGCACACGCTCTTGAGGTCACTCCACCTTCGCAGGGGAGATTCGTGGACCGTGGGACTCGATGCCAATATCGCGGCTTGGCAATACACACGAATCGGCGTTCTCTGGCGCTGGCTTTCATGGCCCATCGTCAAGCCGGCCGCTGCCTGGCTTTATCAATTCTGGGCAAAGCGGCGTTTCGCCAATCGATACCCCAATCATGATTGAACAAAGCCTGCCCACCCCGGGGGTGAGGTGCGTCTTGTCGAGCGCCGACATCGCAACTATGGATCGCACACCTCGTGCCATGCTCATCAACAGCCTGCCCGGTTACAAGCCTGCGATGCTGGTTGGCACATGCGGCGACGCGGGTCAGACCAACCTCACAATCATCAGCTCTCACTTCCATCTTGGATCCAACCCCCCGTTACTCGCGCTGATTGTCAGGCCATCCTCCGGCCGCAGTGAGCGGCATACGCTGGATAACATTCTCGAAACCCGCTACTGGACACTGAACAGCTTCACGTTAGACGAAGCCGCAATGGCTCACCAAACGTCGGCCGCCTACCCCCGTGATGAATCAGAGTTCGATGCCTGCCATTTCGAGACCCAATGGATCGAGGGAATTGCGGCGCCGTTTGTAGATGGCGCAGCGCTATGCGTTGGCTGCGAACTCCGCGAACATCAAGTGCTGAATATCAATGGCACCCACTTACTGATTGGCGAAATCATTCATTTAAGTTTTCCGCCGGATGCGCAGCGCAGTGACAGCAGTCTGGATCTCATGAAAATGAACGTCTTGGCCGTGTCCGGGCTGGACACTTATTTACTCCCGGCGACACGTCAGCGATTTGCCGCTGCGGAGGTGCATCGGGCACCTGAGTCCCTGTGAACCGCCGCAAGACTCGTAACCGTCGCGGGGCTGGGCTAGGTTAAGATCTCGCCGGCCACTTGTATTGCTACCGATGACACACAAGCTCCGCACAGATGCTAACAACACCAAGGAATTCCGAGATGAACCTATCAACGTCCCATGGGTTTCGCGCCCTCGCACTGCTGATGCTCACTACGATAGGCGCAACCGTATTTGCCACCGAAGTACCCGAGCGAGAGGCCATTCCTGAGGCGTACAAATGGGATTTGACCGACATGTATGCAGACGCCGACGCTTGGCAAGCCGATAAGACGCGCTTTCTTGCACTGCTCCCCGAAATCACGCGTCACAAGGGCTCTCTATCGGAGAGCGGAAGTCGGCTGCTAGCGGCAATTGAGAGCATTCAGCGTGTCGAAGCGGTCATCGCCAATCTATATGTTTACGCAGGACTGAAGAGTTATGAGGACACACGTATCTCTGAGAACGGCGCGCGCCTATCAGAAGCACAGGGTCTTTACTCGCAATACCAGCAGGCCTTGTCTTATTTCTCACCCGAGCTCCTCGCAATTTCCGACGACACGCTGAGGCGATTTATCGAGAGCACACCGGGGCTGGAGACCTATGCGCACTATTTGGATGAAATGGCACGCATGCGCCCCTACACCCTCTCGGAGAAGGAGGAGAAGTTGCTGGCGATGGCGTCGGACCCACTGGATAAGTTCGACAGCGTCTTCACCGCAATAGACAGCGCTGACTTGAGGTTTGGCACGATTCGAGACGAACAAGGGGATGAGGTCGAACTGACAGACTCTCGCTATGGTGCGTTTCTCCACTCGTCGGACCGGCGAGTGCGTGAGGCGGCCTGGAAAGGGTTATTTACTGGCTATTTAGGGCTCAATCACACCCTCGCAGCCAACTACGAAGGGCACGTCAAAAGCCGCGTCTTTTTCGCTCGCGCTAGAGGATTCGAATCGCGACTTCATCACGCCACCTACAGTAACGCCATTCCAATCGCCGTTTTTGAGAATCTGATTTCTACTGCGCGACAAGGCAGTGCGCCACTGCAACGCTACCTGCGACTACGCCAAAAAGCTCTGGGGGTAGAGCGGCTGGAGATATGGGACATGTATGCGCCGATAGTGCCGCCTACGATCGAGAACATCGATTTCGAGGACGCCAAGCAAATCGTTGCCGAGGCGCTGACCCCGCTAGGAGAGGAATACTTGGATGTTTACTGGAGGGGCTTCGACGAGGGCTGGGTCGACGCCATGGCAAATCGTGGCAAACGCGGCGGCGCCTACAGCTGGGGGACCTACACCTCTAAACCCTACCTCTCGATGAACTACGAGGGAACACTGAACAACGTCTCCACGCTGGCACATGAGTACGGTCATTCCATCCACAGCTATCTCACACGAAAAACTCAACCTCAGGTTTATGGTGACTACCGAACCTTTATCGCCGAGATCGCGTCGATGACCAACGAGGCGATTTTGATGCAAAAAATGCTCAAAGAAGCCGATTCAGCGGCTGAGCGTGCATACCTCCTCAGCTCCTACCTAGATGAATTTCGCGGTGGCTTCTACCGTCAGGCGTCCTTCGCAGATTTTGAAGCCAGAGCCCATGAGCAGGTAGAATCGGGCGCAGCGCTGACTGCGGAGGTACTCAATAATATTTACGCAGAAGTGTTCGCCGCCTACTACGGTGACGCTGTTCACGCCGACGAACTCAACCAGATCGAGTGGAGCCGCATCCCTCACTTTCTGCGCAGCGACAATTTTTACGTTTATCAATACTCAACCTCGTTTGTCGCGGCCACCGCTCTAGCGAAACAAATCCTCGAAGAAGGTGAGCCCGCCCGAGAGCGTTATCTAACCATGTTGAAGTCAGGCTCTAACGACTATCCCATTGAGCTTCTGAAGAAAGCGGGAATCGACATGACAACGGCCGCCCCCATTGAAGCAACCATCGAAGTGTTTGATGATCTGGTGGACCAACTCGAACAAGCCCTGAGCGAAATGGAGGGCATGGCCCTTGCCGGAGAATGACCCGCAAGCGCTCTCAAAGCCCGAGGCTATTGGCGTCGAGCGCTCGTCAGAACATTTAACCACCCTCGCAAAGGGATTGTGTGTGCTCACGAGCTTTTCTCGCGAGACACCCAGCATGACGCTCTCGGAGGTAGCCAAAAAAACGGGATTGAACGCCGCCGTCGCGCGTCGATGCTTGCTCACGCTGTGCGATCTTGGCTACGTCGGAAAACTAGAGGGGCGCTTCACCCTCAGGCCTGAAGTGCTGGTCTTTGCCACGCTCTTCAACGAAACATTTGACCTGGACAACACAATTCGCCCCGCCCTTCAGGAACTCCGAAGCAAGACCGATCACAGCGCTTCCTTTACGGTGATCACAGGGGGCGACGTGCTCTATATCGCTCACATCTCAACGCAACGTGTGCTTCGTCTGCAGGCGAACACGGGGACGCGATTCCCAGCCCTACTGACCTCCACCGGGCGCAGTATTTTATCTACCTGGCAAGACCACGAAATTCGACAGTTCATTAATCGGTACCCCGTCGCGGCGATGACAACTAACACCGTTACTGCGCCGGACGCTATTTTTTCGACCATCCTTGCAGCCCGACAACAAGGCTATGCGTTCATCAGCGATGAACTTGAATACGGCATCACCTCTCTCGCCGTACCTGTTCACGTGTCAGGTTATGGTGTTGTGGGCGCAGTCAACAGTTCGGCCACAACCAGTCAAATTGATGTTGCGGAATTCGTGCAGGAGCGCCTCGATGAACTCCAGCGCACCGCTGAAAAAATCGGGAGAAGACTCAAAACGGCCCCGGATCTACTTGCAGCCATTCGCTCAATGGCCCAGCGCAGCCAGTGAGCGCTCTAAGCGCTCATTAAACGTATCCGCATGGGTGAAGTGGCATAAATGACCACCGGGCATCGGCACTGCTTCAGCGCCACATTGCTGAATTAAAAAATCGGTGTGGGCTCGGCGTATTGCAGACTCTTGCTCCGCAACGATGGCCCAAAGGGGCAATTTTTGGCGGGAGAACACTTCAGGTAACAAGGCCGAAAGGTCATCGCGCTTTCCGTCTGAAGACGATTCGAGAAGGTCCCGACCCTCGTAGCCGCTAATTAACTCGGCGACTGCCGCCCGCTTGTCGGGGGGGACACCTATTTGCATCAGCGGATGAGCTAACCATGCTTCGGAAAAAGCGGTGCGATCACCCGCCCTCAACAACTCTCGATAATAGTCGTATGGGATCTCTGTGGCATCAAATGGCAAGCCATCGACGAGACCCCCCTGCAAAATAATCCCATCCAAGGTCGCCGGATACTGCGCAGCGTAGCGCAAGAGCAAACGGGCTCCCTGGGAGACGCCAAAAGCGTAGACCGGGCCTGATTGATGCTTCAGCAAGCACCTGAGATCCTCCAGCTCCCTACTGAGTCCTGAGGGCAGTGTATTGACACCAAAGCCCCGTCGGTCAAAGGCCACCACTCTGATACCCCTCTCTGCCAGCGCCGCCTGACCAGAGAACGAGCGGTGATCCAGCGTCCACCCGTGCACACAAACCAGAGTCGAGGTTGGTGATGTAGGCTCCCACAGGGTGACGGGCAACGCGCCGTCAGCTAATGGCACCTCTTCGTAGCGCAGCGCCATCGATCATTCAGTCAGGTTGATATGCCACAGCGCCCTCGGCGCCGCGCCATAGCGCGTTACCCACCGGCCGCTCAATTTCCTCCAGCAGGTGCCCGACCAGACCAGCGCAACGGGCTATGAGGATAACGCCGCGCATCATTGTCGCGGGCAAGCCCGCATCCAGCATCAGCACAGCGAGCACAGTGCTCACATTCATCACCAGCGCTCGACCCAGCGCCTCAGACAACGCCGCCTCCAATGCCTTTGCCGCGGCCAAGGGGGCACTATCCTCGTCAACGTAGCCCAGCATTTTCTCGACCCGGGGATCTTTCCCAGTGTGAATGGGGTGTCCAAAGCCCGGCACCGGCTCACGACGTTCTCGGTAATCCGCCACCAATGCCCGCGCTGCGGCGGTTTTGTCATCCTCGGCGAGCAATGACTCCAAGATACTGCCGCACAGCGCCGCGGTACCCGCATAGCGATCACCCACTCCCAGCAAGCCTGCCGCGACCGCCCCCTGTAGCGATTCGGGCGCGCCGTGTAGCGTCAGTCGGGAGGCGACCGCGCTCGGTGTAAGCCCGTGCTCCATGATGGTCACCAACACCAGATCAACTAACTCAACCTGTCTCGCAGTAGGCATCTTTCCCAGCGACTGGAGTAAAAAAGCGCTGGTGAGCGAATGCTGACCCATGACGTCGTCAACGAGGTTCTGACCCCGAATTAAAATGGTATCCGCGTCGAAGCCGCAAATCGCGGTCTGAGGGCTTGGGGTTTCTGAGGCGGCCATAGCTTTTATCCCTTAGAAAGTATTTTTTTCGGAGTAACGGGGTGATCCGGGGGGGGGGAAGATACAGTATCATTCGCAGTTTCGAAATGCGGATATTATTTCGCATATCGAAAAACCACAATAATTCTGAATTGCATGAGAGGACCTTCAATGATGTTTACCCGTCAACGCATGATGGTAGCCGTTGTGGCTGCAGTCGCCGCTGCAGAAGTGGGCGCCCAGGCCACACTCGAGGAAGTGGTTGTGACTGCTCGTATGAGATCCGAATCTCTGGCCGAGAGTCCGGTGTCGGTAAAGGCTTTCACCGAATCCGATATTCGCTCAAGCGGCATTCAGACCCCGCAGGATTTCGTTGATCTCACCCCCAATGTCACGCTGGTACAAACGCAGAGCACGGGTAACTCATTTCTGAACATTCGGGGCATCTCCTCTGCTCGGAACTCAGAGCTCGCGGCTGCCGTTGTGATCGACGGTGTCCTGCTCTCGAATCCCTCCCAGCTCAACCAACAGTTATTCGATATTGAGCAGGTAGAAGTCTTGCGCGGACCTCAAGGCGCCATCTACGGCCGAAATGCGATTGGCGGGGCCATCACCATCACTACCAAAGCCCCCGGCGACGAGCACGAGGGCGAAATTCGCATCGGCGCCGAATCCGCGCCGGGCTGGAGCGTTAAAGGATATGTGGGAGGCCCATTGTCTGACGATGGATCCGTCAAGTACCGCCTCGCGGGAAGCTACATGGATAATGATGGTTACATCGACAATGCGTATTTGGGGGAAGAAGCTGACCCCTACAAAGACACCTCAATGCGCGCGCGCCTCAATTGGGATGTGAGCGACCGTCTGAGCACGGACTTCCGTGTCAGCTACTCAAAGCTCGAAACGCAGGCTTTCTACTTCATCATCGATGTGGAAGCTGACGACACAGATAATCCCGTTCAGGTAAACAACCCTGGCTACAACGAGCGGGAATTTTTGAGCGCCAGTTTCAAGTTTGACTACGACTTGGGCTTCGCGACACTCAGCGGCGTCACAGCCTATGACGATCTCGAAGAAACCTCGAGTGGCGATCAATTTAACTTTTTACCGAGGGAGCATCCCTACAATTACTTTAATAACGACGCCTTTGGCGGCTTTATCAAGTTCTTGACCGGTGACGAGTACACCGACCTCTCCCAGAACCAATATCTCGAGGTAGAGTCGGTGAGCCAGGAAATTCGCCTCACCGGCAATAACGAATCAGGGGCACAGTGGATCGCAGGCGCCTACTTCATTGCCACTGACCGCTATATTTCGACTGGGTCACAGATTGATCGTGGCCTCGGGGTTTTCAACGTACAAAAAGACTTCCGCGACTCGGTTTTTGTGAACCCCGCTGACCCAAGCCCACAGCTCGGAATATTGGCAGACGAGCAAGACAACTTTGCCTGGGCCGTATTTGGTCAGGTGGCATTTGACATCACGGATGACCTCGAACTCAGTCTCGCCGCCCGTTACGACCACGACGAGCGGGAGAACACCGCTCTAACGCCTCCGCTCTATGACACCACAGGACTGGGTATTGTTTATGGTGAAAAGCGCAAGGAAAGCTGGGACGCTTTTCAGCCCAAAGCAACTCTGCGGTGGCGCCCGAACGACAACTGGGTGGTCTACGGTGATATTAGCCGCGGCTTCCGTAGCGGGGGCTTTAATCAAACTGGGGTAGGCACAGCCATTTTATATCCCGGGATCGACGATATCTTTGACGAGCAAATCTCGACTAACTTCGAGGTCGGCGCCAAAGGTGACCTGCTAGATGGCAGACTCCGCCTTTCGGCCGCGCTCTTCTACAACGAACTCGAGGGTGCCTACTTCTTCTTTTACGACCCCAACACCAACACCCAAAACCTTGGCAGCGTGCCAGAGGCGGAATACACCGGCGTGGAACTTGAGGGCACCGCTTTGCTGGGTGAGTACTTCACACTCAACTTTGGCCTAGGACTTACTGATAGCGAGATCACCGAGGCGCCTACAGCCGACTGGCTTGGCAATCAAGCCCCGCTGGTCAGCGAAGTCACGGGCAATGTTGGACTTCAGTTCCGCGCTCCCGTGGGCGGTGGCGATATGGAATTCTTCGCCCGTGCCGATTGGCAACATCTTGGGGAGACCTGGTGGGAACCCAACAACTACTCCTCTCGAAGCGCAGTGGACCTCCTTGACCTCCGAGCTGGGCTCGAGTCAGCCGATAATTGGGCAGTCACTGTGTGGGTTAAAAATGCGACCGACGAAGAGTACAACACCGAGTATTCTCCGGGCCCTGACGCGGCATTTATTCTCGGCATTCCCGGCGTGAAACCCCAGTTCAACTTCCTGTGGCCAGCGCAAGGTGTTCGCTACGGTATCGAACTGACCAAGTGGTTCTAAATCTTTATTGACGCGGAGAGAAACACGGAATGAATGCCATCGCACAAATCAAATCTCGGCTACACCACAACGCCTATGTCTGCAAAGATTTGGAGGAAATGCGTCAGTTTTACGAGGAGATCATTGGCTACCGTCTTGTGGCGACGTGGGCCGAGCGAACCGATCTCTTTGGCAAAGTGCGCACCTATGCTCATTGTTTTTTTGACATAGGCGACGGCTCCTCCCTCGCCTTCTTTCAATTTGCCGACGCCGACGATGCTGCAGAGTTTGGCCCTGAACTTCAGCCCAGCGGCTTCCGGCACTTGGCGATGAAGGTAGATCAGGCGACGCAGGATGCCATCAAGGAAAGGCTCGACGCAGCTGGGTATTTTGAAAGCGGCCAAGCCTATCCTCTGAATCACGGCTACTGCTGGTCGCTTTACTGCTTTGACCCCTCCGGACTGCTAGTGGAATGGACCGTTGATCACGAGGACGTGGAGCAAATCAATGCCGACAAAGCGGCAAATGCCCATGAAGATCTGCGCAAGTGGCTGGGCGGAGACCATACGCCCAACAACGAACAATTCCATCGATAATCACTGAGGAAAACTGATGCCAACATCTATTGCCGTGGTCTACCACTCGGGGTACGGCCACACGGAAGTTATTGCAGAGGCCGTCGCTGAGGGAGCCCGAAGCGTCGAAGGCGTCACCGTATCGGTTGTTACGGCCGGCGAAATCGAAACGCCGGATTCGGCTGGACTCACGCAACTCGACAGCGCCGATGCGATGATCTTTGGCGCACCGACTTATATGGGCTCCGCCTCAGCGGTGTTCAAAACCTTTATGGAAGCCACGTCGACCCGCTGGATGGAACAAAAATGGGCCGACAAGCTGGCTGCAGGCTTTACCAACTCAGGGTCCATGAACGGTGACAAACAAAACACGTTGATCGAATTTTTCACCTTTTCTATGCAACACGGCATGGCCTGGGTGGGTCTCGGACAAATGCCAGGCAATAATCACTCCGGCGGCTCTGAGAGCGACACCAACCGGCTCGGAGCATCTATTGGCTGTATGTCTCAAGCCAATGTCGACCAGAGTGGCGACGTCGCACCGCCGGAAGCTGATCGCGAGACAGCCCGGTTATTTGGCGCACGGGTCGCGCGGGCGGCACTTCGCTGGCAGCACTAATGAAGGATCACGCCATTTTCGACTCGGCCGCAGAGACGCGCCCGGTAGAGGAGCAGTTTTCTCTGGACAGGGCCAGCTATAGAGAGCAGGTAAAATATCTGTTCTCGCACTCTGATTTTTATCAGAAAAAATTTGCGGAAGCCGGCTTCTCGACGCCGGAACAGGTGGGAGACTTGGACGATATCGCCGCGCTCCCCTTCACCGAAAAAGACGAGATCAGGCAGTCTCAGGCGGACTACCCACCCTTTGGCAACCATGTCGCTGCGCCCGCAGAGGCTTTACGGCGTATTTTCAGCACCAGCGGGACTACGGGCGTGCCCTGCTATCTGGGACTGACCGCTAACGATCTGGGCATGTACGCGACCAACGTTGCGCGGGGCTATACCGCAGCCGGCTTCAAACCCGGACAACGCTTGGTGGTGGGGTTTAACGCGGGCCCATTCGTAGCGGGTGCTGTCTATTATGGCTTCGATAAGATCGGCGCTAGTGTGATTCCAGTGGGAACAGGGAACACCGAGCGCATGGTTGGCGCGATACAGAATTTGGGAGCGACTGGCGTGAGCTGCACGCCCTCCTACGGACTCTATCTCATCGACTGGTGCCGAGAGCGCAATATTGATACTCGCGCTCTGGGCCTCAAAAATATGATTACCGCAGGCGAGCCGGGTGGTGGCGACCCGCTGATCCGATCCACTATCAACGAAGCCTTTGGATGCACAATCCGCGAGTCGATGGGTATCGGCGATATTTCGCTCTCGGTCTGGGCAGAAGACGCCGACGAAGCTGGCATGCACTTTATGGCCAGGGAATTTGTTCACGTAGAGCTCATTGACCCACAGTCAGGGCGCACAATTCCTTGGGAAGACGGCGCGCAGGGCGAACTCGTCTATACCGCTCTCAAGCGCGAAGCGATGCCCCTATTTCGTTTTAGAAGCCGGGATCATGTTGTCGTCAGTCTGCGCGACAACCCCACCGGGCGGACCGGGCCGCGGATTCGATGCATTGGTCGAACGGATGACATGCTCATTGTTCGAGGCGTTAACCTTTTCCCCACCGCGGTAAGGAACGTGCTGGAAGATTTCAGTGAAGAAACTTCAGGCATGTTTAATATTCAGCCCGCAACTCGAGGGGTGCTTCAAGATCCACCATTACCCATAGCAATCGAAGTTTCACCCGGCGCCAGCCCGGACAATCGCGCGCTCGCTGAGCGCATCAAACAAGCAATCAAAAATCGACTCTTGGTGACTACAGAGATTCATCTTGTCGCTCATGGCACGCTGCCGCGGGAAACCTATAAATCCAAGTTGGTGGATTATTCCAAGGCGGTGGCCTGAGGCACGCGATTAAAGAGAACCTGAGCAAAAAGATGCCATAAAAGACCGAAACTCTGTGTATCGCGATACACTCAGGGCGCGTCCAGAAGGAGTTAACGTGATGGCATCTCTACCCCTGTTCCCGACATCTCTCGTCGGCAGCTACCCGCAGCCCGATTGGCTGATAGATAAACAGAAGCTCAAAGGCCGATTTCCACCTCGCACGCGAGCGGCTGAGCTCTGGAAAATCCCCCCAGAAAACCTTAACGAAGCCCTGCTGGATGCGACTCGGCTGGCCGTCAGCGACCAGGTCGCCGCCGGACTCGACATCATCACCGATGGCGAAGCCTGTCGCGAGAGCTACTCCAACCATTTTGCGACAGCGCTAGACGGGGTCGATATCGACAACCCGGGCGAGGCCCTCGATCGCAGCGGAGAGCCCGTCCCGGTGCCTCGGATCACAGGCCCCATCAAACGACGCCACGCTATCAGCGTCGATGAAGTAAAAGCCCTAAAACAGCTGACCGATCGACCGATCAAGTTTACCGTGCCGGGCCCATTTACCATGGCACAACAGGCACAAAATGACTTCTATCCCGATCTTCGAGAAGCCGCTCTGGCATATGCGGAAGCGGTGAGAGAGGAAGTTGAGGACCTGTTCGCAGCAGGTGCGGACATTATTCAACTCGACGAACCGTACATGCAGGCGAGACCGGAGGCGGCAGAGGCGTATGGCATCGAAGCACTCAATGCCGCCTTACGAGGCACCGCCGGGACAACCTGCGTTCATATTTGCTTCGGCTATGCAGCGCTGATTCATGAACGCCCGGAAGGCTACTCTTTTCTACCTCAACTCCATCAAGCTTGTTGCCATCAAATATCAATAGAAACAGCCCAGTCCGACCTGGATTGTTCGGTGCTGTCGTCTTTGCCGGAACAAACCATCCTCCTAGGGGTCATCGATTTGTCCTCGCCAGAGGTAGAGTCAGTCGAAACGATTGTTGAGCGGGTGCAGCGTGCGCTGCCGTATATAGATAAAGAGCGGGTGGTGCTCGCTCCTGATTGCGGGATGAAATATCTGCCAAGAGACGCATCCCTTCACAAACTGTCGAACATGGTCGAGGCTGCCAAAATTTTACGTTCGCAACATTGAACCAAAAGGGATCGTCGATATCTAATGGGTGGGAATGAACACAAGTGGGTGCGCATAAGATGATGAATAATGGCGGGGATTTTAGGCCGTTGAATAGCAGTCTTCGACAAACGGGCGCGCTTTCCGCCTCCCACTTGGCGTTACTGGCTGTGTTGCTAGCCGCCGCGGCGGGCGCCGCCTATTACTTTGGATTAGGTGAAACACCGGATATAGCGCGGGCTGAATCCGAGCCGCCTGAAGCAACCACAATCACTTCCCCGCCGCCCCCGCCGCCCCCTCCCACAACCGATGACGACACGTCTGCGATCGAAGAGGAAGCCATCGCGGCGCCAGCGGAGCCTGTGCTGCCCGAACCGGTGACACCCCCACTGCCTCCACTGAGCGAGAGTGATGATGCCGTCCGCGATGCACTAGGAGCCATACCGCTTGGTACCCCCGGCCAGCAGTACCTCCTGACTTCGAACATCATCGAGCGGAGTAGCAGCGCGCTCTACCTGATGGCACAGGGAGACGTACCCTATAAACTGATACCGATTGCTCGGCCCAAAATACCCTTCCCCATCAGCGACGATGGCCTCAAGGTCACGGCAGACCCTGAGGGATTCTCTCGTTATGACAGCTTGAGTAGCTGGTTGCGCCAAATCGACATCGAGGCAATCCTCGAAGAGCTCCAATGGTTCGCGCCGCTTTTTAGAGAGGCATGGAGTTTCTACGGTGATTCGCCGGAGGAATTTGATGCGGCCGTGCTGAACACGCTGGACGTGATCGTGAGCACCCCTGAAATAGACCTGAGCGAAGCACGCTTGATCCGAAAAGAGGCCGTATGGATTTATGAGGACCCCGCGGTCGAGGGGCTCGCGCCGTTGCAAAAACAAATTTTGCGAATGGGACCCGATAACGCCCTCATCGTAAAGGCGGTCGCCGGCCAGACACGCAATATTTGGCTCAGCACCATGAGTACGGAATGACGTTGCTTTAAGTCACTCTTCCGGGACGTCCGGACCCTCGTCGCCACTCACCAACTTTCGGCTGAGTTCCGCGCTGAACCCTCTGTATTGCAGGAAACGCAGTCGTTTGGCCTTTTCTTTTTGGCGGCTCTGGAAGTCACCCACGATAGGCGCTCCCTGATATTTCTTTCTGTACACCGCAGCGGCGTGACAAAACCAATCGTCAGAGGCCTCGCAGGCGTCGTCTAATGCGCTGTTAACGAAAGTCTCCACACCTTGCTGGCGCAGATCCTCTCGGATGCGATTGGGGCCGTACCCCCTGCTCGTTAACTGTCTGGCCCGCGACGCGGCATAACGCGCATCACTGAGCAACCCATCAATTGTCAGTTGCTGTAACGAGCGCTCCAGCGTTTCCTCGTCTAACTGGCGGCCACGAAACCGTTTTCGCAGCTTGGTCGACAGTTCGCGCAGACTATGTTCTCGCCGGGCCAGCAGATCCATTGCCGCTCGGCGAAGCTCGAGCGGGCTAACCGATTCACCCGGATCAACCACGACTCGCGCTAAGGCCTCAGGATGATTCGGCCGCGTCGCTCCTCTCTGCATCCTCTTCCGCGGCTGCCTGCACCGGCTCAGAGGCCACCGCAGCCAGCGGCAAACCCATCATTTGATGCCGGATTTGATCTTCGATCTCTTTAGCAACGGCGCTATTTTCCTCAAGGAAGCGCGCCGCATTCGCCTTACCCTGCCCAATTTTGTCACCCTTATAGGCGTACCAGGCACCGGACTTATCTACCAGATTCAGCTTCACGCCCCAATCGATGACCTCTCCCATGTGGTAGATGCCGCTGCCATACATAATCTGAAATTCGGCCTGCCTGAATGGAGGAGATACCTTGTTCTTGACGACTTTCACGCGGGTTTCGTTGCCCACCACTTCGTCACCCTCCTTCACAGCTCCGATGCGGCGAATATCGAGACGAACCGAGGAGTAAAATTTAAGGGCATTACCGCCCGTGGTGGTTTCTGGGCTACCAAACATGACACCAATCTTCATGCGAATCTGATTAATAAAGATCACCAGACAGTTGGTCTGCTTAATGGCACCAGTGAGTTTCCGCATCGCCTGACTCAGCAGGCGCGCTTGAAGCCCCACGTGTGAATCACCCATCTCTCCCTCAATCTCCGCTTTGGGGGTTAACGCCGCAACCGAATCCACCACCAGCACATCAACCGCACCTGAGCGCACCAGCATCTCCGCGACTTCCAGCGCCTGCTCGCCGGTGTCGGGCTGAGAAACAATGAGGTCGTCCACCTGGACACCCAATTTTTCGGCGTATTGCGGATCCAACGCATGTTCGGCATCGATGAAAGCGGCTGTGCCGCCCGCTTTTTGCGCCTCTGCGATCACCTGAAGCGTCAGTGTGGTCTTGCCCGAGGATTCCGGTCCATAAATCTCAACAATTCGACCCTTTGGCAGACCGCCGATACCCAGTGCGATATCCAATCCGAGAGAGCCCGTGGAGATAGAGGGGATGGCGACCCGCTCCTGATCGCCCATTCGCATCACCGTGCCCTTACCAAACTGGCGCTCGATCTGCGTTAATGCCGCGTCCAATGCTTTTTGCTTGTTCGGATCCATGTCTCGCTCCTATCTCTCTGTGTCTGTATCTGTGTCTGTCTGAGCCTCTGTGCCTGTCAGTCTCTTAGTGTCTGTCAGGCTATGGCTACCAATGAAGCTGTGATTCTATCGAGTCGCTTGACCGCCCTTACTCGCCAGCCCCCAGCTCCCCCGATCCCTGTTAACACCCAGCTAAACCCGCCTAGACTCCGCTATACGCTGCATTTGCACCGCGCTGCGGACTCCACCGAAAGTACTGTATATATATTCAGCTTTTTTGGCCGGGATTGCAATGCAGTTTAGCGATCAATTTCGACAATGTGAGTGTCGCTTTGGCCAACATGTCGCCAAAAGCGACACCTCATCGCCTTGGCTGGACGTTATTCGCTGCTTTATAAAAAGGCGTCACCGCCATTGGGACTCAAACACTGGCCCCGAAAATGAGAGGCGGCATCGCTGGCCAAGAAGACGTAGGCACCCACAATATCCTCCACCTCTGCGATACGGCCCGCCGGAATGTTCTGGCGGATGCCCTCCAACACATCTCCGGGCACATCTTCAAGAATCGGGGTCATGGTGGCACCGGGTGCAACGCAGTTCGCAGTGATGGGACGCGCGCCAATCTCAAGTGCCACACTTCGCGTAAAGGACAGGATCGCCCCCTTGGCCGCTGTGTAGTGAGAGAAGCCCGGCGCTCCGATATAAGCCAACTGAGAGGCCGTATTGATAATGCGTCCGCTGTTTTGCGCGTACATCATTCTCAGCGCTGATCGTGTGCACAAAAAAGTCCCTCTAACGTGCACCGCAAGTAAGCGGTCAAAATCGGCGGCGTCCATTTCCTCGACAGGGCTCGAGTGGGCGATTCCCGCGTTATTAACGAGGATATCGAGCCCCTCCGCCGCGACGCTTTCAAACATCGCTGCTACCGCAGCCTCACTGCTAACGTCAGCCTGGACCGTAGCTGCGTTACCCCCCGACGCGCGGATTTCAGCGGCAATTGCCTCGGCGGCACTGCTAGACGCCTCATCTGGGTAATTAAGCCAAACGGTGGCTCCATTTGCTGCGAACGCTCTCGCAACCGCAGCACCAATGCCGGAACTGGCGCCGGTGACCAGCGCGGTGCGGCCCGTGAGGTCTGCCGAAATCATTCCTTTGCTCATATAGCACTCCGCGCCAACTTGACACTTTATGCAAGTCTACTGGGAATACCCGAGGGATACACTTAGCCAAACCACCTGCGGCGCTTAACGATGAAATACACACGCCATACACACCGCCATTGGTCTCTCGTAATCCTGCTCGTACAGCTACTCTCGCTGGACACCGCTACGGCACAAACCCTGCCCTTGCAGGAGGCAGCCTGTCCACCGGCAATAAACAATGGCCGCCATTGCACCGCCAACTCCATGCGTGTAACCGCTGTATCGGCAGAACCCGAACGGACAAGCTGCGACGCGGGAGAGCGCTTTAATCTCAGGGTTGGCGTCACTGTGGGAACAGGTCAAAACCGGGCGGCGAAGGAGCGTTACGACCTCGGCTATTGGGTCGCACAATCAGGCGGTACTGCAATTGGTGGCACCCAGTGTGCCTTCTCTGCGCTGCTACCCGCGACCGACGGGGTCGACTTTAACCTCAGCGCCGGAGACGGGCCTTACCGCGCAATTAATGCCAATCGATGCGGCGATATCGTCGACGCTGAGCTCACCTACCACGAATTCGTTGTCAACGATGTGGTCTGTCAGGACAGCAATGCTAATGGCAAGCTCGACATTCCCCTGGCCGTCGGCTGGCAACAGAGTAAAAACAACAATGGTTGCGCGGTGGTCACAGATCCCAACGACGCGCTTCAAGTCTCCGCTTTTGTTTCCAGCTTGTTTCCGCAAACGAGCTCTTCCTGCTGGGACAACGGCGGTGCGCCGGTGGACATTGACGAAATCACGGTAGAGCCGCCGCCTGAAATCGAGGTTTACAAAACCGCCACGCCACGATTTATCCGCGGGGACGCTGGCGTAATTACCTTCGAAGTCGAGGTATTCAATGAGTCCGACCGAACTGATGAACTCACCATCACATCACTGACGGATGATCAATTCGGTGATCTGGCGGGCGTCGGCAACTGCGCCCTCGGCAGTCGGTTGGCTGCCGGCGCCCGGTATCGATGCGAGTTCCAAAAAACACTGCGCGGCAGTCCGGGAGATATTCATCAGAATACGGTCAGTGCGACCGCCACCGACGACGCAGGCCTGGAGATCAGCGATACCGATTCTGCGCGGGTGGTGTTTTTACCGGCAACAGACCCGCCCACGCCCGATATCCGTGTAATCAAGACCGCCTCACCGCATTCGATCGATGAGCCGGGCGGCCCCGTGGTTTATCAGGTCGAGGTGTGGAATGCCGGCGAGACAGAGTTGGAGCTCGTCACGCTGGACGACAGTAGAGTCGGTGGCGAGGGATCACTTCACAACGTCGGTAGCTGCGCCTTACCACAATCGATTCCGATGGGCCTCTCTTACAGCTGTGAATACACCCTCTCAATCAATGGCCGCTATCCAGACACCCACACCAATACGGTGACCGCAGTCGCCACCAACCCCGCCGATGGCCAACAAGTCAGTGATACCGATACGGCGGTGGTGACCTTCAGGGAGACCCCCGCTGTTCTCACCATGAAAAAACTGCCGAGGCCGGCAGTCATTCAAGACCGCACCGCGGTGACCTATGAATTAGTAGTTGAAAATCACTCTCCTGCGAAAACCATCACCATCACATCACTCGTCGATAGCTATCATGGTGATATCACCGCGCTGGGTCTTGACTGCGGCGAGGTCTCGGTCGGCCCGCCGTTAGTACTCAGTTTGCCACCCGCGGGATCAACCATCGAATGCACCTTTTCTGGCATTGTCCCCGAAGCCAACGAGCCCCTACCCACTGAAATCAGCTACTTTCCCGATACGGTCACCGCATCCGGGACCGCTGACGACGGCTCTGCCGTCTCAGCCAGCGCAACCGCGGAGGTACAGTTCGTGCCCCCGGGCTCGGCCACGCCACCCGCGCCGATCATAGAGGTGGTAAAGCGAGCCATCCCCGATCGCGTTCCCACCACGGGAGGTAATGTGGTTTTCTCGGTGGAGGTCATTAATGCCTCGCTTTCCGAGTCCGTGCTTATCGATGGGCTAAACGACGACGTTCACGGCAACCTCAGCGCCCGCGGGACGTGCGCGGAAATTAGCGTGGCCGCCCCGCTGGAAATTGCAGCGGGCGATCAATATCGCTGCGCATTCACTGAGAGACTGACCGGTGCAATCGGGAGTATTGAGCGGGACACCATCATCGCAGTGGGCACCGGGGAAGATTCGAACACCGCAGTCATCGGCTTCGATACGGCGGCGGTGCTCTTCGAGGGAGTACCCCTCGATATCACTGTATCCAAGACCCCGTCGCAAACGTTGATCGATCCGGGGGCCGAAATCACCTTCACCGTTGAAGTCAGTAACAATAACGATTTTTCTGTAGAGATCCTGGAACTGACTGATTCTGTCTTTGGCGATCTCACCGGCGTGGGAACTTGCACGACACCGATTACGATTGCCTCTGGCACCTCGGCCGAATGTCGTTTCGTTAAAGCAGTGAACCCTAACGTGCGCCCCAGGGTGCACAATAACGTCGTTACGGTTATCGCTCAAGCTGCAGGGCTGTCGAGGTCTGACAGCCGCTCGGTCACCGCCACCGATCAGGCGTGGGTGCTTTTTACCGCAGCGTTGGCTGACATTCCCGTGCCCGTGCCAACCCTGCCCCGCGGGCTGCTACTGGCCGTCGGAATACTCGGTATCGCTTGGCTAAGGCGACGCCATATGCGCCGTTAGACTGATCAGCAGTCCCACCTGCCTCGCGGGCAGCTCAAGCGCACCTACCAGGTCACGCCACCCGCCAGGGCGCCGGCAGCCAGCACCAGCCGGGTCCACTCCACCGACTCCCATATACCACATCGGGCATAGGGGTCGGCCTCGAGCCACGCTTGTGCCTGACTCAAATCATCGGTGCGATACGCAAGAAGACTTCCTATGATGCGCTCCCCTGCATGATCCTTCAGTGGCCCCGCCATGGCGAGGTGATCAACAATCGCTTCTATATGTGCCAGATGTCCGGCCATATGCTGCTGTCTCAGGTCATTAACATCGTCACCGTCACGGTCCATGCACTTGACCAACCATAAATTTTCCCGGGACATCGCGCTTTCTCCTCGTCGACGAGCCACCCTGAATCTGACCCCAATGATGCACCATAGCGAGCTTTAGCCATGGCCGCCAGCAGAGCTATGCCAGCGGGTCGGCCGTTGCGGCACCGCCCCGCTTAATGTCCGTACCATTAGCGTCCAGAAGCTATTATGATCTGGTAAAACATGACAAGAGAGATAGGTAATGGGGGCCACGCTAATGAATAAGACACTGGGGCGAGCGGCAATGATTGCACTGACGGCGGTCTTGCTGAGCTGTCAATCAGAAGAGGCCATCGACGCCACACAAGAAGCATCCACCCTAGGATCGATGGACGAACAATACGCCTGGGTGGGAGACCTTGGAGACCGCGATGCCCTCCCCGGCAAGGCGCTCTACATTGAAAACTGCGCCGGCTGTCACGAGGCTCAGGTGTATAAAGCGCCCCATACTACTTGGCTAGAGCTGATGTCACCGCAAGTGCTGTACCGGTCTCTGACCGAGGGCATCATGCAAAGCCAGGCAGCGCACTTATCTGATGCCGATAAGCAGCATGTTGTCGAGTACATCACCCAAATGCGGCTCGGAGATCCGAATGCCGCTCCAGATGTGGCGTGGTGCTCAGATGCGGCCACCACCTTCACCGCGCTAGATGAATCCCGCCTCACTGGCTGGGGGCACAATACCCAGCGATATGTTCCATCAGACGTCGCCGGTTTCGGCCGAGACGGCGCAACCGATCTGACCCTCAAATGGAGCTTCGGCTTCCCCGCGTCAACCCGAGCTCGATCACAACCCAGTATTGCTATGGGCGCGGTCTTTGTGGGGAGTCAGGATGGCACTGTCTATGCCTTCGATCTTGAAACGGGATGTGTGCGCTGGACCTTTGCCGCCCGCGCGGAAGTCAGGACCGGCATTACGCTAGGGAAACGCGGCCCCGATGCCACCCCCACAGCCTACTTCGGGGACATCATCGCCAACCTTTACGCGGTTGACGCTGTCTCTGGCGAGCTCGTCTGGCAGACCAGCCCAGATGAACATCACAGCGCCACGTTGACCGGCACACCGGCTTTTTCTGGCGGAAACCTGTATGTACCGGTGTCCTCACTGGAGGTGGTCACGGCGGCAAATCCGGAATACGCATGCTGCACTTTCAGAGGCCATGTCGTGGCCGTGGATGGTAACGATGGCAGTGTGTTGTGGGACAGCTACGCCATCCCGAATCCGCCGGCTTCGGTCGGGACCACGGCAATAGGCACCAATATGTTGGGGCCGTCGGGCGCACCCGTCTGGACGAGCCCCACCATCGACGAGGAAAAGAACCTACTCATCTTTGGCACCGGTGAAAACTACTCTTCTCCCGCCGACAGCAACAGTGATGCCGTCATAGCCGTCAGGTTGGATACCGGAGAGCGACTCTGGTCGAGGCAAACATTTCCAGGGGATGCGTGGAATGTCGCCTGCATGATGGCGGACAACCCGAACTGCCCCGGTGAAGACGGCCCCGACTATGATCAGGCATCCAGTCCACTGTTAATCGATGTGGGTAATGGTGAGACACGTGTCGTCGCCGGGCAGAAAGACGGCCGAGTATTCGCGCTTGATTGGGAGACGGGGCAAACGAAAGCATGGGAAGTGAGACTCGGGCGCGGCAGTATTCAGGGCGGCGTGCACTTCGGTATGGCCGCTGCTGGCAGCACCGTGTTCGTCCCAATCAACGACATGAACGATACCCGAAACGGCGAATGGCTTGACCCCGAGACTGCCCGTCCGGGAATTTCTGCGGTCGATGCAGCGACAGGTGAGGTTCTGTGGAGTCACGTTCAAGACAATGTCTGTGGTGAAGGGCGGCCTTTTTGTGATCCGGGCATTTCCGCCGCGGTGACGGCGATTGATGGCGCCGTGGTGGCCGGGCATCTGGACGGCGTTATCCGAATCTACGACGCCGCAAACGGCGACATCATCTGGTCTTATGACACCACTGCACCAGTCACTGGCACCAATGGTGTGGTCGCCAAGGGCGGGGGTATGAGTGGCTCCGGACCAGCAATCGGCGATGGGCACATGGTCGTCAATTCAGGTTATGGCCTCTACAACCATGAAGCCGGCAACGCGCTGTTAGTCTTCGCTCCCGCCAGTAAGGGTGAGGTCAGCGCGCTGACACGCTAGCGTTCGTAATCTAGCGCGAGCACTTCACAATGCTCGCGCAACACCACACCGACGGCTTGATGGTCAGGGTGAGCGAGATAGGCAGGTAGATCCTCGACATTCTCCAAGGTCACCAACACCCCGTACGTCGCGCCGTTTGCGCGGTCAGTGATGTTACGTCCGGCCGAGATCGCAATGACACCCGGAATATGCGTGAGCGCGCGAATCGACGACGCGATCCGATCCATCTGCGCTTCACTCACACCCGGCTTCGGCGTCAGCCACACCATATGTTCCAGCGCCATCGCTATGCCTCACCTCAGACTAAATTAAACCCCTGACTCGACAACGGGAACCGACGTACACGTTTGCCAGTCGCGTTGAAAAGCGCATTTGCCACCGCCGGCGCGATCGGCGTCGTCGCCTGCTCACCCACACCCGTGGGGGGTTCATCACTGGGCAGAATGTGCACCTCGACTTTTGGCATCTGCGGCAGCCGCATCACAGGGTAGTTATGAAAATTACTCTGTTGCACTTCGCCATTAACGATATCGATATTACCGAAGGCTGCGCCGCCCAGGCCAAAGGCAAGTCCGCCCTCTACCTGACCCTCGATGCCCAGCGGATTCACGGCAAAACCACAGTCGAGCACACACACAACACGGTCTACGGTAAAGTCACCGTTATCGGCCACGGTGACCTCCACCGCCTGAGCAATGGGTGAGACCGAGTAAATGCGCGCGGCAATGCCCCGGCCGCGACCGGGAGCCAACGGCTGGTCCCACTGACTTTTCTCTCTCAAAACCGTTAAGACTCGATTCATCCGCGCGTGGTCTTTACTGAGGCGCAATCTGAGCTCCAAGGGATCAATACCGCCCTTATGAGCCAACTCATCTAAAAAGCACTCGTAGGCAATACCGGTGTGGGTGTGCCCCACTGACCGCCACTCCTGCGGAACGATACCGATTTTGGGTGCGTTGTGGCTTTCCACGCGATGGTTGGGGATCTGATAAGACGTTCCGTAAGGGAAAACACCGAAGGGCTCCTGCAGGCAACCATCCAGGGAATAGATATCCATGCCCCTGACCATGTAAATCGGATCGTGTTTGGTGCCCTGCATCAGAGATTGCCCTACCGCTACCTGATGCCAAGCCTTCGGCATGCCGGATTCGTCCACGCACCCCCGCATTTTATGAACAAAGAGTGGGCGGTAATGGCCACTGCGGATATCCTCCTCACGAGACCAAATAATCTGCACTGGAACATTCTCACCCATTGCCGCTTCTACCGCCTCGACGGTGAAGTCCGCTGCTTTGCTCGAGCGACGGCCGAAACTACCGCCCATCAAGGGTCGATTGATCGTGACATTCTGCTGGGGTATGCCCAGAAACCGCGAGATGACCTCCTGATCATTGGACTGATATTGGGTGCCACTCCAAACGGTACAAGCGTCACCCTCGACCTGAGCTATGCAGTTCAACGGTTCCATCGTGGCATGTGCCAGTAGCGGCAATTCATAAGTCGCTTCTACTACCTCATCAGACTGCGTCAAAACGCCAAGTGCATCACCGATATCCTCTGCAAGCATGCCCGGCTGTTCGGCGAGTTCTCGGTAGTCGCTGTAAAACTGCTCCGTTGAGACCGCTTGGTTCGCGCCAGAATCCCAATTGATCTTGAGCTTGGCGCGCGCCTTCTGTGCCCGCCAGTAGGTGTCCGCCAACACCACTACACCGGCGCGTATCTGCTTGACCTTCACCACACCCGGCATCGCCAGCGCTTCGGTTGCATCAAAATCAATGACCTTGCCGCCGTATACCGGGGGCCGTGCGATAGCGCCCACCAGCATCCCAGGCAACTTCAGATCGATGCCAAATGCAGCGCTTCCATCGACCTTACCCGGCCCTTCGTAGCGGCGTGTGGGCTTGCCGAGAATCTTGAACTCGCTGGGATCCTTGAGCCGCACCGACTCGGGGGGCTGAATATCAAACGCTGCAATTGCATCCAGCAACGCGCCGTAAGTGCTATTTCGCTCCGAGCCATCGTGATACACCACGCCGTTGCGTGTTGTGAGCTCAGCGACGTCAACCTGCCAAGATGCTGCAGCAGCCTCCAACAACATCGCGCGCGCCCTGGCACCGGCGGTGCGCATAGGTAACCACGAACTACCCGTGGTCACGGAACCCGCCGTTAAATACTCACGAAACAGGGGTGAATAGTAATCCGGCGTGGTAGGTGCGGCCTCGAGTTCAATGGCCTGGTAATCCACATCTAATTCCTCGGCGAGCATCATGCTCATCACCGTGTACGCACCATTACCAAACTCAGAGTGATTCGCGAGCATGGTGATCACATTGTCCGGAGCAATTCGGACAAAGCTATTAATCATCGCACCGTTAGCGCTAACTTGCGCCTTGGCAGAAAAAGCCATGGGGCACTGAGCTGCAAAAATGAATGCACCCCCTGCCTGCACAAATTGGCGACGATTGAGATTCATACGTGAACTCAGCTCACTCATGATGAGGACTCCTGCAAATAAGTGGCAGCGAGGTGAACCGCGGCGCGAATCCTGGGATAAGTACCGCATCGACAAACATTGCCGGCCATGGCGGCGTCGATCTCTGCGTCACTGGGTTCGGCGTTCTCAGTCAGTAACGCCGTGGCAGCCATAATCTGCCCGGATTGGCAGTAGCCGCACTGTGCGACGTCGGTCTCCAGCCACGCTTGCTGCACCGCAGACAGTTGACCTTCTCGGGCCTGCCCCTCAATGGTTTCAACCGATTGCCCCGCGACCGCAGATACCGGGGTAACACAAGATCGAATCGCCCGCCCATTCAAGTGCACGGTACAGGCTCCACACTGAGCGATACCGCACCCAAACTTGGTTCCCGTTAGGTTCAGCTCGTCGCGCAAAACCCATAAAAGCGGGGTATCCGACTCGGCTTTTACCTCGACCAAATTGCCATTCACTGTCAGCTTCATCATGCTCCTCCGGCGGCCTCGCTTTGATCTCAATATGACACTGGTCCGCCGAATATTAAAGCGTCGTTTCTTTCACGGTCCGAGCCAGCAGCCGGTGGACGCGAGCCAGCCGCTGCCGACGAAGCGAGACCAAAGTGTGTACACTTTACACGAAGATGTATACAGTAGTCGCTCGGGACCTTGCAAGAACAACCGCGCTTATCAGATCACGGAGATCGTCATGGAAGTACATCGCGTTAGCCGCTACCGCGAGGTAGAACACGCGCTACGACTCACCGACCTCAAGCAGTCGTTATACGACGAGGGGAAAATACTCATGGACAAGGTGCTGGTCACCCTCCACGGTGACGAGCATCGGCAAAGACGTTCCGTAGAAAGCCAATTATTCCGGCGCAACTTTTTCCGGGTCTACGAGAACGACGTTTTCCCGGGACTCCTGCGCGACACCCTTGATCAGTTCCTCTCAGGCGAGTCTGCCGACCTCAAAGAGCTGGGCTACCGCATCATGGTGCACCTGTCGCTGTCCTTCGCGGGTATTGATCGCATTGATGGCACGATCGAAGAAGCCGATGCGCAGCACCGCCTCCTCATCCAGCTGGGGCAAGCGGCCACGATTGGTCAATACAAAGGTGACCGCGAGCCGATTTTTCAGGAAATACGCGACGCCATCGACGAATTCCGCGAGCGGTTTTTCCTACCTTCTCGGGCACGACGTGTGGCGCTCATCAACGACTATCGCGAAGGCAAGATCAGTGATGAGGCGCTGCCCCGAGATATTCTCACCATTCTCCTCATGCACAACGACGACCTCGGCATGCCCGATGAGCTTATGGTCAGAGAGGTCGCGTTCTTCTATTTGGCGGCGTCACATACTTCGGTACACACGCTGGTTCACGCCACCCATGAACTCTTCAGCTGGTGTCAGCGGCAAGGATCTTCGCCCACCGACGTTGTAAAAGACACCCATCAACTGCAGCGATTTGTGCTCGAAAGCATGCGGCTGCACCCCTCCAGCCCGGAGGCGTGGCGCCGGGCCGAGGCGTCCGTCAGCCTGGCTGACGGCACCGTCGTGCCCGCTGGCGATAAGGTCGTCATCGATCTACAAACCGCCAATCGCGACCCGGAGGTATTTGGCAAAGACGCCAGCGAATTCAACCCACTCCGACAGATTGAGGGCCGCACCAGTCGCGCGGGTATGTCCTTCGGTGGCGGCATGCACGTTTGCCTGGGAATGAACCTCGTTGCCGGTACTTTGCTACGTGATGGCGAGGCGCCCAAGCCTGATAACCACCAGTTCGGCACCGTTACCCTCATCATCAAGGAACTCATTGAGCGCGGGATGCGGCCCAATCCAGACCAGGCACCGCAAAAGATTGAGGCGTCGGAGCGCGATGTCTGGGCCAGCTATCCGGTGCTGTTTTAATCATATGCCAGCGCCAGCCCTGATAACCGGATATCACAACGCGTTCGCCGCGCTCTGTGATCGCCGCTTGGTGCAATCGATGTACAGCGAATGCAGCGTGCTCATGGAGCGCGTGCTGCTCACCCTCCACGGCGAGGCGCATACCTGTCGCCGCGCCATTGAATGGAAGCTGTTTCGCCGCGACTTCGCCCGCTATTACGAGCGCGAGGTCTATCCCACCACATTGGCACAAACCCTTGCACCCTATCTCGAGCGAGGCCGGCTGGACCTCCCCGCATTCGGCTTCAGAGTCAACATTAATCTGAGCGCGGATATCGCGGGCATTGATCGGCCCGAGGGGTCAGCAAAGGAGACCGATGCACTGGTAGCCTTCACGCGGAAATTCAGTGAGGGCGCCACGCTTTTTCATTCCACACGCGACAAGGCCGAGGTTCGGGGAGAGGTCGCCGAGGCGCTGGACGCCTTCAACGAGCAATTTCTGAGGCCCTCTAAACGGCGACGGGAAGATCTCCTCGCGCAAATCGGCTCGGGAGAGCGTCATGAAGACGAGGCCCCCCGAGACATTCTCACGGTGCTGCTGGCGAATCGCGACGATCAGGATCTGGACGATGACATGATCTTGCGAGAAGTCGCCTTTTTTATGCAGGCGGGCTCCCACAGCTCGGCCAACGCACTGACCCATTCCTTCCACGAGGTAGACCAATGGTGCCGCGCGCACCCGGAGGACCGGCAGCGCCTGCTGACCGATGACGATTTCATACAACGATGCGTTCATGAAAGCCTCCGCCTGCATCCGGCGAGTCCGGTGGCGTGGCGGCAAGCCGCGGAAGATTTCGAGCTGCCTGACGGCACTGCCGTAAAGGCCGGGGACAGCGTCACTATCGATCTCATGTCGGCTAATCTCGAGACCACACTGTTTGGTGATGACGCCGATCGCTTCAACCCACGCCGTAATATCACCGGGCGTATCCCGCCGTTTGGCTTGACCTTTGGCATTGGTATTCACACCTGTTTCGGGCGCGACATTGCGGGCGGCCTTGGTCAATCGACTGACAGCGGGCAACCCGCGCACCTCGGCACGCTCACCAATCTTCTGAAAAGCCTGCTGGCACATCACGCTCGCCGTGATCCTGAATCTGAGCCACAGGCTGATGGCGGCACCGAGCGTCCGAATTGGGGCACCTACCCCTTGTTGATCGGCACCATGGAAGCGCAGGAGCACATGTCATGAGCCAGCCAGAGTCCACACAAGCTGACACGATTCGGCTGGCCATTGAGAGCGATATTTACAATGGCGTACTGGCGCCCGGCGCGTCGCTGGAAGAAGGCCGACTCGCCAACCGGTTTGGCGTGTCACGCACGCCGGTTAGAGAGGCGATCACACAGTTGGTGCAAGCAGGCTTGGTCTCAAAAACCGCGCATCGTCGAGCAGTAGTCGCCAATCTGGACGCCGGCACGTTACTGGAACTCTTTGAAGCGCTGGCCGAACTCGAGGGTTCCGCAGCCTTTCTCAGCACCAGCCGCATGCACGCCGAAGAGCGCGCAGAATTACTGAGCATTCACACAGCCGCTGCAGAAAACCTGAGCACCAACGGTGATCCCAATGTCTACGCGAAACTCGGGAGTGCGTTCCATCAGTGCATTGTTCGGGGCTGCCACAACAAGGCGCTGATCGACACAACCGAATGGCTCGCCCTGCGCGTATTGCCCTATCGTCGCTTCCAGGTGGTGGCCCCCGGGCGGTTACAGCGTAACCAAACAGACCACGACGCCATCATTTCGGCTATCTTTGCCGGGGATGCCGATAGTGCCCGTGATCTCATTAAGCGCCATACCCTCGAACAGGGAGACGCCTTAATGCGCTTTATCGCGCTGAATAAAACATCCCACGCAGACTTTTATCCGAGCACGCTCGCTGAGGAGCAGCGCCTATGAGCCAGACACAAACACTGATCTCAGGGGGCACCCTGATCGACGGCACAGGCGCCGAACCCTTTTCCGCGGACGTTCTGATCAAGGGAAATCGGATTGTCGCCGTCGGCCCAGATGCTCGAGCGAGCTGCGAACCTGGAATCCCGCTCAGTGAAATAGACGCCACCGGCTGCCGCGTCATGCCCGGCATGATCGACAGCCACTGCCATATCAGTTTTGATCAGCCCAACAGTAACGATGAGTTATTTTTCCACCGGCGCTATGGCTTGGCGGCACTTGTCGCGGGAGTGAACGCGCAAAAGGTCTTGCGCGCGGGCTTTACCGGCTTTTTCGACGCCGACTGCGTCTTTGATGTGGGCGTGGATCTGCGTGATGCCATCGAAGGTGGCGTCATAGAGGGCCCACGAATGACCACAGGGGGCAATGTCCTGATCAATTGCATTGGCGGCACCGCCGCCCGCTTGCTTCCCGATGAAGGCACCCGCGGATACGCGCGGATCGTCCATACCCCCGACGAAATCGTGCGTGAGATCCACAAGCAAATAAAAATGGGCGTCGACTGGATCAAAGTACACGTCAGCGGTTTGCCGATTCGCCCCGGAAAAGAAACGGGAGAAATATCCACCTGGACCCTCGATGAACTGAAATTGGTGTGTGACACCGCCCACCAATTCGGCATCCCCGTGGTCGGACACTGCCGCAACGCGACCAGTACCCGTGATGCCGCACTCGCCGGATTCGACATGATCCTGCACGCGACCTATATGGACGACGAGGCCTTAAAAGCCGTTGTCGACCGGAAAGTACCGCTGGTGCCCACGTTCACGTTCCAGGCCAACCTCGCTGATTTTGGGGCCGCCATCGGCTCGGACGAGAACTTGCGCGAGGTATTCCGCGCTGAAATCACCGAGAGCGTCTCGACACTCAGGGCGGCATTTGATGCAGGCGTGCCCTTCCTAACGGGCAGTGAGAGCGGTTTTAGCCTCACGCCCTACGGCGACTGGCACTATCGCGAGCTGCAGGTTTTTGTTGAGGATCTGGGTATGACGCCGCTGCAAGCCATTAACAGCGCAACCGAACAGGGTGCGCGGGCGCTGAAGCGCGAGGGTGAGCTGGGCTGCATCAAGCCTGACTACCTCGCCGATATTCTGGTCTTCGATGGCGAGCCGGAAAAGACCATTACCCAGCTGGGCGAGCCAGAGCGATTTCGCCACATCATTAAGGACGGTCGTGTTGTGGACACCTCGACACCGCTTCCGAGTGATTGGCAGTTACCGGGCTGGCGGGTCGGCGAGTACTCCGAGCGGATCCTGACCAAGGCGCTGGTGACATCCATGGGGCTTACGTCGAAGTGACTACCCACGTCGCGGAAGGGTTGCGGAGACAGGCAGATTCCTCCGCCACGCGGCGGGAGACCGCAAGACCCCATCGCTCATAAGAGCAACCACAGACGAACTGATAAGAACCAAGGACTAACATCGTGAGAACAGCAGTCATCACCGGCGGTGCCGCCGGGCTCGGCCTGGACGTTGCCCGCCGCCTGAGCGAGGCGGGTTACCGCATCGGCCTATTCGATCTGGGCGCGGAACGGGTGGCCAGTGCCGCTGCGCAGCTCCCCAATGCCGTTGGCATCGAGGCAGATGTCACCTCACCGGAGCAGGTTGCCGCGGCGTTTAGTGCCTTTGGCGAGACCCCCGATTTACTGGTCAACAACGCCGGTATTGTGCGCTTTGGCGCCATGGAGGAGCAGTCTTTCCAAGATTACATGGATGTCGTCAACGTCAACCTACTGGGTAGCTGCTTCTGCGCCAAAACGATTGCGCCCGCCATGATCGAGCGGGGCTCGGGACACATCATTAACTTTACGTCGATCAATGGGATCCATCCGGCCCCCGGAGTCGGGCTCTACGGGCCGACCAAAGCCGCCATGGCCAATATGACTCAGGCGATGGCGATCGAATGGGGCCCAAAGGGAATTCGCGTCAATGCAATCGCTCCGGGGATGATCGATGCGGGTATGTCTAAACCCATTTTTGAAAATCCCAAGGTCCGCGCCGTGCGCGGCGGCGGCGTGCCTTTGCGCTGTCTCGGGGAAGCGGCTGATATTGCTGAAGCGGTACTCTTTCTCGATTCGGAAGGCGCAAAATACATCTCGGGTCACGAACTGGTCGTCGACGGCGGCGTGTCAATCAGCGTCATGGCGCACCTCCCCCGCGAATGAATCGGGAGTACACACAGCTCATCCTGACCGGGGGGATCTTTCACGACTTCGAAGCCTCGGCGCAGGCGCTTGCCGCCGTGCTTGCGCCCCTGGGTATCACCTCGCGTATTGAGCCGGATATGGAGGCCGGTCTGGCAAGCCTTGCCGACAGCCCCGTGGACCTGGTCACAGTGAATGCGCTGCGCTGGGAAATGATCGGTGAAAAGTATGACCCCTATCGTGAGACGGAAGCTTACTCACCCTCCCCCACCGCCAGAGCGGCGCTGTCAACCTATTTAGCGCAGGGTGGAGCATTACTGGGACTTCATACTGCCAGCATTTGTTTTTCAGATTGGCCGGAGTGGACGGCCTTACTCGGCGGGCACTGGGTATGGGGAACCAGCTGGCACCCGCAACCGGAAGCCGTGACGGTGGCGCCCTCTCCCGAGAACCCGCTCCTAAGCCCGCAGTCATTCAACGTGTTTGACGAGCTCTATACCGATCTGTCGCTGTCGCCCAACACTGAGGTGCTAGCGAGCGCAACGAGTGCCGCCATGCCTCAGCCTCAACCCGTGATGTGGCGCCACCAACACACTGGAGGGCGGGTGGTATACGACGCACTTGGACACGACCGTGAATCCCTCCTTCAGCCTGATCACGCCAATGCGCTCCGAGAGATGGTTCGTTGGGCGCTCACCAGTGAGGAAACCCTATGAAATCGCTTGAGGGCCTGTCGCTGCTCATCACCGGCGGGGGATCGGGTATCGGCCTCGGCACAGCGCGCTACTGTGTCGAGCGAGGTGCCCGCGTCACGATCTGTGGTCGCCGCGCCGACAAAATTGAAGCCGCCGCGCGGGAATTGGGACCCGCCTGCCAAGGCGTCGCTGCCGATATCACTCTGGCGGCGGATCGACAAAAACTCGTCGACGCAGCGTTAGCGCACGGCGGCAAACTCGACGCCTTGATCAATAATGCCGGCAATATGTATCGCGGCATGATTACCGAGCTCGAGGAAGCGGCCTTACAGGATATTTTCAACAGCAACGTCATCTCGGCCATGCTGCTCACCGGACTCTGTACCCCGCATCTGGCTACCACCGAAGGCGCGGTGGTATTTGTCGGATCGATCCATACTCGACGGGCATTTCCGGGCGCTTCGGCCTATGCCGCTACCAAAGCAGCCGTACAAGGGCTCACGCGCGTGTTGGCGGCAGAACTCGGCGCGCAAAAGATCCGCGTAAACTGCCTCCTGCCCGGCGCTGTCTTCACCGAAATCAATCAGCGCGCCGGCTTGATGGATGATGCAACGGCGTTGCAAAGACTCGAGGGGATGTCAGACTTGCACGCCCTGGGCCGCATTGGGACTGCCGAGGAAATCGCCGAGGCGATGGCCTATCTGGTGTGCGCAGAGTGGGTCACCGGAGCCATGATCGACATCGACGGCGGGCTTGGCCTAGGCATTACTGGCGACCCAGCAATTAACAACAAAGGAGAGAACAACTCATGAGCGACAGCATCAGCGTAAAGGTCACCACGCGCGAGGGCGAAGAACGAATCGTGGCACAAGGCGCCGGGCATCAGACCCTGATGCAGATGCTCTACGACGAGGATATTGGGGTTGAGGCTATCTGCGGTGGGTGCACCTCCTGCGCGACCTGTCATGTACTGGTGGATCCCGCGTGGATGGAGAAGCTCCCGGATCGAGATCAGGCTGAACTGATGCTCTTGCAGTACGCAGAACACTACGACCCAGAGCGCTCTAGGCTCAGCTGCCAGCTGGCAATCGGCCCCCATCTTGACGGCATGCCTCTGGTGATTGCACCCGAAGAATGATTCGAACGACACACCTCCCTTAATTCAGGACTCGAGAAAGGATCATCATGAGCGACAAGCGCGCGCTGGCAGCCGCAAGATCCATCGATATTCACGCGCACGCTGTGCTGGCGGGTTCGATGGGGACTGCGGGGGAACATGGCCCCGAAATCGGCTACACCTCCTCAGGTCAGCCATGGTTTCGCGTTGGCAATTACCGACTGGATGGCGTCCGCTATGAAGGCAGTCCCTTTATGGAAGCCGAGATTCGCATCCGCAATATGGATGCCGCCGGCATTGATTGCCAAGTCGTCTCCCCTAACCCCCTAACCTACTTCCATCACATTGCGCCGGCGGACGCCATCTCATTCTGCCGAGAGCACAACAATGCGCTGGCGGCGATGGTCGACGCTTTTCCAACCCGTCTGGCCGGCTTTGCCGCACTTCCCATGCAAGATGTTCCTGCCGCCTGCGACGAACTAGAGCGCGCGGTGACCGAACTCGATCTGTTGGGCGCTTACATCGGTACCGATATTGGTAAGCCGTTAAATGACCCCAGCTTAGATGCATTTTATGAAAAGGTCGTGGGCCTCGACGTCCCGCTTATGATGCATCCGGCCCCAGCGGGGATCGATGGGCCAGCGGGGGACCCTAATCTGAAACAGTTCGATCTCGACTTGCTCACCGGTTTTGCCGCGCAGGAGTCGATCGCGGTGGCGACGCTCATCTACGGCGGCGTGCTGCACCGTCATCCCAAACTCGATATCTGCCTCAGTCATGCGGGCGGCACCATGACGTCACTGGTGGGACGCTTTAATCGCGCCTGCACTAAACGCCCTTGGGTACCCGAGCATTTGCGCTACGAAGGCGCGTTTGAGGAGTCGCTGAAGAAGTTGTGGTTCGATACTCACGTTCATGACCCCAGAGTGCTGAATTGGGTGATCGAGATCATGGGGACCGAAAGGCTACTGCTGGGCACCAATTTTTCGGGCTGGGACGAGCACGCAATGACCCATGATATTGATATCTCGCTGGCTGATACCATGGCGGACAATGCCAAGCGACTGCTCCGGGTGAGCGCATAGCATGACGACTTCCGAGCAAGAATTAGCCCAGCGCTGGCCGCTCATCATGGCGACCTGCGTCGGCATCATCAGCAGCTCGTTTGTGCTGCCCTATTACTCTATCGGCGCGCTGGTCGCCCCCGTCACGGAAGAGTTCGGCTGGAGTCGCGCGCAATTCCAAGCGGCGATTCTCTTCAGTTCCGGCCTCGGCGCGCTGACCTCTCCGCTCATCGGCTGGTTAAACGACAAGTATGGGCCTAGGCGCGTTGCCCTGCCCTCGATGCTCGGTTTGTCCCTGGGGTTATTCACCGCCTCCCAATTACAGGGGGAGCTGTGGATGCTCTTTCTGGCCTACGGGATGATGGCGCTCTTGGGCGCCGGCACTATCCCGGTCACCTGGACTCGCGCCATCGCCACGAGTTTTTTCAAGCGCCGGGGGCTGGCACTCGGGCTCGCCCTCACGGGCACGGGCATCTGCGCCTCGATTGCCCCGCACTACACCGTTTGGCTGACGGATAACTACGGATGGCGCGGCGCCTACATGGGTTTAGCGTTGGTGCCGATCTTACTGGCGTGGCCGACACTGTACTTTCTGTTCAAACCACTGGAGGCGCACACTGAAGCCGAAGATGCTGTTGATAACGAAGCGGCCAGCGCTCTTCAAACGGGGCTGACGCTGGGCGAGGCGGTTAGAGGCTATCGCTTTTGGGTGTTATTGCTCTCGATCCTGTTTGCGTACCAAGGATTTTCGGGTATCGGCCCCAATTTGCTGCCCTCGCTGACCGATGACGGGCTCAGCCGCGAGCAAGCGGCCTCAGTGCAAAGCGTCTTTGGTATTTCAATCATTATCGGCCGCGTCGTAGTCGGTTATCTGGTGGACCGTTTTTGGGCACCGGGCGTCGCCGCTGTCTGCCTCGCCATACCCGCAGTGGGAGCCACGCTACTTCACGGCCAGCAAAGCCTCGAAGTCGCAGCGCTCGCCGCCTTCTTGATCGGATTTGCCGCGGGCGCGGAACTGGACCTGATGGCGTTCCTCGCGGCGCGATATTTCGGGTTGGCGCATTACGCCAAAATCTACTCGATTCTTTACGCAACGCTGGCCGTCTGCTCCGGCACGGCGCCCATGATCTTCGCCTCGGTGTACGACGCGACCGGCAGCTACGATATTGGCTACGCTATTGCGTCCGGACTCTTTCTGGTATCTGTCGTCCTGATACTGTTGCTGGGACGCTATCCCAAAGCATTCGAAAACGCGCACTAGGCTGACTGCGCGCAGGCCAGCAGCGCCGCAAAACTCCGCGGACGCCAGCGACCGGCGATGTGGCATCAGGGCGAGCTTGAAGAGCGCGCTATGTCAGAGCCCTTCCGACGCAGTGCGATGCTATAGGGGCCCCGGCGTCTCTGGTGAGCCCGCTTCCTATTTCAGAGCGGGCGGGTGCTTACATCGCCGATCTCTCAGGCTGCGGGTTGGCCAATAGGCGCCCACGCCAACAAACTGCTGTCATTGGTAAAAGTGTTGGGCACCAACTGAATGCCCCCCGCCTCCGCCAGCGCAACGTAATCCATCCAACTGACCACAGCGACGATGGGCGTGCCGGGGCCGGTGTCGAAGGTCAGCGGGCCGTAGACGTTGGCCGTGTAGATCAAGTCGTCCTCAGAAACCCGCTGGGTTGCGTCGTGGCGCGCACCCGAGGGCTCATAGAACCAGGTGCCGGGCCCGTAGCCCTCGGGCGGGCCGGCGCGGACACCGAGCGCACCTTCCAGGACGAGGAAATCCGAACCCCCTATGTGATTGTGGGGCGCAGCCACGCCGTTGTGGCGAACCATTAATGAGATGTAGCCCGTCTCCTGACTCACGCGCAGCACTTTAAGGCCGATATCCGGCAAGTCCGGATTGACCACCCAGGGCACAGCGCGGCAGTCAATAAAGTAAGGATGCTGAAAAGTATCCGGGGCGGCAGTCAGCACGCTCGCCACCAAATGCCCCGAGTTCTTCCCTGCAATAGCTAGCGGCGCTCCCTCTCCTGAATAGGGTTCCCGCTCGACCATGCACTCAGCCAGCGTATTGGGCACCATGTTGATGCCCGCCTTCAATGCCATTTGACGAATATCCGCACTCGTCACCAAGCGCCGCACCTGACTGTCTGGCGTCAACAAGGCGAGCGCCCCATAGCAATTGATTAACAGCTCTGACGCCTCGACTGCCGAGAGTTGCTCCATACAGGTATTGGCCGCAAGGTACCCCCAGATCCCGGGCTCCAGGCGACTCGTCCCGGTGTCATCGCTATAGTCCAACGCACCGGAGAGCACGAGCAGGTCCATCCCCGACAGAGCTAACAGACGCTTGAGGTCGGCGCCCTGCTCAAGGCGCACAATCAGGCTATACATCCCGCTTTCCATGCTCGCGCGCAGTGGCTTGAGCGACAAGCCGGCGACGCCATCGAGCGGCAGCCAAGGCAGCCGATTGGTATCGACGCCTCCCTCTGCACCATCGGGATCAAACTCGGGGTTAAAGGCCAGAGATCCTTCGCTCACGGTATGCACTCCTTTGTTGTTTACTCGCTAACCTAGCGCATTCGTGCCAGTGTAAGAAGAGGCCTCTCGCCAACTATGGCGTATTTTCATTAACAGCAAGATAGGTTTGCACCGTCAGCAAAGCCTACGCTTGTCTTTCAAACAATGCGCGCTTAATTTGGTTCCTCAATACTCCCGAAGGGTAAGGCATATGACGAAGCAGGCCACTGAAACCGAGGGTTTTGTTCTCAACCAAACCATGCTGCGGGTTCGCGACCCCGCGATATCACTCGATTTTTATCTGCAGGTACTGGGCATGACGCTTTATCAACGAGTGGACTTTGCTGAAATGGCATTCTCACTTTATTTCCTGGGGTATCCCGCCAGCCACGAAGGACAAACTCTCCCCGACGACCCGATACAGCGATCACAATTTACTTTTCAGCAAAGCGCCCTGTTGGAACTTACCCATAATTGGGGCTCGGAGTCTGATGAAAATTTCATGGGATATCACAACGGAAATGATGACCCCCGTGGCTATGGCCACATTGGCATCTCTGTGCCAGATGTCTATGCCGCATGCGCGCGATTCGAGCAGCTGGATGTCGAATTTATTAAACGACCCGATGATGGGGCAATGAAAGGGCTCGCCTTTATCAAGGATCCCGACGGTTACTGGATAGAAATACTGAATGCCGACGCCATCACAGCCCTCATCGAGGATCGCGGGGCGCTCTATCACTGACCCTGAGACGGCTCGCTCCCGCACACCCCGAGAAGGATTCGCCAGGCTTCTTCGGAGCACCCTTACTCGCAGCGTATGCAAATGGTATGAGTGCTGGACGGCTAAGGCGCGAATAAGCTTGATATAGTAGGGCCTCTGGCCCAGAGGATCATTGTACATGTCAGACGCACTAGAACTCGCGACGCGCGCACTCCATCATTTCAATGCTGGCACCACTGACCAGGCGCCCGCGCAAATGCGCATCCCCCTGACTGCTTACTCCGATGAGACTCGCTTCCAAAAAGAACGACAGGCCGTTTTTCTGGAGTCCCCCATCGCCATTGCCTTGTCTCTGGAAATACCCGAGCCCGGCGACTTTCAAACCCAGACGGTGATGAATGTGCCGCTACTCATCACCCGCGACACGGACGGCAAGGTGCACTGCTTCATCAATGTGTGCCGACACCGAGGCGCCAAGGTTTGCACCGCCGAAAAGGGACATCAGTCGCGCTTTACTTGCCCATACCACGCCTGGACCTACAGCAACCGGGGGGCACTGATCGGTGTTTATGGCGAAGCGTCCTTTGGCGAGGTAGACCGTGACACCATGGGGCTGACCCGACTCTGGTGCGAGGAACGTGCAGGCGTCATATTCGCCTGCCTGAGCCCTGCAAAATCCTTCGACATTGACGCCTGGCTGGGCCCGTTTGCGGGTAAGCTCGGCGATCAGGACCTGTTGAACTGGCATTTGTATGAAACGCGCTATTTACCGGGCGCAGGCTGGAAAGCCACCATGGACGGCTACCTGGAGGTGTACCATCATGACAGCGTCCACGGTAAAACTGTCGGCCCACATACCGTCGGTAACCTGTTGGTACACGATACCTGGGGCGCCCATCAGCGCATGGCCTTTGCTAGAAAAAATATAAATGAATTTAATGGCTTGGAAAATAATCCGGAAGCAGAACCTGAGCAGTATATTCGCGTCATTCACTCGGTATTCCCCAACCTCTCCATTTCAGCAATCCTCGGGGGCCACTGCCTGGTGGGCTTTATCTATCCCGGGCAAACGAGCACGGAGACCCTGACTCGACAGCTCATCTTGAGCGCCGCGCTGCCCGAAAGCGAACAAGACCGTGACGCGGTTGAGACCTTCAGCCAAATGACCCTGCAGGCCGTTAGAGACGAAGATTACGCGTTGGTAGCCACCGTGCAGCAAGCGCTCTCGTCCGGCGCCAATGACAGCTTCCTGATCGGACGCAATGAGCCCGCTGTGCAGCACTACCATCGGATGATCGAGCAGATTTGCGGTTAAGCACGCACGCCTCGAGACTGGGACCACCCTAAAGCGCACTTTAATCGCTCGCTATCGCTGCCGCTCACTGATAGAAAGGCGTTACACCTGCCTACTAGGAGATCAACAGCTTGGGGATCATTGACTACCACAGTCCGCTCAACGTTTTGGTGTCCACCAAAGGACATCCGTTCGAGCGCGACGCGTTCGCCAGCGTATTCGAGAGCTTTCAGGGCATCCGCCACACGTTTGTCGAACAACCCGCATCGCAGGCTTTTATGAATCCTGCGGGCGCGGCGCCGTGGGACGTGCTGGTTTTTTACGACATGCCCGGCATCGACTTCAGTACTCAACCGCCGACACTGATACCGCCCTCTGAAGCGTTAAGAGCCGGCTTTGAGGCACTGCTGGAAAGCGGAAAGGGAATGGTTTTCCTGCACCACGCCATTGCGGGGTGGCCATTGTGGCCGGAGTACGGCGAAGTGATTGGCGGGCGCTTTTTCTATCGTCCTGCAGAATGTCGCGGCCAAGCAGTACTGGATTCAGGATATCGACATGACGTGGCGCATTCGGTGGCGGTACTGGCGGATGATCATCCCGTCGCTGCCGGGCTGCCCTCAGTCTTTCCGCTCAAGGATGAACTGTATCTCTATGAGGTTTTCGACCAGAACATCACCCCGCTGCTGAGCAGCGATTACTCCTTCACCAATGGTCATTTTTATTCGGCGTATCATGCGGTCACGGGAAAAATGTTCTGCAACGACGATTGGCCGCACCCAGCTGGCTCTTCACTCATCGGGTGGACCAAAACCGCCGGCGCCAGCCGAATCTGTTATCTCCAGCCCGGCGATGGGCCCGACACCTACGCTTCGGAACATTACCGACAATTGCTCGAAAACGCGATCCGCTGGGCCGCCGAGAAGTCCTGATCGTCAGGCAGAGCGAGGTGTCGGCCCTTTCACATATCGCCGCGGCGGATGGGGTAATGGCGCCGGAATTCAGGCAGTGACAGGCAAAGGTTTGTTGATGGGCTGCGTTAACAATTCTGGCGCAACAGAAAAACCGATAATGGCGCTGTATCCGGACGACTTTTCTCGATGCACCAAACCAGCAGCCGCTACGATCTTGGCGCCGCGCTTACAGGTGATCGATTCACCATCTTCGCGTGATAACGTGATCTCACCGGCTGTCACGTACACCACCGAATCAAAATCATGCCAGTGAAAATCGTTCTCCTCGGCGGGAAAGTCGAATGCCATGGCGTGATAGCCCAGAGCCTCAATTTCGGCATAGGCCTGAGCTTCGTCCTCGAATGTCTGAACAGGGTCCATTGCAACTTCCTCGCCGTTTTTACCGTCTGTTTGTCACTGTAGCGCCATCGGCATCACCTGCCCACCCCTCTGTGACATGGGTCCGGTCACCTTCCGATCGTAATGGCGTCAAGCAACACTGCCTCCACAGCGGCCACATTGAGGGCCCTGGGATTGGTGCCCGCCGCCGTATCCGATAAGGCTTTAGCGGCGAGCCCCGCCACGGCGTAATCTGGCACACCGAGATCAGACAAGCGGGCTGGTATGTCCAGCTTATCCAGCAATTCACAAACCCAGTAATAAAAAGAGTCGAAATCAGTTGCCTGAATTGCCAAAGCACTCGCCATCGCCGGTATTTTGTGCGCAATAGCGGGTGCGTTAAATCGCAACACCGCAGGCAATAGCACGGCATTGGTTAACCCGTGGTGCGTATCATATTCGGCCCCCACGGCATGACTCATCGCGTGCACCAGACCCAGCCCCTTGAGGAAGGCGACCCCAGCAAGACAGGCGCCTACCTGCATACCACCGCGCGCCCGCACATCACCCGGCTCATCGCACACTACCGGCAACCACTGACCAATTAACTCCAGCGCTTGCAGCGCTGCGCCATCACACATGGGATGAAAATTTGGCACGCAGTAGGCTTCAATCGCATGCACCATCGCATCGATCCCCGTCCAGGCGGTCAACGACGAGGGCAAACCCAGCGTGATTTCGGGGTCCAACAACGCAAGCGACGGCTTTAAATCTGGGTGCCAAACGCAGAGCTTCATACCCCGCTCTGCGTGCGTCACCATCGCAGTGCTCTCAGTCTCAGCGCCGGTTCCTGCGGTGCTGGGAACGCAGATTAGCTTTGGAAACACGTGCCCGGTGGGTAACGTCGGAATCTCGCGCTCAAAATCAAATTGCCACAGGTCGAGATCATGATGCGCCATCAGCGCCGTTGCCTTGCCCCCATCCATGCCGCTACCGCCACCGATGGCGATGACCGCGTCATGCCCGCCAGATCGATAGGCGTCAACGGATCGCGCTACGTCCGCTTCTCCCGGGTTGGTTGAGATTTCGCCGAACACGCGACTCGACAGTCCTGCCCTCATGAGGCTCTGGGTCGCCTGAGCGATGAAAGGCAGATCACGCGACCCGCAATCCGTCACAATCATGGGATTGCGGATTCCCATGCCACGGCTGATCTCGCCCAACTCAGCTAGCCGTCCGGGCCCGTAAGCAATCGGTACCGGAAATGACCAGTCACACGCCTCAAGCAGTGGCTGAGCGGATGAGTCCAGACTCAGATCAGACGGATTCATTACTGCTCCCGGATTACGTTATCCACATCGCCTCAACGGCGACAAAAAGTGTCGCAAAATGTGGCGCATAATATCCAGCGTTTTCTTATATTCGCGCTGCTGTTAGGCCCGCTAACACCGCCACTTGATTCCGTTTCAGTTGGACGTTTCCTCGCGCCAACCCAGAGAACCGGTACGAACGGCGGTGAGTCGGTGCCTCTTAAACCGTTACAAGCAGGTGAACACAATGACCACACCGCGACTCTCCTTTTCTAGACGACTGCGCAAATCACCCTTTGAGGCGCGCTCTCACGTCGGCGCGACGGCGGCGTCGGTGTATAACCATGTTGTTTTGCCAACGGCCTACGCTTCTCTCGAAGAGGATTACTGGCACCTCCGCGAGCACGTGCAAATTTGGGATGTCGCATGCCAAGTTCAGGTCGAGGTACAGGGTCCGGACGCCCTGAGACTGATGGAGTATTTGACACCGCGCGATCTCTCTCAAATCGAGCCGGGGCAATGCATGTACGCACCGCTGATCGACGAGAACGCAGGCATCGTGAACGACCCCATTATTCTATGTCTGGCGCCTGACCGCTTCTGGCTATCTATCTCCGACTCAGACGTGCTGCTGTGGGTAAAAGGTCTGGCCAACGGCGCAGGTTTTAATGTTCGCGTTTTTGATCCCGACGTCTTTCCTGTCTCGATACAGGGCCCCAAGTCTGACACGCTCCTGAGCCGCCTTATTGCCAGTCCACCTGAAGACATCCGCCGCTTTCGTTTTATCAAGGCAGAGATTGCCGGTACGGATTTGGTCATTGCAAGAACAGGCTGGAGTGGCCAAGGGGGATTTGAGTTTTATCTGTCTGAGCCCGAGAAAGGCGAAGCACTTTGGGACGCCATCGTCGCGGCCGCCAACGACCTGAACTTGCGATCGGGCTGCCCCAACTTGATAGACCGTATCGAAACTGGATTACTGTCCCATGGCAACGACATGACGCTCAGCAATAACCCCATAGAGGCCGGCCTGGATCGCTTTTTTAAAATCGGAAAAGCCAGCGAGTATCTTGGTCGCGCCGCGCTAGAGCAAATTGTCTCAACCGGGGTATCACAGCGCCTTGTGAGGCTGGTGGTGCCGGGTGACCACATCACCAATCCTCGCGAAACCTATCCGATGACCATCGCGGGTGCTCAGCAACCCGGTTACGTTACCAGCATCTGCCACTCTCCGAGAATGGACTGCCACGTGGGCTTGGGCTATGTGCCCGCAGGTGCCTCCGCTGTGGGGACGCGCATCACGCTATCAACACCCCAGGGAATGACCGAAGGACGAATCGCAGATGAGCACTGGCAAGTAGCGTCCACCCCCTGACTGACCTGGGCTAGGTCATACCGTGAACCATTTTGGTCTCCAAGAAATCCTCGAGACCCATTTCACCACCCTCGCGCCCATTTCCAGAGGCCTTATAACCGCCAAACGGGGAGCCGTACTCGTAAGCCCCGCCATTGATGTGTACCGCTCCGGCGCGCAATTGCCGAGCCAGTCTTGCGGCGCGCTCTCTATCTCCGGTTTGCACGTAGGCCGCCAACCCATAGGGCGTGTCGTTTGCGATAGCGACGGCATCTGCTTCCGTATCGAAGGGAATAATCGCGAGCACCGGCCCAAAAATCTCCTCGCGAGCCACCCGCATCCTGTTGTTGACGTCCGAGAAGATTGTCGGCCTGACATACCATCCTGTCTCTATACCCTCTGGCCGCCCGAGCCCGCCCGTGACCAAGGTTGCCCCTTCATCAATACCGACCTGAATCATGGCTTGCACGCGATCAAACTGTATTTGGTCAAAGAGCGGCCCGATATGATCCCCCTCCTCCTCCGGGTCACCAACTCGGATGTTTTCCGCTGCACGTCGAGCAATTGCAACCGCCTCTTCATAGCAACTGCGCTCTACCAGTAGTCGCGTCGGAGCGTCACAAGATTGGCCGGTGTTAAACATGCACTCCGCCACTGACTGAGCCACCCGCTCCTCCAAGGCACAGTCGGCAAATACGAGGTTCGGTGATTTGCCGCCCAACTCCAACGTCACTCGCTTAACAGAATCTGCTGAATCGTGGGTCACGGCGGTGCCGGCTCGCGTTGAGCCCGTGAAGGACATCATCTGGACATCCGGATGCCGGGACAATGCCGCGCCGACGACCGGGCCCACGCCATTCACCAAGTTGAACACACCCGCTGGCACGCCCGCTTCGTGGAGTATCTCAGCGTAGATCATTGCAGAAATCGGCGTGTGTTCGCTGGGTTTTAACACGCAGGTGCAGCCGGTTGCGATAACCGGCAATACCTTTAAAACCACCTGATTGATCGGCCAATTCCAGGGCGTTATCAAACCGCACACACCAATCGGCTCTCGCAGGAGAATCTCGCCATTGTCGAAGTCCTCACGCTCCTCAAGCTTTTCGAGGGCTTCGACAAAGCCGTCGAGGTGGCCCAACGCCGCGTCCGCTTGAGCATCCCGCGCCATGGAAATTGGTGCCCCCATTTCCATGCGCATGGCCTGCGCCAGCTCTTCGAAACGACGCTCACTCACATCGCGGATTCGGCCCAGCAGCGCCAGCCTCTCCGACTTCGAAGTCTGCGAGTAAGTCACGAAAGCAGTCGATGCAGCAGCTACCGCACGATCAACATCGGCATCGCTGCCAAGCGCAACTGAGCCCAGCTGGGTAACGGATGCCGGATTAAGCACGGGCATTGTGTCGGTGGAGATCGGATCGACCCATGCGCCATTGATATAAAACTTTAAGAGCTTTTCCATGATGTCCTCACGTCTGAAAAACCGGGAAAAACTATCGGCAATTACCCGGTAACAAGTTATTGGGGTTTGCAGCTCATTACCGCGTCGGCTACAACAGCCGGCCAACGGTTATTCGCTCAGCCACGCAACCACTTCGGTACCACCTCAGTTGCCACACTGACTCGCTCTTTTACAGAGACGGTTCCCGGTACCTCAACAACGCCCACTAGGCCCCGAGAGAACTTTGCCGCTTCAATAAAATCATTATCGCCAAGCTGACCGCCTCCCTGAATCTCCCGCTGCGTCGCAAGATAACGGGACATCCGGCTGCAGGGCGGATTGTACTCTTCCACCATCAAGACCACGCCGCCCTCAAAAGTGAAGGTGGTTCCTCGTGGCAATCGAGAAAATTCAGGCACCCCCGAGATGCTCAGATTGACGGCAACATCCCCCGCCGAGAGGGGCTGTGTCAATTGCAATTTCGCAGCAACCGCATCCAGATCTTCCTGCGCCACGGCCGACCACTGCCGCTCGTTGCGCCGCTCGGTCCCCCCGGGCTGCTTATCGGTTAAATCCCACGCCCGTCGGCTGACGCCCCGGTGCCTATCGCCAACGATGCCATCAAAAGCAAACTCGAGCTCAGTCTGCGCTGCCTTCTCCAGAGTACCCGGCGCCCCCAAAAAAACACTGGTCACCACACCTTGAATCATCGTCATCTGCACCGCGCTCCTTAACTATCAACGCTTACCCACCCATCGTGTCGAACGGTCGATTATTTTGACACGGGGCATGCTTTTTCACGAGGCGTTTGCTACCGCCGGAAACTTCAATGCCACAGCTGATACACTTTTAAATATCGGGAGAGAGTGTCCATCGATACATGAATAAGATTTTCGCGGCCGTAATGACCGCAATGATCATTGCGACTGTGATCGCAGTTTTCGCGCTGGGTTTTCTATCATTGGCTGGAGGGCCCGTCGAGTTCGATGTCGATGAAGCTGATGCTTCAAAGGGATCGGAGCAATTCGGCGATAGTGCAGACTGATGCGCGTTTTACTTGCAGGCGGTACCGGCTTGGTCGGTAATGCGGTCATTGAAGCAAGCAAAACCACCGACATAGAAGTGGTGAGCGTGGGGCGCCGCGCGACGGGCAAACTGTCACGGGAGATCGTGACAGAGCTCGAAACTATTCCGACCCTACCTACTGCGAAGGTGGCGATTTGCACGCTGGGCTCCACCCAGCGTAAGGCGGGGTCGCGAGAGGCGTTCAGGGCAGTGGATTATACGGCAGTGATGAAATTCGCTGCCGCCGCGCAGCTGGCGGGCGCTGAACACTTTATTGTCGTGACAGCGGTGGGTGCCACGGCGCGATCGTCAGTTTTTTATTCCCGTGTAAAAGGAGAAGTTGAGCGTGATCTCTCGGCCTTAGGATTTACCCGTCTCGATATCGTTCGGCCTGGACTGTTGCTGGGCGATAGAAGCGAAAGTCGACCTGTGGAGTCCTTTTTGCAAGCTATCGCCCCCCTCACCGACGGACTCATGCGGGGCTCGTGGCGGAAATATCGCAGTGTGAGCGCGGAGTCCCTTGCTCGGTATTTACTGGCGCTCACAGCCCCCTCTGGACCCGGCATCTTCATCCACCACCATGGAGAAATAACGGCAGGTCTCGCAGGCAGTGGAACCCATGTCACCTGAGGCTGTATCCAATCGATAAAGCCTGAGTTAAGTTTCCATCCGCACCGCTACAGAACGCCTGTTGTGAAAAAATAATCAAAAAAAGGAGATTCCCGTGAAGATAATGGTCGGTTGGCTCTCGCTCGTCGCGTCCCTCACCGCAGTGAACGCTCAGGCTGAAACCCTCGATATTCTCGGGCCCGTACCGGAACTTCGTCACGGACTGATACAGGGTTACATGTACGGCGAGCCTCCGCTCAATAGTGTGCTGTTTGTTCCAGCGCCACCTGCGGAGGACTCCGCCCGCCAGCGCGCCGACACTGCCGCCAGCGATGATCTCAGAAGCCTTGAGGGATCGGCTCGTTGGGAGCTGGCTGCGCGGGATGCAGACTTGCACTTCCCTGCAGCCGCTTCTATTTTCAGCTGCGCATTGGACGTTGCGGTGACCGAGGCGACCACGCCAGCACTCTACCGGCTGTTACAGCGCTCACTCACCGATTTCGGCCTCGCAACTTATGCCGCAAAAAACGCATATCAAAGGCCCAGACCGTTCATGATCAATGGCGAGGCGATTTGCACCCCCAAAGATGAGGAATTGCTCAGAACCGATGGCTCATACCCCAGCGGCCACAGTGCCATTGGCTGGGGCTGGGCCTTGATTCTCTCGCAGCTGGTCCCCGAGAGAGCAGAGCCGATTCTGGCCCGCGGACGTGACTACGCCCAGAGCCGCATGGTTTGCAATGTGCATTGGATGAGCGACACAGAGGCCGGCATGGCGGTAGGTGCAGCCGCCTTCGCCAGACTACAGAACAACGCTCTTTTTCAGGCGACCATGACTGCCGCGAGAGCAGAACTGCTGTCCCCCAATGCGGCGCGTCCGGATGGGAAAAGCTGCGTCCAAGAGGCTGCCCTGCTGGCACCCCAGGGTTGAGTAAGCCGTCAACGCCGCGTAAAAGCCTCACCTAGCAAAAATACTTCTCGGGCGCACCGCCCCCGCGCCGCTCCTTACCCGCGAGCACATGAGGGGGATCTACGAGGCCAAATTCAGTAGCATCGGGGTTTGCGTAACCGGCGTCACCAACGATGAGACAGCAATACGGCACGACCCCTGCAGGACCCGGGGAATACCGCGACAAAACTGCCGAACTCGTGAGGCCGAAAGACGCGGCGACTTTGATTGTTGTCCGCGCGGGCACGCAACCCACCATACTCATGGGCAAGCGGGCGGCCAGTCACCGTTTCATGCCCAATAAATTCGTGTTTCCAGGGGGGCGGCTCGATCTGATCGACCAGCGCTTAAACGTACCCGGTGATCTCTGCTCGCCAGTGCTTAAGCGCCTGCGTAAAGCGACCCGGAAGAACATAACCGACCAAAAACTGCGCGGCCTGGCCCTGGCGGCGATTCGCGAGACTTTTGAGGAGACAGGTATTGTCGTTGGTCGTCCGGCAACGCGCTGCGTGACCACGAGAAATCCTATCTGGCGCGATTACCTGCGGCATGGCGTCGAGCCTCCGTTAGAACACATGGACTTTATCGCACGCGCAATTACCCCGCCTTATCACACACGGCGCTTCGATACCCGCTTTTTCCTTGTGCACGACAGATTTATTCATAACGATCCGGAGCGAGTCTCCGAAATCAGCGGCGAACTCAATGAGGTCCACTGGCTCACACTCGACCAAGCGCGCAAGCTGGATCTACCGGCCATCACCCGCTGGGTGATCGACCGTGTTGAAGCGCGGCTTAAGCTCACACCCAACAAGCAGTTGATACAATCCGCTCCGTTCGTTCGTTTCATCAAGGGCGCAATGCTCTCCGAGGAGTTGTGAGCAAGCATCACAAACGGGAACTTTGATTGGTACACTCCGCTAACTCCGCCAGGACGCGCTCTATGTCGACTCCAAATTCTTCCGCCGATGCGGGACATCTGACGGGATACGGATCTCCCTCCTATCGGCACTACGTCCTCGTGTTGCTGATGCTGGTCTACACGCTGAACTTTATCGACCGCACCCTGATCGCCGTGGTAGCTCAACCTATCATTGAGTCCTTCCAACTCACCGATGCCCAATGGGGACTACTTTACGGTCCGCCCTTCGCTATTTTCTACGCAATCATGGGACTGCCGATAGCGCTGTGGGCCGATCGTGCCAATCGCGTTCACATCATCAGTCTGTGCATTGTGCTCTGGTCGATCATGACCGCGCTTTGCGGCGTCGCAATGGGGTTCTTCTCGTTGCTCATGTTCCGCATTGGCGTCGCCATCGGTGAGGCGGGTTGCACACCTCCGGCAAACTCTCTGATTGGCGACTATTTTATTGCTCGCAAACGCGCGACCGCCCTCGGGGTTTACTCGATGGGCGTTACATTAGGCAGCGTCTTGGCCAATGTGTTCGGCGGCCCAATCGCTGAGATGCAGGGAACAGACGTTGGCGCCTGGCTAGACTCCACGGCGCTCGGCGGGCTATTCAGCGACCTGGAGTGGGCCGCGATCGAGGGCTGGCGCGTGGCCTTTGTGGTGGTGGGACTCCCGGGCGTACTCGTTGCGTTACTGGTATGGCTGACTATCAAAGAACCCCCGCGTGGCTATTCTGACCCCCCAGAACAAAGCGCGGATATCGCCCCAGGTTGGAGTGAAACCTTTGCCGAGCTTAAGCGCAAACGCTCATTTTGGTGGATGGCCATCGCGGCCTCGCTGGTGGCTTTTGTAGGCTACGGACTGATCAGCTTTCAGGCACCGTTTTTGCAACGCGAGCATGGCCTTAGCGTGCGAGATGCCGCCTTGCAGTTTGGCGCACCGCTCTCATTGATGGCCGCGGCCGGCACCTTTCTTGGCGGATACATTACGGAGCGTCTCACCACGCGCTACCCGACGGCGATGGCATGGGTGCCCGCCGTGGGCATCGCCCTTGCCGTCCCCGCTTACGTAGCCGCTTTTTTCTCTGATGACCTGTTCTGGGTTTTTGTCCTCTGGGGCATTGGCGCCGTATTGCACTACAGCTACTTGGGTGCGCAATACAACATTGGACAAGGCGTTGTGAGCAATCGCTCTCGCGCAACCGCCATTGCCGTATTGCTCATCTTGGTCTCTCTCATTGGTAATGGCATTGGTCCCTATTTTGTGGGCTTCATGAGCGACTTTTTTATGCAGCAAGAACTGCTGACGCTGGATATCAATACGTGGCTGTCACCAGAGGCCTGTAAATCGGCAGCCGTTACGCGCTCACTCAGCGAAGAAGCACTTTGCAAAGCCGCCAATTCAACTGGGCTTAAATGGGCCATGGCCGCCACTGCCAGCGTCTTTCTGCTGGCCTCAGTCTGCTTTCTCATGTGCGCACGCACGCTCAAGCAAGATTTTGTCGCAGACTTGGGCAGGCAGGCATCCTGAGCGAGCACCAGACATAAACGCTACGAAGCGCACAGATTTTGCGCCAAATGAGTGCCTCGCGCGCACCCTTTGCGCGCAAAATACGGCATCATGGGCGGCCTCGGCGGCGCGTTATTCGGCCGAGGTACAAACAAGGGCTGGCAGGCCCGCACAATTTTACTGATTGGCATATAGGTTGCTGTTTCACCCCATCGACCTCAATCATCATCGAAGGAGTTTTAAGTGAAAAATAGTCGCTCGCTGGCGCTCATTCTGCCCTCACTGCTGGCGGCCCACTCGGTTGGGCTGGCCGCGCAGAACGGGCCTGTATTTGAAGAAGTGCTGGTCACCGCGGAGAAGCGAACAGAAAGCCTGCAGAACCTGTCACAAGCGGTCACCGCGCTCACCGCCGAGGATGTGGAGAATCGACAGCTGTCTTCCTTTGTGGACCTTAGCGCCATCGCACCCGGTGTTAACGTTGCCAAGAATGAGGGGTTCAAAACCGTCATTACCATCCGCGGCATCGGCAACGAGGCTAACCAAAACGCAATCGCAAATCCGTCGGTCTCGTACCACCTTGACGGCGTGTATGTCGCCTCTCCGTTCGCGCTGCAAACCGATTTCCTCGATCTGGAACGCATTGAGGTGCTCAGGGGGCCGCAGGGAACGCTGTTTGGGCAGAATTCGACGGGCGGCGGTATCAATGTCATCACCAAAGCACCTACCTTCGATGAGATCTATGGATCCGCGGACCTGACTTTGGGTGAATACAGCCAGGTTAAGGCCCGGGCAGCGGTCAACCTGCCGTTATCGGACAGCCTCGCCGCGCGCGTTTCTGTAATGAGCAATAAACATGATGGCTTCAGCGACAACGTCGCGAACGGGCAAGATCTCGACGACGCTGACAGTATCTCTGCCAGAGCCAAGGTGCTTTACCAGCCAAGCGATACTTTTTCGGCAACGCTGACCGCACAGGTTTTCGACGAAGAGGTCAACGGACAGGCGCAAAAAGGCATTTATGACCCCACCCCCGGCGCACGCAATCTCGCGCAGGATTCGCTGTCGAGCTACGAATTGGAGTCGCAACTGTACAGCCTAACCCTTGAATGGGATCTGGGCGCAGTCACGCTCAAATCGCTCACTAGCTACCAGAACGATGACATCGCGATTCAGCGAGATAACGATCGACATGACTACCGCACTCTACCGCCTTTCTTTTTGCTCCAGAGCTACTTTGATCCCGAGACCAACGAACAGAAAACCACCACGCAGGAATTCAATCTGATCTCGAACGAGCCCGCCTTTGGTAGGCTTGATTGGGTGGCTGGCATTTTCTACCTTGATACCGAGGTGGACATCAGCATCCTCGAGCGACTGGACTTTGGTTTTGACGGTGTTTTCGACCCTTTTACCCTCGATGATATTTATGCCTACGGCGGTGACGTCGGTTTTATCTCGGACTCCAAGCCGGAAAGGGAATCGATTTCTCTCTACGGTCAAGGCACCTGGTCCCTCACTGACCGCAGCCGCCTTATCGGCGGTCTTCGCTACACCGAAGACGAGGTGTACAGCGCCGTAACCAACTTCTACGGTCGCGAGGGCACGGAAATTCTCGAGATCGAGAGCGAAAAAGTGACTGGCCGATTGGCTCTCGAAGTAGACCTGGGTGACGCCACCATGCTGTACGCCTCCTACACCCGCGGCTTTAAGCCCGGTGGCTCCAATCTCACTTTTGGCCGAGAAGCTGTCGTTTCGCCCATTGTGGTATTACCCGTTTTTGAAGAGGAAACCATCGACGCCTATGAGCTCGGTTTGAAAACCGATTTGGCAGACGGGCGCGTGAGGCTCAACGGTGCCGCTTTTTTCTACACCTATGACAACCTCCAGTATCAGGCCACTGATCCCGAGGTCTTTCAGGGTGGCGTGGGCAACATCCCTGAATCAGAAATTATGGGCGCAGAGTTGGAATTGGGTGCTTTCCTGAGTGATTCACTGATCTTCGATGCGCGGCTCGCCTGGCTCGACACCGAAATCACGGCGAGTCATCTAGCGCTGGACAACGTAGCCTCTGAGGCCGCGACCAACGCGCTCTTGGCCCAGGGCCTGAATCTTTTTAGCCCCGAGGTGGAACGAGCGAGAGCGGCACAAATTGCCGATGTGCAGGGTAACGAACTGGCTAAAACACCGGGCTTTACTGCGAATCTGGCACTCACCTACAGCCACGCGCTGGCAGCATGGGGTGACATTGAGGGCACACTCAGCTACACCCATCGCGGCGATTTCAGACACCGCATCTTCAATAACCCCCTCACTGACGAGGTCGACGGTTATGACACGGTGGACCTGCTGGTCCGATTGTTACCGAGTGACGCCAACTGGCGACTGGAGTTGATTGGCAAAAACCTGACTGATGAAGATGGCATCAACGCGCGATTCACCGATGTATTTGGCGTGGGCGCAACAGGCGATCAGTTTATTCCGCCCCGGCAGCTGATGGTCAGGGTGGGCTTGGACTTCTAGCAGCGCCCCAAACCGATGGTCTACACTCACCCCGCGCCGAGCGATCGGCGCGCTGGCCCGGCGGTCGCCTTGGGCTGGGGGTAACGAGCATTAGCAGAGGGTAGCGCAGTGGAGCGACTGTTCGGGCTTTCAAAATCAGGAACCACCCCAGGCATCGAGCTCAGCGCCGGTCTGACAACCTTTATGGCAATGGCCTACATTGCCTTTGTGAACCCCCAGATGATGGCTAATGCAGGCATGGATCAGGGCGCCAGCTTTGTCGCCACCTGCCTCGCGGCGGCTCTCGCTTGTTTCTTCATGGGCCTTTACGCCAACTGGCCCGTCGGCCTCGCCCCCGGCATGGGTCTGAACGCCTTCTTCACGTATACCATCGTGGGTGACATGGGCTATGCCTGGCAGACCGCCCTCGGCGCTGTATTTATCGCTGGACTGCTGTTCGTTCTGCTCACCGTAACGCGCTTGCGGGAGTGGATGTTAGTGAGCATTCCTTGGAATCTCAGAATCGCGATGGGTGCGGGCATTGGCCTATTTGTGGGCCTTATCGGGCTCAAAAACGGCGGCATTATTGTTGACCACCCGGCGACACTTCTGACGCTCGGCGATTTTAAAATCATAGAAACTGGCCTCGCGGGTCTTGGCTTCTTGATTATTGTCAGCCTCGCCGCCCGGCAGTTTCCCGGAGCTATCTTGATCGGCATTCTGGCAGTCACCGGCATCGGGTTGCTCTTGGATGTGGTGAAGTATCAAGGCATTGCATCCCTGCCACCCTCTGTCATGCCGGTGTTGGGGCAGCTGGATATCATGGCGGCCCTCGATGTCGCCATGGTAAGCGCCATTGCTTCTATTCTCTTCGTTAACCTCTTTGATACCGCAGGCACGCTGGTCGGCGTGGCCTCGCAGGCCGGGCTGGCGCACCCAGACGGCGATATTAAAAACCTCGATAAGGCATTGGTCGCTGACAGCACCAGTAGCGTTGCGGGCGCCCTTGTCGGCTGCGCTCCCGTGACTTCCTACGTCGAGAGTGCGGCAGGTGTCGCAGCGGGAGGCAGAACCGGCTTAACCGCTTGTACCGTCGGCTTGCTATTTCTCGCGCTGATATTTTTTGCCCCACTCGCCGGGATGATTCCACCTTTCGCTACTGCAGGGGCCCTGCTCTACGTTGCCCTCCTGATGATGTCAGGCTTGGAGCGTCTGCAATGGGAGGACCACACCGAATCGCTACCAGCGCTATTGATTATCATCATGGTGCCACTGTCATTCTCTATCGCGAACGGGATTGCTGCGGGCTTTTTGAGCTACGTCATCCTCAAGGTTGCTGCAGGTAAGTCGAGCGACGTCAGCATCGCTGCCTGGGTCATGGCGGCCATATTCACTGCACGGTTCGTGCTGATTTGAGGGGTATCCGGGCTGCCGGCAATTACCCATTAGGCTGTTACACAGAAGACAGACGGTCTTTCACAATCTCATAGAGTGCCGGACGGTGCGCTCTGATCTCATCCAACGATAGACCTTCGAGCGAATGGGGATACATTAACCACGCATCCGTCTCCTTCAAGTAGTAATCAGGCACTCGATCGACCTCACGACGCCGCGGCTTGTAGTACGGCACCGCTACCCGAATGTCCTCGGGGGTATTCAGCCTCGCCAGCTCAGCAAGCCGATTAATCACCGCGTCGACGGTGCGTCCGGTATCAAAGACATCATCAACGATTAGGAGCCGGTCCTCGGCACGCACGTGCTTAATGAGGTAGTTCAATCCGTGGACCCGGACACCACCCAAGCGCTGGTCGATACCCGCATCGTAGGAAGACGTGCGAATCGCGATGTGGTCAGTCTCAACGCCGCTGAAAGCAAAGAACTCCTGAACGGCGATGCCAATAGGTACACCTCCGCGCCATATCGCGATGATGATGGTGGGTTCAAATCCGCTATCGATGACATTTTTCGCCAGGCGAAAAGAATCAATCAGCAGCTGCTCGGCAGAGAGATAGTGTTTGTCAGTCATCGCTTCGGGTTCTCATAACGAAGAGAGTATAGTGCCTCCTGTGGCGCACCAATATCCTCTGGACTTAATCAACTGTGAAGAAACAATTCATCAAAGAAGAGCAACTGCTGCAGGAGTCCTTCCGCTTGGCCGCTCACATTTTTGACAGCGGCTTTCGCCCCGACTTTATTGTGGGTATCTGGCGAGGCGGTTCTTCTGTAGGGATATACGTGCAGGAGTGTCTGCAATACCTGGGCATTGAGACTGACCATATCGCCATTCGAACCTCGTACCGCGGGCAACCCAGCTACGGCTCACACATCGACAACCCGGACGCAATTCGGGTGCATGGCTTGCAGTATCTCTTTGAAAATTTGAATCGAGACAATCGGCTGCTCATTGTTGATGACGTATTCAGCTCTGGCTATAACGTGGAAGCGGTGATTCAGCGCCTCGAGCGGCAATGTCGTAACAATATGCCGGGTGAACTGCGGGTCGCGGTGCCTTACTACAAACCTCAGAGCAACCTTTCTGGCCGAAAACCCGATTTCTATCTTCATGAGACAGACGCGTGGCTCGTACTACCCTACGAATTGCAGGGACTGACAACCGAGGAAATCGCCGAACACAAGCCCGAGGTGGCCGCGCTACTCAAAGGCGCTTGAGAAAAAACCTGACCCGTGATGCCGGGACACCCCATCGACTGACCTATGCGTCAGGTCTTCTAAAGGTTTCTGGATTAGCGTTTTTTTCCACCTGCAGCTGATCGCGCCCCGCGCTTGGATTTTGGACGCGCTGGATTTTTCTTCGAGGGTTTTTTCTTCGGTGGCCGCTTGCCCGAAGTCTTCACTGCCTTTATCGGCAAACGGTGCTCGGGTTCAAAACCCTCAATCTCCTCGCGCCGCAGGCTCTTCTTTATGAGTTTTTCAATTTTTTGCAGCTGTACGACTTCGTCAGCGCTGACCAGCGATAACGCACACCCTTGCTCTCCTGCGCGACCGGTGCGGCCGATACGATGCACATAGTCTTCCGCAACATAGGGCAGGTCAAAATTGACGACTCTGGGTAACTGTTGGATATCGATACCGCGAGCCGCAATGTCGGTAGCAACCAGCACCTGCAGCTCGCCTTTCTTAAAACGGCTCAAAGATCGCGTGCGTGCGCCCTGGGTTTTGTCTCCGTGAATCGAGTCGCTGCTGATACCCGCTTTACTCAACTGGCGTGAAAGCTTGTCTGCCCCATATTTGGTGCGCGAAAAAACCAGCACTTGCCCTGATTGATCGCTTTGTAACAGATGCTTGAGCAAGTCACCCTTTCTCTGCTTATCAACGGGATGTACTACCTGATCAATGAGGCTCACGGTAGTGTTTGCCGGCGACACTTGAACCCGCTTAGGCTGGACCAGAAACTCCTGCGCCAGCGCCTCAATATCCCGGGAGAACGTCGCCGAGAACATCAAGGTTTGTTTCTTTTTAGGCATTGCGGCGTGAATTCTCTTCACAGCAGGAATAAAACCCATATCGAGCATCCGATCTGCCTCATCGAGCACCCACAGCTTCAGGTGGTCGAGACGCACTGCGTTTTGACCCAAGAGATCCAGGAGACGCCCGGGGGTTGCTACCAAAATGTCTGCACCTCTTGCCAAATGACGCACCTGTGGGCGGATGTTCACACCACCACATACCATTTGACTGTTCAGTTTGAGGCCCGCGCCGTAATGCCGAATATTGTCAGACACCTGCGCCGCCAGCTCTCGGGTTGGGGTCAAGATGAGACAGTGGACTGATTTGGGCGCCGGTCGTCCACTGTCACCCAAAAGGTGAAGTATAGGCAGCGTAAAAGCAGCTGTTTTTCCCGTACCGGTCTGCGCAGACGCCATTACATCTTTGCCGCTGAGTATCAGCGGAATAGCGCTCTCCTGCACCGGCGTAGGCGCTTTGTAGCCCTTGGCTTCGATATTACGAAGCAGGCGGCCGTTGAGACCAAAGCCTTTAAATACGGTCATGAACTTCTCGTGAATGAATGTCTGATGTGAAGACCACCGCACTGCTATGCAATGGCCGCGTAACGAATCGAACTCGCTGGGGCGGGTGCGCGGAGTATGGCCAAGGTCGCAGTCAATGCAATAGTCATTGTTACGGAAAAAGACTTCATCCAGATGTGATAGCACAGCGCGAATCCTGCTCACACCCCGGAACCAGAAACAGAAACGCCGCTGTAAAGGCGTCGCCGTTGACCGACTCGGCTGCAATGTCGCGCGGCGGACACCGCAGCCGTGAATTTGACAAAAGCCGGGAAGCCGGCGATTTTGGTGGCTCAACAACCCGCCCCCACTGAGCGACCCGCCGATGCCCGAAGGTCCAGAGATACGCCGCGCCGCGGATAAAATTGAAGCCGTGTTAAAGGGTAAAGCGGCCGAAAAAATTCATTTTGGTCTCGCTCCGCTCAGAAAGTTCGCGAAACCCCTCACGGGATGCAAAATCCTAGGATTGGAAACTCGCGGCAAGGCGCTGCTCACCCACTTTGATTGCGGCTTCACGATTTATTCCCACAATCAACTCTATGGCGTGTGGCGCGTGGTAAAACGCGACAAGCTTCCGAAAACCAACCGCCAACTCCGATTAGCGATCCATACCGAGGAGCACAGCGCCCTGCTCTACAGCGCGTCCGATATCAGCGTATGGCAAACAGAAAACATTGAACAACATCCGTTTTTAAAACGCATTGGCCCGGATATTCTCAGCCCCAACCTCGGCTGGCGAGAGGTGGCTGAGCGTCTGCAAAGTAAAGCTTTTGCGGGGCGAGCGCTCAACTCGGTCTATCTGGATCAGGCTTTTCTGGCGGGATTAGGTAACTATCTTAGGAGCGAGATATTGTTTCTGGCGGGCGTTCATCCGGAACAAAAAGCGCGTGACCTGACCAAAGGCCAGATTGGGAGGCTCGCGCGAACGACCTTGGAGATCGGCCAGCGAAGTTACGCGCTCGAGGGTGTCACGCTGCCGCAACGGCAGTACACCGCGCTCAAGAAAGAGGGCGTCTCTTATGGCAAAGCGCGTTTTTTTGTCTTCGGTCGCAGCCAACAGCCCTGCAGGATCTGTGGGACTAAAATTCAGCGAACCACCGCCAACTCACGTCGCATCTACACCTGCGGAAGTTGCCAGCAAGCCCCTACATAAGGCTGAAGGGGTTGGCACCAACTCACTGTACGAGAGATGAAGTGATGGAGGCTCGGGTCGGAATCGAACCGGCGTTGACGGATTTGCAATCCGCTGCATTACCACTCTGCCACCGAGCCTAGGGGGCACAACTTTTATGAAGTTCGACGCGCACAGCGCCGAGGCGCGCGATTATACACATCTGCAGCCAAAATCGGTAAATCGCCCGGATTCAAATAGGCAGTGACATTCGTTAACGAATCGATATGATCATGGCCGGATAAATTTAAAAAGAGTCGTCTTATGTCCCATTTCAAGCAAGTCGCCGTCGCGATCACGCTCGCAGCGCTGTCGCATAATGCCGCCTCGGCCAGCGCCTCTGACTACTCCACGGGAGTTAACACCGACTACCCCAAGCGCGTGTTTTTTGGAGATCTGCACCTGCACTCCAACATATCTGCAGACGCCCACTCAATGGGGAATCTATTACTTACCAGTGCAGATGCCTATCGCTTTGCGCGGGGCGAAAAAGTCGTGGCCTCGAATGGGCTGCCTGCACAACTAAAGCGGCCGCTCGACTTCCTATCTGTTACCGATCACGCAGAGTTCATGGGCCTTTATCGCATGTTTACGATTGAGGACCCCAGACTCATGAGTTCAGATTTGGGCCAGGCTTGGCGGGCGCGCTATGACACCCGACCCGACCCTAACGAGTCAGACCCGACACGGCTGATGGCGCGCAACCCAATCGCCGCGTTCGTCAACAGCATTAACGACCCTAACGCTGAGCGCGATGCCTATCCGGCAGCACTCAAGAGCGCGATTTGGACCGATGTGGCGCGCACCGCAGACGAATTTAACTCACCCGGCATCTTTACCGCCTTTACCGGCTATGAATGGACCGCGATGCGCGACGGCAACAACCTGCACCGCTGCGTCATTCTCAAAGACAGCGCCGACGTCACGACAGGCTGGGCACCCTATTCAGCGCAGTCTTCGAGCAACCCGGAGGATCTCTGGGCCGCCCTTACCGAATATGAAAGCCTCACAGGCGGAGAAGCGCTCTCTATTCCGCATAACGGTAACCTCAGTAACGGCCTGATGTGGGATACCGTCGACTATGATGGCGATGCCATAGACAGTGACTACGCTCAGGCACGGATGCGCTGGGAGCCGATCGCCGAAGTGACCCAGATCAAAGGTGACAGTGAAACCCACCCCACCCTGTCGCCTGATGACCCCTTCGCCGACTTTGAGCGCTGGGACGAATTCAATATTTCCAACACGGTAAAAACCACCCCCGATATGTACCCGGGCTCATACGCCAGATCTGCTCTGCAGCGAGGACTGGCGCTGGAGCGGAGCGCCGGCGCGAACCCCTACGCTTTTGGCATGATCGGTAGCACTGATGACCACACCTCGCTGGCAACCGCCGAAGAAGACAATTTTTTTGGCAAGTTCGCAAACTCCGAGCCCGGTGTCAGAACCGGAGAATCACGCATGGCGGGTCTAAACGCCGACTGGGAGCTGGGCGCGTCGGGTCTCGCAGCGGTATGGGCGCCAGCCAATACTCGCGAGGACCTCTTCGCGGGCATGAAGCGACGCGAGGTTTACGCCACCACCGGCTCGAGAATCGTATTGCGCTTTTTTGGCGGGTGGAACTACGAACCCGACAGCGTACACAGCCCCTATTTTGAGACCATTGGCTATCGCGATGGCGTACCGATGGGAGGTGACCTCGCCGAACCGACCAGCGATGCACCCACCTTTATGGTGCAGGCAATGAAGGATCCCGATGCCGCAAACCTCGATCAGGTCCAGATCATCAAAGGCTGGATCGACAGCGACGGGCAAACCCATGAACAAATCTACTACGTCGCGCTGTCGGACGATCGCGGCGTCGACCCCGAGACTGGGTTACCTGAGCCGGTGGGCAGCACTGTCGATTTAGAGAACGTCAGTTTCAGTAACACCATCGGTGCCGTTCAACTGAGCGCCCAGTGGACCGATCCCGACTTCGATAGCGAGCAGGCGGCTTTTTATTACGCCCGCGCCATCGAGATACCGCGACCACGATGGAGTGAATATGACCGCAAGGCGTTCGATCGGGAATTCAATGAGGCGCCGCGCACCGTTCAGGACCGCGCCTACTCATCGCCAATCTGGTATCACCCCTGACTGTCTTTTAATGGGCAGTCGCCACCGAACGTGGGCGTTGTTCTGCGTCCACCGGCTCGAGCCACTCGAGCCGGTAAGCGGCAGAAAGGTTGCAAATTTACGCTCTAGCGCTACCCGTCACCACTAATTGGTGCCACAATTAGCAAAACAAATAACGACATAAAAATTATCACTTGGGGGGCGCGGTCACTGACCGGGCGACGTGAACGAAGTGAAACCTACTGACATACGAGACCCGGAATACTTCCACA